>DGYMJ06203__coassemble_876_pt1 | contig 14838 bp, 13 predicted proteins | sample DGYMJ06203__metabat2_low_PE_040 | metagenome-assembled genome bin DGYMJ06203 | reverse complement strand
GAGGACGGCTTCTTCATGATGTGCGAGGGCGGCAAGATCGACTGGGCCTGCCACGCCAACGACGCCGCCTCCACCATCCACGACACCCAGGCCCTGGCCGACGCGGTGCAGGTGGCCATCGACTTCGCCGCCGAGCACCCCGAGGAGACCCTGATCCTGGTCACCGGCGACCACGAGACCGGCGGCCTGACCATCGGCTTCGCCGGCACCGACTACGACACCTACCTGGATCTGCTGGCCAACCAGAAGATCTCCTTCGCCAAGTATGACAGCGACTACGTGGCCAAGTACAAGGAGAACAAGACCCCCTTCGAGGACGTGCTGGTGGACATCGAGGCCCTGTTCGGCCTCAAGACCGAGGGTGAGGAGGGCGACAAGCTGGTGCTCACCGACTACGAGCTGGAGCAGCTCCGCGCCGCCTACGAGAAGAGCATCAACGGCACCGCCGCCAGCCAGTATGAGCAGGAGGAGTACGTGCTCTACGGCACCTACGAGCCCCTGAGCGTCACCATCACCCACATCATCAACAACAAGTCCGGCATCTCCTTCACCTCCTACAGCCACACCGGCCTGCCCGTGGCCGTGCTGGCCCACGGCCTCAACGCCGAGGTGTTCAGCGGCTACTACGACAACACTCAGGTCTACTACAAGCTGGCCGACATGCTGGGCGTCCAGTAATCCATCCCCCCGCTTTCCACTTTCCCACTCCATAAAAAACCAGCAGACGGATGCGGCAGATGCCGCATCCGTCTGCTGGTGCAGAAAGGACAATCACACCCTATGACTTCCCTTCTCCGCGACCCGGCCAAGCGCCGGTATTACGCCCCTCTGGCCCTGTGCCTGCTGCTGATCGTCATCCTGATGGCCATCCCCACCGGCTTCGAGGGGGCCCTCCAGTACCGGGAGGCCGACCGCTGCGCCGCCCGGGTGCTGGCGGTGGACGACTCCGCCATCATCGACACCGGCCTGGTGCGCTCCGGCGAGCAGACCTGCACCCTGGAGCTGCTGGGCGGCCGCTTCAAGGGCCAGACCGCCACCGGCGTCAACATGCTCAACGGCTCCCTGGAGCAGGACAAGATCTTCGCCCCCGGCGACAAGGCCATGGTGGTGGTGAGCTACCAGGGGGACGAGATCCTCTCGGTCACCATGACCGACCACTACCGCCTCAACAAGGAGGTTCTGCTGGCCGCCATCTTCGCGGTGTTCCTCATCCTCTTTGCCGGGCGCACCGGCGTGCGGGCCATCGTCTCCTTCGTGATGACGGTGCTCATGCTGTGGAAGGTGCTGGTGCCCCTCTACCTCAAGGGGTACAACCCCATCTTCATGGGCCTGGCGGTGACCCTGGTGCTCACCCTGTTCATCATCGCCCTGGTCTACGGCTTTGACCGGCGGTGTGCCGCCGCCGTTTCGGGGGCCTTCCTGGGGGTGCTGGTCACCTGCGTGCTGGGGGTGATCTTCACCGACCTGTTCCAGATCCACGGGGCGGTCATGTCCTACTCCGAGAGCCTGCTCTACGCCGGGTTCCAGGATCTCAGCCTCACCCAGATCTTCATGGCCTCCATCTTCATCGGCTCCTCCGGCGCGGTGATGGATCTGGCGGTGGACATCACCTCCGCCGTCCACGAGGTGGTGGAGAAGCGGCCCGATCTCTCCCGGTGGGAGGCGGTGCGCTCCGGCATGAACGTGGGCCGGGCCGCCATGGGCACCATGACCACCACCCTGCTGCTGGCATACTCCGGGGGCTATGTGGCCCTGCTCATGGTCTTTATGGCCCAGGGCACCCCCCTGTACAACATTCTCAACTACAAATATGTGGCCTCGGAGATCATCCACACCGTGGTGGGCTCCTTCGGCCTGGTCACCGTGGCCCCCCTCACCGCCCTCACCAGCGGCTTCCTGCTGGCCGGGCGGAAGGGCACCGCAGAGGCGGGCCTTACTCCGCCTCCGCGGCCCGACGGGGCAGCGCTGCGGTCTGAATCCGGTCAATGAGGAAGGACGACAGGGTCACCGTCACCAGGGAGCAGGCAATGCGCCCCACGGGAATGTAGGTGAGGGACAGGGCCAGCACCGTCAGATCGGTGAACAGATAGGCCCTGGACAGCCGCCAGTGGGTCACACGGGAGATGGTGAGGGCCAGGGCGTCGTCGCCCCCGGCGGAGCCCCCCTGACGGACGATCAGGCCCACGCCGATTCCCACAAAGGCGCCGCCCGCCAGGGCGGCCAGCAGGGGCCAGCGGGAGAGGTCGGGCAGCATGTTGGGAAACTGCTCCCAAAGCTTGTAGAACAGGGCCACACTGCCGGTGGACAGGACGGAGATCTTCAGGAACTGCCCGCCCAGGCACTTGAACGCCAGCAGGTAGCACAGCGCATCCAGCAGGGGCGTCAGCAGGGCCGGCGACAGGCCGAACCAGTGGTGGAGCAGCAGCATCAGGCCCATGATGCCCCCCTCGGTGATGCCCACCTGCTGGTGGATGTTGTGGATGCCGAAGGTGGTAATGGCCGCCCCCAGCACAATGCAAAGGATCTTCTTCCAGGTGAGCCCCTCCGTCAGCTTCCGGACGGGGCCCGCGAGTATCTCGGGTATCAAACTAAAACCTCCTTATTTGTCTCACATTATAAACCCTCGTATTATACGAGGGTCAAGAGGCGTACCCTTTGCAGTTCAAACAAAAGCGGCGGCCCGACGGGCCGCCGCTTTGTCTATGTCGTCTGTTCCAGGGTGAACACCAGATGATAATAGGGGGCCTCCCCATCCTCCGAGGGCAACAGAACCAAAGGATTCCGCCCATCCAATCCATCATAGCCCCGAACCTCCACAGTCTGGGTGATGGTCACGTCCCCGGCCTGGAGGGTGTAGTCGTCAAAGCGCCGGCTCTCAATGGCCTGGAGCACCCCGCTGCTCCACCAGGAGATGCCGTTGTAACTTCGCTGGGCGGCGGCGAAGGCCAGGGCCGCCAGGGATCGCTGGGTGGTGCTGCCGGACACCAGCTCTCCCCCGAGCTGCTCCACCTCAATGCACACGCCGGTGACATGGCCGTCCTCATCCACCGTGAGCTGGTGGGACGGCGTGCTCCCGCCGAACAGATTTATCACATGGGAATTTGGCGCGTCTCCCCAGTTCCCCTCTGCGTCCATCCGCTCATAGGACTGTATGTCCAGGATCCGGCACATGTCGTTGACGTTGGCGGCGTACTGCTCCGGGGTGAGGGGCCCCCGGTGGATGGGCAGCATGGACTGGAGCGCCAGAAAGACACTCAGCCCAATCAAGGCCGCCCGGGCGGCCACGAAGCCCCAGCAGCGCCGGGCCCTGGTGTCCCGGATGGTATAGGAGGTGTCCTCCTCCCACGCCTCCGGCTCCCCGTCTTTGCACTGGCAGTAGCACTTGTACTTGCGCCAGAGCCTGTAAAACGGGATGCCGTAGCCCTCGCCCCGGGCGAACACCCCCCAGGTGCGATCCACGGCCTTGCCCCAGGTGAGCTTCTGCCCCAGGGGATTGCGCACCGCCAGGCCGAAGATCCACTTGCCCGGCGTATAGCCCCAGGTACACAGGAGGACGGGCTCCAGCACCAGCAGGATGCCGTAGGCCGCATAGCTGTTCAGCAGGCGGATCGGCCAGGTGTTGTCCGGGTGCCAGCGGAACAGAAACAGGCAGACCGTCATCCACAGCAGACTGCACAGGCCCAGATCCAGGCTGCGGGCGAAGTACCGCCGCCAGGGGTGGGACACGGTGGGGGCCGCGTCAGAGCGCAGATCGAAGAAGCCGGGCTGATCCGCCGGGCGGTTCAGCCGGTTCAAGTACCTGGGGGCGTCCAGGGTGGCGAAGTCCACCCCGTCCTCCCGCATGGCGCGGCACATCTGCCCCGCCCAGTCCAGGTCGGCCCTCTGACGGGCCAGGGCGGCCTCCTGCTCCGCCAGCAGGGCCGCCAGGGGGCGCTCCCCCCGCTGGGCCTGCCGGATGTCCTCCAGGGACAGGCCCAGCTGCCGCAGCAGCTTCACCTTCCGCAGGGTGTCCGCGTCCTCCTCCGAGTAGTCCCGGTAGTTGTTGGCCTCCCGCTTTGGGTGGATGAAGCCCTCCTGCTCGTAAAAGCGGATGCTGGCCCGTGGCATGTCCAGCAGGGCCTCCAGCTCGCCGATGGTCATTCTGATCCCCTCCTTGGCCTCAAGTGTAAGGTATCAAGCGGGTTTACAGTCAAGGGTTTTCGCGGGTTTTTCCGGCTTTGGGGCGGAAATCACTCCGCCAGCAGCTCCAGGGCGGCCGCCAGCTGGGCGTCCGTGCCGTCGTCGGTGTTGTACACCTCCGCGTCCAGGGTCAGGCCGGTGCCGATCAGGGAGGTGCCGCTGCCGGTGCAGTAGGCGGCGGTGGAGATGTTGACCGCCCCGCCGTAGGCCAGGGTGAAGGTCTGCTGGGAGTAGCCCTTGCCGCTGGTGGGCTCCCCCACGATCACCGCCACCCCCTGCTCCTGGAGCTCGGCGGCGAAGAACTCGGCGGCGGAGTAGGTGTTGGCGTTGACCAGCACCGCCATGGGCAGCTCCACGCAGGAGGCGTCGGAATAGGTGGTCTCCTCATTGCCCGCCCGATCCCGGCTGATGAAGATGGGCCCCTCGGGCAGGAGGAAGTCCAGCATGTCGGTGAGCTCCCGGAGGTAGCCGCCGCCGTTGTCCCGCATGTCGAACACCAGGGCGCGGGCCCCCTCCTCCTGGAGGGCGGTCACCGCCTCCTCCAGCCGCTGGGCGCTGTTGTCGTAGAAGTTGGACAGGGCCACGTAGCCCACGTCCCCCTCCAGCATCCTGCTCTCCACCGGGTCGGTCTCGATGCTGGCACGGGTCACCTCCACGGTGCGGGTGCCGCCGTCGGCCCCCAGCACCTCCAGGGTGACGGTGGTGCCCTCCTCCCCCTGGATGAGATCGGCCCCCTCGTAGCGGGCCTCCCCGGCCAGGGAGGTGCCGTCCACGGCGGTGATCACCTCGCCGGGGAGAAGTCCCGCCTCCTCCGCCGGGCCGCCGGCGGCCACCTCCAGGATCTCCAGGCCCTCCTCGTTTGCGTAGTTGACGGTGATGCCGATGCCCACATACTGGTTGGTGCGCCGCTGGTTCTGGGCGGACAACTCGTCCGCCGTCAGGGTGTAGCTCCACCGGTCGCCCAGGGCGTTCACCATGCCCTCCAGCGCGCCGTCGATCACCGCGTCCTGGTCGTACTCCCCCACAAACCGGGTGTTGATCAGGTGCCATGCCTCCACCAGCGAGCGGCCGCCGGCGCCGCCCAGCAGGTAGTTGACCGCCAGGGCGCCCGCCGCCAGCACCACCGCGGCGGTGAGCGCCGCGGCCAGAAGCAGTTGGAACAGAGAGAATCGTTTTTGCCGCATTGGGGTTCCTTCCTTTCCGGGTATCAAAGGGGGGCGGGCGGAGGCCAACGCCTCCGCCCGCCCCAGGTTTTCGTCGTTTTCCGCCAAAAGCCTCGCAGAGTTCCGCCGTCCGCACTGCGCCCGCAGGCGCGTTTCGAGGCCAACCGCCGCTTGCGGCGGCTCTTGGGCCGAGATGACGGCGGAATCAAATAAAAGTCCGTCATTTCCGGCGACATGCGCGTCGGAAATGACACTTCTCATGGCGGAAGGGCCGACTGTTTTGTCAGAAACCGAGGCCCTTCCGCCATGCAGCCCTTTTCGAACAAGCGGCTTCGCCGCTTGTTCGAGTGTTTACCAGGGATGTGTCAAACTCAGGCTGGGGAACTTGCTCTCCGGATCCACCCGGGTGTAGTTGTCCCGCACCTCCAGGTGGAGGTGGTTGCCGGTGGAGCTGCCGGTGGTGCCCACGTAGCCGATGGTCTGGCCCTGGGTGACCATATCCCCCTCGCTCACCGCCCGGGAGGACATGTGGGCGTAGAGGGTGGAATTGCCGTTGCCGTGGTCGATGACCACGTAGTTGCCGTAGGAGTAGTGGTAGGCGGAGGTGACCACCTGTCCGCTCTTGCAGGCCAGGATGGGGGTGTTGCCGGGGGCGGGGATGTCGATGCCGGTGTGGCTGTGGGCCTCGCCGGTGATGGGGTGGATGCGGTAGCCGAACAGGGAGGACAGCCGGTAGTAGCCCGGCAGGGGCCACAGATAGCTGGTCTCCGAGTCGATGGTGATGTTGTTCTGCCGCCGCTGCTCCTCCAGCTGCTTCTGCTTCTGGGCGATCTCCGCCTGGATCTCGGCGGCCGCCTCGCTCTCCGCGTCCAGCTGGCGGTTGACCTCCGCCACGTCGGCGTTGATCTGATCCAGCAGCTTCTGGGCCTCGGCCACCTTGGCCTGCTGCTCGGCCTGCTTGGCGGCCTGCTGATCCCGGGCCGCCTGCTCCTCCGCCCGGGAGGTCTCCAGCTGGGTGCGCAGGGCTATGATCTCCTCCCGGATGGCGATGAGCTCGTCCATCACCTGGTTGTCATAGGCCATCACCGCGTCGATGTCGGCCAGGCGATCCAGCAGCTCGGAGAAGCTCTCCGAGTTGAAGAGGATAGACCAGTAGGACACCGTCCCCTCCTCCTCCATGGCGCGCACCCGCTGGCAGAACAGCTCATACTGGGCCTGCTCGTTGGCCTCGGCCTCGGCCTGCTCGGCCTCCTTCTGGGCGATCTCCTGGTCGTAGTAGGCGATCTGCTTGTCGATGTTCTCGATCTCATTGTTGATGGCGTCCAGCTGGGCCTGGAGGAGCTGCCGCCGCTGCTGGGCCTCCGCCTGATCCGCCTCCACGTCGGCCAGCTGCTCCTCCAGCTCGTCCTGCCGGGCCTGGCTGGCCGCCTGCTCCGCCTTGAGGGCGTCGATCTCGCTCTGGGTCACCGCCCCGGCGCCGCCCAGGATCATGGTCACCATGGGCAGCAGGAGCAGCAGGGCCAGCACCGCCGCCAGCCCGCCGAAGAGCACCCGGCGCCACTCCACCTTCTGCTTCTTGGGTTTATGATTGGGATTCTGCTTCTTTGCCACGTCGCCGCTCCTTTTTCCGTCAGTCCGTTTACCAGTTGTAGGCCCGGATCAGGGGGAGGCCGGTGTAATAGGCCTCCGGATCCGTCCGCTGGCCGTTGATGCGCACCTCAAAGTGGAGGTGGGCCCCCTTCACGTTGCCGGTGGTGCCCACAGCGCCGATGGTCTGGCCCTGCTGAACCAGCTCCCCCTCGCTCACCGCCCGGGAGGACATGTGGGCGTAGAGGGTGGTGGTGCCGTCCCCGTGGTCGATGACCACGAAGTTGCCGTAAGACCAGTTGACCCCGGTGCCGTACTCCGACATGATCACCTGGCCGCCCCGGGCCGCATAGATGGGTGTGCCGGTGGAGGCCGCCACGTCGATGCCGGTGTGGCTGTGGGGCACGTGATCCACCGGGTGCATCCGGAACCCGAAGGCGGAGGTCAGCTTCCTATTCGCCGACGGCAGGGGCCACATCCAGCCATTGCCGGCGGGGGGCAGCTGCACGTTGTTCTGCTTCCGCTGCTCCTCCAGCTGCTTCTGCTTGCGGTCGATCTCCGCCCCGATGGCGGCCCACGACGCGTCCTCCTCGTCCAGCTGGCGGTTGACCTCCGCCACGTCGGCGTTGAGCTCGTCCAGCAGCGCCTGGGCCTGGGCCACCTTCTCCTGCTGGCGGGCCTTCACGGCCTCCTGGGCCTCCTTGGCCGCCTGCTCGGCGGCCCGGGCCTCCTCCAGCTGGGCCTGGACGGCCTCCAGCTCCTGCCGGGCGGCGATCAGCTCGTCCATCACCCGGTTGTCATAGGCCATCACCGCGTCCACATCGGCCAGGCGATCCAGCAGCTCGGAGAAGCTGCCGGAGTTGAAGAGGACAGACCAGTAGGACACTGTCCCCTCCTCCTCCATGGCGCGCACCCGCTGGCAGAACAGCTCGTACTGCTCCGCCTCCCGGGCCTCGGCCGCCTGGCGCTCCGCTTCCTTCCGGGCGATCTCCCCGTCGTACCAGGTAAGCTGGTCGTTGATGCTCTCCAGCTCGGCGTTGATGGCGTCCAGCTGCTGCCCCAGCAGCTGGCGCTGCTCCCGGGCCGCGTCCCGGTCGGCCTCCGCCCGGGTCAGCTGCTCCTCCAGCTCCGCCTGCCGCTCCTGACTCTCCGCCTGCCTGGACTTGAGGGCGTCAATCTCGCTCTGGGTCACCGCCCCCACCGGCAGGGCCGAGCCCCACACGGGGGCCAGCAGGGCCGCCGTCAGCAGGGCGCAGACGCCCCGCCGCACCCTGTGCTTTACACGGTTTCCAGACATGTCCGCAATCCGGCCTCCTCAAACCTGCAAGAACTTCCGAATGGCCAGCACCGAGCCGCCGGCGCCGATGACAAAGCCGGTGAGGACGAACACCCCCAGCACCCGCAGGGCCATGGGCTGGAAGGGGAGCACGGTGATCAGGGAGATGGTGTCCTCCCCGCTGATGGCCCTGCCCACCAGTACGTAGATGCCCCACTGGAGGAAGAAGGCGGCCACCGCGCCCACCAGGCCCAGGATCAGGCCCTCAAACACGAAGGGCCAGCGGACAAAGGCGTTGGTGGCGCCGCACATCTTCATGATGGCGATCTCCTCCCGCCGGTTGAAGGTGGCCAGCTTGATGGTGTTGGCGATGATGAACAGGCTCACCGCCAGCAGGATCACCACCAGGATCACGGCCACCGCCCCGGCGATGTTGCGGATCACCGTGAAGCCCTCGGCGATCTCGGGGGCGGACTGGGTGTCGGCCACGCCGGCCACCTCCTTCACCGCCTCCTCGGTCTCGGTGAGCTGGCTGATGTCGTCCAGATAGATGTGGAAGCGATCCCGGTACACCGTGGAGGGCAGGCCCTCAAAGAGGGGATTGCCCTCGTAGTCGGCCTCAAAGTCCGCCTGGGCCTCCTCCTTGGTGACGAACTCCGCCCGGGCCACGTTGGGCACCGCCTCGATGTCGTCCTGGAGGGCCCGGGCCTCCTCCTGGGGAATGGACTCGTCGATGAAGGCGGTGAACTGGTTCTCCGCCTCCAGATCGCTGAACATGTTCTCCGCGTTTACCGCCACCAGGGTGAAGGAACCCATGATGAGCAGGCAGCAGACGATCATGCACACCGCGGCAAAGGACATGAAGCCGTGGGTGAAGATGCTGTGAAAGCCCTCGGAGAGGAAATAGCCGAAATCATATCGTTGTCTCATTGTTGTAATACCCGCCCGTCTCGTCGCTGATGATCCTGCCGTTCTCGATGGCCACCACCCGCTTGGAGAAGCGGTTGACCAGCTCCTTCTCGTGGGTGACCACCAGCAGGGTGGTGCCCAGCTCGTTGATGCGCTCCAGCAGCATCATGATCTCCAGGGAGCGCATGGGATCCAGGTTGCCGGTGGGCTCGTCGGCGATGATCATCTTGGGATTGTTCACCAGGGCGCGGGCGATGGCCACGCGCTGCTGCTCGCCGCCGGAGAGCTGGCTGGGCATCCGGTCTCCCTTCTGATCCAGGCCCACCAGCTCCAGCACATAGGGCACCCGCTTCCGGATCTCCCGGGGGGAGGCCCCCACCGCCCGCATGGCAAAGGTGAGGTTTTCCTTCACCGTCTTTTTCTCAATGAGCCGGAAATCCTGGAAGATGACCCCCAGGGTGCGCCGCATAAAGGGCACCTGCCGGGGCCGGATGTTGTTCAGATTGTAGCCGTTGACCATCAGCCGCCCGCCGGAGGGGGCGATCTCGGCGGTGATGAGCTTGATGATGGTGGACTTGCCGGAGCCGGAGGGGCCCACCAGGAACACAAATTCCCCGTCGTCAATGCGCAGGTTGACCCCCTTGAGGGCCTTTGTCCCGTTATCGTAGGACTTCTGTATGTCAATTAGACGTATCACGCTCGGTTACCTCATCTGTCGTATTCGAAAGAAATGCGCGACACCAGGAGGGGCGCCGCCCCAGCGGCGCCCCTCCTGGTGTGGTTCAGTTGTCGATGCCCCGGGAGATCAGGTACTTCTTGACCATCAGCGCCACCTTGAAGGTGATGGCGTCGTCAAACTCCCGCAGGTCGAGGCCGGTGAGCTTCTTGATCTTCTCCAGCCGGTACACCAGGGTGTTCCGGTGGACGAACAGCTTCCGGGCCGTCTCGGACACGTTCAGGTTGTTTTCAAAGAACTTGTTGATGGTGAACAGGGTCTCCTGATCCAGGGCGTCGATGGGGTTCTTCTTGAAGACCTCCTGGAGGAACATCTCACACAGGGTGGTGGGCAGCTGGTAGATCAGCCGTCCGATGCCCAGGTTCTCGTAGGTGATGATGGTCTTCTCCGTGTCGAACACCCGGCCCACGTCGATGGCGATACCCGCCTCCTTGTAGGCCCGGGCCAGCTCCCGGATGTGGCCCACGATGGTGCCGATGCCGATGACCACCCGCAGGTGGAGCTCCTCGGTGATCTTCTCCTCGATCTGCTTGGCGAGGCGGTAGAGATCCCGGGGCTCCGTGCCCTCGGAGAGCTGTTTGATGAGGGCCACGTCGGTCTCGCTGATGGACAGGACAAAGTCCACCTGCTTGTCGGGGAACATGGTCTGCACCACGTCAATGAGGGCCGGATCGGTGGTCTCCACCTGGCGGATCAGCAGCACCGCCCGGGGCGCCTCAGAGACGAAATGCAGCTCCTTGGCCCGGACATAGATGTCCCCCAGCAGGATGTTGTCGGAGATGATGTTCTTGACAAAGGTGGCCTTGTCGTGCTTCTCCTCATAGTAGGTCTTGGCCCCGTTGAGGGCCACCACGGCCATGGCGCAGAGGGTCTGGGCCTCCGCGTCCTCCCCCTTGACAAAGGCGGCATAGTCGAACTGGGCGCCCCAGCCGGCCAGTGCCTTGAAGGTGCGGCCCTCAAAGCGGACGGCGCCGCCGTCCCCCCGGTTGACCGCCTCCACCACGCCCGGCCAGTGCTCGCCAATGCAGCTCAATTCGTTGCAGGCCACCACCGTTCCCTCAGAATCAATCACGCCGATGGCTCTGTCTGTGCTGTCCTTCATCTGTAAAACGACGCTCTGAAAAACCCTGCTGGACATGGTGATGCCTCCTTAACTTATTGATTCCCCCTCGGGGGATAACCCTCTCTACATACACTGCCGTTCTATTATACCGGTTCTTTTTGCCCTTTTCAATAGCTTTCTGAAAAACTTTTGTGGAAATTGCCGAAAGAGAAGCGCGGAGCCGCCGTGAGCAGCCCGGATGGACCGGAGCGACGGGTACAAACCAGGCCAGTTCGCAAACTGGCTGTTTGTGCCCGGAGCCGGAGGGAAGCCGGGCGTCGCGAACAGGCGGAGCGTGACAGCGAGAAGCGCGGAGGGTAGGCGCATAGGGGAGCTAAGACAGGGCGCAGGCGAAAAAACAGGCGACGGGCACAGCCCGGAGCGGCATTTTTCGCGGAGCCCGGCCTTAGCGACCCGGCCATGCGCCCAACCCGCAGCGTGACAGCGAGAAGCGCGGAGAGTAGGCGCATAGGGGAGCTAAGGCAGGGCGCAGACGAAAAAACAGGCGACGGGCACAGCCCGGAGCGGCATTTTTCGCGGAGCCCGGACTTAGCGACCCGGCCATGCGCCCAACCCGCAGCGTGACAACGTCGCCGCAAGCTCCAGATCGTTCACTTTGCCGCCTTACGGACACGGCGTACCCCTTGCGGGTGCTGCGCTGGGCTTCGGCGGGGGCCCCGCGCCCCCATCTCGTAGGGCGCGGCATCCCTGACGCGCCGCCGGATCCGCAGGCGGGAACCTGCTCCTGCCCCCACTCCGTGCCGGACTTGGGAAACCGGCGGGGGCAAGCCCCCGCCCTACACGGACCGGATGGCGGCCAGCTCCTCCGCCGTCAGGGGCCGCCACTCCCCCTTCTCCAGGGCAGGATCCAGGGACAGAGGCCCCATGGTCAGGCGCTTGAGGTACACCACCGGCTTGCCCCGCTGGGCCAGCATCCGCTTGATCTGGTGGTATTTGCCCTCCCGCAGGGTGACGATGGCGGCGTCCGGCGTGTCCAGCAGCTCTAGCCCGGCGGGCAGGCACGCCAGCCCGTCGGCCAGGGTCATGCCGGCGGCAAAGGCCTCCGCGTCCTCCCTGTCCAGCGCGCCGTCCACCCGGACGAAGTAGGTCTTGTCCACGTGATGCCGGGGGGAGAGCAGACGGTGGGCCAGGGGGCCGTCGTTGGTGAGCAGCAGCAGGCCCTCGGTGTCCTTGTCCAGCCGCCCCGCGGGAAAGAGCCCCACCCGGCGCAGGTGCTCCGGCAGCAGCTCCAGCACCGTGGGCTGCCGGGGATCCTCCGTGGCGGACACCAGGCCGGCGGGCTTGTGGAGCATCAGGTACACCTGCTTCTCCCCGCTGATGCGCTCCCCGTCCACCGTGAAGACGGCGGCGGGATCCGCCTTGTCCTCCGGTGCGCGGGCAGTCACCCCGTCCACCGACACCCGGCCCGCCCGGATCAGCTCCCGGGCCTCCTTCCTCGACCAGTGTCCCGTGTTCGCCAGAATTTTGTCCAGCCGCTCCATGCTGTTCCCCCCATCTGCTTGTCCTGTTTTCAACATTTTAGCATAGAAGGGGCAAAAAGAACATACCAATCAGCAGGAACCAATTTGGGAAGGGAGCGTTGCGCTGTGTTCATCTTCACCGCCAAGATCCGCAAAGGACGCATCGCGGCCGTGGCGGCGGCTGCCGCCGTGGTATGCGTGGTTCTGCTGGCGGCCGCCGGGCTGTCTGGAGGGCGGGGCACGGCGGCCTCCGCCGCGGTCAGCCCCAAGGGCGTCCGCACCAACGAGGACAGGGTGGCCTATCTGGAGAGCTACGGCTGGGCTGTGTCGGCCCAGCCCATCGCCGTGGAGGAGCTGATCATCCCGGAGGCGTTCGACGAGACCTACAGCCAGTACCTGGAGCTCCAGGCGGGCCAGGGCTTCGATCTCACCGACTACTGCGGCAAGCGGGTGAAGCGGTACACCTATGAGATCACCAACTACCCCACCGGGGAGGCCGGCATTCAGGCGGGGCTGCTTATCTATAAAAATACCGTCATCGGCGGGGATGTGCTCTCCCCCCAGCTGGGGGGCTTCATCCACGGGCTGGAGATGCCGGAATAGACGAAAACGCGGCGCTTCTGCGCCGCGTTCAGCCTGCCGAAAAAGTCTTTTCGACAGGCTGCCGAACTTTTTGAAACTTCAAAAAAGTTTCAAAAAGTTATTTGATCCAACGCGAAAGGGAACCCTGACGGTTCATCTCCGCGCCAAGTGCCGCCGCTTTGCGGCGGTTGCGCTCCGAAAACGCCCTGCGGGGCAGCCTTTCACACTATCCCTCCCTCCGAATCTTTTGGCTGGAGGGTTTCTCGACAGCCTTTCAGAGCCTCGGATGCCCTGACGAGGAAAGCCAGATAGAGCAAGGTGGATACCAAGAGGCCGCCCATGCAGAGCATCATGGGCACTTTGGGTATCTCCGAACCTGGATAAAGAGCAGCGCAGAAATAGCCGGCAAGCTCCAGCGCCGTGCAGAGGATGCACAGGCCCTGCACCCGCCGCCCCCAGGCCGCTGTCCCCGCCGCCTCCATTCTCCGCGCAGCGGCAGCATACACCAGGCAGAAGCCGGCCAAGCGGAGCACCTCAACGGCGGCGTATGAGAGCATGCTCGGTATGGGCAGCAGACCGGCCGCCAGCGCTGCAAGGACGACCGGGATGGCTATCCGGCATCCCGTCCGATACAGGCCCGCCACCGCCAGAAGCAGCGTCGCCGCAAAAGCAGCCGCGCGCAGCAAGGGGAAGGGGAGGAGAATCAGCGCAGCAACCACCTGACCAAGGCACAGCAGCTTCAGCCCCCTGCTCACAGCCCGGTTGTCCGTCATCCCTTCTCCTCCTTCCGCTCCACCACGTGGACGTTCAGATGGTTGTAGGGCATCTGGATGCCGTTCTTGTCAAAGGCCTCCTTCACCTGTTCCAGCAGATCGTGGTACAGCGGCCAGTAGTCCGCCGTGGCGCACCACACCCGCACCACATACTCCACGCTGGAATCCTTGTAGGCGTTGACCCGGATAAAGGGCTCCGGCGTGAAAAGCGCCCTGGGGTGGGCCCCCACCACCTGCCGGATGGCCTCGATCACCTTCTGAGGCGGGTCGTCGTAGGAGGCGTTGAAAGTGAGATCCACCCGCCGCTGATCCGCCGTGGTGTAGTTGATGATCTTTTCCCCGGAAATCTGCCCGTTGGGCACGGAGATCACCTTGTTGTCCACGGTGGCCAGCTTGGTGTAGGCCAGGCCCACCTCCTTCACCGTGCCGGAGACCCCGCCGGCCTCCACATAGTCCCCCGCCTTGAAGGGCTTGGATACCAGCACCTGGATGCCCCCCGCCAGGTTGGAGAGCGTGCCCTGGATGGCCAGGGACACCGCCAGGCCGATGACACCCACCAGCGCCACCAGGCTGGTCATGGGCACGCCGATATAGCCCAGCACAATGCACACGGTAACCAGCCACAACACCACGCGCAGGGCGGCGTGGAGGAAGGTGCACAGCCCCCGCTCCAGCTCCAGCCTCCGGAAGGTGCGATCCAGCAGCCTGAGAACGATTTTCATGACAACCAGGCAGGCCACAATCAGCAGCCCAATGGTGAGCAGTGTCCGGAGATTCAGATTGTGGAAAAAGCCGCCCAGGGCTTCCAAGGTCTCCTGGGCCTCCTCCGGATTCACCTCTGTCAGATTGGTCAGCAGCATAGCATTCCCTTCTTTCCCCCGTATTCTATCATAGCCGTCTGGATGGGGCAAGCTCTTTTCCAAGTGGCCGCACCGGGCAAAAGAAAATCCCCGCCATAAGGCGGGGATTTTCCAAGGGAGCAGAAATTACTCCTAGATGTCGATAACAACGCGGTCACCCACGGTGCGGCCTATCCCACAGAAGCTCCGC
>DGYMJ06203__coassemble_808_pt1 | contig 15887 bp, 15 predicted proteins | sample DGYMJ06203__metabat2_low_PE_040 | metagenome-assembled genome bin DGYMJ06203 | reverse complement strand
CGGCGACCTCAACCGGCTCCGGCGTCACGGACAGATAGGCAACCGCGTCCTCATAAGACCGCACCGCTGGTCAAGCGCATCTTTGAAATGTATGCCGCTGGGGACACCCAAAAGGAGATCATTGAGCATCTCAATGCAGAGGGGCTGCGGACCAGAAAGGGCAAGCCATTGACCATCAACAGCATTCGTTCTGTGCTGAAAAATAAAAAGTATATCGGTATTTACCATTACGACGGCAAGGAGTACCCGGAGGCGTAGATCCCGGCTTTGATTGATGCAGAAACCTTTGCAAAAGTCCAGCGGCTTTTAATCCAGAACAAGCGGGTTCCGGCCCGGAAGTGGACAAAGGCGAAGTATCTGCTGACGGGCAAACTGTTCTGCGGTCTGTGCGGCCACACCATGGTAGGCGAATGTGGGGCAGGAAAGAGCGGGACGAAATATTTCTATTACAACTGCCTGGAGAAGAAAAAGAACCGCACTTGCAAAAAGAAGGCGGTTCAAAAGCAGTGGATCGAACAACTGGTACTGGAAAAGGCCAAGGCCATCGTAATGAGCGACGAGATGATCGACTTCATAGCCGAAAGGACCTATCAATACTACATGGAGCAGAACACAGAAACCTCCTACACGGATGCACTCCATGGTGAATTAAAACAGGTGGAGACAGCCATTGCCAATCTGGTGCGTGCGCTGGAGGCTGGGATTTTCAACGCAGCAACCAAGGCCCATACAGCACCGTTTCCAAGGCCATCGACAACGCCGCTGTTCTGGATCTGAGTGAGACTCAGGCCAGCAGTGTGAATCTGATGGTCACCATCGACTGCAGCACCTATAGCGCGCAGTACGAGGTCTTTGCCACTGCCGCCGCCGCTGATGATGCCGATAAGGACACCATTTCCCGGAACTTCCAGGACTTTGGTGGTAGCTGGACCGGCATCCAGGCTGTTGGCCCCTTCGCTGCTACCGGTGAGGCTCTGAGCAACAACAACGTGGTTGTTCTGGAGTTCACCAACAATTCCACTGGAGATGTTGTCTTCGCCGCCTATCGTGTGGTCGAGTAATTTCTCCACCCGCTGAAAACTGCATAGGCAGTTCCACCCCCGGGCCAATGGCCCGGGGGTGGTTTTTTGCTTTGCTCACTTCACCGCCAGATAGCGGTATTCCTCTCCGCTCTTATTGGTAACGGGCCGGTAATCATAGGTGTTGAGGCCGGAGCTGTAAGAACCGTAGTAGACCTGAAACCCATTGTCCGTGGTGGTGAGCATGGTTTTGTCTCCCGTGTGGCTGAGCCGGGGCCTCCCCTCGTAGGCCATGACGGAGTCGTACTCCCGGCAGAACAGGATCACTGCCTTGGGCCGGAACCCTAGGGCGATCTCCCGGTTCTCCCCGCTGTTGCCGGAATAGCTCCCGGTGACCATCTCCGGCTTGGCCTGAGCAGTCTCCACCGCCGAGCGGATTGCCGCGTCGATTTTGGCGAAGTCCTCATTGAAATCCGTTCGCAGAAAGTCGTCGCTTGCCTCCCACTGGTGTAGCTGGTAATTGGTCGTGTATGTTGCCAAAAAGCATCCCTCCCGGGCAGTCCGCCCGGCGGGGGGCCCGGGGCACAGGGGGGCGCGGCGGTCGAACGTGGGCGGAAGGCCGCCGGCGGTGTCGCGGGGCGGAGAAAAAGGTCGAACGAAGTCGAGCGATTATATCCACAAATTTCCAGCAAATCCCTTGCGTTTGCTGTCTGATTATGGTAAATTATAGCCAACCGGTAAAGAGCCTTGGCCAGGCACAAACATAGGGCAGGGAGACCTGCCGGAAAGGGTGTCAACATTGGATAGCAAAACGAGGATTTTGGTGGCAGACGCCGGCGAGGAGTTCCGCCGCCTGATCGTGGAGGCTCTGGCGGCGGACGGCTCCATGGAGGTGGCCGCGGAGACTGGCGACGGCGAGGAGGCCGTCCGTCTGGCCGGGGAGCTGCGCCCCGACGTGGTGGTGCTGGATCTGGTACTCTCCAGCATGGACGGGCTGGAGGTGCTGGGCGAGCTGGCCGCCCTGCCGGAGCGGCCCCGCCTGCTGGTGCTCTCCAGCTTCGCCCGGGGCAATGTGGCGGAGCTGGCCGCCGCCCACGGGGCGGACTACTATATGATGAAGCCCTGCCGCATCCCCGCCGTGGTGGAGCGCGTCCGGCAGCTGGCGGCCAGGAGCCAGCCGGCCGGCGGCACTCCGGAGGACAGCGCCGAGGGAGAGAGCCTGGAGAGCCAGGTCACCTCCATCATCCACGAGATCGGCGTGCCCGCCCACATCAAGGGCTACCAGTACCTGCGGGAGGCCATCCTCATCGCGGTGGCCGACATGGATGTGATCAACGCGGTGACCAAGGTGCTCTATCCCGAGGTGGCCAAGCGCTTCGGCACCACCGCCTCCCGGGTGGAGCGGGCCATCCGCCACGCCATCGAGGTGGCCTGGGATCGGGGCGATCTGGAGACCCTGCAGAAATACTTCGGCTACACGGTGAGCAACGCCAAGGGCAAGCCCACCAATTCGGAGTTCATTGCCATGATCGCCGACGGGCTCCAGCTCCAGCGCAAGCAGAAGTGAGGGGCGGAATACCTTGTACCGCAAGACTTCCATCCTGAGCCCATAGCGATGAACACAGCAAAACACGCGATGAAATGGGCCTGCCAATGCAATCAACTTTTTCCCTCATAGCGATAAACACTCTCAGTTTATTGGGTCGAAAAATCCAATAGATTGGGAGTGTTTTTATAATGAAGCGGCAAAAGCCGAAGGATTTTGACCACTATATTGAGGAATACCTTTATACCTGCCAGAGCCGTGGGCTGAGAGCCAAGACCATGGCGAGCTATGAGCAGACACTATACCTTTTTGCACGCTGGGCCAGGGAGCAGGAGCATCTGGAAAGCCCCTGCGAGGTCAGAGAGCAGACGATACGACACTACATCTGTGATTTGCAGGAGCGCGGCAAGTATAGCTTCTGTATCAGCGACCACAGGAAGCTGACCAACTGCCCTGAACGCAGGCGGGACTACCGCCAGCCCGTCAGCGTCACCACCATCAACAACTACATCCGCAATCTGAAGGCGTTCTTCGGCTGGTATGAGGATTTTGAGAGCGGCAAGAACCCCATGGAGAAGATCAGACAGCTGACCAATGAGCGCAGGCCAAAGGAATATCTGGAGGACAAGGAAGTAAACAAACTGCTGGACAGCTTTGACAGGAGCTACTTTTCAGAGAGCAGGGACAGCACCGTGATTCAGCTCATTTTAGACACAGGTATGCGCCTGGGGGAGTGCCTGATGCTGTCGGCAGAGCACCTGGATATGCAGGAGCGGGCGATCACCATCCCAGCAGAGTTGACCAAGGGCAGGAAGCGCCGCTGTGTGTTCTTCTCCCAGAAGACCGCCAGGGCCCTGCAACGGTGGCTTCGCTTCAAAGACAGATATGTGGAGTCCTCTTATCTCTTCCCCACCAAGGAGGGCGGACAGCCCGTTGCGCTCCGCTCCTTTGAGTCTAACTTCAGGAAATACATCCAGCGCGCGGGGAATGAAAAGGAGGTATCCCCCCATGCACTCCGCAACAACTTTGCAAAGCGATGCCTCATGGCGGGGATGGACGTCTACACCTTAAGCCGTATCCTGGGGCACAGCAGCGTGACGGTGACAGAGCGGGCATATCTCGACCTGACGGACGAGGATCTCAAGCGGCGTTACCGTAACTTCAGCCCCATGGAGCACCTGGCATATCCTTCCCTCCGAATCCTTTGGCCGGAGGGTTTATCGACAGCCTAAGACGGGGGCCGGCGCATCTGCGCCGGCCCCCGTCTTGCTTCTTTTATATCTGTTCAGGATGTCTTTTCCAGGGCGGTGATGGTGGCGGTGGGCTCCCCCTCGCCGTCAGACAGCGTCCCGGTATAGGTGATCTGGATGCTGTCGCCGGGCTCCAGGCCGTCGGCGTCCACGCCGCCCAGATTGAAGCGGCAGTAATTTCCATTCTCGTCCACCGCTACCAGGAAGTCCAGGCCCGTATCCACGGAATTGAGGGTGGCCTGGAGGGTGTGGCTCTCCGCCTCCGGCGCGGGGGTCTGGGTCTCCACCACGGCGGATTCCTGGGGTGCGGATGCCGTGCCGGCAGGGGTGCCGGCGGGCGCGCCTGTGCCGGAGCAGGCGGTCAGGGCGATGGCCAGGGCCGCACCCGCCGCGGCAAGAAACAGTTTGCGGTGCTGCATGAGAAACGCCTCCTTTTCAAGTGGTGGACACAAGATAGCACGAATCTCCGGGCAGGGCAAGGGGAGTTGGCGCGGTTTCACGGCTCTGTAAGAAAGGCTTTCAGCTTTCTCCAGAATCTTCTGCCTTTCGTAAGGATCTGTTCATCAACTGTTCATCCGCCCCCCTTTCCCCCCTGCGGAAAAACGGCCTGCCGCCGGGCCAAATTTTGGAGAGATCGACAGGGGAAAGAGGCCGGCCGGCGGTTGACAGGCGGATGGCCCGAGGAGTACAATTTTGGGGTTATCTGCTTGCAAACCAGGAGGCGCACCCATGAAAATCATCTGTCAGATCGGCGTGGTCTTCGCCGTGTGCTGGGTCAGCCAGCTCATCGAGGCCGCGCTGCCCTTCCCCTTCCCGGCCAGCGTCATCGGCATGATCCTGCTGCTGCTCCTGCTGGCCTCCGGCCTGCTGAGGGTGGAGCACATCCAGGAGAAGGCCGACTTCCTGCTGGCCAATATGGCGTTCTTTTTCCTGCCCGCCGGCGTCAGCATCATGAACTACTTTGACCTGCTGCGCTCCTCCGCCGTCGCCCTGGTGGTCATCTGCCTGGTGACCACGGTGGTCACCTTCGCCGCCACGGCCTGGAGCATCCGCCTCACCCTGCGCCTGCTGGAGAGGAGGAAAAACCGTGTCTGAGCTGTTCTACTCCCCCTTCTTCGGCGTCGCCCTGAGCATCTTTACCTTCTGGGTGGGGGTGCGCATTCAGAAAAAGACCGGCCTGGTGGTCTGCAATCCCCTGCTCATCGGGGTGGTGCTGACCATCGGTGTGCTGCTCCTCTTCCGCATCCCCTATGAGGCCTACGACCAGGGCGCGGAATTCATCAGCCTGTTCCTCTCCCCCGCCACCGCCTGCCTGGCCGTGGCAATCTACGGCAAGCTCCCCCTGCTGCGGCGCAACTGGCTGCCCATCCTGGTGGGGTGCACGGTGGGCTCCGTGGTATCCATGGGCAGCGTCCTCCTGCTCTGCCGCCTGTTCGGCCTGGACGAGGCCATGACCGCCTCCCTGCTGCCCAAGTCGGTCACCACCCCCATCGCCATCAGCGTGTCCGAGGCCCACGGCGGCATCGGCTCCATCACCGTGGTGGCGGTGGTGCTCACCGGCATCTTCGGCTCCATCACCGCCCCGCTGCTCATCAGGCTGTTCCGGGTCAGGGAACCCCTGGCCGCCGGGCTGGCCATCGGCGCCTGCTCCCACGCAGTGGGCACCTCCCGGGCCCTGGAGCTGGGCGAGACCGAGGGGGCCATGAGCGGCCTGGCCATCGGCGTGTGCGGCATCGTCACCGTGCTGCTCTCCCTTCTTCTGATGTAGGGGGCGGTGCCATGCTGGAGGCGGAAATCAGCCTGGCCCTGCGGGAGGAGCGGGAACTGGAGGAGCTGGAGGCGTCCGGCGAGGTGCTCACCGGACTGGACTGCGCCGGGCTGGAGCTGCGGCGGTGCACGCTGCGCAAGTGCCGGTTCGTGGACTGCGATTTCAGCGGCGCGGTGTTCGAGCTGGCGGCCTGGCAGGGCTGCGACTTCTCCAACTGCCGCTTCGGGGGCAGCGTGTGGCGGCAGGTGTCGGTGGACGGCTGCAAGGGGGACGGCGGGCAGTTCACCGGCAGCCGCTGGCGGGACTGCACGCTGACGGACAGCTCCTTCCGCTGCGCCAATTTCAGCCAGACCCGCTGGCGGAATACCAGGCTGGAGGACTGCCGCCTGGGCGGGGCGGTGCTGGCCCAGGCGGACGTGTCCGGCCTGCTCCCCCGCCGGGTGGACTTCCAGGGGGCGGACTTTTTCCGCACCAGCCTGTCCGGCCTGGATCTCTCCGACTGCTCCATCGGCGGCCTCACCGTGTCCGAGAGCCTGCGGGAGCTGCGGGGGATGAAGCTCAACCCCGCCCAGGCGGCGGAGCTGATGCCCCTGCTGGGCATTGAGCTGCTGTAGACACAAAGGGGCCCTCCGCGCCTGCGGCGCGGAGGGCCCCTTTTATGTAGTGCTGTCTCAGCGGCGGCGGCGACGGCTGCCGGTATAGCGGCCCCGGCCGCTGTAGGCATAGCTTCTGCGGCCGCCCTTCCGCCCGCCCCAGAGCATGTGGCGGACGATGAGGATAACCAGCACCGCCAGAATGACCACCAGCAGGATACGCACCAGCAGGTTGTCAAAGAACTTCTGCACCCGGTCCAGGTAGTAGAGGAAATTGTCCCGCTCCACCGAGGAGGTGGCCACCAGGGGGAGGATGCCGTACTCCTGCCCGTTGAAGGACACGGTGATGCGGCCCAGCTCCTGCCCGGCCTCCACCGGGGCCTCCACCACGGGGGAGTCGATGGTGTACTGGTAGGTAAAGTTCTCCTCCGACACGTCGTTGGGCAGCAGGGCGGAGATCTCCCCCTCCGGCATGAGGGTGACACTGGGCTGCTTCCCCAGGCTCACCTCCACCTCCGGGATGTCCCGCTTGCTGCTGTCCAGCATGGTCTGGGTGGAGAAATTGTCAAAGCCCCAGTCAAACAGGCGGATGGTCTCGCTGAAATAGGTGTGGCCCTGGCTGCCGGTGGAGCCGGGCACCCGCTCGCACCCCATCACCACGGAGATCAGGTTCCGGTCGTTCTTGGTGGCGGAGGCGGCCAGGCAGTAGCCCGCCTCCGGCGTGGAGCCGGTCTTGATGCCGGTGGCGTACTCGTAGAGATAGCCGAGGATGCGGAAATTGGAGATCAGGGCGTTGGTGGAGCGGACGATGCGGGGCTCGGCGTGCATGTTGGTGGCGGGCATGGTGTAGTTCAGGGAGCCCACGATGGCGCGGAAGGTCTCATGGGTCATGGCCTCCCTGCACATCAGATAGATGTCGTAGGCGGTGGTGTAGTGGTTGTCGTCGTGGTAGCCGTGGGCGTTGGCGAAGTGGGTGCCCTCCATGCCCAGCTCCCCAGCCCGCTGGTTCATCAGCTCCACAAAGGAGGCCACGTCGCCGCTCACCGCCTCGGCCATGATGTTGCACGCCTCGTTGGCCGAGGGGATCAGGGCAGCATAGAGCAGGTCGATGATGCGCACCTGCTCTCCCACCTTGATATCGGCGGTGGAGGCATTTTCCCCGATGCCGGTGTAGATGTTCTCGCTGGCGGTGACCACCTGCTCCAGGCTCAGCTCTCCCCGATCCACTGCCTCCAGGGTGAGCAGGCAGGTCATCACCTTGGTGATGGAGGCGGGATAGCGCTTTTCATGGGCGTTCTTCTCGTAGAGGATCTCCCCCGAGTCGGGATCCACCAGGATGGCGGCGGTGGCGTCCACGTCCATGGCGTCCAGGATGGCGCTGCCGCTGCCGCCGTCGGCCGGCTCCGCGGCCTCCTCGGCGGAGGCCCCGGTGGTCAGCAGGCCGGCCAGCAGGGCCAGGAGCAGCAGGGCGGAAAGCAGTCGTGATTTTTTCATAGGAAACTCCCGTGATCTATGATATAATGTCAGAAAGTGCCCGCGGCAGGGCCGCGGCGTCTGTTTCTATTATAGCAAACCGGATCCCGGGACGCAACGGGAAAGGCGGTGGTGAATTGTGAAGATTTCCAGAGTGGAGTGGCTGGCTATCGTGCTGGCCGTGGCGGCCGCCGCCTTTGCGGCGGGCTGGTTCCTCCGGGGGCAGGCCAGCCCCCAGCCCGTGCGGGTGGAGGTGGAGCGCACCCTGGTGCAGGAGACCCCCATCGTCCTGCCCTCCCCCACTCCAGAGGCGGCGGAGAGCGATGCCCCGGCCGCTCCGGTGAACATCAACACCGCCGACGCCGAGACCCTGATGACCCTCCCCGGCATCGGGGAGACCCGGGCGGCGGACATCATCGCCTACCGGCAGGCCAACGGCCCCTTCCGCATGGTGGAGCAGCTCACCGACGTGCCCGGCATCGGCGAGGGGATCCTGGCGGGCCTGATCGACTATGTAACCGTGGAATAGGAGGCAAACCGTGAAAATACTGGTCGTGGACGACGAAAAGGTGCTGGTCAAGGGCATCAAGTTCAATCTGGAGAGCGAGGGCTACCAGGTGGAGACCGGCTATGACGGCGAGGAGGCCGTGGAGCTGGCCCGCAGCGGAAATTTCGACCTGATCATCCTGGATCTGATGATGCCCAAGATCGACGGGCTGCAGGCCTGCATGCGCATCCGGGAGTTCTCCAACGTGCCCGTCATCATGCTCACCGCCCGCAGCGAGGACACGGACAAGATCATCGGCTTCGAGTGCGGGGCGGACGACTATATCACCAAGCCCTTCAACATTCTGGAGCTGAAGGCCCGGGTGCGTGCCCTGCTCCGCCGGGCGGGCATGGCCGCCCAGCAGAAGGGGGGCGGCGGCAAGCTGACCATGGGCCATATCACCCTGGACGCGGACGCCCGGGCGGCGTGGAAGGACGGCCAGAGCGTGGAGCTCACCGCCAAGGAGTTCGATCTGATGGAGCTGCTGCTGCGCAATCCCGGCCGGGTGTACTCCCGGGAGAACCTGCTCAACGTGGTGTGGGGCTACGAGTACGCCGGGGACTACCGCACGGTGGACGTGCACATCCGCCGCCTGCGGGAGAAGCTGGAGCTGGATCCCGCCAACCCCCAGTATATCCTCACCAAGTGGGGCGTGGGCTACTACCTGAAAGGAAACTGACCCCCCACTGTTCACTGTCCACTCTTCACTGCCCCAGGGGGTGTTTTCTTGCCGCAATCCAAAAAGGTGCCCTTTTGGCGCTCCCTCCAGACCAAGTTCGCCATGACCTATATTCTCATCGTGGCGGCGGTGCTGATCCTGCTCAACACCTATCCGGTGATGGTGTCCCAGGATCTGGCCTACCGCTCCAAGGAGACCTCCATGCAGAACCAGGCCGCCGTGCTGGCCTCCGCCCTGGCCACCGGGCCGGAGGCCCTCACCGCCGAGGGCGCCGCCCGGACGGTGGAGCTGCTGCTGGGCTCCCTGGGGGTGACGAGGATCGTGGTCACCGATCCCAACGGCCTGGTGCTCTGCGATTTTCAGGAGGGCACGGCCCGCACCGACACCACGGGCCAGTACGCCCTGTTCTGGGAGCTAGTCACCGCCCTGCAGGGCAACGACGTGTTCCGCTCCGACTACGCCGACGGCGTGTTCCACAGCCGGGCGGCGGTGCCGGTCACCTACCGCTCCATGACCCAGGGAGCGGTGTATCTCTACGAGTACGATGCCGAGCAGGGCGCCATGCTCCAGGGCATCCAGACCAACCTGCGCTTCATCTCCCTGGTCATCTGCCTGGTGACCCTGGTGATGGGCGTGGTGTTTGCCAAGGCCCTCACCCGGCGCATCGCCCTGCTGCTGGGGGCCATCCGCACCGTGCGGGAGGGCGAGTACAGCCACCGGGTATCCATGGGCGGCGGGGATGAGCTCAGCCGCCTGGCCGACGAGTTCAATGAGCTCACCGGCCGCCTCCAGACCACCGAGGAGGTGCGCCGCCGCTTTGTCTCCGACGCCTCCCACGAGCTCAAGACCCCCCTGGCCTCCATCCGGCTGCTCACCGACTCCATTCTCCAGGCCGACCACATGGACAGCGAGACCGCCCGGGAATTCCTCACCGACATCGGGGACGAGGCCGAGCGTCTCACCCGCATCACCGAGAAGCTGCTCACCCTCACCCGCCTGGACACCGCCCCGGCGGCGGCTGCCGTCCCCGTGGACGTGGGGGCGGTGGTGGAGCGGGTGGAGCACATGCTCACCCCCCTGGCCCGGGCGGTGGAGGTGGAGCTGGAGCTGCGCCTCCAGCCCGGCTGCCTGATCGCGGCCACGGAGGACGAGCTGTACCAGATCGCCTTCAACCTGATGGAGAACGCGGTGAAGTACAACCTGCCCGGCGGGAAGGTCTATGTCACCCTCCAGGGGGACGCCCGCCAGGTGCGCCTGCGGGTGGAGGACACCGGTGTGGGCATTCCGGAGGAGGATCTGCCCAAGATCTTCGACCGCTTCTACCGGGTGGACAAGGCCCGCTCCCGGGCCGCCGGCGGCACCGGTCTGGGCCTGTCCATCGTGTGGGACACGGTGCGCCGCTACGGCGGTACGGTGACGGCCCGGCGGCGGGAGCCGGAGGGCACCTGCTTTGAGGTGGTCTTCCCCCGTCTGGCGGAGAAGGGAGGGACGCAGCGGTGAATCGCATCCGAATCGCGGCCCTGGCGGGGCTGCTGCTCCTGGCGGCGGGGTGCTCCGCCCCGCCGGAGGAGGCGGAGGACGGCTATCAGGTGTATTACTCCGCGCTGGAGGATCGCTATGCCCAGCAGGCCCTGGCCAGCGAGCCCTACGGCTCCGCCCCGCCGGAGGAGCCCATACCCGATCTGGTGGCCGCCCTGCTGGACGGGCCGGACTCCCCCGGCCTGACCTCCCCCTTCCCCGACGGGGTGCGCCTGCTGGGCTGGGAGTTGGCGGATGGGGTGCTCCACCTGGATCTGTCCGAGCAGTACGGCGGCCTGTCAGGGGTGAATCTCACCGTGGCGGACGCCTGCCTCACCCTCACCCTCTGCCAGGTGGAGGGGGTGGACGCGGTGTACGTCACCGTGGAGGGCCGGGAGATCCCCTACCGCCCCGTCCAGGCCCTGACCCCGGAGGAGCTGTTCCTCTCCGACGGCATGGACGCCCCCGCCTCGGTCGCCCTCCTCTTCTGGTATCCCCGCGCCGACGGCACCGGCCTGGCCGCCGAGACCCGGGAGCTGGCCGCTGGGGACACCCTGCTCCAGGATGTGCTCACCAGCTGGGCCGACGGCCCCTCCGGTCAGGAGCTGGAGGCCGCCCTGCCCCAGGGGGCGGAGGTGCGCTCCGTGACCCTGGAGGACGGCCTTTGCACAGTGGATCTGTCCCAGGCCTTTCTGGACGGCCTGCCCGCCGACAGCGGCCAGGCCCGGCTGGCGGTGTACGCCCTGGTGAACACCCTGGCGGGGGTGGATGGGGTGGAGCAGGTGCAGCTGCTGGTGGAGGGGGACGCCCTGGGGCAGCCCCTCTCCCCCGACCAGTCCCTGGCCGCCCCGGATCAGGCCCCTTGACACATCCATAGTGAGGATGTAGGATATTGAGCATACCCAAAGAGAAAGGAAGTCCTGCCCATGAGCCACCGCATCAGCACCCAGTGCCTCCACGCCGGCTATACCCCCGGCAGCGGGGAGCCCCGCAACATCCCCATCGTCCAGTCCACCACCTTCCGCTACGCCACCGGCGAGGAGATGGGCAAGCTCTTCGATTTAGAGGCCAGCGGCTACTTCTACACCCGCCTCCAGAACCCCACCAACGACCACGTGGCCGCCAAGATCTGCGCCCTGGAGGGGGGCACGGCGGCCATGCTCACCTCCTCGGGGCAGGCGGCTTCCTTCTTTGCCATCTTCAACATCGTCTCCTGCGGGGAGCACGTGGTATGCTCCTCCTCCATCTACGGCGGCACCTTCAACCTCTTCGCCGTCACCATGAAGCGGATGGGCATCGACTTCACCTTCGTGGATCCCGACTGCTCGGAGGCGGAGCTGGAGGCCGCCTTCCGGCCCGAGACCCGGGCAGTGTTCGGGGAGACCATCGCCAACCCCGCCCTCACCGTGCTGGACATCGAGAAGTTCGCCAGGGCCGCCCACGCCCACGGTGTGCCCCTGATCGTGGACAACACCTTCGCCACCCCGGTGAACTGCCGGCCCTTCGAATGGGGGGCGGACATCGTCACCCACTCCACCACCAAGTACATGGACGGCCACGCCAACGCCGTGGGCGGCGCCATCGTGGACTCCGGCAAATTTGACTGGAACGCCCACGCCGACAAGTTCCCCGGCCTGACCACCCCGGACGAGAGCTACCACGGCATCACCTACACCGAGAAGTTCGGCCTGGAGGGGGCCTATATCACCAAGGCCACCGCCCAGCTCATGCGGGATCTGGGGGCCATCCCCGCCCCCCAGAACTGCTACTATCTGAACATCGGGCTGGAGACCCTGCCCCTGCGGGTGGCCAGGCACTGCGAAAACGCCCTGGCCGTGGCCCAATTTCTGAAAAACCATCCTAAGGTGTCCTGGGTGCGCTATCCCGGCCTGGAGGGTGACCCCTATTACGAGCGGGCCCGGAAGTACCTGCCCCACGGCACCTGCGGCGTGGTGTCCTTCGGCGTGAAGGGCGGCCGGGAGGGAGCCTCCAGGTTCATGGCGGGGCTGCGCCTGGCCTCCATTGCCACCCACGTGGCCGACGCCAAGACCTGCGTGCTCCACCCCGCCACCACCACCCACCGGCAGATGACCGACGAGGAGCTCCGCGCCGCAGGCGTCTCCCCCGACCTGGTGCGCCTGTCCGTGGGCATTGAGGACGTCAACGACATCCTGGAGGATGTGGAGCAGGCCCTGGCCCAGGTATAGGCGGCACAGCACAAAACGGCTCCGGAAGCCTGCTTCCGGAGCCGTTTGTTATGATTTGGAATCCCTTGTTGCCGCACTGTAACTTGCCCGAGTGATAACGACAGGTATAAAATGAAGGCAGAACTACAGGGAAAGGGCGTGTGAACCGATGAAACGGCTGCTGACGCTGGCGCTGTGCCTGGCGCTGCTGTGCCCCGCCGCCGCGGCGGCGGAGGGGGAAGAGGCCCTGTGGACCCGGACCGAGGGGGACGGAAGCTATGTGACCATCCGGCTTCCCTGCCCCCAGGGGGAGGAGCTGGACTGGTCGGAGCGGCAATGGCTGGCGGTGCGGTACGCCGACACCGGGGAGCCGGTTCCCCTCACCAGCGACTACCAGAGGGGCTTCCTCTTTGCCACCGTCCCGGCGGAGGACGCGAACCGGCCCCTGGAGGCCTTCCAAGGGGAGGAGCACCACTTCCCCGACTGCACCACCGTGTGGCAGGGACATGCATACTACGACGAACCCGGCGGCACCGAGGAACTGTACCTCCGGGGGGTCATCCAGGGGGACCAGACGGGCAATCTGAACCCCGATGCGGCGCTCACCCGGGCGGAGGCCTTTGCCCTGATCTGCCGCCTGCTGTCCTTAGAGCCCGGCGGCGATCCGGGCTATGCCGACGTGTCCCCGGGCGACTGGTACTATGAGACGGCCTCCGCCGCCCGGGCGGCGGGGATCGCCGCGGCGGACACCCGCTTCACCCCCGGCCGGACCGTGACCCGGGGGGAGTTCACCGTCATGCTGGCCCGGGCCATGGAGTATGTGGGCTGGCTCACCATCCCCGAGACCGGGAGCGCCGGCGCAATGGGCCTGGCCGACGCCGGGGAGATCCCCGGCTGGGCCCTGGGGGCCTACCAGGCCTTTGACGGGCAGGGCCTGAGCATTGTCACCTGGCGGCCCACCGGCGAGACCGATCCGAACTATGGGGAGCCGGTGACGGAGCGCCTGGCGGAGTGGGACAAACCGGCCACCCGGGGCGAGGTGATCACCTTCCTGGATAACGCCCGGGTCCTGCTGCCCTGGTATCCCTCCCAGGCGGCCATCGACTGGGGCTTTGACCGGGAGATGCCGGAGGTGGACGGCTCCACCTCCACCTACCCCTACACCACGGCGGTGTACGGGGCCCTCTTTGACAACTATCGGAACCACCCCCAGTTCCCGGAGAGCCACTCCAAGAGCCATGAGTCCTATGAGCGGCTCATCAGCGGCGAGGTAGACTTCCTCTTTGCCGCCACCCTGCCCTCGGAGGAGCTGAAAGCCCGGGCGGAGGCGGCCGGGGTGGAGCTGACATGCATTCCCATCGCCTACGACGCCATGGTGTTCTTCACCAACGCGGAGAACGCCATCGATGGGCTGACCCTGCAGCAGATCCAGGACATCTACGTCTACGGGAAGTATGCCAACTGGAACCAGGTGGGCGGCCCGGACGCGGAGCTGCTGCCCTACCGCCGCAACGCGGACAGCGGCTCCCACGCCCTGATGGAGCAGTATTTCCTGGAGGGAGGGAAGCTGTCCCTGAGCCCGGACGTGCACAACGTCCTCACCTCCTACGCCATGTCCTCCGCCCTCACCGACGTGGCCCAGGCCCTGCGCACCGACCCGCCCGCCTACGCCATGGGCTACAGCGTCTATTACTACTATGTCAACAGCTACTGGCTGCTGGGGGACGTGAACGGCGGCGGGGAGCTGAAGCTGCTGGCGGTGGACGGGGTGCTCCCCTCCGACGAGACCATCGCCGACGGCAGCTACCCCCTGGCGGGGTATAACTACGCGGTGTTCCGGGCCGACGAGCCGGAGGGCTCCCCGGCCCGCCGCCTGGCGGCGTTCATGCTGAGCGCGGCAGGGCAGGACTGCGTGAGAAACGCCGGCTTCGGCCCCCTGTCCAATGATCCCCTGGCGGACTTCAAGGCGGCAAATCCCGGCTGCACGGTTGAGACGATCCTCCCGGCTGAGGCGGGCGGCTATGTCGTCCTGTCCCGGGCCGGGGAGGACGGGAGCCTCCGGGCCAGCTATCTGGTGCGCGGGGACGCGGGCTGGGGGGAGCTCCAGCAGGCGGAGTGCCCGCCGCCGGGGGCGGAGCCCCTCTCTGCCGCCGTGCTGAAAACCCGGGGCAGCACCCTGCTGTTCGGCCAGATCAGGGAATCGACGGCCTGCACCGTCCGGCTCACCTACGGCGGCGGGCAGACGGCGCGGTGCAGGCTGGAGGCCTACGCGGGCCAGTCCTTCCACCTCCTGCTGGATGGGAGTCCGGAGTTGGAGAAGCTGGAGCTGCTCCAGGGCGGGCAGGTGCTGTACTCCCGCACAGACTTCTCCTAGAACCGACAATCACGCGCGGGCCGGTCTGATTGACCGGCCCGCGCCTTCATCTGTCTGTTGTCTGCCGGTTTCTTTTTTACACGCGCGTTCTGCCCTCCCGGGGTCCTATGGCTGCCCGGTCTGTTTCCGGCTCATTCCTCTGTCAGCCTCTCCCGCAGCACCTGGTTCACCACCGCCGGGGACGCCTGGCCCTTGAGCTGGCGCATGACCTGGCCCACCAGGAAGCCGAAGGCCTTCTCCTTGCCCGCTCGGTAGTCGGCCACCGATTTCTCGTTGGCGGCCAGAACCTCGTCCACCACCCTGGACACCAGACCGGCGTCGGACACCTGCTCCAGGCCGTGCTCCTTTACATAGGTATCCACGTCGCCGTCGGTCTCGAAAATGGCCTCGAACACCTTGACAGCGGTGTTGCGGTTCAGCTTGCCCTCCTTCACCAGCTGGATCAGCCGGGCCAGGGTGGGGGGCGTCAGCTTCATGTCCCTGGCCTCCAGGCCGTGGACGGAGAGGGCCCCCAGCACCTCCCCCATGATCCAGTTGGCGGCCTGCTTGGGCTCGGCCCCCAGGGCCACCACCTCCTCGAAGAAGTCGGCCAGGGCCTTCTGGGAGGTGATCATCTCCGTGTCGTAGGCGGGCAGGCCCCAGTCCGCCTGATACCGGCCCCGCTTGGCCTCGGCCAGCTCAGGCTGTTCGGCCCGCAGGCGCTCCAGATACTCCTCGGAGAGTTCCAGGGGCGGGATGTCCGGCTCGGGGAAGTAGCGGTAGTCCTGGGCGTTCTCCTTGGAGCGCATGGCGTAGGTGGCGTCCTTGTTCTCGTCCCACCGCCGGGTCTCCTGCACCACCCGCTTCCCCTCCTCGATGAGCTCGATCTGCCGCCGGGCCTCATACTGGATGGCCCGGGAGATGGCCTTGAAGGAGTTCAGGTTCTTCATCTCGG
>DGYMJ06203__coassemble_782_pt1 | contig 16295 bp, 9 predicted proteins | sample DGYMJ06203__metabat2_low_PE_040 | metagenome-assembled genome bin DGYMJ06203 | reverse complement strand
TTCATTTCTCGGCTGTTAATGTGTCTACCAAATGTCTACCACGGACACTTCTGAGCGCAAAACCCAACTCAAAATTCCCGAATATCTCAGGATTTCCTCACTTCTGTCCCTGTGCAAGGGTCGTCACACGCCTCTGATTTCCCTATTTCGCTTGATATTAGAGGAATTTGGCAGTTCTGAGCCTCAAATCTTAGAAGGAGGAAAATCCAAAATGAGTAACCTCAAGCGGACTCTCAGCCTGCTTCTGGCAGTCGTCATGGTCATTGGCATGATGGTTGTCGGCGCCAGCGCTGCGAGCAGTGATTTCACCGATTCCGATGAAATCACCAACACCGAAGCGGTTGGCGTGATGACCGCCCTCGGTGTCTTTGAGGGCACCGACAGCGGTGCCTTTGACCCCTCCGGTACTCTGACCCGTGAGCAGGCTGCGGCCATCATCTGCCGCATGCTCTTGGGCGACGATGCCGAGAGCCTGACCACCAACTCCGTGGTGTTCAGCGACGTGGCCACCGACCGCTGGTCCGCCGGCTACATCGGCTACTGCGCGCAGCAGGGCATCCTGGCCGGCACCGGCAACGGCACCTTTGATCCCGAGGGCGAGCTGACCGGCCTGGCCTTCGCCAAGATGTGCCTGGTGGCTCTGGGCTACAACGCCGACGCCGAGGGCTATGTGGGCACCGACTGGGCCATCAACGTGGCCGCCGACGCCACCAACGCAGGCATCGCCGTGTCCGGCCTGGTCCTGGCCAACACGATCTCCCGTGAGGACGCCGCCCAGATGGCTTTCCAGACCCTGGAGGCCGACATGGTGACCTACTCCGGCAGCGGCAGCACCAACGTGACCACCCCCGACGGCACCACCGTGGTGATCACCGGCTCCGCCACCGAGGTCTCCAATAACCGCAGCGATGACTACCGCACCGTCTCCGATGACCGGGACGAGGTGCAGCAGTTCTGCGAGTACTACTTCCCCAACCTGACCAAGAACAGCAGCGGTGAGGATGCCTTCGGCCGTCCCTCTGTCACCTGGCGGGACAACCGCACCGAGATCGGCACCTTCTCCGAGACCCCCGAAGCCAGCTTCACCGCCGGCGCCGACATGGGCGACATCTATGACGCGGTGGGCCGCGACGCCTACAACGCCGTCAGCGACGGCGACGCCGACCTGACCGTGGTGGTCAACGGCGACACCGTGAGCAGCCCCGACCTGGATGACTACATTGTCCGCAGCTCCACCTCCGACGCCGAGGGCACCGGCCGCGGCATCCTGACCGAGGTCTTCGTGGACGACGACGACAACATCACCATCACCCAGATCTGGACCCACGTGGCCCAGGTGGACGGCGACTACGACACCGACGACGGCGAGCTGGACCTGGCCACCCTGGAGGGCGCTGAGTTCGACGCCGACGACTACACCCTGACCGACGATGACTTTGACAACCTGGACGCCTACGCGGATGAGGACTATGTCCTGGTCACCGTGGCCTCCGGCGCGATCCAGTCCATCCAGCCCGCCGAGACCGTCAGCGGCGCTGTGACCGCCTACACCGTGGGCTCCAACGTGACCCTGGACGGCGAGCGCTACTACTACAGCAAGAGCTACACCCAGGGCACCCTTACTAAGACCGACGGTACGTACGATCCCCTGAGCTATGACCTGAACGAGGACTACACCCTGGTGCTGGACGGCAACGGCTACGTTGTCTACTCCGATGCCACCGACGCCACCCATGACTATGTCCTCATCGCCCGCGTGGCCCCCATCGGCGGCGTGAACAGCTCTGTGGAGGCCTTGGCCTACTTTACCGACGGCACCTCCGCCACCATCGACGTGGATGACGACAGCACCGCCACCTTCGAAGATGATAAGTTGGTCGAGGTGGAGCCCACCGGCAGCAGCTACGTCGTGGTCAACCAGTGGTACGAGTACAGCGAGCGCAGCAACGGCGAGTACCGCCTGAGCGACGTGGACGACGGCGAAAAGGGCACTGTGAAGTCTTCCTCTAGCGGCGACGTTGACATCATTACCAGCGGCTCCACCTCCGTGCTGGTGAACAACGTCGATACCAATGGCGACATTGATGAAGACGAGGAGGAGTCCATCCGCGTGAACAACTCCACCTTGTTTGTCATCAACAACGACGGCGACATCAGCACCTTCACCGGTGTCCGCGACGTGGCCGACGTGGCCCTGGACGCAAACGGTTCCGCCACCGTGGCCTGGGCCAAGGATGACGCGGACGATACCTACGCGGCTGTGGTCTATGTTGTCACCGAGGATCTCCTGTCCGTCTCCGGCACCAGCAGCGACCGCGTCTTCATCCTGGATTACGATGGCTACGAGACCAGCGTGGACAGCGACGACAACACCTACTACGAGTACGACGCCATTGTCAACGGCGAGATCACCACGGTCTCCGCGAATGACGACGACATCTTCGATGCCGACGGCCTGTACCGCAACATCTCCTACGACAGCGACGGCTACGTCAGCAACGCACGTCTCGTCAGCAGCACGGGCAACAGCTTCGTGTACCTATGCTCTGATCGTTCTCCGCGTCACCGGTTCCAACAGCACCACGCTCAACTTCCAGTGGACTGATGACGGCGAGACCGTTGCCACCACCACCTACACCGTGGATCTGAGCGAGCTGGAACTGGGCTAATCTCCTTACCCTCTAATTTCCATTGTTCCCAGGCAAAGCAGGAGCGCCCCGGCTAACTGGCCGGGGCGCTCCTACTTCTTTTGATCTTTATCGCCACGCCAGGTAGTGATAAACCAGCCCGGAATAATTGTGGTACAGGCCGTCGTCCGGCACGTAGGCCACCTGGAAGCCGTCCGCCGTCAGGGCTACCGAGTCATTTCCCTCCCCAAACGTGACGGGCAGGCCCGGCAGGGCTAGGCCGCCGTACCCCCGCCCGCTCTGGGACCGGTAGGTATAGCCCCCCGCTGTGAGGGACAGCACGGCCCTGGGAGCAAACCCCAGGGAGACGCTCTGGGTCTCTTCCCCGCTGCCGGCATAGCTGCCCCAGGTCAGCTCCGGCCGTCCGGCCAGCGTCTCCCGGGCGGCTTCCGATTCCTCCAGGTCTGCGGCCAACCCCGCCAGCGCCGCGTCTATTTTGGCGAAGTCCGTGTTGAAGTCGGTGCGGAGAAAGTCGTCCTCGGGCACCCACTGGTGGAGCTGGTAATGTTCTGTATAATCTGCCATAAGAATCCCTCCCGGGTTTAACCGCCGGGAGGGATTCCCGGTACGCGGGAATGCGGAGCGCTTTTTACCGTGCCGCTTTTCTTCCCAGAGCCGAAGCCCCGGGAGGGATGCAAGATGGCGACGTACACGACCAACTATCAACTGCATCAATGGGAGCCGGAGGATCCATTTCTGCGGACGGACTTCAACACGGATCTGTTGAAGCTGGATGAGGGTCTGACCCGTCAGGCGGAGGTGTCGGCCTGCTTGGGGTATGAGGCGCTCCAGAGCCGCCTGCTGACGGATGCCGCGGGAAAGCCGGCAGCGGACGGCCGGGGGCTCCTTTTTGACAGCTTCCGCACCGGAGCGCGAGCAGCCTTTGGCGGCGGGTGCGGTCTGAAGAACGGCGGCGGAGTGCTGCTGGACACGGGAACCGGCCTGATCAGCTTCAGTGACCACTACGGTGCAGACGAGTCCTATTACCTGGGGGAGACTGCCAGTACACAATGCACCTTTACTGCCGCCGGGAATGGGACGCTGGACAGTCTGTCCCTCTATCTGCGCGGCAAGGAGGGCGCGTCGGTGAAGCTTGCCATCCGGCAGGACAGCGCGGAGCTCTGGAGCACCACCAAGGCCCTGACCACCGAAGTCCAGTCCCACACGTTCCAGCCCAAGCTCCGCCTCCAAAAGGGGGTCGTATATACCATATACGTCCAGCGCAGCGGCGGCTCCCTATGGGTTTACTGCGCCGCGGGCGGCGGCACCATCGGTTATTCCGCCGTATGCACCCCAGCTGCCGGAACCAGCGGGACCGTCACCGGCGCCCTGTGCTCCAGAACGCCCTATCAAACCGCATGGGCCTGGGTGCGGCATATCGGCGGCAATGTCCAGTGTGCGCTCCAACGGGACGGCGGCGCATATGAGGCCATGGAGGAGATCTCCGCCCGCCAGACCGTCAGCGCCCGGGGCGAGAGCTGCAAGGAGACCGAGTTCCGTCTCCCCATGGGGGCAGCCCCCTCCGGCACCTCCATCCGCGCGAGGATTACCATTCAAAATAGCTCCGACGCGACAATATGCGATTATGGGGTGGTGATCCTGTAAAAAAAGCACCCCCCAAATGGGGGGTGCTTTTTTTAAAAACTAGTTGCCGGAGGTTAGGTCAGAGAAGTGATGGTGATCTCAACATCGCCCGTCACATCGCTGATGGCAACCGTAGCGTTACCACGGGTCACAGTGGCAGTGCCCGCAGTGGCACCAGTAGCAGAGACAGTAATGGTAGTCGCGATGCCGGAGGAACCACCAGTCAGGCTGATCTCCACGCTGCCGCCAGCGGCCTTGACATACTCACCGGAAGTGATATCCGCGGTTACATCGGTCACACTCTCGTCCACGGTGACAGTCACCTGATAGTAGCCGCTCTCCACAGTGGTGTCCTGAGCAGGCATGGTAAGGGCCTTGCTGTTGGGGTAGTAGTTCGTGTCCACTTTGTAGAAGTTGCCGGTCAGGCCCTTCAGAGAGGCACTCTCATTCTCCTTGTGGTAAGAGTCAACCCCATCAACGGTCAGCTTATAGTAGCCGGACTCGATGGTCAGGTCGTGGGCGGGCATCTTGGCGATGTCAGAAGCCACGTCGGCGACCTCGTCGAAGGTCTTGCCGCCGTCGGTGGTGTACCAGGAGCCGTTCAGGCCGGACACGGGGGTAGCCGTATCAGCCTTGACATACTCAACATCCTTGCCATCAACCTTGAGGGCGTAGGACTGAGTGAAGTCAACGGTGCTGGTAACGGGGTAGCCGTCAGCATCCTCGAAGGTAACCTTGTTGCCGTCCCAAACGATATCGGTGCAGCCGTTCTTCTCCATCTTGCTGGTCAGGGCGCGGCGCATCTCGGCGGTGCCCAGCTTATCCTGGGTGCCATCCGCGTCGGGCGCAATGTAGAAGATGGGGTTGGCATAGTCGTTGGCGGCATCATCGTCGATGACCTGGATCTCAGGATTCACGGGGTCGGGAGCGTCCTCGATCTCCAGATCCCAAACGAAGGCGGTCTCAATCTTGGTCTTGGTGCTGTCCAGAACCAGGATGGTGTGCTTCACCTTGTTGGTGGAGAAGGAGCCGGCGGGAGCGTCATCGCCCTCGTCGATGTCGGTCACGTTCCAGACCTTCGCGCTGCTGGGCAGAGCGTAGGAGTCCTGGTAGTCGCTCTTGGTCAGAGGATCATCGGCAGTGTGCTTGGTGTCGAAGGCCACGGTGCGGTTGGTCAGCATCAGGCCATAGCCGTTCAGCACGATGTCGCTGGCGGGGTTGGACAGGGTGGAGATGTCGTCGCTGTTGGTGGTATAGGCGAACACGTGGTAGTACCGAGAATCCTCCAGAGCAACATCGTCCAGATCCATGTCCTCGTAGTTGTCGCGGGTGATCTTCAGGGTGGCGGCGGTGCCGTCCTCCAGAACACCATAGACCTCGACATACTTGCCGGAGCTGCTGTGGTCGTTGCGGCCCAGGATGTAGATGTAATCCTTGGCGGCCACGACGCCCTCGTCGTTGAACAGAACCACGTCGGCCAGGTTGGTGGTGCCCACCTTCTGGGACATGAAGGAGGTGTTCTTGTCCACGTTGGCCATCTTGGAGTAGCCGACGGCCACGCCGTACTTGACATCCTTGGGGTTGGTGGCGTCATAGTAGAAGGCCACGGTGTCCTCGTCAATGGCCAGCTTGCCGCTGCCGCTGTCGTAGCGCAGGGAGGCGGAGCCGGACTCGTAGTCGGAGCTGAGGGTATTGACAACGCCAGCGCCCAGGTCGTAGCCGGGCTTGGACTTGTCATAGGTACCCACAACGGACTTGATGGTCATCACGTTGTCGTCGTTCAGGGAGTAGGTGATGACGTAGCCCTTGGCCATGCCGTCCTTAAAGTCATCCTCATCTGTACCGACAGAGTTGTCAGCAAAGACACCGTCATTCTTCCAGGGAGCGGTGGCGGAGTTGTCGGAATCGCTGGTGCCCAGGAAGCCCTTCAGCTCATAGATGCCCATATTCTTGTCGGCATCGTAGGCATCCTCGTCGATCTGCTCGCCCAGGTTCTTGGCGGAGGCAGAGAAGTTCAGGGTGTAAGTGCCCTCGGTGCCGTCAGAAAGCAGAGCGGTGACCTTGGCGGTGGTGTCGGAAGCGAACGCACCGGGCATATAGCCGGACTCCAGGATCAGAGCGTAGTTGTTGACAGTCTTCTCGGCAGGCTTGAAGGCCGCGACATAGCCGTTGGAATCCAGGTAGAAGTCATACTTGGTATCCCACTGCACGCCGCCGTCCTTGGCGCACTCGGTCACGTCGAAGGTGTAGAACTCCTCGGCATAGCCCTCGCCGGTGACGTTGATGAAGGAGGGCTTGTACTCGGTGCCGTCGATCTTGATCCACTGCTCCTTAGTCTTGTTGGAGGAGTAGGACTCCATCTCGCCGGTGACGACCTCAGGCTGGGACACATAGTAGTGGCCGCCGTAAGTACGAACCAGGACGATGTCGCCCTCCTCGGCGCCGTCATACAGGGTCACGTCCTCCAGGTCGATGGCACGGCCCTTGTTGTAGGAGGTGATGTCCTTGTCGGTGTCGGAGCCGAAGGCGATGGTCTCCTTCTTCTCGTTCAGGCTGGTGATGACAGTCAGATCCTCCTGCACCCACAGCACGTACTCGGCCACGCCGTCGTTATCGTTGTCGATAATCTCCAGCTCGATACCGTTGCTGTTGGGGGTAACGGTAGACTTGCGGTCCAGCTTCAGGATATCGTTGGCAGCGTCCTGATCCTCCACGATACCGTAGTTGACATAGTACTCGGTCTCGTTGCTCTTCAGGGAGATGCCGGTGCCCTTCAGCAGGTCCTTCATGTCGGTCTCGTTGGCCACGGAGGTCACGATGGTGTTGGCCTTCTCGTTCAGGGTCACGCCCAGAACCTCGGAGTTGGCCAGGATGGTATCCTTGCGGACGTACATGGTGACGGTCTTGCCCAAGTACTCCACGGGGGTCTCCGCATTAAAGGTAGTGTCCTTCTTGGTGGCGGGATCCTCAACCATGGTGTTGCTGGTGGTGGAGGCAATGATCTTGTAGCCGGCGGCCAGCAGGGTCTTGCCGTCCATCATGGACTCGTCATAGTCGGTGCCGTTGAGCACAGCGTACTCATTGCCCAGCACAACGCCCTCCACCTTGTACACGCCGTACATGGCGCTCAGGATGGTGCGGCTGTCGTTGTAAGCGATGGCGTAGCCGTTCTCGTACTTCTCGATCATCTCCACGTCCAGGGCGTTGTAGATCAGCAGAGCCGCGTCGTCACGGTTCAGGGGCTGAGTCACGTCCTTGGTGAAACTGCGGAAGATGCCCAGGCGGGAGGCCAGGGCGTTGGTGTTGATCGCCCAGTCGGCGCCCTCCAGGCCCTCGGTCTTGGGATCGTAGCCAGCGGCCACCAGCAGCATCTTGGCGGCCTCAACAGCGGTCACGCCGGCGCTGGGGTCAAACTTGCCGTTGCCGCGGCCGGCGATGATGCCGGTGGTGTAGCAGTAGTTGATGTGACCCTTCGCCCAGTTGCTGGCGATGTCGGTCAGCCCGGTGGGGCTGTTCTCGTACAGGGCGCTGTTGTCAGTCCCCTGGTTCATGATGACGGAGATCATCTTCGCCATCTGCGCGCGGTCCACGCCCTCGCCAGGCGCATAGGAACCATCGGGCTTGCCCTCGATGATGCCCAGCGTGGTGAGCATGGAAACCGCATCCTTGTTCACGATTTCGCCCTTGTCGGAGAAATCGGTGTAGCTCGCAGCGCTGGCGCCGACAACCATCATGCCGATAACCATGACGACTGCCAGAAGCAGGCTGAGAGCCCGTTTGAGGTTTCTCATTCGGATTTTCCTCCTTCTAAATTTTGAGCCGACAGGGAGCCTTTCGACAGGAACCGCCCGGTTCAGCCAAGTATGACGACCCTTGCAATGGCTCAGAAGTAAGGAAATCGTATAGTATATGGCTGTTTTGAGGGCACTTGTCAGCCAAAAAGTGCCCGTGGTAGACATTTGGTAGACACGAAAGGGCCGGAGAAAAGGCGCGCAGCGGGAAATCACTGCGCGCCAATGGGTTGCGGGATTAAATTGGTAGACATCTGGTAGACATGGTTTCAAAACACAGTGCGGGTATAGAACCTGGGTAAACGGGGTATTTTGAAGGTTAGAAGGCGGCGGAAAAAAGAGAAAGAAATTTTCTTTGATTTTATCCGCAGATCTGCTATAATGTACTCGTATTGGAGCGCTCTGCCATGGAGCGTACCTGTTTTTGAACATACAACGGGCCGGCGAACCTCCGGCTTTTGGGATGCTGCCGGGCCCGGAACGGGCTGCGGCGGAAGGAATAGAGGGTTGTAGCTTTGACAAAATATGTGATTCACGGCGGAAAGCCGCTTTTTGGAGAGATCGATATCAGCGGCGCAAAAAATGCCGCTGTTGCCATCATACCGGCCGCCCTTCTGGTGGACGGTGTTTGCCGCATTGAAAATATTCCCCAGATCAGCGATGTGACGCTGATCTTAAATATTCTTCAGGAGCTGGGGGCCGATGTCCGCACCGTCAACCGTACCACGGTGGACATTGACTGCTCCCATATCCGCAATTCCCGGGTGCCTGACGAGCTGGCGCGGAAAATCCGCGCCTCCTACTATCTCATCGGCGCTCTGCTGGGGCGGTTCGGCTCGGCGGAGGTGCCGCCGCCGGGCGGCTGCGACTTCGGCGGCCGCCCCATTGACCAGCACATCAAGGGCTTTGTGGCCATGGGGGCCGACGTGGACGTGCGGGGCGGCTTCATCCATGCCAAGGCCAAGTCCGGGCGGATGCTGGGCACCCAGATCTATCTGGATATTGTATCCGTGGGGGCCACCATGAACATCATGCTGGCAGCCGTGCTGGCCGATGGCATGACGGTCATTGAGAACGCCGCCAAGGAGCCCCATGTGGTGGATCTGGCTAACTTCCTCAACTCCATGGGCGCCGACATCATGGGCGCTGGCACCGATGTGATTAAAATCCGCGGGGTGGACCGCCTGAGCGGCGGCATCTACTCCATCATTCCCGACCAGATCGAGGCGGGCACCTATATGGCGGCGGTGGCCGCCGCCGGCGGCGAGGTGCTGATCCAGAACGTGATCCCCAAGCACCTGGAGTGCATCACCGCCAAGCTGCTGGAGATGGGAGTGGACGTGGACGAGCGGGACGACGCGGTGCTGGTGCGCCGCACCGGCAAGCTCACCCGTACCAACGTGAAGACCCTGCCCTATCCCGGCTTCCCCACGGACATGCAGCCCCAGATCGCCGCCGTGCTCTGCCTGGCGGAGGGCACCAGCGTGCTCACCGAGGGCGTGTGGGACAACCGCTACCGCTACGTGGACGAGTTCCGCCGCATGGGGGCCCAGATCCAGGTGGACGGCAAGATCGCCGTCATCGAGGGGGTGGAGAGCCTCACTGGCGCCAAGGTCCAGGCCTGCGACCTGCGGGCCGGTGCGGCCATGGTGATCGCCGGGCTGGCGGCCCAGGGCACCACGGAGATCAGCTGCATCCACCACATCGAGCGGGGCTATGAGGACATTGTGCGCAAGCTCTCCGGCGTGGGGGCGGATATCCGCGTGGTGGTCACCCCCGACGAGGGAAAGCAGATGCAGGTGGGATAACCCTTCAAAAAAGTTTCAAAAAGTTCAGCAGCCTGTCGAAAAGTCTTTTCGACAGGCTGGGGGGCGCAAGCCCCCCTTTTTTATGCGATCATCTTACATAGCAAGGAGCGACTTCTGTGCTGGAACTTTGTACCCTGGCCAGCGGCTCCAGCGGCAACAGCCTGCTGGTGAGCGACGGCCGCACCCATATCCTGGTGGACGCGGGCATCTCCTGCCGCCGCATCACCAACAGTCTGAAGATGCTGGGGGTGGATCCCAAAGAGCTGGCGGGGGTGCTGATCACCCACGAGCACACCGACCATATGGCCGGCCTGGCCACCCTGACCAAGCAGCTGCGGCTCCCTGTATACGCCAGCCGGGGGACGGGGCGGCAGCTGTGCTACCGCATCGCCTTTCTGGAGGAGCTGTTCCACCCGGTGACCCCGGGGGAGGGCTTTTCTGTGGGCGGCATCGACGTGGAGAGCTTCCCCACCTCCCACGACGCGGCGGAGAGCACGGGCTACGCCCTGTCCGCCGGGGGGCGGAAGGCCGCCGTGGTCACCGACCTGGGCTATGTGACGCCGGAGGTGGAACGGGGTATCCGGGGGGCGGATCTCCTGGTGTGCGAGGCCAACCACGACGTGGAGTGGCTCCAGTCCGGACCATACCCCTACTATCTGAAGGCCCGGATTCTGGGCGACCGGGGCCACCTGTCCAACGAGGCGGGGGCCGAGCTGGCCTGGACGGCGGTGGCGGGGGGCGCCCGCACGGTGGTGCTGGCCCACCTGTCCCACGAGAACAACACCCCCGCCCGGGCCCACGAGGTGGTTCGCGGCCTGCTGGAGCGGCGGGGCGCGGCGGTGGGCCGGGACGTGGCCCTGGAGGTGGCCCCGCGAAGCGAGGCAAGCCGGAGGTATCTGGTATGAAGGGTGTGCGCATCCAGCTCATCTGCGTGGGCAAGATGAAGGAGAAATTTTACATCGACGCGGCGGCGGAGTATGTCAAGCGCCTGTCCGCCTATTGCCGGCTCCAGGTGGTGGAGCTGCCCGAGGAGCGGCTGCCCGCCGACCCCCCCCAGGCCCAGATCGACGCCGCCCTGGAGAAGGAGGGGGCCGCCATCCGGGGCAAGTTGGCCCCCGGCGCGGCCCTGGTGGCCCTGTGTGTGGAGGGGGAGGAGAAGTCCAGCGAGGCCCTGTCCAGGCTCCTGGCGGGCTGGACCGCCGCCGGCACCGGCTCCCTGGCCTTTGTGATCGGCGGCTCCTACGGCCTCCACCCCTCCCTGAAGGCGGAGGCCCGGCTGCGCCTGTCCATGTCCCCCATGACCTTCCCCCACCACCTGGCCCGGGTCATGCTGCTGGAGCAGCTCTACCGGTGCTTCAAGATCGACGAGGGCTCCAGCTACCACAAGTGAGACCCGGAATTTTCCATGATTCGTCAAAAGACGGGGTAGATATTGCTAGTTATTTGTGATATAATCACAACAGCTGGAAAGCGTTCACGCCCGAATTTTGACAGATTGGTATTGGAGGTAAGTCCCATGTCCTATCGTGATGTGTATGAGAAATGGCTCAGCAGCCCCGCCCTCAGCGAGGCGGAGAAGGAGGAGCTGCGGGGCATCGCCGGCGACGAGAAGGAGATCGAGAGCCGCTTTTTCGCCCCCCTGGAGTTCGGCACCGCCGGTCTGCGGGGCACCATGTGCGTCGGCCTGCACCAGATGAACGTCCACGTGATCCGCCACGCCACCCAGGCCTTTGCCGAAGTGATCCTGGCCGAGGGCAACGCGGCCGCCAAGCGCGGCGTGGCCGTGTGCTACGACTGCCGCAACCACTCCCAGGAGTTCGCCCGGGAGACCGCCTGCGTCATGGCGGGCAACGGCATTCCGGTGCGGATTTTTGAGTCCCTCCGCCCCACCCCAGAGCTGTCCTTCGCCGTGCGGGAGTACGGCTGCATTGCCGGCGTGAACGTCACCGCCAGCCACAACCCCAAGGAGTACAACGGCTACAAGGTCTACTGGCAGGACGGGGCCCAGCTGCCCCCCCACCACGCCTCCGCCATCGCCCAGAAGATGGAGGAGCTGGATCTCTTCGACTCCATTAAGCGGATGGACTATGACGAGGCCGTCAAGGCGGGCCTGATCACCGTCATGGGCGCGGAGACCGACGAGAAGTTCCTCTCCAACGTCATGGGCCAGGTCAACGACAAGGCCGCGGTGGACCAGGTGGCCGACACCTTCAAGATGGTGTACACCCCCTTCCACGGCACCGGCTACAAGCTGATTCCCGAGGCCCTCAAGCGCCTGGGCATGAAGCATGTCATCTGCGTGCCCGAGCAGATGGTCATCGACGGCAACTTCCCCACCGTGGTCTCCCCCAACCCGGAGAACCCGGAGGGCTTCGCCCTGGCGGTGGAGCTGGCCAAGAAGGAGGGCGCCGACTTCATCCTGGGCTCCGACCCCGACGCCGACCGGGTGGGCATCATGGTCAAGACCGGCGACGGGGAGTTCAAGGTGCTCACCGGCAACCAGACCGGCGTGCTGCTGCTGGACTACCTGATCGGCGCCAAGAAGCGCACCGGCAAGATGCCGGACAAGCCCGTGGCCCTGAAAACCATCGTCACCACCGAGATGGCCCGCAAGGTTGCCGAGGTCAACGGCCTGGCCTGCTATGACACCTTCACCGGCTTCAAGTTCCTGGCCGAGAAGAAGGACAAGTTGGAGAACGCCGGCGAGGGCAAGGTGATCTTCGCCTACGAGGAGAGCTACGGTTACATGCTGGGCGACTATGTCCGCGACAAGGACGCCGTCACCGCCGCCCTGGCCCTCACCGAGATGGCCGCCTGGTACGCCGGGCAGGGCATGACCCTGTACGACGCCCTGCTGGCCTGCTATGAGAAGTACGGCTACTACGGGGAAAAGACCCTGAACCTGGTGATGCCCGGCCTGGACGGCCTGAAGAAGATGGCCCAGCTGATGGCCGACCTGCGGGAGAAGCCCCCGGTGGAGATCGCCGGCGTGGGCGTGCTCCAGCAGAAGGACTATCAGGACGGAAGCGTGGTCAACGTGGGCGACGGCGCAAAGAGCACCATGGAGCTGTCCGGCTCCAACGTGCTGCGCTATGAGATGGCCGACGGCACCAGCCTCATCGTCCGGCCCTCCGGCACCGAGCCCAAGGTCAAGGTCTATATCCTGGCCAACGACACCTCCAAGGAGGGGTGCGATGCCAAGGTCGCCAAGTATGCGGCCTGGGCCGAGACCCTGAAGGGCTGATGTCCGCCTCCGCGTTTTGACGTACCGCAAAATCCCTCCCGCCCAACCGGGCCGGGAGGGATTTTTTATGGCAAATTATACGGAACATTATCAGCTCCACCAGTGGGAGCCCACGGATGATTTTCTCCGCACCGACTTCAACACCGATTTCGCCAAGATCGACGCGGCCATCAAGGGGGTAGAGACAGCGGCCAACACAGCGCTGGCGGGGAAGGCGGACGCGGGGGCAACCCAGGCGGCGCTGGAGACAAAGGCGGAGATTATTCATGGCAGCTATGTGGGCAACGGGGCGGAGGCACAGCAGATCCAGCTGGGCTTCAAGCCCAGACTGGTTTTGATCCCGGCGGATGAATGGTACAGCTTTGTGGCCATGGAGGGATTTTACAGCGCCCTGATGTCTGTCACAGAGACCGGATTTCAGGTAAAGTACATCAGCATCTACAACTTTACCCCCAACGACAGCGGGGAGACCTACCAATATATAGCGCTGCGATGAAGAAGAGGGCGGGCCCCATGGGGCCCGCCCTCTTCGGCAGTTCAAAGCCGGTGAATCATCCGGTTTTTATTTGTCCTCAGCGACAGCGAAAGTGATGTCGATGCCGTCCACAGTGAGCTCGACCTCGGTAGAGGCGCTCACAGTGCCGCCGACCTTGATTCCGATAGCTTTGACAAGAGTAAGAGTATTGTCGTCGGGATCGACCCAGTTGCTGCCCTTCAGGCCCAGGTCGGCATCCCAAGTATAGGTCTTGCCGTCAAAGACGATCTTCTTGGCATCGCCGGCACGGTACAGAGCGCCGAGCAGGCGGGCCATGTCGTTCATGACATCCTCGCCGGCGGAGATCTGAGCGGTAGTGTAGGTGCCGGTCACGGTAGTGCCGTTGACCTTAATGTCGCCCTTGTACTCGCGACCATCGGAATACTCATAGGCGAGAGCATCCTCGAAGATCTCCTGCATGGTCACGTCCTCGTCGGAAGCAAACTTCACAACCTTAACAGCGTAGGTAACCTTGCTGTTGTCGTTGAAGGTCACTTCAGCGCTCTTGCTGGAGGGGGTGTACACGACCTCGTCGATGTCAGCGTCGTTCAGGAAGGCCTTCACGACGTTGGCGACCTGACGGGCGCTGAGGGTGCGGGCGGTGTAGACGTTGATGGTGCCGGCGGGATCCTCGGTGACATACAGATCCTTCATATCGAAGGAGTGATCCTCATCCTCTTCCTCGTCCTTATCCCAGATCCAGGCGGTCTGCAGGACCTTGTCATCGTTGGTGGTGATGACCACGGCGTTCTTCTCGTAGCCGACCACGAACTCGCCCTTGGCGGCGTCCTCGCCGGCGGAGGTCATGTCGGTCACATCCCAGATGTTGCTCTTGTCAACCACGGTGGGATACTTGACCATGCCGTCCACGTCCAGAGTGCCGTTCTTCAGCAGGACCACATCGGTGGCCTCGGTGCGGCTCTTGAGGTTCAGCTCATAGGTGCCGTCGGAGTTCACGCTGTAGGTGTAGGCCACCATGTAAGCGTAGCCGTCCTTCTTGTCGAACTCGTCCTCATAGTCCTCCTTGCTGACCTCGATGGCCTTGGTGGTGCCGTCCTCGAAGACCACGTTCAGCTCCAGGGTCTTGGAGGTCAGAGCGTTGGCGGTCAGAACCAGCAGCCAATCCTGGGTGTTGGCGGTGGGGGCGGCATTGAAGACGACGACCTCGGCCAGCTTGGTGGTCTCATAGGTCTTGCTGTCGGTCTTCTTCAGTACGGGATAGAACTGGGCCAGAGTGCCGGCCTTCACATCGCTCATCTTGTCCCAGCCGATGGCCACGCCGTAATTGTCGGCATCCTTGTAGTAGAAGGCCACGGTGTTCTTGTCGATGGCGTAGGTCTCATCCACACCAGCGTTGCCGCTGCGGGTCAGCTCAATGTAGCCGTCGCCGTTCTCGTAGGCATTGGACCACTTGCCGTCCGCATAGGTACCAACCTTGTACTGAGCGTTGGGGGTCTTGTCGCCAGAGCCAAGGACCTCATTCTTTTCAGCGGCGGCGTTGTCGGCGATGTACACGATGTCGCCGGTAGCCACGCTGTCCTCCTGGTTGCCGTTCTTGTCGGCCACAAAGTCGAGCTTACCGGCCTCGAGGTCGTTCTGGCCCAGGACGCTGGTGATGGTCAGGATGTCATCATCGGACATGGTGTAGGTGATGACGGTGCCGGCGGCGGCGCCGGTCTTGAAGCCGCTGTGGATATCCACATCGCGGGTGCCCAGGTACTTCTCCAGAGCGGAGTCGTTGCCCTCGCCGAAGGCCTTCTTGACGGAGTTCTTCCAGTTGATATAGTAGGTGCCCTCGGTGCCGTCGGTCATCAGGATCTCAACCTGGCCGCGGACCTCCAGGGCGTTCTGAGTCCAGGCGGAATCCAGAACCAGAGCGTAGTTGGTCACGGTCTCCTCGGCGGGACGGACAGCGACCACATAGCCGTTGGAGTCCAGGATGAAGTCATACTCGGTATCGAAGCCGGGCAGGGTCTTGGCAGCGTTGATGTCGAAATGCTCCACATCCACGTCCACCAGGGAGGCGGCGTCCAGAATGTAGGACTGATAGTAGGTCTCGCCGCCGACAGTGATGTACAGCTCGTCGTTCTTGTCGCGGTCCACGCGGGTCATGGTGCCGGTGACGACCTCGGGCAGGGAGATGTAGGTGCGGCCGCCGTACTGGACGTACAGGATCAGATCGTCGGAGGTGACATCGTCGGCAAAGACCACGTCGACAAAGTCCTCGGTGATGGTGTCGGTGCCGTTGGTCAGCTTGCCGCTCTTGTACTCGGGAGCGTAGAAAGAGATGGTCTCATTCTTCTCGCTGTAACGGTTGACCTTGCCCAGGGTCTCCTGGAGGTACAGGACGTAGTCCACATCGCCGTCGTTGTTGTTGTCGATGACCTCGACCTCAACGCCGTTCAGATTGAACTTCTCGCCGGTCTTGCCGTTCAGGTAGTTGTTGATGATATCGGTGGCGTCCGCCTGCTTCTCGCAGTAGCCGTAGTTCACATAGAACTCGGTATCATCGGTGATGGACAGGCCGGTGCCCTTCAGGTAGTCCTTCACGGTGTCCTCGGTGCCGGTGGTGGCCTGGATGACGTTCTGATCATCCTTGGTGGCGACGCCCAGGACCTTGGAGTCGGACAGGATGGTGGTCTTCTC
>DGYMJ06203__coassemble_755_pt1 | contig 16749 bp, 14 predicted proteins | sample DGYMJ06203__metabat2_low_PE_040 | metagenome-assembled genome bin DGYMJ06203 | reverse complement strand
AGAGCGCCCTGCTGTTCAGCCGGGACGCCGGGGAGACCTGGGAGACCCTGGAGCTGCCTCAGGCTCAGTATGACAGTCTGGGCGAGCTGACGGTGGACCCCGACCAGTGGCTCAGCGCCCCCGTGCGCCTGCTGGGGGCCCTGCCCGACGGAAGCGCGGCCCTCTACGGCCTGAACCCGGAGGAGACCGGCCTGGACGGCCTGCTGGTGGAGTGGAACGGCAGCCTGTCCTATTTCTCCAATTTGACCTACAACACCGGCCCGCAGATCATGCTTTCCGGCCTGTCCCTGGACGACTACGACGGGGACGGGGCGGACGAGCTGGCCGCCGCCACCTGCACCGGCACGGGCACCGGCGTGTCGTCCTGGCGGCTGGATCTCTTTGAATGGCAGGACACCGGCGCCCAGTGGCAGCCCGCCGGGGCCAGGCTGGCCGACTCCCTGACGGAGGAGGAACTGGCGGCGCAGATCAACGCCGCCGTGGACAGCACCTACGACCCGGAGAACAGGAGCTACCTGCTCCAGACCGCCGGAAGCGGCTTGACCGTGGATCTCTCCTCGGAGGACGCCAGTGCGCCCCTGGGCGGCCCGGTGGTGTGCGGCTCCTGGTTCCAGTACGATCTGGGACAGCAGCCGACGGTCACCGCCCTGCTCTATCCCCAGGACATGCCCATGACGGCGGTGGCCCGCTATACCGCCGCCCTGGCCTATGACGGCCGGACCGTCACCGTGGACACCGCCGCCGGCGCCCTTGCGGCGGAGGGGGCCGCCAGCCCGGACACCAGCCCCGAGCTGGATCTGGAGCACCTGCGCATCCGCTACCCCGGCGAGACCGCCTGGGTGGAGCTGGACACCCTGATCCCTGTCCCCCGGTCCTGGCGGGAGGAGGACAGCATGGAGTCCCGCCACGAGGCCGGCAGCATGGCGGGCGTCCTCCAGCCGGGGAATACCCTGGTGGCGTTCAGCTCCCCCACCGAGGGGTGGCTGGTGATGGGCATCGGCCGGGGGGCGGGCAGCGCGGACACCTATGTGTACCGCACCGCCGACGGCGGGCACACCTGGCGGGAGACGGGGAACCCCGGCCAGGCGCTGGGGTTGACCCTGCGCTACCCGGTCCGGCTCTATACAGGGCTGACCCCCGGCTTCGCCCTGGTGGCCTTTGAGCGGTTCAACGGCCAGGGGCCGGTGTTCCGCACCACCGACTGGGGCGCCGCCTGGGAACAGCTGGACATTCCCCTGCCCGAGGGGCAGTGGGAGTGTACCGAAATCTGGAGTGAAACCAACCTGGTTTTCACCGACCTGGACGGGAATGTCTGCGCCACCTACTCCTATACCCTGGGGGACACCTGGCAGGTGTCCCCCTACATCGACGATCCGGAGGCCATCCCCCTGGCGGATCTGCCCTGGCCGTCCCGTGAGCAGTCGGGGTACTTTCAGCCGGACTACTCCATATGGGCGGACGGGCCGGTCAAAATGCTGGAGTTCTCCGACGACCGCACCGCCGCGGTGTTCTGCTTCGACGAGCTGTTGACGGGCCAGAGCGGCCTGCTGCTGTGCGTGGGCGGCCGCCTGGCCTACTTCCCGGAGTTGATTTGCCAGGTCAACGCTTACGGATCGCCGGCCAACCCGGTGCGGGGGGATTTTGACGGGGACGGGGCGGACGAGCTGGCCGTGATCCCCATATCCGGCACGGGCACCGGGGTTTTCATGCAGGATCTGTACGTATTTGAGTGGGACGGACAGTCCGTCACCCTGGGCGGGGCCATCGACGCCTATGAGGTGTGGGACATGGATCTGGGCCTGCCCGCCAACCGGCGGATCGGGAGCCGGGTCGAATTCTGGATGGATGGGAACACGCTCATGGCGGACATTGGTGTGGAGGACAGCGCCGCGCCTCGTACGACAAGCTATGTGGGCGCGCTCACCGGCCCGGTGGCCTACGACGGCCGGGGCCTGACCCTGGACCCGGCGGCGCTGGCCTACACGGAGGACACCAGCTTCTAGCGGGCCCGCAGACGCAAAAGCACCGGGACGCGATGCGTCCCGGTGCTTTTTACGCTTCCTTCTTGTACTGCTTGAGGGCCTGGGCCAGCTGGTCGGGGCAGGAGGTGGGCTTGAAGCCGCACCGGATGCCGTCCAGGCGGCGGATGGCCTCGTCCACGTTCATGCCCTCCACCAGGCGGGAAATGCCCTGGAGGTTGCCGCTGCACCCGCCCAGCACCTGGAAGGAACGGATCACGCCGTCCTCAACCTCAATCTGCATCTGCTGGGAGCACACGCCCCTGGGGCGGTAATTGATGGTCATGTCGGTTTCGCTCCTTTTCTGGTTTCGGGGGATATCATAACATATCTTTTCCAGGATTGCAATTCCTCTGCACGATGTGGTATAATGTTCCCTAGCGGGTTTCTATGGAATCCCCGGAGGAGGTGAGGCGGATGGCCCCCAGCACCAAGCTGGCTCTGGCGAACGCCCTGAAGGCGCAGCTGCAAAAAAAGTTCCTGGACGACATCACGGTCAAGGAGCTGGTGGAGGCCTGCGAAATCAACCGCCAGACCTTCTATTATCACTTTCAGGACATCTACGACCTGCTGCGCTGGCTCCTGGAGCACGAGACGGGGGAGGCCCTGGGAGGGGCGGAGGACTGGCAGGCGGCCCTGCTGGACGCCTTCCGCTACATCCGGGACAACCACATGGTGATCTATCACATCTACCGCTCCGCCGGCCGGGACAACCTGCTGGACTGCCCCTTTTACAGCCTGGCCCGGGCCATTGCCTCCGCCAGCCTGGAGCGGGAGGCCCGGGAGCTCCGCCTGCCGGAGGCGGATGCCGACTTCCTCACCGACTTCTACATGTACGCCATCGCCGGGGTCATGATCGGCTGGTTCGCCGGCGACATGCGGGAGGAGCCGGAGGAGCTGGTGGGGCGGCTGTCCCGCCTGCTGGAGGGGGAGTTCCGCCGCTCGGCGGAGAAATTTGCCCCAGAGGAGACGGCCGTCTGACCGCACAAAGCACCAGGGCCCCCGGCCCGCCGAACGGCGGGCCGGGGGCTTTTTGCGCCCTCCGGCGCATATCCTGTGGGGAAAGGAGGCGGTTCCGTGGGGAAAAACAGGCCCCGGCGGGTGGTCGTGGAGCCGGCGGCGCCGGAGGATCCGGCGGCCCGGCTGGAGGTGCTGGAGGCTCTGCTGGCGGGGATCAATTTGCCCTTCGGCCGGAGGGGGGAAACGCCCGTTGCAGGGCACAAAGCTGTTGGTGAGAATGGCGATGAGCCGCTCCCGGGGGGAGTCGATGATGCGGCAGCCCACCACCCCGGCGGCGTTGCAGCCGAAGCCCATGGACATGGTCAGCGCCTGCTTGCCGCAGGCCCGGGCCTTCTGGAAGGCGTGATCCAGGACAAAGGCCACCCGGGGGAGGTAGCCCAGATCCTCCAGCAGGGTGAACAGGGGGAAGAAGATGGCCATGGGGGGCAGCATGACGGACACCACCCAGGCCAGCACCCGGTACACCCCGTCCACCAGGGCGCCGAGGAGCCAGGCGGGGGCGTTGAGCCAGGCTAACAGCTCTCCCAGCCGATCTCCCGCCCAGAACAGGGCGGCGGAGAGAAGCCGGGAGGGCACATTGGCCCCCGCGATGGTGAGCCACAGCACCCCGGCCAGCAGCAGGAGCATCAGCGGCACGGCGGCAATGCGGCTGGTGAGCAGCCGCTCCGCCCGTCCCCGCAGCGCCCCCGCCGGGGCCGTCACCACGCCGACGGCCGCCTCCTCGGCGGCGGACACCAGGGCGGCGGCGCACAGCTCCCCCAGCCCCTCCGGCTCCATCCCCGCCCGGCGCAGCCCGTTCCGGGCCTGTTCCACGGCCCGGGACAGGGGCTCGTCCATGGGCTCCGGCAAAGCTGCGTCCCCCTCCAGCAGGCGCAGGGCCGCCTGCCGGGCGGCGAGCCGTCCCCCCAGCCGCCCCTCCAGCAGGGGCCGCAGGGAGGAGACGGCAAACTCCACCGCCGGCGGATAGCGCACCTCCATGGCCCGGGGCGGCTCCGGGGCAGATACGGTCTCCTCCACCGCGTCCAGCAGCTCAGACAGGCCCTCCCCCCGCCCTGCCGAGGCACCCACCACGGGCACCCCAAGCCGGGCGGACAGGGCCTCCAGATCCACCCGGATGCCCCGGCGCTCCGCCTCGTCCAGCAGGTTGACGCACACCACCGTCCGGGGCATCAGCCCGATCACCTGGAGGGCCAGGATCAGCCCCCGCTCCAGACAGGTGGCGTCGCACACCACCACGGCCCCGTCCGCCCCGCCGGAGCGGAGGAAGTCCCGGGCCACCTCCTCCTCCGCCGAGCGGGCCAGCAGGGAGTAAGTACCGGGGAGATCCACCAGCACATAGCCCCTACCGCTGTGCTCGCACCGGCCCTGGGCGGTGGTCACCGTCTTGCCCGGCCAGTTGCCCGTGTGCTGCCGCAGGCCGGTGAGGGCGTTGAACACGGTGGACTTGCCCACATTGGGGTTGCCCGCCAGGGCGATGAGCCGGTCGTCCGGCCGTTCCCGGCGGACGGCCCGGCCGATGTCCGCCGCCCCGGCACCGGTGGCGGCTCTGGTCAGTCCCATGCCGGCCCCTCCCCCAAACGGACGCCTCCGGCGTCCTTGCGCCGCAGGGCGATCACCGCCCCCCGGATCAGGTAGGCCGCCGGATCCCCGGCGGGGCTCACCGCCGCGCAGGTCACCCGGGTGCCCGGCACCAGGCCCAGCTCCAGCAGGCGGCGGCGCATGGCGGGCTCGGCCTCAATGTGGCTGACAAGGGCGCTCTCCCCCACACGGAGGGTATTCAATGAGGGATTCATAGGTCTCCGCTCTCCTTACATACATTAGGTTGCGGGGACGGAGCCCCGCAACCTATCCTATTGCCCGCCCGCGCCGTTGGTGCGGCGGAGAGGAGGCCTTCCATGCGTCCATACCGCCGGCGCCGCCCGGGAGGCGCCATCCGCCCCCACCTGTCCATTCTGCTTCTGCTGCTGGGCGTCCTGATCCCGCTGCTGCTCCGGGAGCCGGCCCCACCGGCCCCCGCGCCCCTGCCTCAGGGGGAGGTGCTGGAGTCCGTCCGCGCCGCCCTGCCCGAGGAGCTGGATCCCCTGCGGCGGGCTTTTGTGGAGTCCGGCGCCGCCCTGGCGGGGCGGGTGGACTACTTCTGGGGCGGCAAGTCCGACGCGGTGGGGTGGGACGCCCGCTGGGGCGTGCCTGCGGTGGTCACCGCCCCCGGCAGCGACACCACCGGGGAGAGCATCCCCTTCGGCCTGGACTGCTCCGGTTTTGTGTCCTGGTGCGCGGTCAACGCCGCCGGGGACGCCGCCGCCGGGGCGGTGATCGGCAGCGGCGTGCGGGATCAGTGGGCCCGGTGCACCCCCGTGGCGTGGGACGAGGCCCAGCCGGGGGATCTGCTGGTTTTCCCAGATCTCTCCCATGTAGGCATCGCGGCGGGCAGGGGTACAGACGGGAAGCTGATGGTCCTACACTGCTCCCGCAGCCTGGGCGGCGTGGTGTGCTCCCCCGACGCCCGGGCCGTGGGCTTTGCCGGCGCGGGCCGCCCGACGATCTTTACAAACACAGGGGCCGCAGGCAAAAGGGCGCGCAGCGGAAAACCGCTGCGCGCCAACAGTTTGCTGAATGGAATCGACAGTCATGCTCCCAGATGCCTCTGAGGCCGCTATAGGTTTTCTCCCATTGCGGTTTCGGCCTGGGACAGCATCGTTTCAGCCAGGATGCCATAACCCTGGGTCGGATCATTGACCAGTACGTGGGTAACCGCGCCCACCAGCTTGCCGTTCTGGAGGATGGGGCTGCCGCTCATGCCCTGGACAATGCCGCCGGTGGCCTCCAGCAGGCGGGGATCGGTGACCTTGAGCATCAGGTTCCGGGTGTCGCTGTCATTGGCGGGATAGAGGTGGACAATCTCCACCGTGTACTCCTCCACCCGATCCCCCGCAATGTTGGAGAGGATGGTGGCCTCGCCCGTCCGCACCTCGCCGCGGGAGGCCACCGGCACGGGTTCCAGCCCCTGGAGCAGGCTCTTGTCCGTCAGAGTGCCGAAGACACCGCCGGCTGTGTTGGCGGAGAGCTGCCCCAGCTCCCGCTGGGCTTGGAAGGCGCCGTGGAGCTCACCAGGGGCGCCCTTTTCCCCCTTCTGGACGTCGGTGACCTCCGAGTAGAGCAGAGCGCCGGACTGGAGGGGCATGAGCTTGGCGGTGTCCACGTCGCTGATCCCGTGGCCCAGGGCGCCGAAGCAGCCGGTCTCCGGATCACAGAAGGTCAGGGTGCCAATGCCCGCCATGGAGTCCCGGATCCACGCCCCCAGTTTGTACTGGCCATCGCTGCCGCACTGGACGGCCTGGGCGGTGAGCTGGACAGTCTTATCGTCCCGCACGGCCCGGATGCTCATGGGCGCACCGCCCACGGTCTGGAGGACGCTCTGCACCTCCTCGATGCTGTCCACCTCCTCCTTGTTGATGTGGGTGATGATGTCGCCCTCCCGCAGGCCGCAGTCCCGGGCGGGGGCACTGCTGCCGGTCTCGCCGGCCACCTCGGAAAAGCCAACCACCATCACGCCGTCGGAAAAGAGCTTGATGCCCACCGCCCGGCCCAGGGGCAGGACGGTGCGGGCCTCCGCGGCCCGGGCGGTTACAGCCGGCACCAATGATGCCGCCACCAGTGCCGCCGCCAGAACCGCCCCCAGCCACGGCCGCAATTTGGATTCCTCCTTCAAAGAACCACCCCTTTTGATGCAGAAATCGCGGCGCAGATCGTGCGCCGAGTTTAATATGGTCGGAAATCCGGCCGCCTTCTCTGGGAATGAAACGCTCTTTTGGCTTGGCCGGGATTCCCAGATGCCGCGCCGGCCGCCTTCCCGGTTTTATGCCGGAAGTATCCTCCATACTTTCTTTGATTTGTTATCTGCGTATTGGAAAACATTTGGATCCGGGTATGGGCGTCCATGCCGGTGCATATACTCCAACAGATTGAAACAGGGGGGATTTGCCATGTCCCGTATTTCCAAGGCGGCGCTGCTGGCATTTGCGGTCGCCACGCTGGCGGGCTCCTGCCTGCACTTTGTCTATGTGCTGTTTCCCAACGGGCTCACCGCAGTGCTGGCCCCGGTGAACGAGAGCATCTGGGAGCACCTGAAAATCCTGGTCTGGCCCTGCGTGCTGGGGGCCGTTCCGCTGCTGCGGCGGGAGCCGGACGGTCTGGGGGCGAGGGCGTTTTCCCTGCTGCTCGCCGCCGGGCTCATGCTGGCGGCGGGCTGGCTGTATCACGGCGCGCTGGACGGCCGCGCCCTGCTTTTTGACGTGGTGCTCTACGTGCTGTGCATGGGTGTGTGTTTCCTGCTGCCGGCCTTTCTCCGGGGGAGCTTCTGGCAGGAAAAGGCGCGGCTCTGGTGCGGCCTGGTGCTCGCGCTGATGGTGCTGATGGTGGTGTTCACCTGGCTCCCGCCGGATGCCGCCCTGTTCCATGAACTGCCGAAAACGGATTGAATTGCGGCCCATCTGGTCAATTATGACCTTTTTTCGTATGAAATATGTTTTTTCTGTAAACATTAGCGTTCTCCTATTGACAGTGCTAATCCAAGGTGCTATAACATAGTTGTTCCAAGAGAGAGGAACCCAAAGGGCTCCTCCCGCAGGGCACAAGATAAGTGATAAGAATGGAGGAATGACTTATGTTGCCCAGCATCTTTGGTGAGAATTTGTTTGATGACTTTTTCACGGACGGTTTTATGCCGATTCCGGTGTGGAATGGACGCAGCCCCCTGTACGGCAAGCACGCCAAGAACCTGATGAAGACCGACGTGCGGGAGACCGACACCGGCTATGAGGTGGACATCGATCTGCCCGGCTTCAAGAAGGACGAGATCAGCGTGGAGCTGAAGGACGGCTACCTGACCGTCAGCGCCGCCAAGGGCCTGGATAAGGACGAGAAGGACAAACAGGGCAAGTATATCCGGCAGGAGCGCTACGCCGGCGCCTGCTCCCGCAGCTTCTATGTAGGCGAGGCCGTGCAGCCCGGCGAGGTTCACGCCAAGTACGAGGACGGCATCCTGCGGATTGACGTTCCCAAGAAGGAGGCGCAGGCTGTGGAGTCCCCCAGCAGGATTGCCATCGGCTGAGCACGGGACACAAGGCCCCCGGCTCCGGTTTATCCGGAGCCGGGGGCCCTTTTGTTGTCCGCCGTTTCCTATGTCAAAGCTCCCTTTCCGCAGGCCATACCTGCGGCCGGATCGCCTCTGTCAGCTCAAATTCTTCTGTCGGATAAGGCGCACCTCCTGCCGGGAAAGGGGGTGCCGGTCCAGCTGGAGGAACGCGCTGCGCAGGGAGCCGAAGGCGTCTGCCAATCCTATCCGCAGACAGGGAGGCAGCTCCTCCCGCAGGGGCGTGCGTCCCAGCCGGCCGCAGAGGGCGTCCAGCGCCTCCAGCTGGAGCCGCTGGGATGGGGTGAGCTGGTGGGACGGAATCCGGGCGCCCACTCCGCTTTGGCGGCGGCTGGGACGCTCTGCCCGGCGGCGGAAGGGATGCCGGGTCTCTTTGGCCATGGAATTCTCCCTTCTGTATGCTGGCCACGCTCAGCGCCCCGCCGCCCGGCGGGCCGGGTGGTACAGGATGTGGAGCTGGCCGGTCTCATCGGTAAAGGTTCTGGCGTCCACCTCATACACCCGCCGGATGAAGTCCGGGGTGAGCACCTCCCCAGGGGTGCCCACGGCCACGATCTCCCCGTCCTTGAGGGCGTAGAGCCGGTCGCAGTACATGGCGGCGATGTTCAGATCGTGGATGGCGGCGACCACCGTCCGGTCCAGGCCCTTGACGATGTCCATGAGCTGGAGCTGGTATTTGACGTCCAGATGGTTGGTGGGCTCGTCCAGGATCAGGCAGGGGGTGTCCTGGGCCAGGGCCCGGGCCAGGATCACCCGCTGCTGCTCCCCGCCGGACAGGGTGGAGAAGGACCGCCCGGCAAAGTCGGACATGCCCACCGTCTCTAGGGCCTGGGCCACCATCTGATAGTCCCTGGCGTTGTCCCGGTCCAGGGCCCGCTTGTGGGGCGCCCGGCCCATGAGCACCACGTCCCGGACGGAGAAATCGAAGTTGTAGTAGTTGTGCTGGGCCACCACCGCCACCCGCCGGGCGGACTGCTTGTAGCCGTAGTCCTCCAGGGCCCTCCCGCCCAGGTAGACCGCCCCGCTGGAGGGCCTGAGCACCCGGTAGATGCACTTGAGCAGGGTGCTCTTGCCGCTGCCGTTGGGGCCGATGATCCCCACCAGCTCCTTCCGCCCCACCTGGAGCTCCACACCCTTGAGAATCTGGCTGCCCCCCAGTACGGCCTGGAGTGCCTCCACACGGATGTCCATCAGTCCCCACCTCCAAAGCCGTATTTCCTCCGGGCCATCAGGTAGACGAACACCGGCGCGCCCACCAGGGAGGTGAGGACGCCGATGGGCAGCTCGTTGCCCGGCAGCACCACCCGGCAGAGCACATCGGCCCAGATCAGGAAGATGGCCCCCAGCAGGGCGGACAGGGGGATCAGCTTTTTGTGGTCGGTGCCGAACACCATCCGCACCACGTGGGGGATGAGCAGGCCCACGAAGCCGATCAGCCCCGCCTTGTACACCACGAACCCCACCAGCAGGGCGGACACCAGCAGGTAGACCAGCCGCCAGCGGTGCAGATCGGTGCCCAGGGTGACCGCCGACTCGTCCCCCAGCAGCATCAGGTTCAGATTGCGGTACTGGGTCCAGAAAAAGAGGGAGCCCGCCAGCACCACGGGGAGGATCACCCCGTTGCTCTGCCAGTCGGCCCCGGCCAGGCTTCCCATGGACCACTGCACCACGGCGGAGGCGGCGTGGTCGTCGTTGAGAATGAAGATAAACAGGTTGGAGAAGCCGGAGCACACGGCGCTCAGGGCGGAACCGGCCAGCAGCAGCTTCACCGCGTTGGCCCGGCCGCCCAGATTGGCCAGCCCCACCACCGCCAGCGACACCAGGAAGGCCCCGGCGCAGCCCAGCACGCCCATGGCGCTCCCGCCCAGGATGGTGCCCAGGCCCAGCAGCATGGCCAGGGTGGCCCCCAGGTAGGCTCCGGAGGACACGCCCAGCACATAGGGGTCGGCCAGGGGATTTTTGACGATGGCCTGCATGACCACGCCGCACACCGACAGGCCCATGCCCACCCCGATGGCCAGGATCAGCCGGGGCAGGCGGATGAGCCACACCACGTCGTGGACGCCGCCGCTGCCCCACACCGCCGGATCGCCCAGGCCGAAGAGCTCATGGAGAATGACCCGGTACACATCCCCAATGGGGATGGTCATGGTGCCGAAGCTCACCGCCGCCAGCACCGACAGGACCAGCAGGGCCAGCAGAACCAGGCACACCGCCAGATAGGCCGGCCCGCGGCCGGACAGGGCGTTCTTTCTCATGGCGGCTTACAGCTCCAGATCTGGGTACATGCCCTGGGCCAGCGTCCGCAGCCCGTCGATGGTGCGGGGGCCGCTGGCGTACATGTCCCCCAGCATGATCAGGTGGATGTTTCCGCTCTGGACGGCGGAGAGACTGGCAAAGGCTGGGTCGTCCTGGATCAGGGAGAGCTGCTGGGTCATGACGCTCTCGGGATCGTCGCCGGAGTAGGCCATGTAGACCACGAAGATCACGTCGGGATCACAGGCCACCAGATCCTCCTTGCCCATGTCGCTGCCCTCGGGCTTAGCCAGCTCGCCCCCCAGGGCGGTGACCATGTCGCCGGCCAGGGTGTCGGCGCCGTAGTTGGTGATGGTGCCGCTGATGGGCTCCACCACCGCCACACGGACGGGGTCGTGGCCCTCGGCGGCGGCCAGGGTGTCGGCCACCTGGGCCTGCATCTCGTCCACCAGGGCCTGGGCCTTCTCCTCCACGTCGAAGATCCTGCCGATGTTGAGAATGTCGGTGTACTCGTTCTCCAGGGTGCGGGAGCCGCCCCGGGCGGTGTTGGAGTTGATGTAGGTGCCCACGCCCTTGTCGTTCCACTCGTACACGTCGCCCAGCCTCTCGTCGCTGAAGTAGGAGCCCCAGGAGAAGATCATGTCGGGCTCCAGCAGGGTGACGGTCTCCTTGTCTGGAGCAAAGACGGTCTCGTCATAGTTCATCTGTGCGAAGCCGTCCTTCCACTCGTCCTTGACCTCGTTGTCCAGGCCGTAGGAGGCCAGCACGTGGTCCTCCAGCCCCAGGGCGATCATGGTCTCGATACAGCCCTGGTAGACGCACAGCACCCGCTCCGGGGCCTTCTCATAGGTGTACTCCACCGGGTTGCCGGCGTAGTCGTAGCTGGTGATGGTCACCGGATAGTGGCTGCTGGAGCCGGTGGTCTCTTCCGCCTGGGCGGGGGTGGTCTCCGCGGCGGGGGTGGTCTCCGCGGCGGGGGTCTGGGTCTCCGACGGGGTTCCGCCGGAGCAGGCGGCCAGGGAGAGAATCAGGGCCAGCGCAAGGGATAACATACTGCGTTTCATGGGAAATCCTCCTTCTGAAAATATGATCTCACCGCCCGGAAAGCAAAACAAAAAGTCCGCTTTCCGGAGAAAGCGGACTTCCAGGGCTGTCTGGATACGACAACGCTGGACAGGTCTCTTTCTGCGGAAGATACCTATCCACCCGTTCCAAGCAGGTTTCCTGGCTCACGGATCTGCGCTTACCGCGCCTTCTCACCCCGCCTTGACGGCGGGGCAATGGCATCGCTGCGGCTCACTCCCCGTTCACAGTGACCGGATCGCTCGGGAGTTGCACCCGATTCCCTTTTCACCCAGCACAGGCTGGGCACTTGGTGGGTTCTGATTGATTGTGGCTTCATTCTAATCCATCCGCCTGCACTTGTCAAGAGATGGGGCGGGACGGCATATGGCTCCCCACTGGCTGTGCCTACCGTCTCGGGCATTTGCTCCTCCACCGGGGCGCGGAAAAATCTCATCAGGCAGGATTCCACCTTTGGCCGGTCGGAGATGTCCTGCGGCCAGATAGACAAGGTCAGTTGGGGGTCGGCTGCCGTCGCCATCCTGGGAGCAGGATTCTCCCCTTTATCGCCAGCATCTGCTGTCCCATGCTTGGGCGGGAGAAGGTTCTGCCGGCTTTAACCTCGCGCTTCCCCGCCCGATTTTATTCTGAGAGAAGGCGCTCCGCAACGCCGGTTTGACAGACCGCCGGTTCTCTGATAGAATGGTTCACAAGATCTAAATCTGACTTTAGGTCAAGACTTTTTCAGGAGCTTAAAAGATGTATACAATCGGACAGGTCTCTGAGATGTTTCATATCCCCGTCTCCACCCTTCGGTATTACGACAAGGAGGGGCTCTTCCCCGGGCTGGAACGGGCCTCCGGCATCCGGCGCTTCGGCGACGCGGAGCTGGAGGCCCTGCGGGTCATCGACTGCCTGAAAAAATCCGGGCTGGAGATCAAGGACATCAGGCAGTTCATGCAGTGGTGCTGCGAGGGCAGCGGAACCTATGGAAAGCGCAGGGAGCTGTTTGAGCGTCAGCGCCGGGTGGTGGAGCAGCAGCTGCGCCAAATGGAAAAGACCCTGTCCATGATCCGGTTCAAATGCTGGTATTATGAGCAGGCCCTTCAGGACGGCAGCGAGGAGCGGGTCACCCGGATGATGCCGGATCACCTGCCGGCGGAGATTCAGAAGCTCTATGACGATGCGCGGTCGTGAGCCCGGAAGGGCTGGATGTACCCGCGCACAGCGCCGTCTGTCATTGGATGAATTGCAGAGACTCCAGCAGGGGCACTCCCGCAGCGGCGGGAGTGCCCCTGTTGTCTGATTGGCGGCCGTCTTCCGGTCACCACGTCTGATAGCTCCCCTTCTCCGCCTCGGATGCCGGGTAGAACTGGATGGCGGTCTGGGCGGTGTGGAAGGCGCCGAAGCCGTTCCAGATCCCGGATCTGTCGTACTCCTGGGCGGTCATGGCGGGGTAGTTCAGCCATTTGACCTGGTGGGTGTAGTTGCTCCAGGAGTCCAGGAGCCACCCCTCCTCCACCGTCTCCAAGCCGTAGGTCAGATAGCCCCGGCAGCGCTCCCCCCGCCGCGGCAGGGAGAAGACGGCGGTGGGGTCGGTGCTCTGGCTCTCCCCCCAGAAGAAAGAGTTGGTGGTGTACGGCTCCGTGGAGATGCTGTAGTAGTCCCCTTCATAGGTGGTTCCCTGCCAGTCGAAAAGCAGCCGGCCGGTCACCTCCCCCTCCTGCCGCCAGCCGTCGAAGCCGTCCCGGGTGGTGGGCCACAGGCTGATGCACTCGGTGGTCCGCAGCCCGGGCTCCGCCTGCCAGAGGAAGTGGTGGATGATCCGCCAGCGCCCACCCGGCAGCTCCACGGCGATGTCGCTCAGGCGCAGCTCCCGCACGTCGTAGACGGTTTGGACGTGGATGGTTCTCCCTGAGACGCTGCGCTCCTCCCGCCCGTCGTTGAAGGGCTTCTCGCGTACCTCGACGGTCACGCTGAGGGCCCCCTCCAGCAGGGCCAGATCCCCGGGCGCCAGATCCTCCGCCACCTGCTCCGGCATCCCCAGCGCCAGCAGGCTGTCCCGGATCTCCTCCAGCTCCCGCTGTTCTCCGGCCTCCACCGGGCTCCACTCCATGGGGTAGCGGCAGAACACCGTCCCCGCCAGCAGGATGCCCGCCGTCAGGAGAACCGCCCAGGCGATCCACACGACCCGCTCGGACAGGCGCGCCCCGGCGGCCCGCACCACGTAGCCCGCCCCGTCCAGCAGGGCGGGCAGCTTCGCCAGGCTGCGCATGATGCAGATGTAGAGCCCCAGAAAAACCACCACGAAGAACAGCCCCTGGAGCTGGAGATTCCCCCCGCCCAGCAGGCCCAGGGCCACCAGGGCGCACTGAAACGCCAGCAGGGCCGCCGCCGCCCCGGCCCTGTCCTCCTGCCCGGCACACCGGCGCACCGCCCGGATCCCCCGCCACAGGCAGAAGCTCCGCACCAGACCCAGCAGGGCCAGCGCCGCCCCCAGGGGCGGGAGATCCCGGGCCCAGATGGTGGCGTCCATCACCCGTCCCACATAAAAGGAGGCCAGATCCAGCAGGCTCAGCCCCCAGCAGAGGGCAAACCAGCGGTTTTCCCGCCGCAGGGTGCGGAACCCCAGAAACAGCAGCACCACTCCCACAGCGGGGAGCAGGTAGTTCAGGTACCAGAAGTTCAGGGTCATGGTGGTCAGGCCGGTTCCCCACACGATGCGCACCATGGCCCGCCGCCAGGGGTTCACCTCCGCCACCGCATCGTCGGGCAGGGGCAGCGCGGTCAGCTCCTCCTCCAGCATCCGGTCGAATTCCCGGTCGTCACCCATCCAGCTCACCTCCCAGCTCCTTCCGCAGGCGGCCGCGGAGCCGGTGCAGCCGGCCCTCCACCCCCCGCGGGGTCAGCCCCAGCTCCGCCGCCATCTGGGCGGTGGACTGGAGGTAGTAGTATTTCCGGTACAGCAGCTCCCGCTCCATACCGCCCAGCCCGTCAATGACCTCCCGGAGCCGCCGCAGCCGCTCCTTCCGCAGCATCAGCTCCTCCGGGCCGGGGGAGGGGTCGGGGGCGTCGGGGGACAGCTCCGGAAGCTCCCGGCCGCCGCGGCCCTCCCCGGCGCGCAGGCGGTTCCTCGCCGTGTTCCGGGCCACCGCGGACAGCCAGGCCGGGAATCCGCCCCGCCCCCGGTCATACTGCCCGATCCGGTCCCAGGCCCGCATGACCACGTCGTTCAGGCACTCCTCCCGCTCCCGGGGATCGGGCAGAATGGGCGCGATGATATAGCGCAGCATGGGGCCGTAGCAGCGCAGCAGCTCGTCCGCGCCCCGCTCCTCCCGCCGCACCAGCAGCTCCACCAGCTCCCGGTCGTCCATGGGCCTCCCCCTTTCTTCCTTCCTATATGATTATACACGCTGAACGGGGCGGATCCCATGCCGGCAGGGGGAAAATTTGAAACCGGACAGGCCGGAGGGTTTATCGACAGCCTAAGGCCGGAGGGGGATTCCCCCTCCGGCCTGTCCGGTTGGTTCGGTTCGGGCGGCAGTTATCTGCTGTGAGGCGCGTCCTGCCCGCATGCCGCGCTTACTTCGGCACCGCCACCAGAATACGGATGCGGCCGCCGGCAGCGCAGTCCAGATCGTCGTACCAGCCGGTGAGGCGGTAGTCCTCGTCATTGATCTCGGACAGGGTGGTCACGTAGTAGGTGTTGGAGCTGCTGCTGTCCTTGAGCAGCACCTCCAAGTCGTCGGCTAGCATGTATTTCTTGTTCCCCGCCATGGCGTACAGGTCGGAGAGCTGGCTCAGGGTGACGGACTCCAGCTGGCGGATGCTGCTGATGCTGCCGTTGTTGTAGATGAGGGCGATGCCCCCGTGGGTGATATTATAGTTGGTGGTGCCGCTGACGGTATAGGTCTCGCCGTCCAGCAGATAGGTGTAGGAGGCGGAGATCTCCAGATTTTCGGAGTTCACCTCGCCGTCCACCAGGAAGGCATAGGTATAGGTGTCGCCGGTGACCTGGTTGAGAATCAGCCGGTCGATCTCCCCCAGCTCATTGAGGGAGTAGTAGCTCACGTCGTCGGACTCCAGCTCGGCGCCGGCCAGCCGGTCGGGGTAGATGCGGGCGTAGCCGCCCTCGTCGTCCACATCCAGGATCTCCACGTCATCGGCGAAGTCATAGCTGCCCAGGCTGCTCCCGTCCCGGGATACGTCGCCCTCCAGCCCCTTGGAGCTCAGGGTCCGCAGGCGGGTGGCGCCATCCTCTATGGTCACCGACACCACCCGCCCGGCGGAGTAGGCCGAGCCGCTGTGGTAGAAGGTGCGCTGAGTGCCGTCGGTGCAGGCCACCACCGTGGTGGTCTGGACGCTGGTGCCCTCTTCGCTGGTGGTGGAGTCATCCGCGGCGCCCTTGGTGCTGGAGAGCACCACGCCGTAATAGGTCATATCGGCCTCGGCGGCAGAGACGGCCTGCACCACCTCGCCGTTCATGCCCAGCAGCAGGGTGACGGTGTCGCCGGCGGAGAAGTCCCCCTGGCTGGAGAACTGATAGACGGCGGTGGAGGTGCCCAGCTCATAGGTGCCCCCCGCCACGGTGACGGAGGTGGGGGCCGTCGTGCCGGGGGAGACGGCGGTGAGGGTGCCGGTGACCCGGTCGCTGTAGATCCACACGGTGCGCAGGTTCTCGTTGTAGTAGTACACGTCGTACTGCTGCACCGTGGAGAGGTCGGAGGCGGCGCCGTTGCGGTAGACCGTGATCCCGCTGCCGGAGAAGGGCAGGGACAGGGTCCCGGAGTCCGCCACAAAGGGCCCCTTGGTGTCGGCGGTGACCAGGGTGGAGTACCCGCACCTGTTGGAGATTGACCGGGCAGCGCGTGAACGGATGGACGCCATGCTGCCCCGCATGATGGAGGCGGCGGGTGTCACCGAGGAACTGAAAGCCCGTGACCTCATGCGCTGGGTGGGGCTAATAAACACGCTGAAAGCGCAGGCGGAGGAAGCGGTCATTACAGAAATTATCATGGAGTGATTAAGGGTGCGGGGAATATTCTCCGCACCCTTAATTAAATCGTATTGCTTGTTGCTATCCTTGATATGAGATAAAATATTTTTAAGGAACTTGCTTTCCTGTGAGGTTTCTGTGACATTTGGTTGATACTCTATAAAGAAAAGGATGTGAGCAAATGAGAATTTTAGTGGTTGAGGATGACCGCCTTTTGAATAATACCCTTTGCTATAACCTGTCTG
>DGYMJ06203__coassemble_752_pt1 | contig 16847 bp, 17 predicted proteins | sample DGYMJ06203__metabat2_low_PE_040 | metagenome-assembled genome bin DGYMJ06203 | reverse complement strand
GGCCACCCGATACCGGAAACTGCCGGTATAGCCAGACTGAGACCCGCCCTGGTAAATCTGCTGGGCAATGCACAGCGCCTCATCCTCCGTCACCGCCAGGATATGGCTGACATTGGTCTGCACAATCGCTCCATCCCCATCAAACCGCACAAAAAAGTACCGGGCCCCCATCATATCGTCCGGAGTGGGCGCGTTCGGACCATGGGGAGGATTGTCCTGCTGCATGCTGGGCGGCGTATACAGCCCCTCGCTTTCCACCAGTTGGGAAAGAACCTGCTCCACCCGCCTGGCGGATATGGAGAAATTTACAAGATTGATCGCTCCCACCAGAACCAACAGCAGTACCGATATGGCGGCCATGGAAGCGATGACAAACCTCCGCTGCAGCACTTTCGTCATGGCGTCTGCTCCAGCGAATAACCCACGCCCCGCCGGGCCCGGATCTCCACCCGGGCGCCCAGCGATTTGATATGTTTGCGCAGGTAGGAGATGTATACCCAGACAGAGCCCAGTTCCGCCTCTGTCTCATAGCCCCAGACTTTTATCAGCAGGTCCTCCGAAGAGAGGTAGATCCCTTGATTGAGCATCAGGACCTCCATCAGCCGGTACTCCAGCCTGGAGAGCCGGACGGACCGTCCGTTTCCGCACAGTTCACAGCTGTGGGGATTCAGAGAGAGACCGCCATAGGTCAGCACATCCGGCTGATACTGTTCCCTCCGCCGGAGCATTGCCCGGACCCGGGCCAACAGCTCCCCCATATCAAAGGGTTTGGGCAGATAGTCGTCTGCGCCCAGGTTCAACCCCTGAATGCGCGCCTCCACCTCGGTTTTTGCCGTCAGAAGCAGGATGGGTGTCCGGCAGCCCTCACCGCGCAGCAGCTTCAGAACCTCAAAGCCATCCAGCTTCGGCATCATAACATCGAAGATCATCCCGTCATAGGATTCTGCCCGGGCATAAGCCAGGGCATCCGCACCGTCGTACACCGCGTCCACCTGGTAATTGTGATAGGTTAAAATATCCACCACTGCCTCTGACAGGCTGACCTCGTCCTCTGCAAATAGAAGCTTCATTCTAATCACCCAAATTAAAATACCACAAGTAGCTTAAAGATACATTAGAATTACCCCTTAGAGATTTCACCACATTCCGAGGAATGCTGACGCGTTTTATAGTCTCACGGACGCTCGTGGAGAAAAATTAAGGGCAAAACACAGGGAGCGGCAAAAGAATGAAGCGGCAATGTGCTAAGCTCCGCCAAGTCCTCCCATCTGGGGCCGGTAGGCGTTTGGCTGGCCATGCGCCTGGAGCTGTGCACCCGTGGAGTACTGTTTTTGGTGCGCCTGTTACAGGAGCAGTGGCTGACACACGACTTGTCGGGGAATTAGAGCAAAAAAATCCGCCGGGGCCATTCCTCGGCGGATTTTCAGGCATTCAAATTTTCTGATTTCCGGTGGACCAGACGTGACTCTCTTTCGCCGCGGCCGGCGTGTTCTGGGCCATGACGCCCACCAGGGGATGGGGGACATAGGGTTCCTCCAGATAGGCGCACTCCTCGTCGGTCAGCTCCAGATCCACCGCTTTCGCCGCCCCCTCGATGTGGTGGAGCTTTGTAGCACCCACCACCGGAGCCGTCACCTTGGTCAGCAGCCAGGCCAGGGAGACCTCCGTCATGGAGACGCCATGCCGTTCAGCCAATTCTGCCACCCGCCGGATGATGGGCGCATCCTGAGCCGCCATGCCGCCATACTTCATTTGGGCATAGCTGTCCTCCTGGAGCCGCCTGGAGGTCTCGCCGGGGTGCTTGGACAGCCGGCCACCGGCCAGAGAACTGTACGGCGTCATGGCGATATTCTCCTCCCGGCAGAAGGGCGCCATCTCCCGCTCCTCCTCCCGGAAGATCAGGTTGTAGTGGCTTTGCACGGAGACGAATTTGGCGAAGCCCTCCTTTTCGGCCAGGGCGTTGGCCTTGCACAGCTGCCATGCAAAGCAGTTGGAGATGCCGATATACCGGGTTTTGCCCTCTTTTACCATCTGGTTGAGACCGTCCAGAATGTCATAGAGAGGCGTCTGATAGTCCCACATGTGGTAGATATACAGGTCCACATGGTCCATGCCCAGATTTTGCAGGCTTTTCTCCAACAGACGGCGGATGTGCTCCTGTCCGGAAACACCTGCCTCGATCTCCTCGTTGGTGCGGGGGAGAAACTTGGTGGCCACCACCACCTCATCCCGCCTGGCAAAGTCCCGCAGGGCCCGGCCCAGGTACTGCTCGCTGGTGCCGCTCTGATAGCCGATGGCGGTGTCGAAGAAGTTGACGCCCAGCTCCAGACCGCGCCGGATGATCTCCCAGGAGTGCGCCTCGTCAATGGTCCAGCTGTGCTGGCCGTTGGAGGCGTCCCCAAAGCCCATGCACCCCATGCAGATACGAGATACATTCAAATCCGAATTACCCAATTGTGTGTACTTCATACATAGCCTCCGTTCCAAAATTGAATCCATTTTCACCAAGTGTGATGTGAAACGGCACTGTCCACTACCGATTCCATCGCAGTTTTCAATCAAAGCATACTACCTTATACAAGAAATGTGAAATGCCTTTTTCAAATCTGCAGTTATACAAGAATTGAATTTATATGACGGGATCAAGCGCAAGCACCCCGCCAATTTCATGTGCCCAGTATTATACAAAATTCGTATTTCTCTAAATCCAATATAAGCATTAGACATTTCAAATTTCCCATTTTACAATGTAGGCATCAAATTAGAGTGCCTGTTTGAAAGAGTCCCTTGCTCACCCACAGTGGAATCCTTTGAACAGAACCAGAATGGAAAAGAGTGTGCTGAATGATATGAGTGAGTTATGGAGCCTGTTGGCCGATTCCTTCTGGCAGATCCTGCTGCCCGGGCTGACCATGACCATCCCCTTGACCGTTATTTCCTTTTCTCTGGCCATGGTGATCGCCGTGGCGGTGGCTTTAGTACAGTTCGCAAAAATCCCCGCGTTAAAGGAGTTGTGCCGGTTCTACATCTGGGTCATCCGGGGCACGCCTCTGCTGGTAAAGCTGTTCGTGGTGTTTTACGGTCTGCCCCATGTTGGCATCCTCATTGACCCGTTTCCCACAGCGGTGATCGTCTTCTCCATCAACGAGGGCGCCTACTGCGCGGAAACTGTTCGGGCGGCGCTGGAGTCGGTGCCCGACGGGCAGCTGGAGGCGGCGGAGTGCGCGGGCCTGAGCTGGGGGCAGTCCATCCGGCGCATCGTATTGCCCCAGGCCCTGCGCATCGCGTTTCCGTCCCTGTCCAACTCCCTGATCTCCATGGTGAAAGACACCTCCCTGGCGGCAAATATCACGGTGACAGAGATGTTTATGGTCACCCAGCGGATCGTGGCCCGGACCTATGAGCCATTGGCGCTATACATTGAAGTGGGTGTCATCTACCTGCTGTTCTGTACCGTATTAACCAAATTACAAAGTATCGGCGAAAAGAAGCTGAGTGCCTATGCGTAAGGAGGCAAACCAATGATGCTGGAAGTAACACAGATCCGAAAGTCATTCGGGGATCTTGAAGTTCTGAAGCAGGTTGATCTGCAGGTGAACAAGGGCGATGTGGTTGCCATCCTGGGGCCCAGCGGTTCCGGCAAGACCACCCTTCTGCGGTGCATGAATTTTCTGGAGAACGCTGACGGCGGGGAACTGAACTTTGACGGGGAACGGTTTCTGCTGGGCCATGTCTCCAAAAAGGATGCGGCCCGCCTGCGGAAGAAGACGGCCTTCGTCTTTCAGAACTACAACCTGTTCCGCAACAAGACCGCCCTGGAGAATGTGACGGAGGGGCTGATCATCGGGCGGAAGATGCCCAAGGCGGAGGCCATCCAGATCGGCAGGCAGGCCCTGGAGAAGGTTGGCCTGTCCGACCGGGAGGACTACTACCCCAGCCAGCTCTCCGGCGGGCAGCAGCAGCGGGTAGCCATCGCCCGGGCCATCGCCACAAAGCCGGAGATCATCTACTTTGACGAGCCCACCTCCGCCCTGGACCCGGAGCTCACCAGCGAGGTGCTGGCCGTCATGCGGACGCTGGCGGAGGAGGGCATGACCATGTTGGTGGTCACCCACGAAATGAGCTTTGCCCAGAACGTATCCAATCAAGTAGTTTTTATGGAACACGGCGTTGTGGTGGAGTCCGGCGATTCCTACTCCTTCTTCCACAGCCCTCGGGAGGAGCGCACCCGCGCTTTCCTGCAGACCCTCAGCGGCCAGATTGACCTGGCCTGCTGAATCAATCACAAAAATGGAGTGAAACGACATGAAGTTCAGAAAAGTGATTGCGCTTTTTCTGGAGGGCAAGCACACCGCCAACACCATCTCCAGTACCTACGCGGAAGTAGCCGAGCAGTATGGCGCGGAGGTCACCGGCGTGGACGACCTGAACCAGACCTTTGAACTGCTGCTCTCCGGCCGCATCGACGCCACATTGAACGCCGAGGTGACCTACTACGACTACATGGAGGCCCATCCGGACGCCAACATCAAGATTGCCTGCCTGAACCCCGAGGCCACCGAGGTGGCCATCCCCTTCCGCAAGGGCGAGGAGACGGCCTCGCTGCGGGAGGCGGTAAATCAGGCTCTGGCCGATATGCGGGAGTCTGGCGTTTTGGCCGAGCTGTCCGAGAAATATTTTGGCACTGACATCACCCAACCGGCTTGATAGGCATCGAATCTATTTCATAAGAGTGCCGGAAGAATGATCCGGCATGGGCATTCCGAAGCATATCAGTTCATTTTTATACTTGGAAGTGACAGCATGACGATACAAGAGGCGAGCGAACGCTATATGATCCCCATCAAAATTCTGAAAGAGTACGAAAGCTGGGGCCTGTGCGGCGCGGTAAAGAAAGTGATGGGCGCCTGGCAGTATGATGACACGGACCTGGAGCATCTGAGTATCATCATGACACTCCATGATATCGGTTTTTCCACGGAAGAAGTGGAGACCTATATGCGGCTGCTGCTGGAGCAGGAGAACTCCGACACGGCGCGTCTGCGCATACTGAACCAGAAGCGGAGCGCCACCTTGGATGAGATCCACTTTCGGGAGCGTCAGTTGGAGCGGCTTGATTACCTGCGGCATGAGTTAAGAAAAAAGACCGATGGACAAAAGGAGTGATCAGTGTGGATACCATTCAGCTCAATCATGGGATCACAATGCCCCAGCAGGGGCTGGGCGTTTTTCAGGTGACCGACCAATCCGTCTGTAAGGAGAGCGTCCGGACCGCTTTACAGACCGGATACCGGCTCATCGACACGGCGGCCTGCTACGGCAACGAGCGGGCGGTTGGCGAGGCCGTCCGGGAGAGCGGGATCGCCCGGGAGGAGCTGTTCCTTACCTCCAAGGTCTGGATTCAGGACGCGGGGTACGACAAGACCATGCGCTCCTTTGAGAAAACCCTGAAGAACCTGGGAACAGACTATCTGGATCTTTACCTGATCCACATGCCCTACGGGGACTACCACGGAAGCTGGCGGGCCATGGAGGAGCTGCTCCGGGCCGGAAAGGTCAAGGCCATCGGGGTGTGCAACTTCCTGCCCGACCGGCTCTGCGATCTGATCCTCAGCCATGAGGTGGTTCCGGCGGTGAACCAGATTGAGCTGCACCCCTTCTGCCAGCAGCGGAAACTGCGGAGAATCATGGAGCAGTATCAGATCCGGCCCATGGCCTGGGCGCCCTTTGCGGAGGGCATGAACGATATTTTCCAGCATCCAGTCCTTTCCGCCATCGGGGCGCAGTACGGCAAGACACCCGCCCAGGTGGTGCTGCGGTGGCTGCGGCAGGAGGGGATCATCGCCATTCCCAAGTCCGTTCACGCCCAGCGCATTCAGGAGAACTTCGCGGTGGACGACTTCCGGCTCTCTCCGGCGGACATGGCGCAGATCCAGGCCTTGGATCTGGGACACAGCCTCATTCTGGATGTGCCCAGCGTCACCGAAGTCTATCGACTCCACGGCATCCAATTGGAACAGTGAAAAGGAGGAAATTCTCCCATGAAAAAATGGACATCTCTGCTTCTGGCCCTGGCAATGGCCCTCTCCCTGGCCGCCTGCGGCAATTCTGGAACTCAAGAGAACACCTCGGAGCCGTCGGCATCCGTCAGCGGCTCCACAACAGAAGAAACACCTGCTCCCACAGACACGGAAGCGCCCGCAGAAGAACCGGCCGAGGAGCCGTCGGAGGAACCTGCCGAGAGTGAAACACCCACTGCAGGAGATTCCGGTTCCGTGCTGATCGCCTACTTCTCCTGGTCCGGCAACACGGAGCAGGTGGCACAGATCATCCAGCAGGAGATGGGCGGAGACCTGTTTGAGATCGCCCCGGCGACTGCATACACAGATGATTACAACGAACTTCTGGACATCGCCCAGCAGGAACAGTCGGACAACGCCCGGCCGGAATTGGCAGGTCAGGTGGAGAACTGGGACCAGTACGACACGATTTTCGTAGGCTACCCCAACTGGTGGAGCGACGCGCCCATGGCGGTTTACACCTTCCTGGAGTCCTATGACTGGAGCGGTAAGACGCTGGTTCCCTTCAACACCAGCGCCAGCGGCGGTTTTGGCAGAAGCCTGTCCGGGCTGGAGAAGAGCGCCTCTGGGGCCACAATCCTGGATGGCCTCTCCTTGACGAACCCGACCATCAACAATAAGGCCCGGACTATCGAGATGACCAAGAAGTTTGAGAAAGCCGCCAGCTGCTTCGATTCGGACAAGTACAAGGCGCTCCAGGAAGCCAGCAAGAACTATCCAGCCTACAGGTTGTTGTCAAGACCGGCACCGCCAAGGGTAAATATTCAAGCGGTAAAGGCGGCAAGAGTTATGTGCACTGTTTGATGCCAGAAGACTTCCGGACACCGGTCTCTGAGATTCCTGGCGCGCCCCAACCGGCTAGGCATCGGTCTGTGCCGGCTCCAACCGCATCTGCAGTTCGGTGACGTACTCCTCCTCCAGATTGGTATCGTGGGCGTCCACCCGGTAGAGCTCCAGCGGCGGGCCGGCCGGGCGGCGGCCAGCCGACTCCGCTCCGGCCAGAAGTGCACGGTAGTGTTCCTCCAGCCGGTCGTAGGGGCCCCGGTAGTAGAGACGGACATACTCCCCGGCGGGGAGCACGTCGTCATGGGGGAGGCCGGGCTCGGTCAAGAAAAACACCCGGGAGAAGTGGTTATAGATGCCCCCGGCCAAGCTGTCCTCGTCCACCGCCGCCCCCATGCACTGGCTGCCGATCACCTTCAGGTAGTCTTGGTGCCGCTGCTCCAGCTTTTTGAGCAGGAAGTCGATCTCCTTCTCCAGAATAATATCCTTTTCCAGGAATACATAGGGGCGTTCCGCCTCCTGCACCAGTTCCACCTGGCCGGCGGCCGCGTTCCGGTACTGCTCCAGCCGGGAGCGGCGGTTCTGCGCCTCCTTCAGAGCCGCCTCCAGCTCCGCCATGCGGCGGCGGAGCAGTTCCTCCTCCCGATCCAGCAGGGTGAGGGTCTCGCCCACCGACCGCCGCTCCAGATAGGCCCGGATGGAACGGGTGGGAATGCCCAGCTCCCGGAGGGAGCGGATGATGTTGAGGGTGCATACGTCCTGGATGCCGTACATACGGTAACGGTTCTCCCCCCGAACCGGGTGGAGCAGCCCCTTCTCCTCATAGTAGCGCAGCGTGTCGGGGCAGAGGTCGAAGAGCTTAGCCAGCTCGTGGATCTGATAAAACTGTTTCAAAATTTTTCCCTCCAGCTCTTGACTTTCGGATATTACGAGGGTTTAAGATAGAGGCAGCAGAGGAGGTTTTACCCTTGAATCTAGTCAAGAAGTTTTTCAAGTTCACCATCCCGTCCATTGTCTCCATGTGGATCTTCTCCCTCTACTCCATGGTAGACGGCATCTTCGTCTCCTGGGGCGTGGGAGAGCACGCCCTGACAGCGGTCAACCTGTCCCTGCCCTTTGTGTCGCTGATCTTCACTCTGGGCATCCTGCTGGCTACCGGCACCTCCACCATCCTGTCCATCGCCCTGGGGCAGGGGGATGTGGAGAAGGCGCGCAACTATTTCAACCAGAACCTGTTTGTGGTCATCGTCACCACCGTGATCCTGTCGGTCATCGTCCTGCTCAACCTGGACTGGGTGGCGCATTTCCTGGGCTCCGCCCCGGAGAACCACCACCTGGTGAAGGAGTATGTGGGTGTCATCGCCGCCTTCTCCGTGTTTTTCACGGTGTCCTATAACCTGGAGGTACAGGTCAAGGCCGACGGCGCCCCCCATGTGAGCATCATCGGCGTCACCTCCTGCGGCCTGATGAACGTGCTGCTGGACTATATTTTCGTCATGCACTTCCACTGGGGGGTGTGGGGCGCGGCCCTGGCCACCGGCCTGTCTCAGGCCACGTCCACCCTGGTGTTTGTGGTCTACTTCCTGACCCACCGCTACCCCCTGCGGTTTGGTAAATTCAAGCCAGACTTCGGGGCCTACCGCCGCATCATCCCCTTGGGCACTGCCGACGGCCTGAGCGAGCTGTCCAACGGCTTCGTCATGTTCCTGTTCAACCACATCATCCAGCGGGTCATCGGCCTGGACGCCCTGGTGTCCTACACCATCATCGGCTATGTGAACACCCTGGTGATCAACTGCATGATCGGCATTGCCCACGGCATCCAGCCCCTGTCCAGCTTCCATCTGGGGGCGGGGGAGCGGCACATGTGCCACAAGTTCCTCGCCTTCGGCGTGCGCACCGCCGCCGTGTTCGCGGTGATCTTCTTCGCGGGCTGTCAGCTGCTGGCCGCTCCGATTGTGGGCATGTTCCTGGAGCATGACAGCGCCCTCTTCGCCAGCTCGGTGTCCGCCCTGCGGCTCTATTCCTTCGCGTTCCTGCTGGTGGGCTTCAACGTGGTGGTGTCCGGATTCTTCACCGCCATGGAGCATCCGTTCCCCTCCCTGACCATCTCCTTCGGCCGGGGCCTGGTACTCATCGCCGGGTGCCTGCTGGTGCTCTCCTCCCTCTTCGGTGCTACCGGTATCTGGCTCTCCCCCCTGGCGTCCGAGGCAATCTGCCTGGTGTCCACCGTCTTCTTCCTGGTGCGGTATTTCCGCCGCGTCCGGCAGGAGGACGTGGAAAAGGAACGGACCCCGGAGACGGAACCGCTGGCATAACCCTCCCCCTGTGAAAACGGCGCATGGCTGAGGCCATGCGCCGTTTTGCTGTGTCAGGTATCCAGGAAGTACCGCTCCACCGCCATAGCCACGCCGGCCTCCGTGTTAGAGCCGGTGACATAGCGCGCGGCGGCCTTGGCCTGGTCTGTGGCGTTGGCCATGGCAAAAGACCAGCCCGCCCAGGAGAGCAGCTCCAGATCGTTGCCCGCGTCGCCGAAGGCCATGACCTGCTCCGCCGACCAGCCCCGCCGGGCGCACAGACCCTGTACCGCCGCCCCCTTGTTGACGCCGGGGGCGGTGAGCTCCAGATTGCCGGGGAAGGCGGAGGCAGTAGTCATAGGGCCGCAGGCGAGCACCCGTTCCGTCACGGCGGCCCTGCGCTCCTCCGGGATGCGGTAGATGTGAAACTTCTCTACCGCCCTGCCCTCCAGGGCGGCCTCCAGATCCTCCGGCAGGAGAGTGTGGCGGCGCAGTACCCCCTGAAACTGGGGGGACAGGGCGCACGCCAGCACAGAGGGGAACCGGTTCCGCTGAATTACGTTCTCCCCCTCGCAGTAGACCTCAAAGGGGAGCTGTTCCTCCAGCAGCACCCGCACCAGACGCCGCCAGGTGGTCTCCTCCAGACAATTGCGGTAGAGCCACTCGCCGGTCGCCACGTCCAGCACGGCGGCGCCGTTGGAGAGCACGGCATAGCGTACCACCTCCACCTGGTCGGCCACCTCCCGCAGCAGGCTCCAGCCCCGGCCGCTGGCGATGGCCACGGCGGCTCCCTGCTCCGACGCCGCCCGCAGGGCGCGGATGTTGCGCGCCGGCACGGTGGCGTGGTCGTCGTCCAGCAGGGTGCCGTCCATGTCCAGGCAGATGAGTCTGATATCCGTCACTTTTTCAGCTTCAGGGCGTGGCGCACCTTGTCCGCGATGCCGGCGGGGGTGAGGCCGTAGGCCGCCAGCACATCCTGGGCCTTGCCGGAGCGGCCGAACACGTCCTCCACGCCGTGGCGCACCACGGGCACCGGATGGTGCTCCGCCAGGAACTCCGCCACCGCGGAGCCCAGGCCGCCCACGGTGGTGGCCTCCTCGGTGGTGACGATGCAGCCCGTCTCCAGGGCGGCCTTGAGCACCAGCTCCCCGTCCAGGGGCTTGATGGTATGCATGTCCAGCACCCGCACGTCGATGCCCTCGGCGGCCAGGGCCTCCGCCGCCTGGAGGGCCATCTGCACCATCATGCCGGTGGCGATCACCGTCACGTCGGTGCCGGGCCGCAGGGTGACGCCCTGGCCCAGATGGAAGAAATAGCCGGGGATGGCGTCGGTGACGCTCTCCACCGCCAGGCGGCCCAGACGCAGATAGGCGGGGCCGTCGTAGTCCAGCAGGGCCTTTACCGCCTGGCGCATCTCCGGAGCGTCACAGGGGGAGACCACCAGCATGCCGGGGATGGCCCGCATGATGGCGTAGTCCTCGATGCACTGATGGGTGGCGCCGTCCTCGCCAACGGACAGGCCGCCGTGGGAGCCCACAACCTTCACGTTGAGACGGGGGTAAGCGATGGAGTTGCGCACCTGCTCCCAGGCGCGGCCGGTGGCGAACATGGCGAAGCTGTTGGCAAAGGGCATCTTGCCGCAGGTGGCCAGGCCGGCGGCCACGCCCATCATGTTGGCCTCGGCGATGCCCATGTTGTAAAAGCGCTCCGGGTGGACCTTGGCAAAGCCCTTGGTCATGGTGGAGCCGGACAGGTCGGCGTCCAGCACCACCAGCTGGGGGTACTCCTCCGCCAGTGCCGCCAGGGCCTCGCCGTAGGCGGCGCGGGTTGCGATTTTCTCTGCCATGCTTACTTCCCCTCCAGTTCCGCGATTCTGGCGGCCAGCTCCGCCCGGGCCTTCTCAAACTGCTCGTCGTTGGGGGCCTTGCCGTGCCAGCCGTAGTCCCCCTCCATGAAGGACACGCCCCTGCCCTTCACCGTCCTGGCCAGGAGCACGGTGGGCATGCCCTTGCAGGCCGCCGCGGCGGCAAAGGCGTCCTCCAGGGCCTGGAAGTCGTGGCCGTCCACGGGGATCACGTTCCAGTTGAAGGCCGCGAACTTCTTGTCCAAAGGCTCGGAGGGCATTACGTCCGCCGTGGCTCCGTCGATCTGCAGGCCGTTCACGTCCACGATGGCGCACAGGTTGTCCAGGCGGTACTTGGCCGCCGCCATGGCGGCCTCCCATACCTGGCCCTCCTCGATCTCGCCGTCGCCCAGCAGGGTGTACACCCGGTAATCCCGGCCGTCGGCCTTGCCCGCCAGGGCCATGCCCACGGCGGCGGAGATGCCCTGGCCCAGGCTGCCGGTGGACATGTCCACCCCGGGCACGTGGTGCATCTCCGCGTGGCCGGACATCTGCCCGTCAATGCGGCGGAACTCCTTCAGCCGCTCCACGGGGAAGAAGCCCCGCTGGGCCAGCGTGGGGTAGAGGGCGGGGGTGCAGTGGCCCTTGGAGAGCACAAAGCGATCCCGGGCGGGGTCGCGGGGCTGCTCCGGGTTCACCCGCATCACCCGGAAGTAGAGCTCTGTCAGGATGTCCATGGCGGACAGGGAGCCGCCGATGTGGCCCGACGCCGCCCGATGTACCATCTCCATCGCCAGCAGCCGGCTCCTGGCCGCGGTCAGGGCCAGGTCGTGCATGTTCGTCTGTTCCATCCGATTCACCTTTCCGTTTTTTCCGGCCCGGGGGCCGGACATTTTCCCAAACTCTAGTATATCCTACCAAACCCGCCGTTTCAACTGTTGGCCGAGAAAAAATCCCACGAAAAAAGGCCCGCGCCGCCGGCCGGATGCCGCAGAGTGCCAAAGGGGCCGGGCCAGGGGACAAAGAAAGCCCTCCGAAAAGCCTGTAGGCCTTTTCGGAGGGCTCAGATCGTTGATAAACCCTCCAGCCGAAGGATTCGGAGGGAAGGATAGTGTGAAAGGGAACCGTCAGGGTTCCCTTTCGCGTTGGATCAAACAACTTTTTGAAACTTTTTTGAAGTTTCAAAAAGTTCATCAGCCTGTCGAAAAAACTTTTTCGACAGGCTGAGCCCTCCGGAAAGCCTGTAAGCCTTTTCGGAGGGCTGCCGGGTCTATGCCTTTTTCCGGTACTCGATGTGCAGGGAGCCGCGGCCCAGGGGGATGTTCAGGGCCTCGGGCAGGGAGACGGGGCGGGCGGAGGCCGCCACGGCATCCCGCACCAGGGCGTCCATGCGGAACACCGACAGGAGCACCCCGGCCAGGGCCGCGTCCACCAGCAGGAAGGTGACGCCATAGGACAGGAAGGGGAGGGAGAGGGCGCCGGACGGCCACCAGCCCAGGTTGTAGAGCCAGTAGATAACGGCCTGGAACAGCAGGGGGCAGAGGGCGGCCAGGGCCGTCAGTTTCCCGGTGCGGCTGCGCAGGCGGAAAATCCGCCGGAGCAGGAGGACAGCAAGCAGGACGATGCCGGCCGCGGCCGCCCAGAATACCCACCGGCCCAGGCCGTGGGACAGCTCGGCCAGGAGCATGTCCGGGGAAGAGCGGGTATAGAAAGAGAGATCCCCGCTGCGGATGCGGAGGAACCAGAACCCCCTGGCGGCGGGATCCAGTTCCGGGTTCCAGAATACGGCCATACGCTCCTGAAAAGAGCCGCTCTGTACCAGCCGGCATCCCATCCCCAGCGCCGCCGTCAGGGCGGGCCCCAGGGCGGCCAGGGCGTTCCACCGGCGCCTTCCCCGGAACCAGCCCAGTCGGACGGCGGTCAGCAGCACAACCAGCATACTGCCCGTGCCCACCAGCCAGGCGGTGAGGTGGGGGGCCAGCAGGGCGGTGAAGGGGAGCGCCAGCGCGGCAATTCCACAGAGAAGCACAGCCAGGGGGCCCTTCCCCCGCAGCCTCACCAGCAGGGCGGCGTAGGGAATGGGGAGAAGCAGGGAGGGATAGAGGAGAAAGCGATAGAGGGAGATGTACCACGAAGTCCTCATCCACAGGATTGGCACGAAACCCAGACAGAGGGCGGCCATCACCGCTGCCGGCACCCACCTGCGGCGGAAGAGGAGGGTGTAGTCAGAAAACCAGAGGCACACCAGCACCCCTGCGGCCAGCGCCAGCCCCAGGGCCTGCCGCCGGAAATAGTAGACGGAGGGCTCATCGCCGATAATCTGATAGGCCAGCAGCTGAAGCGCCAGCCCGACGCCCAGCAGCACCGCCACCGTCAGCGCCAGCCGCCAGCAGCTCCGGGGCCGGTGGAGCCGATCCAGCTCCCGGCCCACCGCCTCCGGCTCCCCCATCTCGGCCACGGCGGCGGCCAGGGCCTCGCCGGGGCTCTGCCCCTCCGCCTCAAAGGCGGCGGCCTGGTCGGCGATGTGGTCGGACAGCTCCCGCAGCAGGGGCCGCCTCGCCCGCTTCCAGCGGATCTGGGCCCCCACCGCCTCCAGATATTCGCTCAAACGATCACGCGCCACAGCAGTCACCCCCCTCCAGCACGCCACGCACCGCGTCGACGTAGGTGTACCACTCCGCCCGCTGTCCGGCCAGGGCCTCCCGGCCCTCCCGGGTGATGGAATAGGTGCGCCGGGTGCGGCCGTTGACCGTGCCGTCGCTGGAGGTCACCCAGCCCTGGGCCTCCAGCGTGTGGAGCAGGGGATAGAGGGTGCCCGCCTTCAGGTGGAAGATCTCTTTGGACTGGGCCCGCAGGGCCTCCACCATCTCATAGCCGTACATATCCCTGCGCTCCAGCAGGGCCAGCAGCAGCATGCCCGTGCCGCCAGGGGTGCCCCGCCCGTCTGATTTTGCCATATGCCTCACCTCGATAGATAGATGATCTATGTATGATTATACATAGATCATCTATCTATGTCAAGGGGCGGTTTGATCGTCAGCTCCGGCGGGCGGCCCGCCGCTCCCAGACCGCGCCCGCCCAAGCCGCGGCCAGATAGAACAGCAGCAGGAGCAGGGGCCAGTAATAGCTCAGGAAAATGTGGTAGGGGAACAGATGGGATGCCAGCCTGTCCAGCCCGAAGGAGAGGGCCCAGGCCGCCAGCACCACAAAGGGGCGGCGGCGGTACCCGCCCCAGGGCAGGGGGAACAGGGCGATCACCAGAACGCTGTAACAAAAAAAGTCGGGGAAGGGGTAGTAGAAAGGGGCGGTGGACGTGCGGATCCACACCAGATGAAACAGTGGAGGCAGCAATGCGACAGCCCGCACAACTGCAAACAGCCCCACAGCCAGGCCCAGCCGCAGGAGGGCGGGCCGGTCAAACCGCCTCCAGGCGGCCCTGACTGCCAAACCGAGGAACAGGAGCAGCGGGAGAAGGAGCAGCCAGTCCAGGAGTATATAAGAGGGCGGGTAGGCGCGGTAGACAGCGGGAATCAGAACGTTCCACGGGGAAAGAATCGAGGTGACTTGGAAATAGACCACCAGGAACATCCAGAAGCTCAGGCCCAGACAGAGCCCCAGGTGTTCCTGTACATGCCAGCACAGCAGCCCGGCCAGCACCAGCCACAGGGTGAGGTAGATCAGCAGGGTGGTGCAGAACAGAAGGGAGCCCACCCCGCCGCACACCAGCAGCGCGATGGCGGCGATTCGCCGCCCCCCTGCGGGGCCGGAGGCCGGGCGGGGCCGCTCCAGCCGGCCCGCCGGGGCGGGGGCGGCCTCCCCCTTCACCAGCTCGTCCAGGGTGAGGCCGAAGAGCTCCCCCAGCTTCACCAGCTTGTCCAGCTCCGGCACGCTGGTGTTGTTCTCCCACTTGGACACCGACTGCCGGGACACCCCCAGCGCGTCGGCCACCTCCCCCTGGGAGAGATTGCGCGCCTTGCGGAGCTGATAGAGCCGCTCACCCAGATCCATGGCGAAACCACCTTCCTTTCCTCACCAGTGTACCAGAAAGCGGGGAAACTGTCGAGCAACCGGCCTTGAAAATGGCGCAACCGCCGGTTGCGAAAGGTGGAAAACAAGAAATCTAGGAATATCAAGGCCCGCAGGGCGATATTTCATCTCCATGCGGGCCGGTTTTCCCTTAAATTTTCCCTTATGAGCCAAAAACGGCCTTGATAAAGCCCTCCATACGGGCGGCGCTGTCCTGCTTCATGCGCTCGGTAAAATGGCCGTACCTGTCCAGGGTAAAGCCCGCGCTGGCGTGGCCCAGGTTGCCCTGGATGGTCTTAATATCATCCCCGGCACGGATGGCATTGACGGCGTATGTATGCCGGAGGTCATGGAAGCGCACCCCGACCAGACCGGCAGCCTTGACAGCGGCGGAAAACTGTGCTTCCACGGGATTCTGATTCAGCGGCCCGCCGATCTGGTTGGTGAACACCAGGCCGTGAGGATTATCCCACAGGGGCCCGGCCTTGATCTGCATCTCGGCTTGCCGCCGCCGCTGCTCCTTCAAAGTTTTGAGCACCGAGGGCGCGGGGGTGATAGTCCGGTTTTTGCCGTTCTTCGGGGAGATAAACAGGCCGCTTTCCGCCCGGTGCACGGGCCGGGCAAGCTGCTTGCAGACTAGGATTGTCCCCTTCTGGAAATCCACGCAATCCCAGGTCAGGCCCAGCAGCTCCGAGAGGCGGCAGCCGGTGAATAGGGCCACGGAGACAAGCAGCTCCAGGCGGCCCCCCTTGACGGCCTGGAGGAGTGCGGCGGCCTGTTCATCTTCGAGCGGGTGTATCTCCTTCTGCTCCATCCTGGGGAGTTCACAGTCCGCCGCCGGGTTTCGGGGGATATAGCCCAGCTTCACGGCCTTTTCCAGCGCCTGGTGGAGCACCTTATAGGCCAGCCGGACGGAGGCCGGGGAGAGCCCCAGGCCGTTGACAAACTTCTGCACCATATGGGGGCGTAGCTCAGAGAGCCCCACCGCGCCCATGGCGGGCTTGATGTGCAGGCGGATGTTATTTTTGTACACCTGCACCGTGGCGGGCTTCACGCCGCCCAGGTAGTCCGCCGCCCACACGTCCAGCCAGGCCCCCACGGTCATTTTGGTGGGGGTGGTGTATGTACCCTCATCAACGGCCATTGTGGCCGCTTTGAGGCGCTGGGCGACCTCCTTCTGTGTTTTCCCGGTGATACTCCGCTGGATCTGCTTGCCGGTGCCGGGGTCACGGCCCGCCGTGAAGCGGGCTTCCCAATAGGTATACTGTTTTCCGCCACGAGTCACGGTTTTCTTGCGGATGGTGCCAGCGCCCGACGCTGCTTTTCTGCCCATGTGCTTCTCCTTTCCGCTTGCACCCCGGCCCGCTTTATGGTACGATAAAAGGGCGTAAAGGTGCCATGTTTGACGGCTGGTGTTTTTGCGGCTTCCGCCCCTGGTGTTCCAGCACCAGGGGTAATTTTTATAGACTTATCACTGCCCTGGATCATTATCCGGGGCATTATTTTTTTCTATCTGTCGGTCTAAATCGTAGTCAATCAGAAACTTAATGCGCCGTTGCTCCTCGGCAGACAGATCCCGAAATTTTTCAACTAAGTTACGTTCTTCCTCAGTAATCCATCCTTCGGGAGGCTCTTTCTCGCCGAAATGATCCATATCAACTTGACGGGCAAGACGGGTATAGGGGTCGTCTGTGTACCCTCGAAGATAATCAGACGTGACACCGAGGGCGTCGGCAATACGCTTTATGGTTTCATACTTGGGATTTCTCATGCCACCCTCATATTGACCTATCATTGCCTGAGAAACTCCGAGGCGCT
>DGYMJ06203__coassemble_714_pt1 | contig 17547 bp, 13 predicted proteins | sample DGYMJ06203__metabat2_low_PE_040 | metagenome-assembled genome bin DGYMJ06203 | reverse complement strand
GTTCCGGAGGTAATTGATATGCTACCAACCCTTTGCAGCAGATGCAAAAAACGCGTGGCCGTCGTGTTCATCTCGAAGCTCGAGAACGGGAAGACTGTCAACGAGGGCCTCTGCTTGAAGTGTGCCAAAGACCTGGGGCTGCCCCAGGTGAACGATATGATGCGCCGCATGGGCATCACCGATGACGATCTGGAGGCTATCAACGACGAGATGATGCAGGCCTTCGGCGGAGCGGAATCCATGGAGGGCCTGATCCCCCAGGGGGATGACGAGGCCGACGGGGACGAGGAGGACGGCAAGACCGCCACCTTCCCCTTCCTCAACCGCCTCTTCAACAACGGGGAAAACACCCCCGCTCCCAACGGCGACGCAGGGCGGAGCCACGACTCCGGCAAGGAGCGCAAGGGGGACAAGGGCCAGAAGGCGCCCAAGCGCAAGTACCTGGACAGCTACTGCATCAACCTGACCCAGCGGGCCCGGGAGGGCAAGCTGGATGCGGTGATCGGCCGGGAGCAGGAGATCGAGCGGGTGGTCCAGATCCTCAACCGCCGTCAGAAGAACAATCCCTGCCTCATCGGTGAGCCCGGCGTGGGCAAGACCGCCATTGCCGAGGGCCTGGCCCAGAAGATCTACCAGCGGGACGTGCCCTACAAGCTGCTGGACAAGGAGGTCTACCTGCTGGATCTCACCGCCCTGGTGGCGGGCACCCAGTTCCGCGGCCAGTTTGAGAGCCGCATGAAGGGCCTCATTGAGGAGATCAAGAAGCTGGGCAACATCATCCTGGTCATCGACGAGGTGCACAACATCGTGGGCGCCGGCGACGCCGAGGGCTCCATGAACGCCGCCAACATCCTCAAGCCCGCCCTGAGCCGGGGCGAGATCCAGGTCATCGGCGCCACCACCCTCACCGAGTACCGCAAGTACATCGAGAAGGACTCCGCCCTGGAGCGGCGCTTCCAGCCCGTCATGGTGGAGGAGCCCTCCATCGAGGACAGCGTGAAGATCATCCAGGGCATCGCCCCCTACTACGAGAGGTTCCACTTCGTGTCCATCTCCCCCGAGATGTGCCGCCTGGCGGTGACCATGTCCGAGCGGTACATCACCGACCGCTTCCTCCCCGACAAGGCCATTGACCTCATCGACGAGGCCTGTTCCGACGTGAACCTCCACAACAAAACCCTGGCCCGGGAGGTGGAGGTGAAGAAGGAGATCGAGTCCCTGGAGAAGGAGCGGGAGCGGCTGATGGTGGAGGCCAACGACCGGGACTATAAGCGGCAGACCGCCCTGAAAAACAACGAGCAGCGGCAGACCGAGCTGCGCCGGGAGCTGGCCAAGCTCAACGCCGAGCACGACTCCCTCATGGGCAATCCGGCCACCACCGAGGCCCTCAGCGCCAACGAGCAGCGGCAGTCCAACTTCCGCCGGGAGCTGGGCAGCCTGGCCGAGGAGCGGGAGAAGCTCCTCTCCGACGAGGGCAGCAGCAAGGACTATGAGAACCTGGCCGCCATCAAGAGCCGGGAGATGCAGCTCCAGGACGAGCTGGCCAAGCTGGAGGCCCAGAGCGCCCCGCCCCTGACGGTGGAGCACCTGGCCCACGTCATCGAGCTGTGGACCAAGATCCCCGCCAGCCAGATCCAGGAGGCGGAGTACGAGCGCCTGGCCAGGCTGGAGGACCGGCTGAAGGAGCACATCATCGGCCAAGACGAGGCCGTCCACGCCGTGGCCACCGCCGTGCGGCGGGGCCGTGTGGGCATCGCCTCCAAGCGCAAGCCCGTGTCCTTCATCTTCGTGGGCTCCACCGGCGTGGGCAAGACCGAGCTGGTCAAGCGGCTGGCCATGGACATGTTCCACTCCCCCGAGTCCCTGATCCGGCTGGACATGAGCGAGTTCATGGAGAAGTTCGCCGTCAGCCGTATCATCGGCTCTCCCCCGGGCTATGTAGGCTATGACGAGGCGGGCCAGCTCACCGAGAAGGTGCGCCGCAAGCCCTACTGCGTCATCCTCTTTGACGAGATCGAGAAGGCCCACCCCGACGTGCTCAACATCCTGCTGCAGATCCTGGACGACGGCCACATCACCGACGCCCAGGGCCGCAACGTGAACTTCGAGAACACCATCATCGTCATGACCTCCAACGCGGGCAGCGACGCCCGCACCTCCGCCGGCAGCGTGGGCTTCGGCCGCACCGCCGACGAGCAGGGTAAGGAGCGGGCCATGAAGGCCCTGGAGGGCTTCCTGCGGCCCGAGTTCATCAACCGGGTGGACGAGATCGTCTACTTCAACAAGCTCACCGAGGAGAACTTCAAGGCCATCGCCGGCATTATGCTGGGCGAGCTGCGGGACAACCTGAAGGAGCGGGGCATCACCTTCACCTGGGACGAGGCCCTGCTGGATCACCTGGTGAAGAAGTCCTTCTCCGCCACCTACGGCGCCCGCAACCTGCGCCGGCAGATCCAGAAGGATCTGGAGGACGGCATCGCCACCAAGCTCATCGACAGCTACCTCCACCCCCTGCACAGCATCCACGCCTCCGCCGACGGAGACAGCGTGGTGCTCACCTCCGAATAAGCGCATAAAGAGCGTCCCGGCCCATATTGGGCCGGGGCGCAGCCTGTCGAAAAGTCTTTTCGACAGGCTGCTGAACTTTTTGAAACTTCAAAAAAGTTTCAAAAAGTTGTTTGATCTAACGTGAAAGGGAACCCTGACGGTTCATCTTCGCGCCAAGAGCCGCCGCATAGCGGCGGTTGCGCTCCGAAACGCCCTGCGGGGCAGCCTTTCACACTATCCTTCCCTCCGAATCCTTTGGCGGGAGGGTTTCTCAACAGCCCCGGCCCATACGGGCCGGGGCGTTCTTTTGTCGGCCGCCAAATCTGCCGGTCAGGCCTGCGGAAATTCCTGTCTGAACAGCTCCTCCACGGCCGCCCGGGATGCCAGCCCGTCGGAGAAGGCGGTGGCGCTGCCGGCGGCGGCCCCCAATCGGAGAGCCTGAGCATAGTCCCCAGTATTCAGCCAGCCGGCCAGGAAGCCGGCCACCATGGAGTCCCCCGCCCCCACCGAGTTGCGCACCGCGCCTCTTGGGGCGGCGATGCGGTGGAAGGCCCCGGTCTCGTCCAGCAGGAGGGCGCCGTCCCCGGCCAGGGACACCAGCACGTTGCGCGCCCCCCGCTTCCGGAGCTCCCCGGCGCACACCCTCCGCTCCTCCTCGGAGCGGAGCTCCCGGCCGAATACGGCCTCCAGCTCCAGGTGGTTGGGCTTGACGAGGAAGGGCCGGTAGGGCAGAACCCCGCACAGCAGCTCCCCCTCAGCGTCCACCACCGTCCGGATGCCCCGGCCGTCCAGCCGGGCCAGGATGCGCTCGTAGATATCGCCGGGGAGGGAAGACGGGATGGAGCCGGCCAGCACCAGGATGTCCTCCCCGGTCAGCCTGTCCAGCCGCCTGAACAGGGCCTCTAGCGCCCCGGCGGGAATGGCCGGCCCCTGCCCGTTGATCTCGGTCTCCTCCCCGCCCTTGAGCTTCACATTGATGCGGGTAAAGCCCTCGTCCAGGTGGATGAAGTCGGTTTTGATCCCGTCCTGAACCAATCCCTGCTCCACCGCCCGGCCCGTGAAGCCGGCCAGAAAGCCCAGGGCGGTGCTCTCCACACCCAGACGGCCCAGCATGACGGACACGTTAATGCCCTTGCCGCCGAACTGGATGAGCTCCCGCCGGGCCCGGTTGACGGCCCCCGGACGCAGCCCGTCCAGCCACACCACATAGTCAATGGCGGGATTGAAGGTAACGGTATAGATCATCGTGCCTCGCGCCCCGCTTTCTCAGGGCTCCAGGCCCCGCCAGGCGGCGAACCTCCGCCACAGCAGCCAGGCCAGCCAGCCGCACAGCAGGCCCACCAGCACCCCCGCCAGCACGTCGCTGGGGAAGTGCACCCCCACATACAGCCGGGAGAGGGCCATCAGGGCCGCCAGCACCACCGCCGTCACCTGCATCCACCGCCGGGGCAGGGTGCGCCACCAGGCCGACGCCGCGGCAAAGGAGGCGCTGGTGTGGCCCGAGGGGAAGGAGTTGGGGTCGTGCTCGGCGATCAGGGGTACCAGCCCCTCTACCGTCAGCCAGGGCCGGGTCCTGGCCACCAGATGCTTGAGGATGCCGTTGGTGAAAATCAGGCTCAGCAGCAGGGCCAGCAGGCTCACCACCCCGGCCTTCCGGGTCTTTTTGAAGCAGAGCAGCAGGACGGACAGGGCAATCCACAGCACGCCGCTGTCCCCCAGGTGGGTGTATACGGTTACCAGAGGGGTGAGCAGGCCGCTACGCACCCACTCCTGGATCCACAACAGTACTCCGCCGTCCAGATTGAGCAGTCCCTGGAGCAAGACATCGCTTCCTTTCTCATACGGAATTGAGATAATAAAAGGGCGGCGGCACAACCGCCGCCGCTCTCTGTACGCCTTCGCTTATTCCGCGCCGCCCGCGTTCTCCGCGTCTTCACCCCAGCTGCAGTCCAGGATGATGCCGTTGGTCAGTTCAAACTTGTCGGTCTTGACCGTGTGGATCTTCCCCACCCGCACCTCCTGGGTGCCGATCTCGGTGGTGATGGAGTTGACCACGTTGCATTCGATGGTAAAAATCAGATCCAGTTTCCCTTCATTCACAGGGATCTCCAGTGTGCCGTCGGCGGTGTTCACAGTGGCGGTATGCACACGGCCCTCCACCGGCGTCACGCCGGTGACATAGCCGTCCAGCAGCTCGCCGGAGGCCATCAGCTGGCCGGGGATGTATTTCTGGATGTTCTCATAGACCTCCGGTTCCACCCCCTCCACCAGCACGGTATACCGCACCGGGGTCTTGTTGGGGTTGATGGCGCTGTTTCCGTTGCCGCCGCCCAAAAACTTCATGCCCACGACCACCGCGGCAATCACGATCACCAGGATCACGATCAGATCCACAATATTGATCTTACCAAACAGTCTTCCCTTTTCGTCGATCATCTTTTGCAGCCTCCGAGGTTGTAAATTGTCTGTAGAGTTGGTACAATGATCTTTACTGATACTTGGATATTGTACCATACATCCATACCAGGAAACAAGTCTTTTCTTTCCCTGGAGGTTTTTCTATGAAAGTCATCCATCTGATCTCCGGCGGGGACAGCGGCGGAGCCAAGACCCATGTCCACTCCCTGCTCCAGAACCTCACCCGCACCATTGACGTGACCATGGTGTGCTTCATGGAGGGCCCCTTCGCCCAGGAGGCCCGGGAGCTGGGGATCCGCACGGTGGTCCTCCCCGGCCGCAACCTGCTGCGCACCTATCACACCCTCAAGCGGATGATCCGGGAGGAGGGCTATGAGATCATCCACTGCCACGGGGCCCGGGGCAATATGATGGGGGCCCTGCTGCGCCGGGCCACCGGGCTGCCGGTGGTCACCACCGTCCACTCCGACTACCGTCTGGACTACCTGGGCCGCCCCTTCTCCCGCCTCAGCTACGGCACCATCAACACCATCGCCCTGCGGCTGCTGGACTACCGCATCGGCGTGTCCGACGCCATGACCGATCTGCTCATCTCCCGGGGCTTCGACCCGGACAAGCTGTTCACCATCTACAACGGCATCGACTTCACCCCCCGTACACCCGCCCTGGGCCGGGCGGAATACTTCCGCTCCGTGGGGCTGGACGCCGACGGGGACAGCGTGGTGGTGGGCATCGCCGCCCGGCTCAACCCGGTGAAGGACATCGGCACCCTGGTGCGGGGCTTCGCCAGGGCCCACCAGACCTGCCCCAAGCTGCGGCTGCTCATCGCCGGCGACGGGGAGCAGATGGACATGCTGAAAAAGCTCTCCGCCGAGCTGGGGGTGGAGCGGCAGGTGTGCTTTGCCGGGTGGATCACCGACACCGACAGCTTCTACCACGCCATCGACATCAACACCCTCACCTCCCTGTCCGAGACCTTCCCCTACTCCCTCACCGAGGGGGCCCGGGCAGCCCTGCCCACGGTGGCCAGCCGGGTGGGCGGTGTGCCCTACCTCATTGAGCACGGCATCCACGGCCTGCTCTTCGAGGCGGGGGACGCGGAGGGGCTGGCCCGCTGCCTGGTCTCCCTGGCCCAGGATCCCACCCTGCGGGAGCACCTGGGGCAGCGGCTCTACCAGCGGGCCAAGGCCGACTTCTCCCTGGAGAGCACCCTGGAGCGGCAGCTGACCATCTACCGCACCATCCTCCGCCGCCAGGAGCGGAAGAAAAACCTCAGGGGCCGCCGGGACGGGGCCCTGGTGTGCGGCGCCTACGGCCGGGGCAACGCCGGCGACGACGCCATCCTGGAGGCCATTGTCACCGAGCTGCGGCAGATCGACCCGGATCTGCCCATCTGGGTGCTCTCCCGCAACCCGGACGACACCCGCCTCACCTACCGGGTCAACTCCATCTACACCTTCGCCTTCCCCCGCTTCCTGCGGCGGATGGGCAAAACCCGGCTCTACATCAACGGCGGCGGCTCCCTGATGCAGGACGTGACCAGCCACCGCTCCCTGTGGTTCTACCTGTTCACCATCTCGGCGGCCAAGCGTCTGGGCTGCCAGGTGATGATGTACGGCTGCGGCATCGGGCCCATCCACTCCCCCGCCAACCGCCGCCGGGCGGCCAAGGTGCTCCAGAAGAGCGTGGATGCCATCACCCTGCGGGACACCCACTCCAGGGAGGAGCTGGAGGATATGGGGGTGACAAACCCGAAGATTATTCTCTCCGCCGACCCCACGGTGATCCTCCCCGCCGCCCCGGAGCAGGTGGTGGACGGCATCCTGGAGAGCCAGGGCATCGACCCCAGGGGCCGGTACATCGGCTTCGCCCTGCGGCCCTGGCCCGGCTTTGAGGAGAAGGCCTCCCTGTTTGGCGCGGCGGCGGATTACGCCTACGAGAAGTACGGCCTCATCCCCGTGTTCCTGCCCATCGAGCGGCGGCTGGACGTGGGGGCCGCCAGGCTGGCCGCCCAGCACATGAAGGCCCCCCACTATATCCTGCCGGAGACCGGCAGCTCCGACCACACCATCGGCCTGTTCGCCCGGATGCAGGTAGTGGTGTCCATGCGCCTGCACGCCCTGGTGTTCGCCGCGGGCCAGGGGGTGCCCCTGGTGGGTGTGGTGTACGACCAGAAGATCAGCTCCTTCCTGTCCTATATCGGGCAGGATCTCTACACCGATCTGGACGCCGTCACCGTGGAGGCCCTGCGGGCCCACATTGACGAGGCCTGCGGGCGTATCGGGGACGAGGCATTCCTGTCCGGCGGCGTCAACCGCCTGCGCCAGGTGGAGCAGCGCAACAGCGAGACCGCCCGGGCCCTGCTGGAGAGGTGAGGGGATGCAGCAGATTGTCTGCCTGTCCGCCGAGCCGTGGCGGACGGTGCCCACCCGCACCCAGCAGCTGATGATCCGCCTGAAGGACGCCCAGGTGCTCTTCTTCGAGCCGCCGGGCCGCCGCTGGCGGCAGCCGGGGCGGCAGATGCGCCCCGGCCTGACGGTGTTCACCCTCCCTCCCCTGCCCGAGGTGGAGCCCCGCCACGCCCTGCTCCACCGGCAGCGGTGGCGGTGTCTGGCCCGGCCCATCCTCCGGCAGATGGAGCGGCACCGCTTCAAGGAGCCCCTGCTGTGGTGCACCGATCCGGAGCAGATCCACCTGCTGGAGCTGCTGCCCCACTGGGGGGTGGTGTACGACTGTGACCGGGACTGGTTCGACCTGCCCCCCCGGTGGGAGAGCGACCTGGCCCTGGCCGCCGACGTGGTGTTCGCCGCCTCCCCGGGGCTGGCGGATCACCTCTCCCCCTGCAACGACAACATCGCCCTGCTGCCCAACGGGGTCAACTTCCCCATGTTCACCCGCACGCCCGCCGACTGCCCGCCGGAGCTGCGGGGCCTCACCGGGCCGGTGCTGGGCTATGTGGGCACCATCTGGCCGGATCTGGATCTCTCCCCCGCCCTCCGCGCCGCCCGGGCCATGCCGGACGCCTCCTTCCTCTTTCTGGGCCGGCGGAGGGACAACCCTGCCGCCGACGCGCTGGAGCGTCTGCCCAACGTGCGCTTTCTGGGCGCCCGCCGGCCGGTGGAGGTGCCCGACTACCTGGCCCGCTTCGACGTGTGCCTGGACTTCCTCCGGCTGGACAACCTGAAAAACGACATTCTCTCCCCCCGTCTCTATGAGTATCTGGCCACCGGCCTCCCCATTGTCACCCTCCTGCCCCCCGACCAGGTGGAGCCCTTTCCCGACGTGGTCTACACCGCCCACACGGACGAGGAGTTCGCCCGGCTGTGCCGCCGGGCTCTGGAGGAGACCGGCAGCTGGGCCAGGGAGCGCCGACGGGAACACGCCCGGCAGGCCGCCTGGTCTGTCCGGGCCGGGCAGGTGATCCGGATCCTGCGCACCATCGGGCTGTATTAACGGCGGCGGGCGACTCATACCGCACCCCCTGTCCCCGTAGAATGGGGACAGGGGGTGTTTGCTTGTCTCTCTCCGCTCTGTTCTTTCAGACCAGCCAAAATCCCGTGCTGTCCCTCACCTGCGCCCTGGTGCTGGCGGTGGTGCTGGTCAACGGCTGGACGGATGCGCCCAACGCCATCGCTGCGGCGGTGGGCGCCGGCGCTCTGTCCTTCCGCCGGGCGGCCCTGCTGGCGGCGGCGTGCAACCTGCTGGGTGCCCTGGTGATGACGGCGGTAAACGCCTCGGTGGCGGAAACGCTGTATGATATGGCGGACTTCGGTTCGTCGCCGGCGGATGCCCTCCCCGCCCTGTGTGCGGCCCTGTGCGCCATCGTGGTGTGGGCAGCGGCAGCGTGGCGGTTCGGCGTGCCCACCAGCGAGAGCCACGCCCTGGCGGCGGGGCTGTCCGGCGCGGCCCTGGCCCTGCCCGGAGGACTCTCCAACCTGCGGCCCGGGCCCTGGGGAAGGATCCTGCTGGGGCTGGCGGGCTCCCTGCTGCTGGGGTGGCTGGCCGGGGCGGTATGCCGCCGCCTGGCGGGGTGCCTGCGCCCCTCCCCCGCCCTGTGCCGCCGGGGGCAGATCGCCGGGGCGGCGGTTATGGCCTTCCTCCACGGAGCCCAGGACGGGCAGAAGTTTTTGGTGGTCTTTCTCCTGGCCGCCTCCCTGGCCGGGGGGCATACGGCGGGCTTTGCGCCGGAGCCGGGGCTCACCCTCCTCTGCGCCGCCGTCATGGCACTGGGTACCGCCCTGGGTGGCCGCAGGATTGTGGACACGGTAGGCCGGGACATGGTGCGCCTGGGGCCGGCGGAGGGGCTGGCCGCCGATCTGGGGGGCGGGCTCTGCCTGCTCTTCTGCACGCTGGCGGGCCTGCCGGTGAGCACCACCCACGCCAAGACCGCCGCCATCCTGGGGGCCGGGGCGGGCGGCGGGGTAAACCGGGCGGTGGCAGGGCGGATTGTCCGAACCTGGCTGTGGACTTTCCCCGGCTGCGGCCTGCTGGGATTTTTGCTCGCTTCCCTCTTCCGCTCCTCCCCCTTCTGTGGTATCATATAGCCCGTCCAACGGAACTATCCCACAGGAGGCACCAATGACATGTATCCCTATCAGACCGTGATTTTCGACCTGGACGGCACCCTGCTGGACACCCTCCAGGATCTGGCCGACAGCACCAACTACGCCCTGTCCGTCCACCGCATGCCCGCCCGCACCCTGGAGGAGGTACGCACCTTTGTGGGCAACGGGGTGGGGCGGCTGATCCACCTGGCGGTGCCCGAGGGCACCCCGGCGGAGGAGGAGGCCGCCTGTCTGGCCGACTTCCGGGCCCACTACCTGCTGAACATGGAGAACAAGACCGCCCCCTATCCCGGCGTTCCGGCACTGCTGGAGCACCTCCAGGCCGCGGGCATCCGCACCGCCGTGGTGTCCAACAAGTTCGACGGGGCGGTAAAGGGGCTGTGCCAGAACTACTTTGGCGACCGGCTCCCCGTGGCCATCGGCGAGTCCCAGGGGGTGGCCCGCAAGCCCGCCCCGGACACGGTGTTCCGCGCCCTGGCGGAGCTGGGGGCGGAGCCGGCGGGGGCGGTGTACGTGGGCGACTCCGACGTGGATATCGCCACCGCCCAAAACGCCGGCCTGCCCTGCATCTCGGTGAGCTGGGGCTTCCGGGACGCCGGGTTCCTGTCGGCCCACGGCGCCCGGCAGATTGTGGGCAGCCCGGCGGAGCTGGAGGCTTTTCTCCTCTCCCCCGCCGCCGTTTCCCAATAAGCCCGAGCACAGAGCAGCGCCCGCCGGAATCCCGGCGGGCGCTGCTTGTTTCTATATCTGTATCTGATTGAATCAGCCCAGAACCTTCTCCAGCTCCAGGGTGACGGTGCCGTCCTCCAGGACAAAGCAGGGGATGCCCAGGGAGCCCCTGGCCTTGGGGCCGTCAAGCACGGGGCTGCTCTCCCGCAGGGCCAGATAGGCCTTGAGGTCGGGCAGGCTGGCGGACAGGTTCTTGAAGTCAATGTCCGCCTTGGCCTCCACCAGGCGATTCAGGGCATACAGGGTATCGGGGCACAGGTGGCTGCCGATTACAGTGACTTTCATGGTACAATACCTCCTTACGGGATCGATGCCGGGCGCGTCAGGAGCGGATTACTCCTGGCTCTGTCCCTTTTTGGCGGCCACAGCCTTGACCAGCCAGTCCTTGCCCTCCACCAGGCGGGTGACCATCATGGAGGCAATGGTGTCGCCGGAGGAGTTCAGGCAGGTGGCGGCGGGGTCAAAGATGAAGCCCAGGGTGGCAATGATGGGGAAAGCCTCGGCGGGGAAGTTGAACATGCTGACGATGAGCATCTCGCCCACCAGGCCGCCGCCGGGGGCTCCGGAGAGCACGAAGGCGGACAGGATGGCCACCACGATGGCCATGGCGTAGGTGCCCGCGCCGGTGAAGTCCATGCCGAAGATGCCGTAGAGGAAGGCGATCTTCACGATGGAGCTGAGGACGGAGCCGTCCATGTGCATGGTGCAGCCCATGGGCAGCACCAGATCGCTGACATCCTTGGGCACGCCGATGTTGTCACAGGCTTCCTTGTTCACGGGGATGGTGGCGGCGGAGGACTGGGTGGCGAAGGCGGTGATGGCAGGCGGGAAGATGTTCTTGATCATCCGCTTCACGCCCAGCTTGCCGCCGGCCAGGAAGGCGTACAGGGGGAAGAAAATAACGCCGTAGAGCAGGCACAGGGGGTAGTAGACCAGCATGGAGCGGCCGTAGTCGCCCACGATCTCCGGGCCGTAGGTGGCCACCAGGTTGGCGAAGTAGGCGCCCAGGCCGATGGGGGCGATGAACATGATGACGCCCACGAACTTCATGATGATGTCGTTTAGGTTGTTGAGCAGCTTGCCCATGGGGCTCTCGTCGCCGCCGCAGGCGGACACACAGAAGCCGAAGATGATGGCAAAGATGATCAGGGGCAGCATGTTGGACTTATCCCACAGATCGGAGAAGTCGGACACGGTCAGAGTGCTGACCAGCAGCTCGCCGGCGCTCTGGGCCTCGCCGGCCTCACCGGCCGTCAGCTGGATGGAGGTGCCGGCGGAGGGGCTGAACAGGTTCACCCACAGCAGCACACAGGCCGCGGCGATCAGGCCGGTGAAGATGAAGGTGCCGATGGTAGAGCCCAGGATCTTGCCCAGGCGCTTCATGTTGGCCATGCTGCCAACCGCGGAGGCGATGGACACGAACACCAGGGGAACCACGATGGTGAACAGCAGGTTCAGGAAGATGTCGCCGATGGGCTTGATGGTGGTGCCCACGGCGGGGGCAAAGGCCCCGATGAGGGCGCCGATGATGATGCCGCCCAGGATCAGGATCAGGCTTCCGTACTGCTGCCAGAAGCTCTTCTTTTGGATAGTTGCCACAGGAGATGCTCCTCTCTTTTCCAAGATTCCTTGTGCCGAGGCGGCCCCTTACAGGGACTTGACCGCCGCCTCCAGCTGCTTCATGGCCTGCTCCAGCACGCTGCGGGGGCAGGCGGCGTTGAGCCGCATGTAGCCGCTCAGGCTGCGGCCGAAGGTGTAGCCCTCGTTGAGGCCCAGCTTGGCCTTCTCGATCATGAAGCGGCGCAGCGCCTCGTTGTCCAGGCCCAGCTCCCGGCAGTCCAGCCACATCAGGTAGGTGGCGTCGGGGGCGTAGGTCTTGATCTGGGGAATGTGCTCCCTGCAGTAGTTGACCACGAAGTCGAAGTTGTCGGACAGATAGGCCAGCAGCTGCTCCAGCCACTCCTCGCCCTCGTTGAAGGCGGCCTGCATGGCGGTGAGGGAGAAGGCGTTGTTGCGGTGGATGTCCATGCACTGCCAGTAGTGGTCAAAGACCTGCTTCATGTGGGCGTTGGGGAACACCGCGGTGGAGGCCTGCAGGCCCGCCAGGTTGAAGGTCTTGGTGCCGGAGATGCCGGTGACCACGTACCGGGCGGCCTCGGGGGACACGGTGGCGGTGGGGGTGTGCTTCTTGCCGTGGAAGATCAGGTCGGAGTGGATCTCGTCGGAGAACAGAACCACATGGTGCTTCATGCACAGCTCCACCATGCGGCGCAGCTCCTCGGGCGTCCAGACAATGCCCAGGGGGTTGTGGGGGTTGCACAGCAGGAACAGGTCGGCCTCCTCCAGCTTGGCCTCAAAGTCGGCCCAGTCCATCTCCCACTTGCCGTCCTTCTCAATAAACTGGTTCTCCAGCACCCTGCGGTTCCACGCCTCGGTCATGTCGTAGAACTCGGAGTACACCGGGGTCTGGATGAGCACGCTGCCCCCCTCGGGAGTGAACAGCTTCACCATGGCGCTGATGGTCTGCACCACGCCCAGGCTGAAGCTCATCAGGCTCTGGTCGATGTCCCAGCCGTTGCGGCGCTTCTGCCAGCCCCGGATGGCCTCAAAATAGGAGTCCGGGCGGCTGGTGTAGCCCCAGATGCCCTCCTGGGCCCGCTTGCCCAGGGCGTCAATGATGGGCTGGGCGGTCTTGAAGTCCATGTCGGCGATCCACAGGGGGATGACATCGTCGGTGCCGAATTTCTTCTTCCGCTCATCGTACTTGGCCGCGCAGTTTTTGCTGCGGTCAACCACCACATCAAAATCATACTTCATCGCTGCTTACCTGCCTTTCCTTCTCTGGATTGGGTTTTTATTTCAGGCTGTACGCTTGCCCCTGTTTTAAGCAATCGGCGTGCCGAACTATGCCAGCTTCCGCAATATTATCCGATCTACACAATTTCTACTCTCTGCCTTTGTATAAAACAGATAAAAGCGCCGCCGGACACTCTTACCAGTGTCCGGCGGCGCCCCTGGCGCAAGCCGGAGAAACAGGTTAAATCGGTTAAAAAGGTTAAATCGGTCAAACCAATTCAGAGCTTCTCCTCCGTTTCCAGCCGGCGGCACAGAGCCCGGCCAGCTGGGGTGAGCCGTGTGCCCCCTCTCCCCCGGCTCACCCGGGCCAGGCCCGCCTGATCCAGGGCGGAGAGGATGCGCCGCACCTCCTGCTGGGAGCAGGGCAGCCCCGCCGCCTTGGCGGCGGCCAGGATGGCGTCCCGGCCCAGGCTGTGCCCCTCCCGGTCGGCCTGGTAGAGCCGGGAGAGTACAAACCGCTCGTCCTCCTGGGGGCAGTCCGCCAGCCGCGGGGGCTGCGCCCCGGCCCCGCCGGCCTCCGGCAGGCCGGCGGGCAGATAGTGAAAGGTGGGCGGCAGCTCTTCCGGCCCCACCACCGGGCTGCCGGTATAGCTGAAATACTCCACCACGTTGCGCAGCTCCCGGATATTCCCCCGCCACTGGTGGGTGAGCAGCAGCCGCTCCAGCTCGGGCGACAGGGTGAAGGAGGCGCCGATGCCCTTTCGGAAGTGGTCGATGAGCAGCAGCAGATCCCCCTCCCGCTCCCGCAGGGGCGGGATCAGCACGGGCAGGGTGTTGAGGCGGTAGTAGAGATCCCGCCGGAAGGTGCCCTCCTCCACCATCTTGTCCAGGTTTTCGTTGGTGGCTGCCACGATGCGCACGTCCACCGAGACGATGCGGTTGCCCCCCACCCGCATGATCTCCCGCTCCTGGAGCACCCGCAGCAGCTTGCACTGGAGGGCGGTGCTCATGCCCTCCACCTCGTCCAGAAACAGGGTGCCCTTGTGGGCGAACTCGAACAGGCCGGGCTTGCCCCCCTTCCGGGCGCCGGTGAAGGCCCCCTCCTCGTAGCCGAACAGTTCGCTCTCCAGCAGGTTTTCCGGCATGGCGGCGCAGTTGATAGCTACAAAGGGCCCGTTTGCCCGGGGAGAGGCGTTGTGAACCGCGTGGGCAAAGAGCTCCTTGCCGGTGCCCGTCTCCCCGATGAGGAGGACGGGGAGCTGGGTGAGGGACATCTTCTTTAATATGGTGATGCACCGCCGGATGGCCGGTGACTGGCCCACCACGTCGTCAAAGGTGTACTTGGCCCGGTAGCCCTTGTGGAGCAGCTGGCTGCGCAGCTCGTTCTGCCGGTTCTCCGCGTCGCTGAACCGCTGCACCGTGGCAAAGGCGCCGATGCAGGCGCCCCCCCGGAGCACCGGCGCCACCGCCACGTTCATGTTGACGCCGTTGGCGCTCACCACCTGGGCGGGCTGGGGGGCCCGCTCGGCCAGGCATCTGGCAAAGGGGACGAAGGGGTACACCTCCGCCGCCGGGCGCTGGAGGGCCCGGGCACCGGGGATGCCGGTGATCTCCTCCAGCTTGTGGTTGCTGGCAAACACCTCTCCCCGCTCGTTAACCCCCACGATGCCCTCGTCCAGGATCTCCATGAGGATCTCAAACTGGCTCTCCAGCCGCAGGCCCCGGGCAAACACCCGGTCGAAGCTGTAGGTATTGGCGGCCACATCCCGCTGGTACTGCTCAAACTCCGGGGTCTCCAGCAGCTCCTCGAAGCCCAGGCGGAGGGCCGCCTCGATCATGGTGGAGCTGTCGCACACCCGCTGGCCGATGTCGATGATCTCCCTGGCTCCGGCGGGGACATAGCGGGTCTCCTGGGGGGTGATCACAAAGTCATACTGGCTCATATCCGGCTCCGGCGCACCGGGATGGTAGAGATCGAAGTCCAGCTGGTTCACCCCCAGCTGGTTGAGGCGGGTCACCGCCTCCCGGCACATCTTGTCGCTCAGGTTGACGAACAGAACCTTTTTGCCGGCGGGCAGGGCCTGGAGCCTGTGCACCACGTCCCACCGGAGGGTGACGTGGATCTCCATCATCTCCCCGTCGATGGGCACATAGCGGTGCATGTCTCCCAGGGAGTCGAAGGCGTCGGTGGTGACCATATAGAGGTCGTACTTGCGGGGCATGTGCTCCACCGAGCCGTCCCGCACACTGTAGGAGCACACGGCAATCCGGTCGCCGAAGAGTTTCTGTACCTGCTGGGCATAGAACTGCCCGGCATAGGCGTCCAGGGAGATGACCGCCACATTCTTTTTCAAGGGAAGGCCCTCCTTTTCTGGCCAATTTCTTTGACCAGTTTAACCGATTTAACACCTATTTTGGCCGCTGCCCGCCCCTTTGTCAAGTCCCAGAGGCCGATTTTCCCCGTTTTTCCACTCTTTTTCCCGCCGAAATGAGTTGGCACGCCGGTTGCATATCTGTCAGTGCAGAAAACAAAGCCGCCCGGCCGGGGCGACTGAAAAGGAGAGAATCGCAATGAATCAACTGACCAAGGAAGAAATGCTCACCCTGCTGCGCCAGGAGGTTGTCCCCGCTCTGGGCTGCACCGAGCCCGTGTGCGTGGCCCTGTGCGCCGCCGACGCCTACCACGCCATCGGCGGCCAGGTGGTATCCATCAAGATGGAAGTCAACCCCGGCATCTATAAGAACGGCATGAGCGTGGGCATCCCCGGCTTCAACCGGGTGGGCCTGAAGTACGCCGCCGCCCTGGGCGCCTGCCTGGGCAACCCGGAGAAGGGCCTGCAGCTGCTGGAGGAGATCAACAGCATCGTCAGCAAGGAGGCCACCCGCCTGGTGGAGGAGAAGCAGGTCAGCGTCACCATCGCCGAGGAGGAGACCCAGCTCTACGCCCACGCCGAGATCATCACCACCCGGGGCATCGGCATCAGCACCATCCGCAACACCCACGCCAACATCGTCTACACCAGCGCCAACAACCAGGTGCTCTTTGAGAAGGAGTACACCGTGGACGGCGAGGACGCCCTCCATGAGAAGCTCAAGGACATGACCATCTCCCAGATCCGGGAGCTGGTGGACTCCGCCACTGAGGAGGAGCTCTCCTTCATGATGGACGGCGCCGAGATGAACGAGAACCTCTCCGACTACGGCCTGGAGAACCGCCTGGGCATCGGCATCGCCGACACCCTCAAGAACCAGCTGACCACCGACGTGATGGGCTCCAGCCTGATGAGCAACATCATGGTTCGGGTGGCCTCCAGCGCCGAGGGCCGTATGTCCGGCTGTCCCTACGCGGTCATGAGCAGCGCCGGCAGCGGCAACCACGGCATCACCGCCATCATCCCCGTGGTGGAGATGGCCAAGCACGTGGGGGCCAGCAAGGAGGCCACCGAGAAGGCCCTGGCGTTCTCCCACCTGCTCAACGTGTACATCAAGATCTTCACCGGCAAGCTCAGCGCCACCTGCGGCTGCGGCGTGTCCGCGGCGGCGGCCGCCTCCGCCGCCATGGTGTGGCTGCTGGGTGGCGACGACGCCCAGATGGGGGCCGCCATCATCAACATGAGCGGCAATCTGACCGGCATGATCTGCGACGGCGGCAAGATCGGCTGCGCCCTCAAGCTGGCCACCGCCTCCTCCGCCGCGGTGATGAGCGCCTACCTGGCCATGGGCGGCGTGGTGGTCAGCGCCAGCGACGGCATCTGCGCCTCCACCCCCGAGCAGGCCATCCGCAATATGGGCCGGGTGAGCAACCCCGGCATGGTTGCCACCGACCGTACCATCCTGGACATCATGATGGAGAAGGACGAGGGCTGAGCTGGTTCCCATGCCCGCCTGAGTCAAGATCTCCGGCTAAGCCGCAATCTCATTAAGATATGGAACAGACCAGACTGTCTCGCATACAGTCTGGTCTGTTCTGCAAATATTTGAAAGAGGATCTATCTGCATATGCAGCCGATCCCAAACGGGATTTCACACGCAGCCGCAACTACATCGGCCTTCGTTCAGCAGCGGGGAAGGCTCCTTCCTGCTGCCTTCGAAGAGATCTTGCGCCGGTTTACTTCCGAAAACCGTCCCATACGAAGGTGGAACGGGTACACACTGCTGGCAGTGGATGGTTCCCATGTGCAGATTCCAAGCAACGTTCACGACAAGATGACCCACTTTAACAGCACCAAAGATGGACGCGGATACAACCTGCTGCATTTGAACGCTCTGTATGACTTGAAAAATCAACTCTATCTGGACGCTGTCATACAAAACGGCCGAGAGGAACACGAATCTCGGGCACTTGCGGAACTGGATGACCGGTCCTGGCTCAAAGAACCGGTCATCCTTATAGCGGGACGCGGCTATGAGGCATACAACAACACAGCTCATATAGAGCAGAAGAACTGGAACTATCTGATCCGCGCAAAAGCATACTTTCAGGGCTTAAACT
>DGYMJ06203__coassemble_627_pt1 | contig 19275 bp, 18 predicted proteins | sample DGYMJ06203__metabat2_low_PE_040 | metagenome-assembled genome bin DGYMJ06203 | reverse complement strand
ACTTTCAGTACTTTTTCCTCCGGCCGGATGAGATGCAGGAGGGGCAGATCCTGCGCTCCGCGGCCCTGGGCTTTTTCTCCGGCATGGGGGTGACGGCCCTGGCGGTGCTGGCAGCCCTGGCCCTGGGCGGGGGGCGGACGGAGGCCCTCTATCTGGGGGCCGGCCTGGGCTGGGGCGTGTCGGTGGCGGTGTACGCTGTCTCCAGCTTCTGGGCCTCTCTCCGGGAGTGGAGGCACGCCGGGCCATGATCACCAACCGGATCAAGGAGCACCGGGCCCGCCTGAACCTGAAGCAGGAGGAGTTGGCAAAGCTGGTGGGGGTGCGCCGGGAGACCATCGGCAATCTGGAGAAGGGAAAGTACAACCCCTCCCTGGTGCTGGCCTGGAACATCGCCCAGGTGTTCGGCGTGCCCATTGAGGAAGTTTTTACCGTCACCCCGGACTGACGTGCTTTTGCCCTTGACGGAAGCCGCCCGTCGTGTTATGGTAAACACAGAGAGAAAACCCGGAGAGGAGTGGGGGACATGAAGCGGTTTCTGGCCCTGATGCTGAGTTTGGTGCTGGTGGTGGGGGTGCTGCCCGCGGCGCGGGCCGACTCCCAGAGCAATGCGGACGGGGACGCGGTGATCCTCCCCGATGACGTGCCCTCCCCCTGGGCTTATGACGAGGTGCACCAGGCCATCGTGCTGGGTATGGTTCCGTGGGATCTCCAGAACCACTGGCGCTTTGCCATCACCCGCATCGAATTTGCCCAGATGGTGGTTCACTTCCTGGCCTTCCAGCACGGCTTCTCCAGCGACAGCAGCTTTGTCAGCGCCTACTGCCCCACCACGGTGGACCGGGACGGGAACCGGTTCGGCGCGGCCAGCAGTTGGTGGAATGTGTTCTGCGGCGAGTGGGGGCCCTTTACCGACCTGGCCACACCGGAGGATCGGGGCTACGGCAATACGGCCTATGCTCTGGGCATCCTGAACGGCCGCAGCGCCACCACCTTCGATCCGGACAGTCCCATCACCCGGCAGGAGGCGGCGTCCATCCTCATGCGCTGCTACCGGCTGTACGGCGGCACCTATGAGGCCGCTGACCGCACGCCCGCTCTGTCCGACTGGAACAGCGTGGCCGACTGGGCCAGGGACGATGCGGCGGCGGTGCTGGAGCTGAAAGTGATGCAGGGCTCCGGCGGCGCCTTCCATCCACAGGGCACCTACACCCGGGAGCAAGCGGTGCTCACTCTCCTGCGGCTCTACGCCAACGCCCCGGTGAGCCGGGGAGAGGGGAATATCCCGGATCTGTAAGCTCTTTACGGGGGATCGAACTTATGTTAGAATAAGTGGAGCGGAAGGGATTCCGCTCCACTTATTTGCCTGCGGAAGGAGGCGGCCCACATGACCTACCGGCCCCTGGCCGACGAGATCCGGCCCCAGACCCTGGATGAGGTGGTGGGCCAGCGCCATATCCTGGGGAGGGACGGCCTGCTGCGCCGGATTATCGACAGCGGCTCCATCCCCAACCTGGTGTTCTACGGTCCCTCGGGCACCGGCAAGACCACCGTGGCCAACATCATTGCCAGGCGCACCAACCGGCCGCTGCACCGTTTGAACGCCACCACCGCCTCCATCTCCGACATCAAGGACATCATCAAGGACATCGGCACCATGCTGGCCCCCGACGGGGTGCTCCTCTACCTGGACGAGATCCAGTACTTCAACAAAAAGCAGCAGCAGTCCCTGCTGGAGTTCATGGAGAACGGCAAGATCACGCTGATCGCCTCCACCACCGAGAATCCCTATTTCTATGTTTACAACGCGGTGCTCAGCCGCTCCACCGTGTTCGAGTTCAAGCCCATCGAGGCCGCCGACGTGCGCCCCGCCGTGGAGCGGGGCATCCGCCTCATGGGGGAGCGGCTGAAGGCGGAGGTGGTCTGTGAGGATGGGGTGGTGGAGCACATCGCCTCCGCCTGCGGCGGCGACGTGCGCAAGGCCATGAACGCGGTGGAGCTGCTCCTCACCTCCGCCCGGCGGGAGGGGGACACCCTCACCGTCACCCTGGCCGACGCCCAGACGGTGGCCCAGAGGTCCGCCATGCGGTACGACCGGGAGGGGGACGACCACTACGACATCGCCTCTGCCCTGATGAAGTCCCTGCGGGGCTCCGACCCCGACGCGGCCCTCCACTATCTGGCCCGCCTGCTGGAGGCGGGGGACATGACCACCGCCATCCGCCGCATCCTCTGCTCCGCCAGCGAGGACGTGGGCATGGCCTATCCCCAGGCGGCGCTGATCGCCAAGGCCTGTGTGGACAACGCCCTCCAGCTGGGCCTGCCCGAGGCACAGCTTCCCCTGGCCCAGGCGGTGGTTTTGCTGGCCACCGCCCCCAAGTCCAACTCGGTCTATATGGGCATTGCCGCCGCCCGGGCCGACGTGCGGGCGGGCAGGACCGGCGATTACCCCCGGCACCTCCAGAACGTCCACGCCGACTCGGCGGGGATGGAGCGGGAGCAGGGCTACCTCTACCCCCACGACTTCCCCCGCCATTGGGTCAAACAGCAGTACCTGCCCGACATCCTGGCGGGCACCCATTACTACCAGTACGGCGACAACAAGAACGAACAGGCGGCCAAGCGGTACTGGGACGAGATCAAAGGCCCGGATGCCTGACATGCGCGGCCCGCTGCACGCCGGCCCCGGAATCCTCTGGATTCCGGGGCCGGCGTATCTGTCTGCCGGATCCGCGCAATTTGCCGGGCGACGTAAAATCCGTGTAAAGCTTCGGGAAAGGTTTTGCAAGGTGCCTTGTAGATCGCGGTCGGAGTGCTATACTTTTGGGTGGCCCAACGGAGAAAAGGGCCGCAAACCTGAAAGAAAAGGAAGTAGGAAAGGATGCAGACACGTAAGAAGGTCCTGGCCAGCGTACTCAGCGGCGCGCTGGTGCTGGGCGTCTGCCCCGCGGCCCTGGCCGCTACCGCCAACTACAATGACGGCAGCGTGACCGGCGGCTCCGCCGAATGGCAGGCCTGGGTCAGCGAGTGGGAGAGTGTGGCCAACGACTACACCCAGGTCTCTTTGACCCCCGGCGCGGATGAGACCCAGCTCAACTTTGCCTGGTACAGCCAGACGCAGGACGGCCAGGCGGCCACCCCGGTGGTTCACTTCGGCACCGACCGGAACAACCTGACCGCTTTTACCGGCACCACCATGCCGGTGGACACCAGCCTGACCGGCGGCGTGGCCTATGATTCCAACCACGTTACCGTCACCGGTCTCCAGGCCAACACCACCTACTACTACACTGTGGAGAAGAACGGCGTGGAGACCGAGGTGCAGGAGTACCGCACCGGCAGCTTTGATTCTGTCAAGATGCTGTACGTGGGCGATCCCCAGATCGGCGCGTCCAAGGGTCAGCCCCAGAACGGCGAGGCCCTGGTGGCCGATGCCGGCGCGGCCAACACCGCCGCCCGCAACGACGCCTTCGGCTGGAACCGCACCCTGGAGATTGCCACCCAGCAGAACCCCGACGTGAACTTCATCATCTCCGCCGGCGACCAGGTCAACAAGACCGGCCAGGCCAAGGAGGAGGAGTACGCCGGCTACCTGTCCCCCGACGTGCTGGCCAGCCTGCCCGTGGCCACCACCATCGGCAACCACGATTCCCTGAATCCCGACTACACCTATCACTTCAACAACCCCAACGCCACCTCCTACGGTGAGACCGAGGCCGGCGGCGACTACTACTACTCCTACGGCGACGGCCTGTTCATCGTGCTCAACACCAACAACTACAACGTGGCCGAGCACGAGCAGGCCATTGCCGAGGCCGTGGCCTCCGACCCCGATGCCGCCTGGCGCATCGTCACCATCCACCAGGATATCTACGGCACCGGCCTGGACCACTCCGACACCGACGGCATGATCCTCCGCACCCAGCTGACCCCCATCTTTGACGAGTACGACATCGACGTGGTGCTCCAGGGTCACGACCACACCTACAGCCGCTCCAAGCTGCTCTACGGCGACGGCCAGAGCCACGGCACCTACGAGTTCCGCCTGAACGCCGAGGGCACCGACTACGACTGGGACAACGCCTACAACACCCAGACCGACGAGCAGATCCCCCTGTACCCCGCGGAGGATGACGCCGCCGGCACCGCCGCCCACGACGCCTTCCTGGCGGACAACGGCTGCTACACCATTGAGGACACCACCGGCAGCACCGTGGTGAACCCCCAGGGCACCCTGTACATGACCGCCAACTCCGCCTCCGGCTCTAAGTTCTACGAGCTCATCGCCACCCAGCAGGACTACATCGCCCAGCGCAGCCAGAACTGGCTGCCCAGCTACTCCGTGATCGAGATGGACAGCGACTCCTTCGCCATCACCACCTATCAGATCACCGCTGGCGGCGCGGTGGAGATGATCGACGACACCTTCACCATCCAGAAGACCGCCCAGACTGACGAGCCCCAGCAGACCGTGGACGCCGCCACCCTGACCGTGGACGGCGAGACCTACTACCGCCTGCGCGACGTGGCCGCCGCCGTGTCCGGCACCGACAGCCAGTTCAACGTGGCCTGGAATGGCGGCGTGGTGGTCACCACCGGCGCGGCCTACACCGACGCGGTGCCCTCCGCCGCCCCCGCCTCCGGCACCTCCGTCTCCCTGACCCTGACGGTGGACGGCGAGAGCGTCACCGAGGACGCCGTGCTGGCCAACGGCAACTACTACCTGCCCGCCTCCTTCTACACAGGCCTGGGCGTGGAGCTGTAAGGCCGGCTTCCCTGATTTCCGCAAGAATTCCCGGCGGCTCTGCCGCCGGGAATTTCCATTCCGAACAGAAAGGCTGACTGTTGTTGAACTTGAAAAAGTGGTTTGTGCGCTGGGGCATTCCGGTGGTGCTGCTGGCGGCCTTTGTGATCTTCACCGTCTATATCAATCAGGTGGACAAGGTGGCCCTGGTGAACCGGGAGGGGCAGACCTTTGAGAAGGGCGTGGTCACCGAGATCCTCCAGGATAACCTCCAGCCCAACGGCACCCGGGTGGGAGAGCAGCGGGTGCTGGTGCGCCTGACCACCGGCGTCCGGGCCGGGCAGGAGCTGGAGACCACCAGCGCCTCCGGCTTCCTCTTCGGCGCGGGCTGCACCGTGGGCATGCGGGTGGTGGTCATGCAGAGCGTGGCCGGCGACTCCACCATCACCAGCATCTACTCCCAGGACCGGGAGTGGGTCATCTACGCCTTTGCCGCGGCCTATCTGGTGGTGCTGTGCCTGGTGGGCGGCAAGCAGGGCATCAAGGGCGCCCTGGGCCTGGTGTTCACCTTCTTCTGCATCATCTTCGTCTATCTGCCCCTGGTGTACCGGGGCCTGTCCCCCTTCTGGGTGAGCGTGTTCATCTGCGTGATCACCACCCTGGTCACCATGTATCTCATCGGCGGCCCCACCAGGAAAACCCTGGTGGCCACCGGCGGCACGGTGGCGGGCGTGGTCATCGCCGGCATTTCCGCCACCATCTTCAGCATGGCCACCGGTATCACCGGCTGGAACGTGTCCGACATTGAGAGCCTGCTCACCCTGGCCAGCACCAGCGGCGTGCAGGTGGGCGGCCTGCTCTTTTCCGGCCTGCTGATCTCCAGCCTGGGGGCGGTTATGGACGTGGCCATGTCCATCGGCTCCGCCATCGCGGAGATCCACGCCCAGAACCCCGCCCTCTCCCGCGGGGAACTGTTCAAGGCGGGGATGCATGTGGGCCGGGACATGATGGGCACCGACTCCAACACCCTGATTCTGGCGTTTGCCGGCGGCAGCATCTCCATGCTGGTGCTGGACTACGCCTACAATCTGCCCTATCAGCAGATCATCAACTCCAACAACATTGGCATCGCCATCATGCAGGGCCTGTCCGGCAGCTTCGGCATTGTTTTGGCCGTGCCGGTCACGGTGGCCCTGGCCGTGGCGCTCTACACCTGGAAGCGCCCTGCCCCGGCGGAGGACACCTCCCGCCAGACTCGATAAGCGGCACTTTAGCGGATACCCAATACCCAAAAACAGAAAAGAGGGCCCGGCGCAATGCGCCGGGCCCTCTTGCCGCAGCTGGCATCAGGAGATGGAGACCACCTCGTAGCCCGCCTCGGTGACGGCGTTTTTCAGCACGTCGTCGGGCACGTCCTTGGACAGGGTTACGGTGGCGTTTTTGGCCTCCAGATTCACCTTGGCCTCCACGCCGTCGATGGCGTTGAGGGCTTTCTCCACGTGGGCCTGGCAGTGGGCGCACATCATGCCGTTGATGTTCATCACCTTGGTCATGGTACTCGTTCCTTTCTTGTCGTCAGATTGGGGAATTTCCCGGGGCATATCTTTCACCGGGGCGGGGGAGGGGACCTCCGGCCGGACCGGGCGGAAGAACTTGAGGCGCAGGGCGTTGGACACCACGCACACGGAGGACAGGCTCATGGCCGCCGCACCGAACATGGGGGAGAGCTGGATGTGGAACAGGGGATACCACACACCGGCGGCCAGGGGTATGCCGATGATGTTGTAGATGAAGGCCCAGAACAGGTTCTCCTTGATGTTGCGGATCACCTTCTTGGACAGCTGCACGGCGGTGACCGCGTCCAGCAGGTCGCTCTTCATCAGCACCACGTCGGCGGACTCGATGGCCACATCGGTGCCCGCGCCGATGGCGATGCCCACGTCGGCCCGGGCCAGGGCGGGGGCGTCGTTGATGCCGTCGCCCACCATGGCCACCCGCTGGCCCTGGGCCTGCAGCTCCGCCACGGCCTTTTCCTTGTCCTGGGGCAGCACCTCGGCCACCACCCGGGTCACCCCCAGCTGGCGGCCCACCGCCTCGGCGGTGCGCCGGTTGTCGCCGGTGAGCATGACCACGTCGATGCCCATGTCCTTGAAGGCCTGTACGGCGGCGGCACTGGTGGGCTTGGGGGTGTCGGCCACGGCCACCACGCCCAGGAGCTTACCGCCCTCGGCAAAGTACAGCGGGGTCTTGCCCGCCTGGGCCAGCTCCTCCGCCGCGGTCTCAAAGCCGCCCAGGGAGACGCCCGCCTCGGCCAGCATGGCGGCGTTGCCCGCCAGCACGGCCTGGCCGTGGAGGGTGCCCTGGATGCCCCGGCCGGGGGTGGCCAGGAAGTCCTCGATGGGGGACAGGGGGATGTTGCGGGCCTCCGCCTCGGCGGTGATGGCCTCGGCCAGGGGGTGCTCCGACGGCTTCTCCAGGGAGGCGGCCACGCAGAGCAGCTCCTCCTCGGTGACGCCGGGGGCCGGGCGGCAGTCGGTGACCACCGGCTTGCCCTGGGTCAGGGTGCCCGTCTTGTCCAGCACCACCGTCTTGACGGTATGCAGGGTCTCCAGGGCCTCGGCGGACTTGATCAAGATACCGTTCTCCGCGCCCTTGCCGGTGCCCACCATGATGGCCACCGGGGTGGCCAGGCCCAGGGCGCAGGGGCAGGAGATCACCAGCACGGCCACGCCGGCGGTGAGGGCCCGGGTCACGTCGCCGCCGGTGGCGATGAGCCACACGATGGCGGTGACGATGGCAATGCCGATGACGGTGGGCACGAACACCCCCGCCACCTTGTCGGCCAGCTTGGCGATGGGGGCCTTGGAGGAGGCCGCCTCGTCCACCAGGCGGATCATCTGGGCCAGGGTGGTGTCCTCGCCCACCCGGGTGGCCCGGAAGGTGAAGGAGCCGGACTTGTTGATGGAGGCGGCGGCCACCTTGTGGCCGGGCAGCTTCTCCACCGGCAGGCTCTCGCCGGTGAGAGCGGACTCATCCACCGAGGAGGCGCCCTCGGTGACCACCCCGTCCACCGGGATGCGGCCGCCGGGGCGGACCACGATCAGGTCGCCCACCACCACGTCCTCCACGGGCAGCTCCACCTCCTGGCCGTCCCGCAGCACCATGGCCGTCTTGGGAGCCAGATCCATCAGCCGGGTGATGGCCTCGCTGGTCTTGCCCTTGGAGCGGGTCTCCAGCCACTTGCCCAGGGTGATCAGGGTGAGGATCATGCCGGCGGACTCGAAGTACAGATCCATAGACCAGTGCTCCACCTGTCTCAGGGCCGCCGCCGCATCCCCCACGCCATAGGCCGCCCGGCCCAGGTTCCAGGCGATAAGGAACAGGGCCGCCACGCCGTACACCACGGCGGCGGAGGAGCCCAGGGCGATCAGGGAGTCCATGTTGGGCGAGCGATGCCAGAGAGTTTTAAAGCCCACGGCATAATACTTCCGGTTGATGAGCATAATGGGCAGGGTGAGCAGGAACTGGATGAATGCCACCACCAGGGCGCTGGACGGCTGGTGGAAAAAGGCGGGCAGGGGCCAGCCCATCATGTGGCCCATGGCGATGTAGAACAGGGGTACCAGGAACACCAGGGAGGTGAGGAAGCGGCGCTTCATGCCGGCTGCCTCCTCCGCCATGGTGTCGGTGGGGCGGGCGGCGGCGGCCGGGGCCGCCTGGCCCGCCGGGGCGGGGAGGGAGGCGCCGTAGCCCGCCTCCTCCACCGCGTGGATGATCTCCTCGGCATTGGTCTGGTCGGTGTACTCCACCAGCATGGAGCTGCCCAGCAGGTTCACATTACAGGCCTCCACGCCGGGCACCCCGTTCACAGCCTTCTCCACATGGGCGGAGCACGCAGTACAGGTCATGCCGGTTACGTTGAATTTCTGTTTCATCGGGATTCACCAGGCCTTCCAGGGCAGATGTGCTCCGCCCATCCGCGCCGGGTGGCGCGTCCCGAGTGTTTTGCCGGAGGCAAAACCTCGATGCCGGGCGAATTTACTGCGCAGCCGTTAGCGGCTTTGCCGCTGTACGGATGCGGCGTACCCCTTGCGGGTGATTCGCCCGAGCAGATAAAAAGATCTGGGGCCCCCGCGGCATGGAACATGCCGTGGGGAGCGGAGCACGCGGTGCAGGTCATACCGGTTACGTTGAATTTCTGTTTCATAGGGATGCTTCTTTCTAAGCGGCGGGACTCACTTCAGGATGTGTCCCAGGGTGGTCACGAACTCGTCGATCTTCCGGCTCCGCTCCTCCTCACTGGCGGCCTCCCGGACGCAGTGCTTCAGGTGGGCGGAGAGGATCTCCTTGTTGGCCCGGTTGAGGATGGCCTCGGTGGCCATGAGCTGCTGGGAAATATCGATGCAGTAGCGGTTTTCCTCCACCATCCGGATGATGCCGTCCATCTGTCCCCGGGCGGTCTTCAACAGGCGGAGGATTTTTTTCTCGTCTGCCATCATGGTGCTTAACACCCCCCTGGGGTGTAGTATAGACCGACGGCAAACCAATGTCAAGACCCCTGCGGAAGAAATTTGTGGCAGCTAACCGGAAAGCAAAAGAGCGGGGCCCTCCGCGAGGGCCCCGCCCAGGCTGTCAAGAAACCCTCCCGCTGAAGGATTCGGAGGGAGGGATAGTGTGAAAGGGAACCGTCAGGGTTCCCTTTCGCGTTGGATCAAACAACTTTTTGAAACTTTTTGAAGTTTCAAAAAGTTCAGCCGCGTGTCGAAAAGACTTTTTCGACACGCGGCGGGGCCCTCCGCAGAGGGCCCCGCCGGGGATTTATTCCTTGCCCCTGGTGTCCCGGAACAGCAGGGAAATACACCAGATGGCGGCCAGGCCCACCAGGGTGTAGATGATCCGGCTGACCATGCTGTCCTGGCCGCCGAACAGGGCGGCCACGATGTCAAACCGGAAGATGCCGATGCTGCCCCAGTTGAGCCCGCCGATGATGGCGAGAATCAGAGCAATCTTATCTAAAAACATGGAAACGCTTCCTCCTCACATTGAGATACGCCGTTAGCATTTCCACGTGCGCAAAATTTATGCGCTTATTTTGTCAGAAGCCGCCCCAGCCAGCTCTGGTGCAGCTCCACGGCCTTCTGGGGGCACAGCTCGTGGCAGCAGTAGCAGTGGATGCAGGCCTTCTGGCTGATGCGGGCCTTTTTTCCCGGGGCGGTCATGGCAATGGCCTGGCCGGGGCAGGACTTGGCGCAGATGCCGCAGCCCACGCATTTGGCGCCGTCGATCCTGGGCGTCTGGGAGAGGGCCTTCTTGCAGAGCCTTTCCGCCGGGCGGGCCAGAGGGCCCAGGAAGTCCATGAGATTGGACTTGGTGCTGGCGGGGAATTTGTAGTCCGCCATGCGCAGCTCCTCCACCGTGCCGCCGATGAGCTCCACGTCCTCCATGCGGCAGGGGGTGAGGCCCCGCCGCTCCGCGGCCAGCAGCACCGGGTTGTCCTGCCGGGGCAGGTTCATGATGGCCCCGGCGGCGGTGTCCAGGGCCAGGGGATTGGCCGAGGCCAGCAGCAGCCCCGCCTGCCGGGGGGTGCCGGAGGAGCCGGGGCCGTCCCCTTCCATGGCCAGGATGCCGTCCATCAGGCTGAGCCGGGGCTTCACATACCCGGTCAGATCCAGCAACACGTCGGCAAAGGTCTCGTGATCCGGGTGGGTGGCGTGGTAGCCCACCTTGGACAGGCCGGGGATCACCCCGAACAGGTTCTTCACCGCCCCCGTCATGCTCATGAGCACGTGGGTCTTCATCTTGCACAGGTCGATCACCCCGTCGGCCTCCGCCACGGGGGTAATGATCTCTGCCTGGCGGAGCACCTTCCCCTCCGGCAGGGACACGGTGCGGGTGGAGGAATCCATGGACAGCTCCGCCCCCGCGGCCGCGGCGGCCGCCGCCATGCCGGTCTTCTCGTACAGACTGCGGAGCACGGCCTCCTTGTGCAGGGCGCCGCCGGGGCTGTCGCAGATCACCGGCGTGCCCCCCGCCTCCTTCACCAGCTTGGCCACAGCCTCCACCACCGCCGGGTGGGTGCAGATGGCACTCTCCGGCGGGGCGGCCCGGAGCAGGTTGGCCTTGAGGACGATCCGCTCCCCGGGGCGGACAAACCGGCCCATGCCGCCCATCTGCTCCACCAGGGCGCGGATGCACGCCTCCGCCTGCTCGTAGTCCGGGCAGGACGCCGCGTAGACCTGAGTTTCTTCCATGGAATGACCTCCTAGGGGTTCAAACTTTCCTCAGTATACCCGCCGGAGGGGGCTTCGTCAAGGCCGGGGAGCTTTCTCAGGGCCGGAACAGAGGCTAGGGCCACCGCCAGACTGGCCGCCAGCCCCAGGAGCACCACCACCCAGGCGCGGGCCTGGAAGGCCTCAAACAGCACGCCGTACAGGGCCTGCCCCAGGGGCATGGCGCAGGTGGAGATGGCGGAGACGAAGGCGGCTACCTTGCCCAGCAGGTGGGGCGGCGTGGCCCGCTGGAGGTAGGTCTGGGCGGCCACGGTAAACAGCATGGCGCAGGCCATGCCCGCCAGCACGGCGGCCAGGATCACCCCGTAGGCCGCCAGCGGCGGGAGGCCCAGCACCAGGGCCAGGGTGATGGGGAGGAGGGAGAGGGCGGTGCCCAGCAAAAAGCGCCAGGCCCCCCGGAGCCCCGTCCGCCGTAAAGCCGCGCCGGAGAGCATGCCCCCCAGGATGGAGCCCAGGCTCAGGGCCGCCTCGGCGAAGCTGTACAGCTGGGAGGACAGGCCCAGAGTGATCTTGATGAGGTAGGGCAGGCCCACGAGAAACAGGGCGGAGAGAAACAGGTTGATGAGGGCGATGAGGGCCAGCACCCGCAGCAGACCGGGCTGCTCCCGTACCAGAAAGACCCCCGCGTCCCGGAGATCCCGGCCCAGGGCGGCCAGGGGCGCGCCGCCGTCCCCCCGCCGCCGGAAGGGGATGCGGAGGAACAGCTCCATCACCGCCGAGCCGAAGAAGCAGGCCGCCCCCACCCACACGATGGGGGCCAGCCCCACCCAGCCGTAGAGAATCCCGCCCAGGATGGGGCCCAGCAGGCTGGACAGGGCCTGCACCTGGGCCACCACACCGTTGGCGGCGGGGAGATGTTCCTCCGCAACCAGAACGGGGATGCTGGCCTGGACGGCGGGCTGGTAGAGGGCCTGGATGGCGGAGAGGAGCACCATCATGCCCCCCACCGCCGCCACCGAGTGCCCCCCGGCGAAGAGCAGGCCGTAGCCCGCCGCCAGGGCGGCGGTGGAGAAGTCCAGGCCCCACATGATCCTCTGCCGGGGCACCCGGTCGGCCAGCACGCCCCCCAGGGGGGAGCAGAGGAGCACCGGCACCATGGACAGGGCCAGCACCCCGCCGAAGGCGGCGGCGGAGCCGGTGGCGTCCAGCACCTGGAGGGGGAGGGCGAAGCGGAGGACGGCGTTGCCCAGGAGGGAGATGATCTGTCCGATCACCATGAGGGTGAAGTCGCGGGAGAACAGGCGGGCTGACTTCATGGAAAAAGCTCCTTTCATTTTGATACCGACGGTTGGTATGTATATTGCCCGGAAAAACCGCCCTCGCCGGGAGGGCGGTGGGGGGACGCGGAGGGTCAGAGGGTTTCAATCACCTGGTCGTAGTAGCTGAGGGCGTCGGCCTGAAGCTGTTCGTCCAGCACGGGCAGGCCGAACCGGGACAGGAACTCGGCGCTGAAGCGGAGCTTGCGGGCAAACTCCTCCCGGCTGCCGGCGAACATGCCCGTCCACACGTTGGTCAGGAGCATGAGCACCTCCGCCACCTCGTGGGGGTACTCCACCCCCTGGATGGAGCCGTCGTCGATGCCCAGGCGGATGATCTTCTCCACGTAGGGGGCGGCGTCCCGGAAGGTGGACTCCAGGGTGAGCAGGGTGATCTTGGGGTTCTTCACCACGTAGCCGATGACCAGCCGGTCAACCTTCCGCTTGGCCGGGTCGGTGAGAAAGTGGCGGAAGGCGTAGCGCAGCTTCTCCAGGCCGTTCTCCCCGGGGATCTTGGACAGGTCGGGGAACCAGTCCAGCCCCTCGTAGTAGCGGTCGTTGAGGCGGTCGATGATGTCCTCCTTGGACTTGAAGTGGTGGTAGATGGCCCCCTTGGACATGCCCAGGGCGTCCACAATGTCCTGGATGGTGGTGTGCTCATAGCCCTTCTCGCTGAACAGGCGCATGGACACGTCCAGGATTTTCTCCACGGTCTCCTCGGGATGCTTGTTGCGGGCCATGGAGCCCCCTCCTTTTCATACATACCGTCGGTATGTTTAAGATAACACAGCACCGCCCCTCTGTCAAGAGGGGCGGGCGGGTTCAGTCCATGCTCTTGGGCCCAAAGCCGTGGGGCAGCAGCTCCCGGAGGGTCAGCTTCACAAAGCTGTGGTCCTGGCCGGCCACCAGCAGGGTGAGATCGGGGGCAAACTCGTAGAGCATCTGGCGGCAGGCGCCGCAGGGCCAGCAGGGCTCGGTGGAGTTGCCCACCACGGCCAGGCGGACCAGGTCGTCCCGGTGCCCCTCGCTCACCGCCTTTACCAGGGCGGTGCGCTCGGCGCAGATGGTGGAGCCGAAGGCGGCGTTCTCCACGTTGCAGCCGGTGAACACCGTGCCGTCGGCGCACTCCAGGGCGGCCCCCACGGGGAAGTGGGAGTAGGGCACATAGGAGCGCTCCAGCATGGTGAAGGCCAGCTCCACCAGCTCCTGATCAGTCATCATACCAAAGTCCTCCCTTCAAACAGAAACGTGGTACAGTGGGTCTGGAAGCCCATTGTACCACGTTTTTGGATGGCCTGCAACTACCGGGAGCAGGTGCGCACGGCGGGGAGGAGGAGCATGAGCCCCCCGCAGGCCAGGGTGACCACGCCGGAGAGGAGGAACCACACGGTGAGCCCGGCAGCCCCGGCGAACAGGGCGGTGAGGCCCAGCCCCACCGGGGAGGCCAGGGTCATGATGGCCCCCGTCAGCCCCAGCACCCGGCCCAGGTACTCCGGCTCCACCCGGGTCTGGATCAGGGCCATGAACACCGAGTTGAAGAAGGGGGCGGACAGGCCCATCAGCCCGGACAGCGCCGCGAAGGCCCAGAAGCCGCTGGGGGGCAGCAGGCCGGAGAGCACCAGGGTGAGCCCCAGCCCCAGCACCGCCGCCGTCATGGTGAGGATCTTGTCCCGGGTTCCGCCCCACAGGCCCAGGCTCACCGAGCCCAGCAGCATCCCGGCGGAGAACAGGGTCTCCACCAGGGCGGCGGAGGCGGAGTCCCCGCCGAAGTAGTCCATGCTCATCAGGGGGAACAGGGCGGACACGGGCATGAAGGCCACGGAAAACAGGGCGCAGATCAGGGTGAGCTCCCACAGCCAGCGGTGGGAGCGGAGCACCGCCAACCCCTCCCTGGTGTCCTGCCACAGCCGGAGGGGCGCCCCGTGCTCCCCGGCCCGGAGGACGGGCAGCCGGGCCAGCAGCACCCCGCCGATGGCGAACACCGCCCCCAGAGTGTCCAGCAGGAGGATCCACGCCAGGGGCACGTGGGCGTAGAGCACGCTGGCCAGGGCGGGGGAGAGGAGCATGGACACGGTCTGGATGCCCTGGCTCCACCCGGCGCACCGGGTCAGGGACTCGGGGGGCGCGATCAGGGGAGTGACGGCCTGGATGCAGGGGGAGTGGAAGGCGCCGCCCACGCTGCGCAGGGCGGCCACCACCAGGATGGGGGCCACCGGCAGCGGCCCGGCGAAGGCCAGGGCAGCCAGCGCCAGGGAGATGAGGCCGATGGCCCCGTCGGAGACCATCATGATGATCCGCCGGTCAAAGCGGTCGGCGAAGGCCCCGGTGAACAGGGAGAGCACCCCCTGGGGCACCATGGCCGCCATGGTGGCCAGAGAGAGCACGGCGGGGGAGCCGGTGAGATCGGTCAGATACCAGATCAGGGCGTACTGGGAGACCATGCTGCTGAGGATGGACAGGGCCTGCCCCGTCCAGAGGAGGACGAATTTCTGCTTCCAGTGAGGGATCATAGACACTCATTCCTTTCCCAGCCGCGGTAAAGGATAGCTATGGTACCACGCCGCCGGCGGAATGTCAAGAGAAAAAGGCGCCCTGCCCGGCGGAAGGCCGGGCAGGGCGCCAAGGGGGACGGAACTTACCAGGTGACGCCCAGATCGGGCCGCACGTCCAGGTCGATGATCTCCCGGGCGTCGTAGAACTGCTTGTACCACTCCAGGGCCTTGCCGTTGCGCAGGGTGGTGCCGTCTGGGTGGAGCCGGTCGCAGATGACGGCGGAGATGTCCTTCTTGATATAGGAGAAGGAGTTGATGCCCACGCTGGCGAAGATGCGGAAGCCCTGACTCTGGAGGTACTGGAAGGCGGGGCCGGTGGAGTGCCAGTCGTCCCCGTCGGGCCGGCCGCCGTGGGGGTAGAAGAGGATGTTGGTGGGACCCACCAGGCTCCCCACCTCCTCCTGCCAGCGGACGGTGTCCCGCTGGATGGACTCCAGGGGCCGGCTGTCCAGGCGGATGTGCCCCCAGGTGTGGGAGCCGAAGGTCCAGCCCGTCTCCTTGAGGCGCTCAATCACCGGCTTGACCGCCTCGATCTCCGCCTGCCGCCTGGCGTCAAAGGCGGGGCGGGCGGGGTCGTCGGCGGCGATGTCGATGTCGTTCTGGGTGCGGTAGCCCAGGATGCCCTGATAGCCCGTCAGGGAGAAGATGGCCTTGGCCCCGTTGAGGGAGAAGTCGGGGTGCTCCAGCACGAACTGATCCAGAATGGGGGTGGCGTCCAGCTCCTGGGTGAGGAAGGTCTCCTTGGTGAAGGGGTCGGTGCACTCGGCCCAGATCTGGCCGTCCTCCCCCAGCACCAGCTTGGAGGTGAAGCCCTCGGCCAGCATGTAGTCGTAGTAGTTCACGTCGTCAAAGGAGATAACCAGGGGCTTCTTGCCCTCGGGGAGCATGAGGGTGTTGCGCTCCATGCGCTTGACGCCGTCCTCGCCGGTGACCTCGCTCCACACATCCCCCATGTTCACCAGGATGTAGCCCTTGTCATAGACGCTCTGGAGGATCTTCTTGAACTCGTCCGCCGTCACCATCCAGTCGTCCAGGCCCTTCTGCCGATCCTGGGGCACCGCGTCGGAGAAGGCGAACTCGGGGTAGGCGATCACCGGGTGGAAGAATAGGTGCTCCACCACCTGATCGGGGCCCCAGGCCTGGGTGAGCTGATCCTCGCTCCAGTAATTGCGCACCGCCTCATAGGGGTCGGGCTCCGGCGTGGGGGTGGGCGTGGGGGTGGCCACGGCCACGGGGGTGTTGTCGGCGGGCTCCTCTGTGCCGCCGCCGCAGGCGGCCAGAGGGAGCATCAGGGCGCACGCCAGCGCCAGGGCGGCGGCTCTCGTGAGTATCCGTTTCATAGGTAGGGTTCCTCCTGCATGTTTTCTCTATAGGTCTATCTTACGACGGGATACGGGGAAAGGAAACAACAAAAGGGTGACAAAATTCTTACGATTTTATGTCGCCAAAAAGCGGGACCCGGTGGACCAGCAGGGTGGAGGCGGCGCCGGTCACCGCGCCGGTGACCAGGGAGCACAGCAGCAGGGGGGGCAGGTACACTAGGGGGGCCCGGGAGCCCAGCACCGCCATGGCGGCCAGGATCTGCCCGGTGTTGTGGGCGGCGGCCCCGGCGATGGACACGCCGAACAGGGACAGGAAGGGACAGCGCACCAGGGCGGCCATGACAGCCAGGGCCAGCAGCCCGCCGGTGAGGGAGAAGGCCAGGGCCATCAGGTTGCCCCCCAGCAGGGCCCCCAGCAGGCACCGGGAGACCAGGATGAGCAGGGCCTCTCGCCCGGACAGGCGGCACAGGGCGTAGGTGGTTACCAGGTTGGCCAGGCCCAGCCGCAGGCCGGGCAGGGGGAAGAGAATGGTCAGGGGCACCAGCCCCTCCGCCACCGAGAGGGCCAGGGCCAGGGCGGTGAGCACCGCGCAGCGGGTCAGCCGCCGCAGGGGGGACGACAAGGGGAGACACCTCCTTTTTCCAAAAATGAGGGAACTTTTCAGCCGGTCACGGCGTCAAACTCCTGTTGGCCTCCGGTGAGGGAGATCACCAGCCGGTTGGGCAGGCAGATGATCTGCTCCCCAGCCCGGCTGATCCAGCCGGTGTGGACGCAGTCCTGGCTGGGGCAGGCGCTCTCCCCGATGCAGACGCGGCCGGGCTCCAGCCGGATGGTCAGGGGGTAGTCGGTCTGCTCCAGCGTGATGGTCACCGGGCCGGTGAGGGCGGACAGATCGTACTCGGCGATAAGCTCACCCTCTAAGACGACGGAGGCGGTCAAAAAGTTGCTCTCCGCCGGCCGGAGAAAAAAGAGCAGGGCCACGGCGGCGGCGGCCACCAGCAGGGCCAGCAGCCCGTCCCACAGGGTGGGGCGGCTGCGGTCAGCGGCGGGCGATCTCATAGGTGTAGCCTCCGTCCTGGTCGTAAAGCTGGAAAGCATCCTCCAGCCCCTGGGTGACGATGATGCGGTCGTCATCGGTGCACAGCACCAGCTCGAAGTCGTCCCGGCTCCGCCAGAAGTCCAGAGCCTCCTCCGGCCCCGCCACAAACAGAGCGGTGGACAAGGCGTCGGCCAGCACGTGGTTGGCCGTGACCACCGTGACGGACAGCAGGCCGGAGTCCGCCGGATAGCCGGTCTTGGGGTCGATGATGTGGTGGTAGCGCACGCCGTCCTCCTCAAAATACCGCTCATACCCGCCGGAGGTGGACAGGGTCACGTCCTCCAGCTCCAGGATGCACAGGTAGCCGTCGGTGTTCCGGGGATCCTTCACCGCAACCCGCCAGGGATCGCCGTCGGGCCGGGTGCCGATCACGGTCACATTGCCCCCCAGGTCGATGGTGGCCCGCTCCACGCCGGCGGCCCGGAGGGCCTCCTCCGCCTCCCCGGCGGCGAAGCCCTTGGCCACGGCGCCCAGATCCACCTCCATGCCCGCCTGGAGCAGCCGGGCCGTGGAGGTATCCCCGTCCACCTCCAACTGGGTGCTGTCCACCAGAGTCAGGGCGGCGGAGAGGGTCTCCGCCGAGGGCACGTGCCGCTCCTCGGTGGTGAAGCCCCAGGCGTCCATGACCGGGGCGATGGTGATGTCAAAGTCGCCGGGCAGCTGCTGGGACACCGACTGGGCGAAGGCGAGCAGCTCCGCCACGTCGGGCTCCACCTCCACCGCCGTGCCGTCCCCGGCGTGGGCGTTGAGCTGGGAGATCTGGCTGTCCGGATCGGTGCGGGAGAGCAGGCCGTCCAGCCGGTTCACCGCGTCCCGGGCGGCCTGGACGCCCGTTTGACCCTGTTCGCCGTAGGCAGTGACGCTCATCACCGTGTCCATGGCAAAAAACTGCAGGGAGGCGGGCTCCTCCTGTCCGGGGGCCGCCGGCCCGGCGCAGCCGGCGCACAGCAAAAAAATACCCGTCAAAAGGAGGGAAGAAATCCAGTGTTTCATGGCATACTCCTTAATAACCACAGGTTTGATCAAGGGTATTCTACCATAGTTTTCGGACAGTGAAAAGAGAAAACGAATCTCTGCTTGCAAAGCAGCGGATTTTCTGCTAGAATAAAGAAGATTGATGACTTGGTGGCGTCCATGCGTGGCAATTTCAGACCGGGCGCCCAGCCACAGGAGATGGATACATGAACAAGAAAGAACAACAGATTCAGCGCGCCAAGCAGGAGGACGCGATTTTAACCAAGGCCCTATGGTGGATTGTGGGGGCTGTGGTGCTGGAGGCCCTGCTGCTTCTGCTCAATCAGGTCTACTCCCATTATACTCCGGCGCAGATCCAGCTGGCTGTCGCACTGCGCAGCGTGTTTACCGGTCTGGCGATCGCCCTGCCCATCTGTTTTGTGTTGCTGCTGATTTGGGCCGTGAAGGCCCATAAGTCGGGGAAGCATGCCGGCCTCTCCGCCGCGCTGGCCATCATTGTCCTGGCTCTGGCGGCCTGCGCGGTGATCATCCGCGTCTTTGACGAGAGCGGTATCCGCCTGCTCTATGTGGCGGTGCCCGCCGTGGCGGTGCTGGCGCTGATCTACTACCTCTACCAGCGGGAATTCTTCTTTGCCGCCGTCCTCAGCGCCCTGGGCATTCTGGGCGTGAAGGTGGTACCCTACCGGGTGAGTTTCCCGGAAATCGCCTACACCTATGCCATTGTGCTGGGCGTGGTTCTGGTGGGCGCTGTGGTGGTGTTTTGTATCATGCAGACCGCCGGGGGTAAGCTGAAGCTGGGCGGCAAGTGGGTGGAAATCCTGCCCAAGAGCGCCAATTACGTCCTGCTCTATGTGACCTGCGACGTGGTGGCCGTGGTGGTGATCGCGGCCCTGGTGCTGGGGGCCCTGACCCTGCTGTACGGCGTGCTGGTGGCTTGGCTGCTGATCCTGGCCGTGTACTACACTGTGCGCCTCATGTGATACCAGACCGAAACCGGCGGACCGCTGTGCGGTCCGCCGGTTTTTTGTAGCCCAAAACCA
>DGYMJ06203__coassemble_623_pt1 | contig 19326 bp, 19 predicted proteins | sample DGYMJ06203__metabat2_low_PE_040 | metagenome-assembled genome bin DGYMJ06203 | reverse complement strand
CGCGAAAGCGGCGCCCCCCTTCCTGTGCCCGCCGGGCTTTACAGCCCCAGCGTGTCGGCCAGCTCGGCCTTCATGTGGCTCATCCGCCGGCCGGCCTTCCGTGCGGCCCGGCGCACGTCGGGGTTCTGCATCCCCCGGGCGGCCACCGCCATGCCGATGGCGGCGCCGGCCAGAACACCCAGGCCCATGCCCTCCAGAAACGCATGCTTGGTCACTGTGATTCGCCCCCTTCCAGATCTGCGTCCGGAAATAGTATGGCCGGGAGCGCGGAAAAAACCGCTGCTAAATATTGTGTTTCCATCGCTTTCAAGGTATAATACCAGAAGAAAGAGATGATCGAGGAGGGGAGACGGGAGCGCGCCTGTGTTCTCCTCTTTTTGTGTGCGCCATGGGGCGCAGGGAAGCGTTTTTTCGTGAAGAAAGGAGTGATCTCGTGAAGCTGTTGATTCGGCAGGGGCGGCTGGTGGATCCGGTGGGCGGCATCGGCGGCGTTATGGACGTCCTGCTGGAGGACGGCAGGGTGGCGATGATCGGCAGCAACATCAGCGAGCCGGACGCCCAGGTGATTGACGCCAGCGGCCTGGTGGTGTGCGCCGGGCTGGTGGATATGCACGTGCACCTGCGGGAGCCGGGCTTTGAGTACAAGGAGACCATCGAGACCGGGGCGGCGGCGGCGGCCCACGGGGGCTTTACCTCCATCGCCTGCATGCCCAATACCCGGCCCGCCACCGACAGCCCGGAGCGGATTGACTACGTAAAGCAGAAGGCGGCCAAGGCCTGCGGCGTCCACGTCTGGCCCATCGGGGCGGTGACGGTAGGGGAGTCGGGGCAGGAGCTGACCAACTTCGAGGCGCTGAAGGAGGCCGGGGCGGTGGCCCTGTCCGACGACGGGGTGCCGGTGCAGAATGCCAACCTCATGCGGGACGGGCTGATCCTGGCCCACCGGCAGAACCTGACTATCCTGTCCCACTGCGAGGACGCGGACATGGTGAAGAACTACGCGGTGAACGAGGGGCGGGTATCCCGCCAGCTGCGTCTCAACGGCCGGCCCGCCATCGCCGAGGAGCTGATGGTGGCCCGGGACGCCATGCTGGCGGAGGAGACCGGCGGCGCGGTGCACATCTGCCACATCTCCACCGCCAAGTCGGTGGCCCTGGTGCGGCGGTACAAGCGCAAGGGGGTGCAGATCACCTGCGAGACCTGCCCCCAGTATTTCTCCCTCACTGAGGACGAGATTCTCTCCCAGGGTTCCCTGGCCCGGGTGAACCCGCCCCTGCGCACCAAGTCCGACGTGGAGGCCATCATCGAGGGCCTGAAGGACGGCACCATCGACGCCATCGCCACCGATCACGCCCCCCACTCCGCCGAGGAGAAGGCAAAGCCCCTCACCGAGGCCCCCAGCGGCATGGTGGGGCTGGAGACCGCCCTGGCGGTGACCCTGACCTACCTCTACCACACGGGGGAGATGAACCTGTCCGACATCCTGCGCAAGATGACCATCAACCCGGCCTGCATCCTCCGCCTGCCCACCAAGGGCCGGCTGTCCATCGGGGCGGACGGGGACATGGTGATCTTCGATCCGGATGAGGAGTGGGTGGTGGAGCCCAGCCAGTTCGCCTCCAGGGGGCGCAACACCCCCTTCGGCGGCAAGACCCTGAAGGGAAAAGTCAAATATACCATCGTAGGCGGCCGGGTCGTCTACCGGGAAGGAGAATAAATCATGTCCTTTGATGTACTGCAGGAGAAGATCATTGCCCTGAAAAACCCCACGGTGGCGGGGCTGGACCCCAAGCCGGAGTATGTGCCGGAGCATATCCGCAGGGAGTCCTACGGCAGGTACGGCGAGACCCTGGAGGGGGCGGCGGACGCCGTGCTCCAGTTCAACAAGGGGCTGATCGACGCCCTGTGCGACATCGTCCCCGCCGTCAAGCCCCAGTCCGCCTATTACGAGCGGCTGGGCTGGCACGGCATGATTGCGCTGGAGCAGACCATCCGCTACGCCCATGAGAAGGGCATGTACGTCATCGCCGACATCAAGCGGGGGGACATCGGCTCCACGGCGGAGGCCTATGCCGACGCCTGGCTGGGCGCCACCAAGGTGGGGGAGACCCTGTGCCAGGGCTTCGGCGCCGACTGCGTCACCCTCAACGGCTACATGGGGGCGGACAGCGTTAACCCCTTCCTGAAGGTGGCGGGGGAGCGGGACAAGAGCGTGTTCATCCTGGCCAAGACCTCCAACCCCGGCTCCGGTGAGCTGCAGAATGTCACCGCCGGAGAGGGCGACACGGTGTACGGCCTCATGGCCGATCTGATCGAGAAGTGGGGCGCGGGCACCCAGGGCAGGTACGGCTACACCCGGGCCGGCGCGGTGGCCGGGGCCACCTACCCCGAGGAGCTGCAGAAGCTCCGGGCCCGCATGCCCCACACCTTCCTGCTGGTGCCCGGCTACGGCGCCCAGGGCGGCACCGCCGAGGACGTGCAGTACGCCTTCCAGGACGGGGGGAAGGGCACCATCGTCAACTCCTCCCGGGGCATCATCTGCGCCTGGCAGAAGACCGGGAAGAACGGCGAGGACTACCAGGAGGCGGCCCGGAACGCCGCCATCGCCATGCGGGACGATATCTGCCGGTTTGTCTCCTTCGGATAAGCCGGCCAACAGAAAGACAGAGGGGGATTTGACCCATGCCGATTCAAAAAAGCTGTACCGTGGTGGAGGCGGTGCGCCTCAATGCGTTTGCCTATTCCTTCACCCTGGAGGCGGAGGGCATGACGCCCGAGGGGCCGGATCAGTTTGTCCATGTGAAGTGCGGCCACAGCCGCCTGCTCCGCCGCCCCATCTCCATCTGCGACTGGGAGGAGAATCTGCTCCGCATCGTCTTTGAGGTGCGGGGGGAGGGCACCGAGTGGCTCTCCCGCCGGAAGGCGGGGGACAGGCTGGACGTGCTGGGTCCCCTGGGCCGGGGCTTCCGGATGGACCGGGAGGGCCGGTACCTCCTGGTGGGGGGCGGCATCGGCGTGCCCCCCATGCTGGGCTGCGCCAAGTGGACGGCGGGGCGGAGCACCGCCGTGCTGGGCTTCCGGTCGGCGGACCGGGCCATGCTGAGCGAGGATTTTCAGAAATCCTGTAAAGAGATATTCCTTTGCAGCGATGATGGAAGCATTGGGCGGCATGGCTTTGTGGATGCCCAGGTGCGGGACATTCTTGAAAAGGATAAGGACTTTACAGCGGTTTTGGCCTGCGGCCCCAAGCCCATGCTGAAAAACGTGGCCGCCGTGGCCGCCGGGTTCGGCGTGCCCTGCCAGGTGTCCATGGAGGAGCGGATGGCCTGCGGCGTGGGGGCCTGTCTGGGCTGCGCCATCCAGATGGCCGACGGCACCATGCAGCACGTGTGCAAGGACGGGCCGGTATTTGACGCGGGGGAGGTGGACTGGAATGTCTAAGGTGGATCTGTCTGTGGTTTTGGCGGGTGTCCGCCTGAAAAACCCCATTGTGGTGGCCTCCGGCACCTTCGGCTTCGGCCGGGAGTACGGCCAGTTCTATGATCTGGACGAGCTGGGGGGCATCTGCTGCAAGGGCCTGACCCTCCACCGGCGGGAGGGCAACCCGCCCCCACGCATCGCCGAGACTCCCATGGGCATCCTCAACTCCGTGGGGCTTCAGAACCCGGGGGTGGACGCCTTCATCGAGCACGAGCTGTCCGAGCTGCGCCGCCATGATCTGGCGGTGATCGCCAACATCTCCGGCAACACGCCGGAGGAGTACGGCGTCATGTGCGAGAAGCTCTCGGCGGCCGGTGTGGACATGATCGAGGTCAACATCTCCTGCCCCAACGTGAAGGCCGGCGGCCTGGCCTACGGCACCAAGCCGGAGCTGGCCGCCGAGGTCACGGCGGTGGCCAAGGCCCACGCCGGCAAGGTGCCGGTGATGGTGAAGCTGTCCCCCAACGTCACCGACATCACCGAGATCGCCAGGGCCGTGGCGGACGCGGGGGCGGACGCCCTGTCCCTGATCAACACCCTGCGGGGTATGCGCATTGACGTGCGCACCCGGCGGCCCATTTTGAAGATGAACACCGGCGGCCTGTCCGGCCCCGCCGTGCTGCCCGTGGCGGTGCGCATGGTGTGGGAGGTGTCCTGCGCCGTCCCCGGCCTGCCCATCCTGGGCATGGGCGGCGTGGCAAAAGGGGAGGACGCGGCTCAGCTCATGCTGGCCGGGGCCTCCGCCGTGGCGGTGGGTACCGCCTGCTTTGCCGACCCCTACGCCCCCGTCAAGGTGCGGGACGAGCTGGCGGAGCTGGCTGCGGAGCAGGGCCTGGCGCGCGTGGCCGACTTCACCGGCGGCGTGCGCCCCTGGTGACGCCATGGAGCGGAACACCTGTTATCTGGCCCTCACCGTGGCGGAGGCGGCCCGCACCGTATCCGAGCTGGTAGAGAAGGACGGCCTGACCAGCAGGATGGTGGACTGTCACGAACTGCGGCAGGGGGACGAGCTGCGTGGCATGGTGCTGATCTTTGAGAAGTACTTCATCCGGGCGGGGAGCCGCCTGACCATGACGGCGGTGCTCGACAGCCTGGAGGGCCGCACCCGGCTCTACTGGGTGGTCACCGGCGGCGAGGGGATTCTGGGCCAGAGCGGCGACAGCAAGGCCGCGGCGGAGAAGTACAGCGAGTCCCTGCGGCAGAAGCTGTTCCCCTATCTGGCCCTGGACTGACGGAAGGAGCGGGACATGGACAGCTATTTTGTATCCCTGGACGCGGTGGACTGCGCCAACCGCATCCGGGAGGCGGTGTTCGACAGCGTCACCGGCGAGGAGATCGACGCCTACGCCATCACCCACCCCAGCGGAGGCCGGTGCATCGTGCTGGTGTTTGAGAAGCACTACTACCGGGCGGGCAACCGGCTCACCCTCACCGTCACCCTGGACGACTTCACGGGCAGAACCCGGGTTCACTGCGCCAGCGGCGGCGGGGGCGAGGGCCTGTTCCGCTTCGACTGGGGCGCGGCGGAGTCTTTCGAGGGCGTCGTCCACGACGCGCTGGGCCCCTACCGGCTCTGACACCGAAGGACTGAAAAAGGCCCTGGAGGAATGAGCCCAATGGATTTCAGATGCAGAGGTGCAGCAGAGCAATGACAACCGTTTATCTGATCCGCCACGCGGAGGCGGAGGGGAACCTGTACCGCCGTGTCCACGGCTGGTACGACAGCCTGATCACCGAAAACGGCTACCGGCAGATCGCGGCCCTGCGGGGCCGCTTTGCCGACGTGCCCATCGACGCGGTGTATTCCAGCGACCTGTTCCGCACCGGCACCACCGCCCGAGCCATTTACCCCAGCCACGGCTTGGAACTCCACACCACCCCGGGCCTGCGGGAGATCGGCGTGGGGGTGTGGGAGGACAAGCCCTGGGGAGCGCTGGAGCGGGAGGACGCCCTGAATCTGATCCGCTTCAACCACAGCTCCCCGGAGTTCAAGGTGCGGGGTGGGGAGACCTTTGCCCAGGTGCAGGCCCGGATCAGGGAGACGGTGTTCCGGCTGGCCGCCGCCCACCCGGGCCAGACCATCGCCCTGTTCTCCCACGGCACCGCCATCCGCTGCCTCCAGGCCGCCATCCGCGGGCTGGGCCCCGGCGAGATGGACGGCCTGGGCCACAGCGACAACACGGCGGTGACCTGCCTGGAGATCCAGGGGGATCAGGCCCGCATCGTCTTTGAAAACGACAACTCCCACCTGCCGGAGGAGATCTCCACCCTGGCCCGGCAGAAGTGGTGGAAGGAGCGGGACGGGGGCGGCGGCGACGCCAACCTGTGGTTCCGCCCCCTGAACATGAAGAAGGAGGCGGAGCGATTCCGGGCCGCCCGCCACGAGGCGTGGCAGAACATCCACGGCACGTCGGTGCCCTTCGACGGGGACGGCTTCGTGAAGGACGCCCTGCGCTGCTGGAAGCAGGATCCCCACAAAGCGGTCATGTGGGCCATGCGCCGGGACGAGCCCGCCGGCATCCTCCACCTGGATCTGGAGCGGGACGCCGACCAGGGCGTGGGCTACATACCCTTTTTCTACATGATGCCCCAGCTGCGCTGCCAGGGTCTGGGGGTGCAGCTGCTGGGCCAGGCGGTGTCCACCTTCCGCCCCCTGGGCCGCACCCGCCTGCGCCTGCGCTGCGCCCCGGACAACCTGCGGGCCCAGCGCTTCTATCAGAAGTACGGCTTCGTCAAGGTGGGGGAGGCCCAGGGCAGCCGGGTGCCCCTGGACATCCTGGAGAAGGACATCGGATATACCGTAAAAGAAGATTGGATGAACCTATGAATCAGTTTTTACCCGTCAGCGTCGCGGATATGGAGGAGCGGGGCTGGGACAGCTATGACTTTTTGATCATCACCGGCGACGCCTATGTGGATCACCCCTCCTTCGGCCCGGCCATCATCTCCCGGGTGCTGGAGGCGGAGGGCTACCGGGTGGCCATCCTGGCCCAGCCGGACTGGCGCAAGGCCAGCTCCTTTACGGCCCTTGGCCGTCCCCGGCTGGGCGTCATGCTGTCCAGCGGCAACATCGACTCCATGGTGGCCCACTACACGGTGGCCAAGAAGCGCCGCCACGACGACGCCTATTCCCCGGGAAACAGGGCCGGCCTGCGGCCCGACCGGGCGGTGATCGTCTACGCCAACAAGGTGCGGGAGGCCTTTGGGGACATCCCGCTGATCATCGGCGGGCTGGAGGCGTCCCTGCGCCGCTTTGCCCATTACGACTACTGGGAGGACAAGGTGCGCCGGGCGGTGCTCTTTGACAGCCAGGCAGACCTGCTGGTCTACGGCATGGGGGAGACCGCTACCCGGGAGATCGCCGCCCGTCTGGCCTCCGGCACCCCCATCGGGGAGATCACCGATGTAAAGGGAACGGCCTTTATTGCCAAAGATCCCTCCGCCTGCGCCTATCCCAAGGTGGAGTGCCCCTCCTTCGAGGCGGTGTCCACCGACAAGCACTCCTATGCCCAGGCCAACCAGATCCAGTACGAGGAGCACGACCCCATCCGGGGGAGGGCCATCCTCCAGCGCCACGGGGACCGGCTGCTCATCGTCAACCCGCCGGCCATGCCCCTGACCACGGCGGAGCTGGATTTTGTGGCGGAGCTGCCCTACGTGCGGGAGCCCCACCCCATGTATGACGAGATGGGGGGCGTGCCCGCCATCGAGGAGGTGCGCTTCTCCGTGGCCCACAACCGGGGGTGCTTCGGGGCGTGCAACTTCTGCTCCCTGGCCTTCCACCAGGGGCGGATCATCTCATCCCGCAGCCACGAGAGTGTGCTCCGGGAGGTGGAGGCCCTGACGAAGCACCCCGGCTTCAAGGGCTACATCCACGACGTGGGCGGCCCCACCGCCAACTTCCGGCGGCCCGCCTGCAAGAAGCAGATGAAGGCGGGGCTGTGCCGGGGCCGGGCCTGCCTGGCCCCCGAGCCCTGCCCCAACCTGGACGCCGACCACACCGATTACCTGATGCTGCTGCGGAAAATCCGGGCGGTGCCGGGGGTGAAGAAGGTATTCATCCGCTCCGGCATCCGGTTTGACTATATGCTGAAGGACCAGAGCGGGGAGTTCTTCGCCGAGCTGGTGAAGTACCACGTGTCCGGCCAGCTGAAGGTGGCGCCGGAGCACTGCGTGGACGGCGTGCTGGACTACATGGGCAAGCCCCATATCGCCGTGTACGAGAAGTTCCGGCAGAAATACGAGCGGCTCAACCAGAAGTACGGCAAAGAGCAGTACCTGGTGCCCTACCTCATGTCCTCCCACCCGGGCTGCACCCTGGACGACGCCATCCATCTGGCGGAGTGGCTCAACAAGTCCGGCCGCCAGCCGGAGCAGGTGCAGGACTTCTACCCCACGCCGGGCACCCTGTCCACCTGCATGTACTACACCGGCATCGACCCCCGCACCATGCAGCCGGTGTACGTCCCCAAGGATCCCCACGAGAAGGCCATGCAGCGGGCCCTGATGCAGTGGAAGCGGCCGGAGAAGCGCCCCCTGGTGCGGGAGGCCCTCCACCGGGCCCACCGGGAGGATCTGATCGGCTACGGCAAGGGCTGCCTGCTCCGGCCCAACAAGCCCGCCAAGGAGGGGGAGCAGCCTGCGGCGCGGCACGCCCCTGCCAAGGGGAAGCCGGGCGCAGGCCGGGCGGCATCCAAAGGGAAGCCGGCCTCCGGTCAGGCCAGGGCTGCGGAAAAGCCCCGCCAGCGCCCCGCCAAAAAGGCGGGCTGGGCGGTGGCCAAGCCCAAGAAGAACGCCCGCCCCAGGAAAAAACGGTAAGGCAAAGAGACTGTCGATAAACCCTCCAGCCGAAGGATTCGGAGGGAAGGATAGTGTGAAAGGCTGCCCCGCAGGGCGTTTCGGAGCGCAACCGCCGCTGTGCGGCGGCGCTTAGCGCGGAGATGAACCGTCAGGGTTCCCATTCGCGTTGGATCAAACAACTTTTTGAAACTTCTTTGAAGTTTCAAAAAGTTCAGCAGCCTGTCGAAAAGACTTTTTCGACAGGCTGAAGCCGCAGACGCACAGCGTCTGCGGCTTTTTTGCGGTCATTCCAGCACAATCCGGGGCAGGCGGGGGCCCAGCCGGGAGAGCAGCTCGTTGGTGATGGTGCCTGCGGCCTGGGCGGCCTGCCCAGCGGTGAGCTCCGCCGGGCCGTCCCGGCCGATCAGGGTGGCCACGTCGCCGGGGGAGACCCCGTCGACGTCCGTCACGTCCACCAGCAGTTGATCCATGCACACCAGCCCGGCGACGGGGGCCACCTGGCCGCAAATCAACACCCGGCCCGCCCCGTTGGACAGGCTCCGGGGCCAGCCGTCGGCGTAGCCGATGGCCAGCGTGGCCAGCACCGTGGGCCGCCGGGCCGTGAAGGCCCCGTCGTACCCCGCTGCCTCCCCCGGCTCCAGCCGGTGCAACTGGGTCACCCGGGCCCGGAGAGAGAGGACGGGCCGCAGGTCAACCGCCGCCCGGGTGCGGTGCTCCGGCAGGCTGAGTACCCCGTAGAGGGCGATGCCCGGCCGGGCGTAGGCGGAGAGCAGGCCGTAGTCACTGTAGTTGAGCAGGCCGTAGCTGCCCTGAAAGTGGACCGCCCCCGGGTCAAACCCGGCCTTGCGCAGGCCCTCCACCGCACTTTGCAGGCGGCGGAGCTGTTCCCGGGTGCGGGCCTGGCTGGCCCCGTCCAGAGCCTCCGCGTCGGACAGGTGGGTGAATACGCCGGTGACCTTCAGGTTTTTACAGGCAAAGGGGGCCACCAGGCCCTCCACGTCGTCCCAGGGGATGCCCAGCCGGTGCAGGCCGGTGTCGATTTTCAGGTGCACCGCGATCCGGCGGCCCTGGGCGGCCAGGGCCCGGGCGTGTCCGGCGCTGACCACCGCCTGGGTCAGGCGGTATCGGGCCAGCAGGGGGACCTCCCCGGGGCCGGTGCAGCCCAGCACCAGGATGGTGCCCCGGACGCCGCCCCGCCGCAGGTGCACCCCCTCGGCGGCGGTGGCCACGGCGAAGGCGCGGACGCCCTCCCCGGCGCAGATGCGGGCCACCTCCAGATCCCCGTGGCCGTAGGCGTTGGCCTTCACCACCGGCATGAGCCTCCCGCCCTCCGGCAGCAGGGCGGAGAGGGCGGACAGGTTGTGCCGCAGGGCGGCGGCATCCACCTCAATCCACGCCCGCCCCCGGGGGTCGGCTTTGGCGGGACGATGGAGGGCGAAGGGGAGGGCCAGCAGGGCGGACAGGAGCACCACCGCCCCGTAGTGGCCCAGGCTGTTGTCCACCAGCAATCCCGTAAGGCCCGCCACCCTTGCCCCGCCCCGCACCAGCACGATGCACCAGGGATGGAGCACGTAGATGGCCGCCGTCCAGCCCCGGAGGGCGGGCACAGCGGGCAGCTCCAGGGCGGCCAGCCACAGGAGCAGAAAGCCCACACACAGGGGGAGGGTGAGGTAGAGGGCGTCGAACCGGGCCAGGTCAAAGTGCTTGACCAGCAGGCCCTCCGCCGTCAGCAGGACCAGGGAGAGCGCCAGGCCGGCCCCATAGAGGCTCGGCCGGTTCCGCCGGGGCCGCTGGGCCAGCCAGCCCCCCAGCAGCAGGAAGATGGGGGTGGAGAACAGACCGTTGCGGGTGTACTCGAAGCAGAGGAACATCCCCTCGTAGGCCGCCCGCAGGGGCGGCAGAGCGGCGGTGAGGCCGTACCAGCTGTCCCCCAGCAGGCCCACCAGGTAGAGGAGCACCGCGGGCAGCCAGGCCCATCTCCCCAGCCCCCGCACCAGGGCCCAGACGATGCAGGCCCCCAGGGCCAGGGCGGGGAAGTACCACAGGTGATAGAAGGTGCCGTTGAAGAAGATGTCCCGCAGGAGAGAAGCCCCGCTGTTCGCCAAGGTGTGGTTATAGAGGTTCAAAGGCAGGTAGAGCAGGGCGGACAGGAGATAGAGCAGCAGGGTCTTTTTCAGAAAGGGCCCCAGGGCCGCAACCCCCTCCCGCCGGAGGCGGGGCACCAGGAACCAGCCGCTGACGGCGAAGAAGAAGGGGACGGCAATTCGCCCCCAAATGTCGGTGAGCAGATCGTTGGCCAAGGGGCTCACAGACAGCAGGGGCCCGGTGTGGATGGCCACCACCAGCAGGGCGGCGGGGAGGCGGAAGCGGTCGAAGCCCCCCAGTGTGTTCCCCCTCATCCCGCGTCCCTCCACACCGTCAGCACCGCGCCCCCCTCGTTGGTGTCGGAGAGCTGGCAGGGGAGGCCGGCGGGGAGCTCCAGCCCCGCCGCCGCTTCCGCGGGCACGTAGCTGATCTCGAAATTCCGGCCCAGCCCCTGATACACCAGGGGCTCGCCGCCCAGGGGAAACGCGTGGAGCCAGGCCAGGTACTCCTCCAGCACCAGCCCCCGCTCCTCCATGAGCCGGGCGTGGGGCCAGCCCACATAGCGGAAGTGCCACGGCTCGTGGCCGATGCCGGTGACATCCTCCTTGCCCCTGGGGTAGCGGAGGACAAAACCGTAGTCGGCGGCCCGGCGGCGGAGTTCTCCGCAGGGGCCGTCGTCGGGGAAGGCGGGGCAGAGGAAGTCGATGTCCGGCCGGTTCTCCCCCAGATCGATGGCCAGGCCGGTCTGGTGTTCGCTGCACCCCGGCGCGGCCACATAGGTCTCGGTGAATTTCTGGCCGTGCTCGGCCAGGGCGCCGTCCCAGATGGCCTGCTGCTCAGATCGGGGGCGGTAGCCGCTCACCGGCACGATGGCGCCCCTGCCGCCCACGGCGGTGAGCAGCTGGTCCAGCATGGCCCTGGCCCGGGCGTGGAGCCGGATCTGGGGCAGACTGTCGTACACAGGCACCAGGGTCTCCGCCTCCGGCTCCCCGTCCAGGGGGTGGGCCCGGTTCACCAGATAGAGCGTGCCCCTCATGGCTCCACCGCCAGTCCGATGAGCCTGTCCAGCAGCTGGGGGAAGTCCAGGCCGATGCCGCGCATCATGCCGGGATAGCGGCTGTGGGGGGTGAAGCCGGGGATGGTGTTGATCTCGTTGAACACGATGTGCCCGCCGGGGGTGAGGAACAGGTCCACCCGGGCGAAGCCCCGGCACTCCAGGGCCTGATAAAGCACCTTGGCGGTCTCCTGAATCTCCACCGTTTTTTCCGGGGAGATCCGGGCGGGCACGTGGATGGCGGAGGTGACCAGATTGTACTTCTCCGTGAAGTTGAAAAAACCGCCGGACAGCTGGATCTCGTCCACCAGCCCCACGGTGAGCGCCTCGTTGCCCAGCACGGCGCAGCCCACCTCGAAGCCGGGGACGGCCTCCTCGATCACCACCTTGGAGTCGTGCTCCAGGGCGGCGGCCACGGCGGCGGGCAGGGCCTCGGAGGAGTCCACCTTCGTGATGCCGAAGGAGGAGCCCGCCCGGGCGGGCTTGACAAAGAAGGGATAGGCGAGCCCAGCCGTGCGTTCCGGCAGCAGGGCCATGTCCTCCCCAGCCCGGAACAGGGCAGAGGGGGGCACCGCCACCCCCGCGGCGGCGGCCAGCCGATGGGCGGCGTCCTTGTCCATGCACAGGGCGGAGGGGAGCACGCCGCACCCCACGATGGGGATGCCCGCCAGCTCCAGCAGGCCCTGGACGGTGCCGTCCTCCCCGTTTTTGCCGTGGAGCACCGGGAAGGCGGCGTCCAGATAGACGGTGGAGGGCCCGGCGGGGGCGATGAGCAGCAGGCCGTGGCCCCCCCGGTCGGGGGAGATTACGGCGGGGGTGAGCCAGCGGGGCTCCCGATGCCAGCTGTCGTCCAGCAGGGCGTCATAGGGCCCCCGGTAGAGGAACCACCGGCCGTCCCGGGTGATGCCCAGGGGCACCGGTTCGTATTTCCCCGGATCCAGGTGGGTGAGCACCGCGTGGGCGGACTGGAGGGAAATGTCGTATTCCGAGGAACAGCCGCCGAACAGGATGGCCAGCTTCCGCTTTTTCATGCAGATTACCTCCCAAAGCGCTTGCGCTTTTTTGTATATGGGAAGTATAGCAGGTATTTCTGACGTTCAAGCGACCGTGGGCTTACATTCCTCTGACACAAACCTTAAAATTATCTGACAATTCCGGGGCCGGGGTCGTCGGCACCGGGCGCCGGGCGGCGCATAGGGACAGACGCGGCGGGAATAGAGTGGAAGCGGAGGTGTGACATTATGTTCCCAGCTTGGATTTTCCTGTCCCTCAACAGCCTGTTTTTCACCCTGCGGCTCTCCGGCGGGGTCACCGGCTCCTTCCCCCGCCCCCTGAAGGCGGAGGAGGAGCGGATGTACCTGGAGCGCATGGCCCAGGGGGATCTGGAGGCCCGCAACATCCTCATTGAGCACAACCTGCGCCTGGTGGCCCACATCATGAAGAAGTACTACACCCCCAACGGCGACCAGGACGACCTGATTTCCATCGGCACCATCGGCCTGATCAAGGGCATCAGCACCTTCAAGCCGGACAAGAATGTCCGCCTGGCTACTTACGCCTCCCGGTGCATTGAGAATGAAATCCTGATGTACTTCCGCTCCCAGCGGAAGCTCCAGGGTGAGGTGTCCCTGTCCGACTCCATCGACGGGGACGGGGATGGGAACTCCCTGTCCCTTCTGGATACCATCAGCGTGGATGACAACATGCTGGAGGAGCTGGATGCCAGGGATGCCTGTGCCAAGGTGCGCCGGTGCGTGGCCCAGTGCCTGGACGAGCGGGAGGCCATGGTGATCACCCTGCGCTACGGGCTCAACGCCAAGCCACCCCTGACCCAGCGGGAGATCGCCGCCCGGTGCGGTATCTCCCGGTCCTATGTATCGCAGCGGCGCTAATGTAAACGAATCCCGGAAAGCCTTGTGGGACAAGGCTTTCCGGGATTACAAAAAATTACAAATATCGTCAAGAATCGCCGCGGTTATTGTAAATGGCGAAATCGACAAAAAGATAAGCGGCCATTTATCTGTTCTGCCATCAATAAAATGTGAATTCTGTATTCTGAAAGCTGGGCAGAAGAAGGGTAGTTTACTCCTTCGCTCCAAGGTTCAGATCCCCCGCTGCCGGGTTGTCGAGCAGCTGTCCATCCTCTGTAAAGCGGGAGCCGTGGCAGGGACAGTCCCAGGTGTGCTCCTGGGCATTCCATTTCAGTGCGCAGCCCATGTGGGGACAGCGCCTCGAAGTGGGCGTCAGCAGGTTGACCACCGCCTCCATCCCATTGGCGGCCAGCTGGGGATGGAGGATACTCCGGGAGGGGGAGAACACTTCGCCGTAGGGGCTCTCCCTGCCCTGAACCAGGTCGCACAGGAGCATGGCGGACACCATAGAGGAGGTCATCCCCCACTTGTTGAAGCCGGTGGCGACGTACAGGCCGGAGGTGGAGGCGGAGTAGGGCCCGATATAGGGGACACCGTCCAGGCTCATGCAGTCCTGGGTGGCCCAGTGGAATTTCTCGGCGGCATGAGGGTAGTGCCGCCCGGCAAACGCCCGCAGCTCCCGCCAGCCGCCGCCCTGCTTCCCTGTGCGGTGCCCGCCGCCCCCGACCAGCAGCAGGTTCCCATAATTGCGGAAGGACAAGCCGGTCCGGGACTCGTCCACATACATGCCGCCCACGTCCGGGGCGCTTTCCAGTGCGAGCACATAGGAGCGGTGCTGGTACAGCTTCAAAAAATAGCTGCCGTGCTTGTTCAGAAAGGGAAAATGGGTGGTCACGATGATTGTTTTGGCCCGGATTTTTCCGCGATCCGTGATGGCCGTGGTACCGGTCAGCTCCCGCACCGCTGTATGTTCATAGATGTGCAGCCCCTCTGCGATGGCGGAGACGAACTTCAACGGATGAAACTGCGCCTGACGGGGGAATTTGACCGCACCGGCCACAGGAAAGGGGAGGGGGAGCTGCTCGGCAAATTCCCCGGGAAACCCCAGCTTTTCCAAGGCGCTCAGCTCCTGCTCGATTTTCCGCCGGTCATTCAGGGAATAGACATAGGCGTCCTTCTCCTCAAATCCGCAGTCTACTGTTTGACACAGCTCCCGGTACTTCTGGAGGGCGGCCTCCTGCGCGGAGAGGTACTGCCTGGCGCGGTCCACGCCGAACTTCCGGATGAGCTTGTCATAGATCAGTCCGTGCTGGCTGGTGATTTTGGCGGTGGTGTTCCGGGTGATGCCGCTGCACAGGGTTTTGGCCTCCGCCAGCGCATAGGGGACTCCGGCGCGGTGCAGGAAATACGTGCACAAAACCCCCGCCATACCGCCGCCGATGATCAGCACATCGGTGCTCAGCTCGCCCTCCAGGGCCGGAAAGGCGGGCTGCTCCCAGGTCTGTTCCCATAGTGATGCCATACGCTTCCTCCCAGATCAGTGTGTTACAGATAGTCTCTTTCAAATGGAGAAAAGTATGCTCTTTCGGTATGCGGATAAGGGTTGACATCTTTTTTGCATTTGCTATAATAGGAAAAAGAGTGTAGGCAAAAGCCGCACGAAGGGGTACACCACCACGGGTGTAGTTCTTTCGTGCGGCTTTTTTTATTGCGGAAGGAGGAGACTAGTTGGTAAAGATCAACGGAGAATGGCTGGAGCTGGCTGGGCGCACCCTGGCCGACTATCTGGCCGATGCGGGCTTTGACTCTAGGCGGGTTGCGGTAGAGCGCAACGGGGAGATCGTCCCCAAGAGGCTCTACGGAGAGACCGTCCTGGCGGATGGGGACACCCTGGAAGTCGTGGGCTTTGTGGGGGGCGGCTGACATGATGCCCACACGGGAGGAGATGCACCGGGCCCTTCAGGAGCGGCACGGCGCGGAGCTGCAGGCCCGGTTTGACGCGGGCCGGGTGGCGGTCTGCGGCCTGGGGGGCCTGGGCTCCAACGTGGCCATCGCCCTGGCCCGGGCCGGGGTGGGCCGCCTGCACCTGATCGACTTTGACCGGGTGGATTTGACAAACCTGAACCGCCAGCAGTATACGGTGGAGCAGCTGGGGCAGTACAAGACCCGGGCTCTGGCGGAGACGCTGCGGAGGATTGCCCCTTACTGCGAGATTCTGACAGACACCGTCCGGGTGACGGAGGAAAATCTGCCTGCGCTGCTGGAGAAGGACGGCATCGTATGCGAGGCCTTCGACCGGCCGGAGGCCAAGGCCATGCTGGTCTCCGGCGTGCTGGAGCATTTTCCGGACAAGCCCCTGGTCGCCGCCTCCGGCATGGCGGGGCTGGGCAGCGCCAACACCATACGCACCAGGCGGGCCTTCGGCCGCCTGTACCTGTGCGGCGACGGCGCGTCGGACGTGTCCGGCGTGCTGGGGCTGGTGTCCGCCCGGGTGGCGGTGTGCGCCGCCCACCAGGCCCACATGATCCTCCGGCTCCTGGCCGGAGAGACGGAACCGTAACGCAGAGAAACAGAACATACACACCAAATGGGAGGAGATATCCATGCAGACAGTACAGCACAACAGCGATCCCCTGGTGATCGGCGGGCACACCTTCACATCCCGCTTCATTCTGGGCTCCGGGAAGTACTCCCTGAAGCTCATCGAGGCCGCCGTCCGGGACGCGGGGGCGGAGCTCATCACCCTGGCGGTCCGCCGGGCCAACACCAGGGAGCACGAGAACATTCTGGACTACATCCCCCAGGGCGTCACCCTGCTGCCCAACACCTCCGGCGCCCGGAACGCCGAGGAGGCGGTGCGCATCGCCCGGCTGGCCCGGGAGCTGGGCTGCGGCGATTTTGTGAAGATTGAGATCATGCGGGACTCCAAGTATCTCCTTCCGGACAACCAGGAGACCATCCGGGCCACGGAGACGCTGGCGAAGGAGGGCTTTGTGGTCATGCCCTACATGTATCCGGATCTGAACACGGCCCGGGATCTGGTGAACGCGGGCGCGGCGGCGGTGATGCCCCTGGCGTCCCCCATCGGCTCCAACAAGGGGCTGGCCACCCGGGAGTTCATCCAGATCCTCATCGACGAGATCGACCTGCCCATCATCGTGGATGCAGGCATCGGCCGGCCCTCCCAGGCCTGCGAGGCCATGGAGATGGGAGCGGCGGCCATTATGGCCAACACCGCCCTGGCCACCGCGGGGGATCTGCCCCTGATGGCCTCCGCATTCCGGAAGGCCATTGAGGCGGGGCGGCAGGCCTATCTCTCCGGCCTGGGCCGGGTGCTGGTGCGGGGCGCCGCCGCCTCCGACCCCCTGACCGGCTTCCTCCGGGACTGAGAGGGGGCGCAAAGCATGGAAAATCAGTTCTTTGTGGACTCCGAATACCTGAGCCCCGAGGCGCTCTCCCGCAAGCACCGGCTGGAGACCGACCCCGCCAGCCGCACGGACCACATGGCCTACCTGCCCGGCATGGAGCGCATCCAGTCCGACGTGATGGACAAGGTCATGGCCCAGATGGGCGCCTACGAGCCGGACCAATACACCGCCCGGGACGTGGAGGCGGCCCTGGCCCACGAGACCTGCTCCATCGAGGACTTCAAGGCCCTGCTCTCGCCGGCGGCGGAGCCCTATCTGGAGCGGATGGCCCAGCGGGCCCGGCTGGAGACCCGGAAGCACTTCGGCAACACGGTCTACCTCTTCACCCCCCTGTACATCGCCAACTACTGCGAGAACTACTGCATCTACTGCGGCTTCAACTGCTACAACCACATCAAGCGCATGAAGCTGAACGCGGAGCAGATCGAGCACGAGATGCAGGTGATCGCCGACTCCGGCATGGAGGAGGTGCTCCTCCTCACCGGCGAGAGCCGGTCCATGAGTGGGGTGGAGTACATCGGTGAGGCCTGCAAGCTGGCCCGGAAGTACTTCCGCATGGTGGGGCTGGAGATCTATCCGGTCAACAGCGACGAGTACCGCTACCTGCGGGCGTGCGGGGCCGACTACGTCACCGTGTTTCAGGAGACCTATGACCCGGACAAATATGAGACCCTCCACCTGATGGGCCACAAGCGGGTGTGGCCCTACCGGTTTGAGGCCCAGGAGCGGGCCCTGATGGGCGGCATGCGGGGCGTGGGCTTCTCGGCCCTGCTGGGGCTGGCGGACTTCCGCAAGGACGCCCTGGCCACCGGCCTGCACGTCTACTACCTCCAGCGCAAGTACCCCCACGCGGAGATGTCCCTGTCCTGCCCCCGTCTACGGCCCATCATCAACAACGACAGGATTAACCCCAAGGATGTCCACGAGCGGCAGCTCTGCCAGGTGCTGTGCGCCTACCGGATCTTCCTGCCCTTCGCGGGCATCACCGTCTCCTCCCGGGAGAGCGCGGAGTTCCGCAACGGCATCGTGAAGATCGCCGCCACCAAGGTGTCCGCCGGCGTATCCACCGGCATCGGCGACCACGAGAGCAAGTATACCGGCCAGGAGAGCGGCGGGGCCGAGGGGGACGAGCAGTTTGAGATCAACGACGGCCGCAGCTTTGCCAGGATGTATGACGACATGTCCGCCGAGGGCCTTCAGCCCGTGCTGAACGACTACCTGTATGTCTGATATTCTGTGTGTGACCAGCCGGAGCCTGTGCCGGGAGGACTTCCTCACCCGGCTGGAGCGGATTGCCGCCGCCGGCCCCGCCGGGGTGATCCTGCGGGAGAAGGATCTGCCCCCGGAGGACTACCGCGCCCTGGCGGAGCGGGCGCTGGCCCTCTGCCGGGCCAGGGGGGTGCCCTGCATCCTCCACAGCTTCCCGGAGACCGCGGAGGCGCTGGGGGAGCGGGCCATTCACCTGCCGCTGCCCCTGCTGCGCGCCCTCCCGCCGGAGCGGCGGGGGGCCTTCCGGGTTCTGGGGACATCCTGCCACAGCGTGGAGGACGCCCGGGAAGCGGAGAAGCTGGGGTGTACCTACATCACCGCGGGCCATGTGTTTGCCACCGACTGCAAGAAGGGCCTGGCCCCCAGGGGGCTGGACTTCCTCCGGGCGGTGTGCCGCGCCGTGGATCTCCCGGTGTGGGCCATCGGAGGCATCACCCCGGAGAACTTCCCGTCCGTACGGGCGGCCGGCGCCAGAGGGGGATGTGTCATGAGCGGGCTGATGACCTGTGCCGACCCGGCGGCGTTGCTGGAGCGCTTTGCGCGGCGGGACTGAGCCAATGATGAAAAGATAGTGGATCTTTGCCGGGCGCTCATGCGGCGGAGGCTTCAACGACAAACACGCCAGAGGGACAGGTGTTGTTGTCGTCTCCAGCGGTGATGAAAACGAATATAGTGTATCTTCGGCCCGCGCCAATCAAGGCGCGGGCCTTTCTATGTTGAGGCTGCAAAACAGGGCAGGGTCCCTCATAGACTTTTTCAGGAGGTGTTTTTATGAGCAAGATGACGTTAACGGTTCACTGTGAATACTCGGAAACGGGTCAAACGTTAGAAAAATTGATACAGAGCTCTTTCTATACTTTCCTGAAAAAGGAGCTGTCTGAGCCAGCTGTTTGCCGAGATGTGTAGTATGCCTGTGGCGATGAATGGCCGCTTATCTCAGGAGGTATAGCATGTACTTAGAGATAAGCAATCCCATGGATTACCATGCGGCTTTATACATCAGACTATCAAAGGAGGATGAGAGCGAGGGACCATCCCAGAGCGTCCAGAACCAGGAATCCTTGCTGCAAGAGTTTGTGCAGCAGCACCGGCTGAGCGTCTATGACACCTATATAGACGACGGCTGGAGCGGCACCAGCTTCGACCGGCCGGCCTTCCAGCGGATGATCGTGGATATTGAGGCCAAAAAGGTCAACATGGTCATCACCAAGGATCTCTCCCGACTGGGCCGGGACTATATTCTGACCGGCCACTACATGGAGCGGTACTTCCCCGAGCACCGGGTGCGGTACATCTCCCTGCTGGACGGCATCGACACCGGCGTGGACTCCACCGCCAA
>DGYMJ06203__coassemble_618_pt1 | contig 19491 bp, 14 predicted proteins | sample DGYMJ06203__metabat2_low_PE_040 | metagenome-assembled genome bin DGYMJ06203 | reverse complement strand
ATTTGTCAAATTTTTGCCCAGCCCCCTAATATGGGCGGCTTGTAGCGCGGTTAATGGCTAAGTATCGAGATCCCTTTTACATCCCTCATCATTGTTAACACCATAGCAAAATGTTTCGCGGTGGATTGCAGAAAAGTAGGGCAGACAGAAAACCGTGTACGAACCACGTTTGTGCAAATGGTCAAATCGCGGAAATCTACGCCCCCGACAGTTTGACCACACAAGTTGCCACAGAGGGCGGCGGAATGGGCGGAAACTTTGATTTTCGAGAGTGACAGAAAGTAGACGGAATGGAGCGGATATGGCCATAAAACGTTAAAAATAGTTAGAAAAAAGTTCCGGAGCCGCTTGGTAAGGATGAGGTCGGCGGTTCAAATCCGCCCAGCAGCTCCAAAAATCCTCGAAAACTTCGGTTTTCGGGGATTTTTTGTTGCAAAAAGTTGTTTTGCAGTGTGGGTCAAAAATTCTGACCCACACCGTGACCCACGTCGGCACAAGTTCCAGATCACTCGCTTCACCCTGGCGGGCAAAGCTCGCTCCTTTCACTGTGCCTCCGTTTCCAAACGCGACCCGCTGCGCTGGGCTCGCGTTTGGCCAAAAGACCACCGGGCGGGAAGATCTGCCTTCCCGTCCGGTTTTTTGTTGCCGTTCTCCCTTATATGACTTGCCCCAGGACGCTGCCCATGGTCTGGGTGGCCTCGTCCTGCTTCTGCCGGGTGGCGTGGGTGTAGGTGCGCAGGGTAAAGCCAGCGTCGTAGTGTCCCAGCATGGAGGACACGGTTTTGACATCCACACCGTTCTGGAGGGCTGTGGTGGCGAAGGTGTGTCGGAGATCATGGAACCTGATATCCTCCAGTCCGGCGTCCTTCAGGATCTTCTTATGTAGGTTGACGACCGAGTCCGGGTGGTACATCTCTCCGGTGAGGGGTGAGGGGAACAGATAGGGGCTGTCCGGGTGCTTCTCATGCTCCTGGAGCAGCAGTTCCACCGCCGCCTGGGGGATGGACACCAGCCGTACCGAGTTCTCCGTCTTGGGCCGGGTCAGCTCCAGAGAACCGTCCGGGTTGCGGACGTACTGCCTGCTCACCGAGATCGTCCTGCTCTGGATGTCCACATCCTCCCACCGCAGGGCCGCCAGTTCTCCCTTCCGAAGGCCGCTGGCCAGCTCCAGATAAAACATGGGCAGGAGCTCCCGCGCCCTGGCGGCCTCCAGGTAGGCATGGATGCATTCCGGCGGCAGGATCTTCATGTCCAGCTTTCGAGGCTTGGGCACGATGCAATCATCGGAGGGGTTCCGCTGGATCAGCCGCTCCTTCACGGCCCGATCCAGGGCACAGTGGAGCATCAGGTGGACACTGCGGACGGTGGTAGTGCTCAGTCCCTTGTCCCGGTTCTTTCCGATGTGTATTCTGCCGCCCTCCAATAACTCTTTGTAGAGCTTTTGCAGGTGTCGGGTGGTCAGTTTCTTCAGCTTGACGCTCCCGATGCGGGGAATGGTGTAGTTCTCGATGATCAGCTCGTAGCGATTGGCTGTTGCGGTGCGGACGTTGGGCTTGGCGTAGAGCTCATACCAGGTCCGCAGCCAGGTAGCCACGGTGTAGTCCTCAGAGCGGGTTACATCGATGCCCTTGACCTCCTCCAGTGCCGCCTTGAGCTTTTCTTTGACCTCCGCCTGGGTTTTGCCCAACACATTTCGGATGATCCGCTTCCCGGTCTTGGAGTCATAGCCAGCGGTATATCGCCCCTCCCACCGGCTGTCCTTCCGCTTGCGGATATTCCCTTCGCCGCTGGCCCGTTTCTTTGCCATGGTGGTCGCCTTCTTTGCTATGAGCTGGATGTGATGATTTTCTCTGCCGCAGAGGTGGATACAAACTTTGATGTCAATGTCCTGACAGCGTCTAACGGGGTAATTATAGGAGCTTTGGGAGGACATCCGGACACAGCGGCAGGTGCCAAGCTGGCGGTAGATGAACGCCAAGCTGAAAAGCTGTACACCGGTGCCATGAAGGACCACACTATGTACGTCATCCCCTATCTGGAAATCGAGCGGAAACATGGGGTGAGAAGCAATTTGGCTGCGGCGTGTCTCGCGCAGGTTTCTCTCCCATAGGACGTTCCGTTTTGTTCCGCATCACAGGAAGGGTTTGTAGAGCAGTATGCAATCTGCTATAATACAAGCAGTCAAATCGGAGCGGGTTCCTCTGCCCCTCCGGAAAGGGGCGTACAATATGGCGGGAGCCACCTTATATACGGTGATTGTCGCGGACGACGAGGACGAACTGCGGGAGGCAGTCTGCACCATGATTCCATGGGAGGAACTGGGCTTCCGTCTGGCGGGCAGTGCCGGCAATGGGCTGGACGCCCTCCAGCTGGTGGAAAAATACGAGCCGGATCTGCTGCTCACCGACATCCGGATGCCCTTTATCTCGGGCATTGAGCTGGCCAGACAGGTGCGGGAGGTGCGCCCGGCCACCAACATCGCCTTCCTGAGCGGCTATGATGACTTCGCTTACGCCCAGCAGGCCATCCAGTACAACATCATCAGCTACATGCTCAAGCCCCTGACCATCGAGGGCCTGGGAAAGGAGCTGCGCGCCATCCGCCAGAAGATCGATGCCCAGTACGCCCTGTTCCGCAAGTCCGGCCCGGTAGGGGGCGAGCAGAAGGTGCGCGCCGCCGAGGTGATGCCCCTGGTGCTGGACGGCTATGCCGAGCCGGAGCCGGAGGCCCAGCTGGAGGCCTATGCCAGAGAGGTGGGGCTGCTGCGGGATGTGGAGGACAGGCCGTGCTATACCGTAATGGTGTCCACCCTTCTCAGCAGGGAAGGCACCAACCGCACCACCCCCTCCTTTGCGGCCTCCATTGACCGGCTGGCCGCCAAGTACCTGCGCAGCGTCAGCTTCTTTTCCGGAGGCAAGGTGGTGACGGTGCTGCTGGGCAATCCCTCGGATTTTGAGGAGTATCTGCACATCCTGGCCGACGAGCTTCCCCAGATGGCCCGGCGGGCCCTGGACGGTCGGTGCCGCATGGGAATCAGCCGGATGGTGCGCTCCCTGGCCAGCCTCCACGGGGCCTACCGGGAGGCGGTGGAGGCCCTCCGCCAGGGCGAGCACAGCGGGGAGGGCGCCCAGTTTATCCGGGATCTCGCCCCCGCTGTCCAGGGGGGAGAGCTGCTGTGCCAGCGGGCGCTGGAGCTGCTGGACCAACGGTACATGGACGCAGATCTCTCCCTGGTGTCCCTGAGCGGGATGCTGGACGTGAGCCCCAACCACCTGAGCGCCTGCATCAAGAAATACGCCGGCGACACCTTTATCAATATCCTGATTCGCCGGCGGATGGAGGCGGGCCGGGAGCTGGTGACCGGCACCGAGCTGAAGCTTCAGGAGATCTCCCGCCGTTGCGGATATACCGACCAGCACTATTTCAGCTACTGCTTCAAAAAATACTGCGGCGAGTCCCCCAACGCCATGCGCCGCCGGCTGAGCGCGGAAAGGACGGGTGAGGGCGCTTGAAGCGGAGATACCGGGGTCTGCCTACCACCACCATCCTGGTGACTGTGGTGGTGAGTGTGGTGGCCATCATCCTGTGCTGCTGCATCCTGCTGTTTCTCAACCGCTATCGCAGCGCCATGGTGCAGAGCGCCCGCACCAGCACTGCCCAGGCGGTATCTCAGGTATCCAACACCGTGGGCAGCTATCTCCAGGGTATGGAGCAGGCCATGGACCGGGTGGAGCAGGCTATGGCGGAGGCACCGGACGACCGGGACAGGCTGCTCTCGGCCTTCCTCCTTTTCCGTCCCGATGTGGTGGCCATCACCAGCTATTCGGAGACCGGGGAGCTGACGGACTGCTGGGCCCTGGAGCGGGAGCCCCGGGATGACATCCTCCAGAACCTCTCTTTTGACCCGGTGAGAGCCATGGCCAGCGACAGCGCCTATCTGACGGCGCCCCACGTAGAGAGCATCTTCGAGAGCTACTATCCATGGGTGGTCACCATGACCGCCCCGCTGGAGACCGGGCGGGATGCCGCCTGGGTCTCCCTGGATCTCAGCTTTTCCAGCATCTCCAGCTACATCAACGACGTGGGCATCGGCCAGCGGGGCTACTGCTTCCTGATGGACGGGGACGGCACCATCGTCTACCACCCCCAGCAGCGCCTGCTCTACGCGGGGCTGAAGTCGGAGGACACCTCCGGCCTGGCGGCCCTGGCCGACGGCACCTACGCCGACGACACGGTGATCTACTCCCTGTCCAGCGTGCAGGGGGGCGCGTGGCGGGTGGTGGGTGTCAGCTATGTGGACGAGCTGGTCAACCAGAATATGCAGGCCATGCTCCGGCTCTCCGTGGCCATGGCGGCGGTGATTCTGGTGGCGGCACTGCTGACCAGCTGGCTCCTCTCCCGGCTGCTGGGCCGCCCTCTGCGGGGACTGGCTGCCGCCATGGAGCGGTTCGAGCGGGATGCCGACCGCTTCGCCTACCGCCCGGTGGGGGGCACCCGGGAGGTGCGGGAGCTGTCCAACTCCTTCGGACACATGGTGGTGCGCATCCAGCGGCTCATGTCCACCGTGCGGGAGGAGGAGGTCAACCTGCGCAAGACGGAGCTGAAGGCGCTTCAGGCCCAGATCAATCCCCACTTCCTCTATAACACGCTGGACTCCATCGCCTGGATGTGTGAGCAGGGCCGCAGCGCCGAGGCGGTCAGCATGGTGCACGCCCTGGCCCGGCTGTTCCGCATCAGCATCAGCAAGGGCCACGAGCTCATCCCCATAGCCAAGGAGATTGAGCACGCCGAGAGCTACCTCCAGATCCAGAAGTACCGCTACAAAAACCGCTTTACCTATGAGTTCCGGGTGGAGCCGGACTGCCTGGACTACTACTGCAACAAGATCACCCTCCAGCCCATTCTGGAGAACGCCATCAACCACGGGCTGGAGCTGATGGTGGACGAGGGGCACATCACCGTGGAGATCTGCCAGGAGGGGGACGCCATCCTCTTCCGGGTGGAGGACAACGGGGTGGGGATGAGCCAGGAGCAGGTGAACGCCATCCTGACCCGCGCCCCCGGGGAGAACGCGGGCATCGGCATCCGGAACGTGGATGAGCGGCTGAAGATCTACTTCGGCAGCCAGTACGGGCTGCATATCACCAGCGAACCGGACGTGGGCACCTGTGTGGAGATCCGGATGCCCAAGGTAAGGGGGGACGAGCATGGGCAGAACTGAACGGGCCGCCGTGGGCCTTGCGGCGGGGCTGCTGCTCCTGAGCGCCTGCGGGGCAAACACGCCGCCGGCCCCCCTCCACTCGGTGACGCTGGTGGCCAAATCCACCCAGACGGAGTTCTGGCTGTCCGTCTTTGCCGGGGCGGAGGCCGCCGCCGCCGAGTACAACCTGGAGCTCACCACCGTGGGGCCGGAGACGGAGGAGGACTACGAGACGCAGAATGAGATGATTGCCCAGGCGGTGGAGGCGGGGACGGAGGCCCTGGTCTTTTCCGCCATCGACTTTGAAAAGAACGCCCCCGCCGTGGATGCCGCCGCCCAGGCAGGCGTCCGCATCGTGTCCATCGACAGCGGTGTGGACTCCAGCCAGGTGAGCACCTATATCGGCACCGACAACTACGCCGCCGGACAGATGGCGGCCCAGGCGGCCCTGGAGCAGGTGGAGGGCCCCCTGTCCGTGGGGCTGGTCAACTACGACGAGGGCACCGCCAACGGCCAGGAGCGGGAGCGGGGCGTGCTGGACGCCCTGGCCCGGTGCGGCCGGGCCAGCGTGGCCGCCGAGATCACCACCCTGGTGGACGCCGAGCAGGCCCGGGAGGACACCGCCGCCCTGCTGGCCGGGCACCCGGACATCAACGTCCTGGTGGCCTTCAACGAGCCCACCAGCGTTGGGGCCGCCCAGGCGGTGGAGGAGCTGGGGCTGGAGGAGCAGGTGTTCCTGGTGGGGTTTGACTCCAACGTGGCCACCATCGAGGGCCTCCAGACCGGGAGCGTGGACGCCCTCGTGGTTCAGAACCCCTATGCCATGGGCTATCTGGGGGTGGAGAGCGCCTACCGGCTCCTCACCGGGCAGGCGGAGGGGCTGGCCCCCATGGTGGATACCTCCACCCAGATCGTATACCGGAGCAACCTGTTTTCCCTGGACAGTCAGAAGGCCCTCTTTGCCTTCGAATAGGCTCTTTATTGGTCATTATGTCAGATATTTCCCGAATTTTTTTGATAAATCATACAAGTTGGATGAAAATTTGCCCGTGGTTCCGTGTTTTTTTCCCTTGTTTTTTGGTTAGCAGTGCCTTAAGATAAGACTGTAGCACGCAGGGAACGAAGGAAGCCTGCGGAACTTTAGGAAAAGGAGAATTGTCATGAAAAAGATTCTTGCACTGTCTCTGGCTGCTGCCATGACGCTGGGCCTGGCCGCCTGCGGCGGCGGCACCACCACTGCAGAGAGCAGCACTCCGCCCGCCGGCGAGACCACCCCTGCCACCGGCGCCCCCTCCGCCGAGGTCACCAACGCGGAGAAGCCCCTGGTCTGGTTCAACCGCCAGCCCTCCAACAGCACCACCGGCGAGCTGGACATGGCCGCCCTGACCTTCAACGACAATACCTACTACGTGGGCTTCGACGCCAATCAGGGCGCCGAGCTGCAGGGCCAGATGGTTCTGGATTACATCGAGGCCAACATTGACACCCTGGACCGCAACGGCGATGGCGTCATCGGCTATGTCCTGGCTGTAGGCGATATCGGCCACAATGACTCCATTGCCCGTACCCGCGGCGTCCGCTCCGCTCTGGGCACCGCCGTGGAAGTGGACGGCAACGTGGACTCCACGCCCGTGGGCACCAACCTGGACGGCACCTCCACCTATGTGAAGGACGGCTCCATTGAGATTAACGGCACCACCTATACTGTGCGTGAGCTGGCCTCTCAGGAGATGAAGAACTCCGCCGGCGCCACCTGGGACGCCGCTACCGCCGGCAACGCCATCAACACCTGGTCTGCCTCCTTCGGAGACCAGATCGACGTGGTGGTTTCCAACAACGACGGTATGGGCATGGCCATGTTCAACGCCTGGTCCCAGGCCAACAACGTCCCAACCTTCGGCTATGACGCCAACGCCGACGCGGTGGCGGCCATTGCCAACGGCTACGGCGGAACCATCAGCCAGCACGCCGATGTGCAGGCCTACCTGACCCTGCGGGTGCTGCGCAACGCCCTGGACGGTGTGGATGTGGATACCGGCATTGGCACCGAGGACGACGCGGGCAACGTGCTCAGCGACGACGTGTACTACTATGACGAGGCCAGCCGCTCCTACTACGCCCTGAACGTGGCCGTCACCGCAGAAAACTACCAGGACTTCCTGGACTCCACCGTGACCTACGCGCCTGTGTCCAACCAGCTGGACGCCGCCGCCCACCCCACCAAGAACGTGTGGCTGAACATCTACAACGCGGCGGATAACTTCCTGGGCTCCACCTATCAGCCCCTGCTGCAGAAGTACGACGATCTGCTGAACCTCAACGTGGAGTACATCGGCGGCGACGGCCAGACCGAGGCCAACATCACCAACCGCCTGAGCAACCCCGACGCCTATGACGCCTTCGCCTTCAACATGGTGAAGACCGACAACGCCGCTTCCTACACCACCCTGCTCAGCTAATTCTCCGGACGTGCAGCGGCGGGGCGGAAGCCCCCTGATGAAAATATGACAAATGCGATTAGGGAGAAGGAATTCTTCGTACGGGAGAAATGTCTCTCCGTTCGGCAGAAGGAATTCTCCCTAATCGCAGTTTCTTGGAAAAACCCGGCAGAATCAGCGGCCTCGCTGACCCTGCTAATCTTCAGAAACAGGAGTATCGAGCATGGCAGATGCGAAAAACGATATCGTCCTGTCGATCCGCGGTATGTGCAAGTCCTTCGGCCGCAACCGGGTGCTTGACCATATCAATCTGGACGTAAAACGCGGAACGGTCATGGGGCTGATGGGCGAAAACGGCGCCGGAAAGTCCACCATGATGAAGTGCCTGTTCGGCACCTACCAGAAAGACGAGGGGAAAATCTTCCTCAACGGCAAGGAGATCAGCTTCTCCGGCCCCAAGGACGCGCTGGAAAACGGGATCGCCATGGTTCACCAGGAGCTGAACCAGTGCCTGGAGCGCAACGTCATTGACAACCTGTTCCTGGGCCGCTACCCCACCAACTCCGCGGGCGTGGTGGACGAGAACAACATGAAAAAGAAGGCTGCGGAGCTGTTCCGCAAGCTGGGCATGACGGTGAACCTGACCCAGCCCATGCGGAACATGTCCGTCTCCCAGCGGCAGATGTGTGAGATCGCCAAGGCCATCTCCTACAATTCCCAGGTGATCGTCCTGGACGAGCCCACCTCCTCCCTCACCGTACAGGAGGTGGAGAAGCTCTTCGAGATGATGCGGATGCTCAAGTCGCAGGGCATCGCCCTCATCTACATCTCCCACAAGATGGACGAGATCTTTGAGATCTGCGACGAAATCTCGGTGCTCCGGGACGGCAACCTGGTTATGACCAAGGCCACCCAGGACACCAACATGAACGAGCTGATTACCGCCATGGTGGGCCGTTCCCTGGAGAGCCGCTTCCCTCCGGTGGACAACACCCCCGGCGAGCCTATTTTGTCGATCCAGCACCTGTCCACCAAGTACGCCCCCCATCTCCAGGACATCACCTTCGACGTGCGGGAGGGGGAGATCTTCGGACTGTACGGCCTGGTGGGCGCCGGGCGCACCGAGCTGCTGGAGACCATCTTCGGCGTGCGCACCCGCGCCGCCGGGCGGGTTTACTTCAAAAACCGGCTGATGAACTTCGACGACGCCAAGCAGGCCATCGACCACGGCTTCGCCCTGATCACCGAGGAGCGCAAGGCCAACGGCCTGTTCCTCAAGTGCGACCTGACCTTCAACACCACCATCGCCAACCTGGAGCAGTACAAGGTGGGCCCGGCCCTCTCCAGTCCCAAGATGGTCAAGGCCACCAACAAGGAGATCAAGGTCATGCACACCAAGTGCATGGGCCCCGACGATATGATCACCAGCCTGTCCGGCGGCAACCAGCAGAAGGTCATCTTCGGCAAGTGGCTGGAGCGGGAGCCCCAGGTGTTCATGATGGACGAGCCCACCCGCGGCATCGACGTGGGCGCCAAGTACGAGATCTATGAGCTCATCATCCAGATGGCGAAGCAGGGCAAGACCATCATCGTGGTCTCCTCGGAGATGCCCGAGATCCTCGGCATTACCAACCGCATCGGCGTGATGTCCAACGGCCGCCTCTCCGGAATTGTGAATACCAAGGAGACCGACCAGGAGGAGCTTCTGCGGCTGAGCGCAAAATATCTATGAGGGGGGAATTTCCCATATGGCAGCAGATAAGACAAAAATTCTGACGGCTGAACAGGAGCGGCAGCTCCGACAGCCCATTGACGCCTATGTGGGCGGAATCCAGGAGAAAATCGACGCGCTCCGGGCCAACGGCACCAGCCGGGTGGTGGAGCTGCAGAGCAGCCTGGATGATCTCAAGCGGGATCGCATTTATACCCAGGAGGAGAAGGCCGGCAGGCGGGCCGCCCTCACCGCGGAGCTGGAGAAGGCCAAGGCGGTGGAGGCCCAGAACAAGGCCGAGGTCTCCAAGCTGATCGCCCAGGCCGAGGCCTATCTGAAAGAGCACTACGACAAGGACTACTACCAGGCCGTGGTCACCAGCTGCAAGGAGGAGCAGGCCCTGGCCCAGGAGAAGTACCAGCAGGTGGTGGCCCAGCTGAATCAGGAGCACCAGGAGACCCTGGCCAAGCTCACCGACCAGGGGGAGATCAAGGACGAAAAGTACGTCCAAAAGAACCGCCTGTTCGATGCCAAGATGCAGCTGGCCAAGGATATCCAGGAGGCCAAAGACCGCCGGCACGCGGCCTTTGACCACCGGTACCACCTCATCGACATGCTGCGCCTGTCCAAGTTCACCTTCGGCGAGTCCCTGGCCCAGCGGTGGGAGAACTACAAGTACACCTTCAACCGCCGGGACTTCCTGCTGCGCAACGGCCTGTACATCGCCATCATCATCATCTTCATCGCCCTGTGCATCATTACCCCCATTGTCAAGAATACGCCCCTGCTGACGGTGAACAACGTGCTGAACATCCTCCAGCAGGCATCTCCCCGCATGTTCCTGGCCCTGGGCGTGGCCGGCCTGATCCTGCTGGCCGGCACCGACCTGTCCATCGGCCGTATGGTGGGCATGGGCATGACGGCGGCTACTATCGTCATGCACCAGGGCCCCAACACCGGCGGCGTGTTCGGACATGTGTTTGACTTCTCCGGCATCCCCGTCCCGGTGCGGGTGATCCTGGCCCTGGTGGTGTGCGTCGTGCTGTGCACCGTGTTTACCACCATTGCCGGCTTCTTCACCGCCAAGTTCAAGATGCACCCCTTCATCTCCACCATGGCCACCATGCTGGTCATCTTCGGCCTGGTGACCTATTCCACCAAGGGCGTCTCCTTCGGCGCCATTGACCCCTCCATCCGCCAGATGATTATCCCCCAGATCAACGGCTTCCCCACCATCATCCTGTGGGCGGTGGCGGCCGTGGCCGTGGTGTGGTTCATCTGGAACAAGACCACCTTTGGCAAGAACCTGTTTGCCGTGGGCGGCAACCCGGAGGCGGCCTCTGTCTCCGGTATCTCCGTGTTCTGGGTCACCGTGGGCGCCTTTGTTCTGGCCGGCGTCCTGTACGGCTTCGGCTCCTGGCTGGAGTGCATCCGCATGACCGGCTCCGGTTCGGCCGCTTACGGCCAGGGCTGGGAGATGGACGCCATCGCGGCCTGCGTGGTGGGCGGCGTCTCCTTCACCGGCGGCATCGGCAAGATCTCCGGCGTGGTGGTGGGCGTGTGCATCTTCACCGCCCTGACCTACTCCCTCACCGTTCTGGGCATTGATACCAACCTCCAGTTCGTGTTCTCCGGCATCATCATCCTGGTGGCCGTGATGCTGGACTGCTTGAAGTACGTCCAGAAGAAGTAATCCCCCTTCATACGTACCAAAAGCCGCTGTAAGACAGGCAGGAACCCCCGCCTGCTTTGCAGCGGCTTCCTTTGAGAACGGCGCGCCGCCCTCCGGGCGCCATGGGGCGCGCATCCAAGAAAACACGCCCGGCCGACCGGCCGGCGCGAAAAGGAGAGCGAAATCTATGCAGGAATTGGGCGCTGTACGAAAGGCGCTGGAGGCCGGGGAGCTGGACGCGGCCCTGGCCCGCCTGATGTGCGGGGATCCCGCGCCCGGCCGGCAGCGGGTATCCCGGCTGCTGGACGGCTTCCGCCAGACCTTTGGCGCGGGGGAGGACACCCCCGTCACAATCTGCTCCGCCCCGGGCCGGACGGAGATCTGCGGCAACCACACCGACCACCAGCACGGACGGGTGCTGGCCGCGGCGGTAAATGTGGATTTCCTGGCCTGTGCCGCCCCCAACGGCACCAATACCATCCGCTTCCAGTCGGAGGGCTGGCCCCTGGTGGAGGTGGAACTGGATACCCTGGAGCCCCTGGAGGGGGAGAAGGAGTCCACCGCCGCCCTGGTGCGGGGCATGGCGGCCCAGGCCATCCGGAGGGGCTATCCGGTGTCCGGCTTTGATGCCTACGCCATGTCCGACGTGCTGCCCGGCTCCGGCCTGTCCTCCTCGGCGGCCTGCGAGGTGCTGCTGGGCGTCATCGAGAACCACCTGTTCTGCCGGGAGGAGCTGACCGCCGTAGAGCTCGCCCAGATGGGCCAGAAGGCGGAGAACGGCTACTTCGGGAAACAGAGCGGCCTGATGGATCAGACCGCCTCCTCGGTGGGGGGCGCGGTGGCCATCGACTTTGCCGATCCGGCGGAGCCCGTGGTGCGCTCCGTGTCGGTGGATCTGAACGCCCTGGGCTATGCCCTGTGCATTGTGGACTCGGGGGCCAGCCACGCCTCCCTCACCGGCGAGTATGACTCCATCCCCCAGGAGATGAGGGCGGCGGCCGCCTTCTTCGGCAAGACCGTGTTGCGGGAGGTGGACGAGGCCCAGGTGCTGGCCAATCTGCCCGCCCTGCGCAGAGCCGCGGGGGATCGGGCGGTGCTCCGCACCCTCCACTTCTACGCGGACGACCGGCGGGTGCAGGGGGAGGCCGACGCCCTGGAGCGGGGGGACATGGATGCGTTCCTCGCCCTGGTCAATGCGTCCGGCCGCTCCTCCTGGGAGCAGCTCCAGGACATCACCCCCACCGGTGCGGTGGGGGAGCAGGCCATGGCCGTGGCCCTGACCATGGCGGAGCGGGCCCTGGAGGGTCGGGGCGCCTGCCGGATCCACGGCGGCGGCTTTGCCGGCACCCTGCAGGCGTTCGTCCCCCTGGATCACCTGGAGACCTTCCGGGCCCGGATGGAGGAGGCCCTGGGGGCGGACTGCTGCCACGTGCTGTCCATCCGGCCGGTGGGCGGCACTGTCCTCCTGCCGTAATCCCATTTGATACACAACTGGAAAGGAGCTATGCAATATGGCGATTCTTGTTTTGGGCGGGGCCGGGTATATCGGCTCCCACACGGTATACGAGCTCATCGACGCGGGCCGGGATGTGGTGGTGGCCGACAACCTCCAGACCGGCTTCCGGGCCGCCGTCCACCCCAAGGCCCGGTTCTATCAGCTGGACATCCGGGACAAGGGGGCCCTGGACACCCTGTTCCAGGCGGAGGACATCGAGGGCGTGATCCACTTCGCCGCCTCCTCCCAGGTGGGGGAGTCCATGTCCGACCCGCTGAAGTACTATGACAACAACCTCCACGGCACCATGGTGCTTCTGAAATCCATGGTGGAGCACGGGGTGGATAAGATCGTCTTCTCCTCCACCGCCGCCACCTACGGCGAGCCGGAGCGGGTGCCCATTCTGGAGACCGACCGCACCCAGCCCACCAACTGCTATGGCGAGACCAAGCTGTCCATGGAGCACATGATGGGCTGGGTGTCCCGGGCCCACGGGCTGAAATACGTGGCCCTGCGGTACTTCAACGCCTGCGGCGCCCACCCCTCCGGCGCCATCGGGGAGGCCCACGACCCCGAGACCCACCTGATCCCCATCATCCTCCAGGTGCCCAACGGCCAGCGGGAGGCGGTGAGCGTCTTCGGCGACGACTACCCCACTGCCGACGGCACCTGTATCCGGGACTACATCCACGTCACCGACCTGGCCCAGGCCCACATCCTGGCCCTGGACTACCTGCTGAAGGGCGGGGAGAACAACGTGTTCAACCTGGGCAACGGCGTGGGCTTCTCCGTCAAGGAGGTCATCGACGTGGCCCGGGAAGTCACCGGTCACCCCATCCCCGCCGTGATCTCCCCCCGCCGGGCAGGCGACCCGGCCCAGCTCATCGCCTCCTCCCAGAAGGCCATCGACGTGCTGGGGTGGAAGCCCCGGTACAACGATCTGAACACCATCATCGCCACCGCCTGGGCCTGGCACAGGAGCCACCCCCACGGCTTTGAGGAGGGCTGACCCATGGAGCGCAGCGAGGCCATCCGGGCGCTGGTGCGCTATGCCCTGGACAGGGGGCTGATCCAGCCGTCGGAGGAGATGTGGGCGGTGAACGCCCTGCTGGAGGCCCTGTCCCTGGACAGCTATACCCCGCCGGAGGGAGAGCCGACGGCAGAGGCGGAGCTGCCCGCCATCCTGGATGCGCTGGTGGACGACGCCTACGCCCGGGGCGTGCTGGCGGAGAACTCCATCGTCTACCGGGATCTCTTTGACACCAAACTCATGGGGGTTCTCACCCCACGGCCCGCCCAGGTAATCGAGAAATTCCAGGCACTCTATGCCAAAAGCCCCCGGGCGGCCACCGACTGGTACTATCAGTTCAGCCAGGACACCAACTATATCCGCCGGGACCGCATCGCAAAGGATGTGCAGTGGAAGGCCCCCACCGAATACGGGGAGCTGGACATCACCATCAACCTGTCCAAGCCGGAGAAGGATCCCAAGGCCATCGCGGCGGCCCGCAACCTGCCCGCCGCCTCCTATCCCCGGTGCCAGCTGTGCGCCGAGAACGAGGGCTACGCCGGCCGGGTGAACCACCCCGCCCGGCAGAACCACCGCATCGTACCCATCACCATCCACGGCTCCCCGTGGTACCTCCAGTACTCCCCCTATGTGTACTACAACGAGCACTGCATCTGCCTGAACAAGGTGCACACCCCCATGAAGATCGACCGGGCCTGCTTTGCCAAGCTGCTGGACTTTGTGGAGCAGTTTCCCCACTACTTTGTGGGCTCCAACGCCGACCTGCCCATCGTGGGCGGCTCTATCCTGGCCCACGACCACTTCCAGGGCGGCCGGTATGTCTTTGCCATGGAGAGGGCCCCGGTGGAGACCCCCTTTGTGTTCTCCGGCTATGAGGACGTGGAGGCGGGCATCGTCAAGTGGCCCATGTCGGTGGTGCGCCTGACGGCGGACGATCCGGAGCGGCTCATCGGCCTGGCCGACCGGATTCTCACCTCCTGGCGGGTCTACACCGACGCGGATGCCGTCATCTACGCGGAGACCGAGGGCGTCCCCCACAACACCATCACCCCCATTGCCCGGCGGAGAGGGGAGCGGTATGAGCTGGATCTGGTGCTGCGCAACAACCTGACCACCGAGGAGCACCCCCTGGGCCTCTACCACCCCCACGCGGAGCTCCACCATATCAAGAAGGAGAACATCGGCCTCATCGAGGTGATGGGCCTGGCCGTCCTCCCCGCCCGCCTCAAGACGGAGCTGGCGGCGGTGGCGGACAAGCTGGTGAAGGGGGAGGATCTCCGGGCCGACCCCCTGACCGAGGCCCACGCCGACTGGGCGGAGGGCTTCGCCCCCAGCTACACCATCACGGCGGACAACGCCCTGGATATCGTGTACAAGGAGACCGGCCTGGTGTTCGCCAAAGTGCTGGAGCACGCCGGCGTGTACGCCCGCACGCCTGAGGGGCAGGACGCCTTCCTCCGCTTCTTAAGGCAGGTGTAGGTCATGACGGAAGTGACGAAAGCCTCCTTCGGGGCCACACCGGACGGGCGCCTGGTGGACGTCTGGACGCTCCGGGCGGGGGGCTATGCCGCCCAGGTGCTCACCTACGGCGGCATCCTCCGTTCCCTCACCGTCCCCGCCCCCGGCGGCAGCCGGGACATCGTCCTGGGCTGTGAGACCCTGGAGGACTATGAGAAGCAGGACAAGTACCTGGGGGCCCTGGTGGGCCGGGTGGCCAACCGCATCAGCGGGGCCGCCTTTGAGCTGAACGGAAAGTCCTATCCCCTGGCCGCCAACAGCGGGCCCAACTGCCTCCACGGCGGCGTCCGGGGCTTCAACCAGGCGGTATGGCAGGCCCGGGAGGTGGACGGCTCCCTGGTGCTCACCCACGTGAGCCCGGACGGGGATGAGGGCTTCCCCGGCACCCTGGAGGTGCGGGTCACCTACTCCCTCACCGCCGACGGTGTGCTGATGCTGGACTACTGGGCCAAAAGCGACGCCGACACCCTGTGCAATCTCACCAACCACAGCTACTTCAACCTGCTGGGCCATGACGCCGGCACCCTGGCGGGCCAGCAGGTGGAGATCTTCGCCGACGCCATCACTCAGACCGATGAAAACAGCACCCCCACCGGCGCTCTGCTGCCGGTGGAGGGCACCCCCTTTGATCTGCGCAGGCCCCGGGACTTCCTGGAGGGCCTGGCCATGGACCACCCCCAGCTGGCCCTGGGCAACGGCTACGACCACAACTTCGTGCTCCACACCGCCCCCATCTCCCCCCTGTCCCTGGCGGCCCGGGTGTCCGGCGGCGGTCTGGTGCTGGAGTGCCTCACCACCCAGCCCGGCCTCCAGCTCTACACCGCCAACTATCTGGACGGCACCCCCGGCAAGGGCGGGACCGCCTACGGCCCCCGGTCGGCCTTCTGTCTGGAGACCCAGAACTGGCCCGACGCCGTCCACCACGCCAGCTTCCCCTCTCCAGTGCTCCGGGCGGGGGAGGTCTACCGCCACCGTACTGTCTACCGGGTGGGCATGTGCCCGCCCCTGCCGTAGGCGGTGACGATGTCCTGGCTGGCCGCCCAGCGGATGCCATCTGTGTACGCAGGCAGTGTCCTGGGGAGAATTGCTGCTGTACCTGGTCCGGTTCGGAGGCCTGCCTGCGGGTTATAAGAACATTCAAGCGGCCCCAGAGGGCCGGATACGGGGGCACAGGAGTCCGTGCGGTCAGAGTTCCAGTTTTTCCCGCTGCAAGGGGACACAGGCTTAGGGCTCCGCCACCCCGCAGACCGGGGTGGCCCCCTCCGCCGCGGCTCTGGAAGGCTGTGGAGAGGAAAACTGCGTAAGCGCATCAGCGCTTACGCAGTTTTGTCATGTTATGGACTTCCGCGCCGCATCCTGCCGTTCCCGGGCGACTTTCAGATCTTGAAAGTCGCCCAGCTCCCCCAAATCCACATGGGATGCATCCACTCCATTGCCTGGCTGCTCCGCCTGCTGGGCCAGCGTGGAGGGATAGAGCCCTTCCAGCTGTCCCCGGATGCTCTCCGCCCGCAGACGGCACACCTCCAGCAGGGTGTCCACCGCCAGCAGGTGGTCGTCGTAGGAGCAGAAGGCGGTGGGATCTGCCTCCACATAGGGGGCGATGAGGGCCTGGATCTCCCGGACCTCCGCCTCGTACCGGCCGCTCTCAAAGTATTCCGTGAGCAGCTGGTCAAAATAGGCGTGGTATTGGGCGAAGTATTCGTCGTGTTTCATCAGGTTGTGGTAGAGGGGCCGCTCCAGCATGGTCTCCCCCCGGGCGGGGGTGTTGATGGGCCAGTTGATGAGCACATTGGGGTCGCGGATGGGGTTGGTCATGCCCAGAGCGTAGGTGCCGAAGGCCAGATTGTAGTCCCAGGGCAGGATGGAGAGCACCCCGTCCTCCTCGTAGAGGAAGTAGTTGTGCCCTGTGTGGCCCAGGTAGCTGTCCCAGTTCATGACGAACACCTGCACCGTAAAATACCGCAGCACCTCGTCCACGTTCACCGCCGTCTCCAGGTTTTCCCCGGTGGACAGCACCCGCAGGGCCTGGATCAGCCGGGCCTGATCCCCGGCGTCCACGTCAAATTTGGCGTTGTCAAAGAGATTGGGGTAGCTGGCCGGGTCATCATCCACATACCGCAGGGCCAGATCGGCGTTCTCCGCGTTCAGGGAGGTGTAGTCCGGCTTATAGAGCTGCCCGTGATCCGCGCCGAAGTTCCGCCGGGCGAAGGCCTCCTCCGGCTCCTCGATGGCCAGGAACAGCCCCCAGGGCTGGCCGTTCACCGTCACCCACACGTAGCTGCACAGCGGGGCGGGCACCCCCATGAAGTCCATCATGTCGTACACCAGCCAGGTTTTCAGATAGCTGTTGTCCTGAAAGGATGCATCCAGAGAGAACTTGTCCAGGCCGTGGTAGCTCCCCCCGTCCACATAGTGGTCGAACTCCAGCTTGAGGCTGTACCGGCTCAGGCCGTACTCCTCCGTCAGCCGCAGGGAGTTGTTCCCCTTGGCCCGCAGGCCCACCTGGTGAAAGGCCTCCCCGTCGATGACGGCGGTGCAGGGGATGTACGCCTCCTCCGGCGCGTCCGCCAGGAACTGCGCCCAGTCCTCCACCTGCAGCTCCACGGTATGGACCCGGCCGCTGTCAAAGAGGCGGGCGGCATATTCCGGCGCGGCGCTGGCGGCCTGGATCCCCAGGCGCTCCCCGAAAAAGAGCAGCCCCGTCAGCGCCAGGGCCAGCACCATGGCCAGCGCGCAGATGCGCTCGATGTTTCGGTGGCGGATCATGGCCTACCCCATGTAGTCCCCGTTGTAGGAGACCAGCACCACATGGCTCACCCCTGCCATGGCCCCCAGCTCGCCCACAAAGCCGGTGTCCGCGTCCCGGAGGCGCACCTCATAGTTCAGCTCGATCTCTCCGGGGGAGACGCTCTTGCTCTTCAGGTTGAGCCGCCGCACCCGGGCCTCCACCAGCGCCCGGACCTGGGCCTCCTCGTCCTGGGACGCGCAGTGGACCACCAGGATGTAGGGGGACTCGCCGTTTTTCTGGCGGGAGAACACCAGCAGCACTATTCCTACAAAGAGGCTCCCCAGCACCGCCAGAGGGATCAGCCCCGCCGCCAGCACAATGCCCGCGGCGATGGCCCAGAACAGGAAGGCGATGTCCATGGGCTCCTTGATGGCGGTGCGGAAGCGGACGATGGACAGGGCGCCCACCATGCCCAGGGAGAGGACGATGTTGCTGGTCACCGCCAGGATCAGCAGGGTGGTGATGAGAGTGAGGGCGATCAGGGTCACGCCGAAGCTGGGGGAGTACATCACCCCGCTGTAGCTTCGCCTGTACACCAGGAAAATGAACAGGCCCAGCAGAAAGGCCAGCGCCAGGGCGATGGCGGTGTCCAGCAGGGAGACACTGTCCAGCCGCTCCAGAAAGCTGGATTTGAAAATATCCTGAAAGGTGGTCATGGGGGCCACTCCTTCCCGTATGTTTTTCAGTCGAACCGGCGGCACAGGGCGTACTTGGAGCAGGCCCCGGCCCGGCGGTCCGGGATCTGGACGGCCAGGCGCACCAGCTCGGGCAGAAAAGCGTCGTATTTGACCTCCAGCACCGTACACCCCTCCAGGGGCCTGAGGGCGAACCGCTCCGGGCGGAAGAACTCCAGAGCGCTGCGCCCGGTGCGGATGTTCCGATCCAGGGTGACGCGCACATTGCCCGGCCCATAGGCGAAGGCCTCCCGGTCGTAGCAGACCACGGTACGGGGCGCCAGGCCGCTCCCCCGCAGCTTGCTGTACAGCTCCTGGAGCAGCGGCTCCCCCCGCCGGAGCAGGAAGTCGTACTCCCCCGACAGCAGCGCCTCCGCCTCCCCCCGGGACAGCCGGGCGCTGCGCTTGCCGCACAGGCCGTTGATTTTATACTTCTTCTCCAGCTTCAGCCAATCGGGATCCCCGCCGTAGTACCGCAGGCGGAACTTCTCCCGCCGGTCCACCCCGTCCAGCTTCTCCCGCAGGGCGGCGTCATAGGGTGTGTCAAAATACAGGCTGGTGATCCGGTAGGTTCCGTCTGTGCCCGCGTGTGCGTCGTGGTGGAAGAGCCTGCGCAGCCGGCCGGCCAGCACCAGATCCTCCTGGAGAGAGATCTGGTGCTTCAGCTCGTGCCGCAGCTGGATGGACTTAGTCGTCCCAGTCGTCGTCACCGTCGTCATCATCGTCCCAGTGATCCTCGCCATCCCAATCGTCGTCATCATCGTCATCGTCGTCCCAATCGTCGCTGTCGCCAGGGTAGTCAGAGCCGGTGGGATCCCCGTACCAGTCGTCGTCATCGTAATCGGTGACGCCGTCGGCATTGGGGCCATAGTCAGTGTCGTCGTAGTCGGTGACGCCGTCGGCGTTGGGACCGTAGTCGGTGTCGTCATAGTCGGTGACGCCGTCGGCGTTGGGGCCGTAGTCGG
>DGYMJ06203__coassemble_612_pt1 | contig 19598 bp, 21 predicted proteins | sample DGYMJ06203__metabat2_low_PE_040 | metagenome-assembled genome bin DGYMJ06203 | reverse complement strand
GGGTTGTTCTTGCTCTTGCGGCTCAGAATGCGGATGACGTTGCGGATCTCGTCGTCCCGGCCGATCACCGGGTCCAGCTTGTTGGCACGGGCCCGCTCCACCAGGTCGGTGCCGTACTTCTTCAGGGCGTTGTAGGTCTCCTCCGGGTTGTCGGAGGTGACCCGCTGGTTGCCCCGCACGTTGGTCAGGGCCTGGAGCACCCGCTCCCGGCTCACATTGTAGGTGCGGAAGACCTCTTTCAGGGCGCGGTTTGCCGTGTCGATCAGGGCCAGCAGCAGGTGCTCCACCGACACATACTCGTCCTTCATGGAGGCGGCCACGCTCTCGGCTGTGTTCAGGCACTTGTCCACGTCCTGAGCCACGTAGATCTTGCCCTGCTCCCGGCCGGAGCCGGACACACGGGGCAGCTTTTCCACCTCCGCCTTGACGGCGGCGGTGAAGGAGGGGACGGTGAGGCCCATGTTCCCCAGCAGCTGGGGAATCAGGCCGCCCTCGTCCAGCAGCAGGGCAAGCAGCAGGTGGGGCTGCTCAATCTGCTGGTTGCCGTACTCGGTGGCGATGGACTGGGCGTTCTGCACCGCCTCCAGGGATTTCTGGGTATATTTCTGCGCGTTCATAAATCGCGTCACATCCTTTCTAGTCGGCAGACCCGCCAAAGGCTGGGCTCTGCCGGGGGTGGGCGGCCCATTAGGCCGCCCGCAGGCTGGCAAAAACTTTATGGTATTTCAGGGGTATGGCACCAACGGCGGCCCGGCGGGCATAGGACATCCGCCCCTTCGGGACACGAACAGGAGCCGGTCAGCCGCAGCTGACCGGCTCCCGCGTTTCCGATCAATCGATGGCGATCCGGCGGCTCTCAGGCACCACCGGCACGGCCTTGGGCAGGTTCAGCTCCAGGATGCCGTTGTTGTAGGCGGCGGTGATCCCGGCCTCGTTGATGCCGGTGATGTCAAAGGAGCGGCTGAAGGAGCCGTAGCGGCGCTCGCGGCGGATGTAGGTGCCCTTGTCGTCCTTCTGATCCTGGTTCTCACTGTGCTCGGCAGTGATGGTCAGGATGCCGTCCTTCACATCCAGCTTGATGTCGCCCTTGTCAAAGCCGGGGAGCTCGGCTTCTAAAATGAACTTGTCGCCGGCGTCCCGGATGTCGGTGCGGAAGGCGGGCAGGGAGGTGTTGCTGCTGCGGAAGAAGTTCCGGGCAAAGTTATCAAAGGTATCGAACACGTTGTCTTCGCTGCGCTCAAAGGGAAGCATGCCAAACATAATCAATCTCTCCTTTTTCCTGAAAGCGGATGGTTAGCAATGATTGGTTCTGTGTGCTAAAATCTTGGTTTCTTCACGGCTGTCATCCTCTTTCCGGGGCCCTCGCGGGCCCTCTTATCTCGTTTTCTGAACCTAAGTATAGAGGGATTCTGTGAACAAATATACATGAAATTATGTCCAAATTGTAAACATTAGCACTCTTATATATGGAGTGCTAAAACAACTGACCCTTTACGGAGTGGGAAAAAAGAGGTATAATACCCTCCGCTTGTGCGGAAGGGAGAGAACTATGAAACGTACCAACGACCTGGGCCGCGACCCGGTTTTCAAGCTGGTGTGCCGGCTGGCCATCCCCACCATGCTGGCCCAGCTGGTCAGCGTGCTCTACAGCATCGTGGATCGCATTTACATCGGCAATATCCAGGGCATCGGCGATCTGGCCCTGGCGGGGGTGGGGGTGTGCGGCCCCATCGTCACCCTGCTGTCCTCCTTTGCCTCCCTGGTGGGCCTGGGGGGCTCCCCCATCATGGCCATGCGCATGGGGGAGGGGAGGAAGAAGGAGGCGGGCAGGGTTCTGTCCAACTGCTTCCTCATGCTGCTGGTGCTGTCGGTGGCGCTGACGGCGGTGTTCCTGCTGTCCAAAGGGCAGCTGCTCCGCTGGTTCGGCGCCAGTGAGGCTACCTTCGGCTATGCCGACACCTATCTGACCATCTACACCGCCGGCACCTTCTTCGCCCTCATGGCCACCGGCATGAACAGCTTCCTCATCGCCCAGGGCTACTCTGGCCTGGGCATGGCCACGGTGGTGCTGGGAGCGGTGCTCAACATCGTGCTGGATCCCGTCTTCATCTTTGTCCTCCACATGGACGTGGCCGGGGCGGCCATCGCCACAGTGATCTCCCAGATGGCCTCCTGCGCCTTTGTGCTGACCATGCTGCTGCGCAAATCCATGCCGGTACCCCTGCGGTGGGGCAGGCCGGACTGGGCCGTCATGCGGCGGGTGCTCGCCTTCGGCCTGTCCCCCTTCCTGATCATCGCCACCGACAGCATCCTGCTCATCGTGCTCAACACGGTGCTCCAGCGGTACGGCGGCCCTGAGCAGGGGGACGCCCTGGTCACCTGCGCCACCATCGTGCAGAGCTACCTGCTCCTCATCACCATGCCCATGGGCGGCCTGACCCTGGGCACCCAGCCGGTGGTCAGCTTCAACTACGGCGCCGGCAACCTGGAGCGCATCAAAAAGGCCATCCAATGTATTGTGGGCCTGTGCCTCACCTTCTGCGCGGGGATGATGGTGTTCACCCACACCCTGTCCCCGGTGTTTGTGGGCCTGTTCACCCGCAATCCGGAGCTGGCGGAGCAGTCGGTGGGCTATATTAAGGTGTTCACCGCCATGATCCTTCCCCTGGCCGTCCAGTACCCCCTGGTGGACGAGACCACCGCCCTGGGCCACGTGCGGCTGGCCCTGTTCTGCTCCCTGTTCCGCAAGAGCGTGTTCCTGGCCTGCCTGCTCCTGCTGCCCGCCCTGGTGTCCGCCCCGGCCACCTTCCTGTCCGAGCCCATCGCCGATGCGGTGGCCGCCACGGTGACCACCTGCCTGTTCCTCCACTTCTTCCCCAAAATCCTGGCCAAACGGGCCAGGCAGGAGGAGGGTCAACCTAAAGTTGCGGAATAGCTGGTGGACGCAACCGGGGAAATCCGGTATGCTGGGCCTATCCAGAAAGGAGTGTTTTCTATGTCCCCGATAGCTGAAAGAACGGCAGGCTCCGGCGTAGCTGCGATGCTGATTCCCATGTTGATCGGCCTGGTGATCTGGTTGGCCATCATGGCGGTGGTAATCTACCTGGTGGTGCTGCTCATCAAAGCCCTGCGGAAGTATCTGCGCTCCGGCCCCGTCCGGCAGGAGAAGGCGGAGATGGCCAGGAGCCTGGGGGAGACCCTCAGGTACCACCGCACCCGCTGCAAGATGACCCAGGAGTTTGTGGCGGAGGCCATCGGGATCAGCCGCCAGGCGGTGAGCAAGTGGGAGAGCGGCGCCGCCGACCCCAGCACCTCCAATCTCCTGGCCCTGGCCAAGCTGTACGGCGTGTCGCCGGAGGAGCTTCTGAAAAGCGTGGAAGAGTAAAACAGGCAGGGCCCGTCCAACGGACGGGCCCTGCCTGTTCAAATACCTGTAAAATTTCCGGTTCAGCGCGTCCGGGTTTTGCTCAGTTGGACGCAGTGTCCAGATCCTTGTCGCCGCCCCGCGTCGCCGCAAGCTCCGCATCGTTCGCTTCCGCCCGGGGGCGAAAGCTCATTCACTCCACTGCGGCTCCTTTCCCCACAAAACCCGCTTCGCTGGGCTTTTGCGGGGGCCCCGGATCTGGGGCGGCTGGGTGGTCAGTTGGACGCGGTATCCAGATCCTTGTCGCCGCCCCAGATCATGTTCTTGCGCAGCTCCTCGCCCACGATCTCCATCTGGTGCTTCTTGAGCTGCTGGCGCTTGGAGTTGAAGAAGGTGCGGCCGTTCTTGTTCTCGGCGATCCACTTGCCGGCGAAGGTGCCGTCCTGGATGTCGGAGAGGACGGCGCGCATGCGGGCCTTGGTCTCCTCGTGGGGGATGACCCGGGGGCCGGAGACGTACTCGCCGAACTCGGCGGTGTCGGAGATGGAGTAGTTCATGGCCGCCACGCCGCCCTTGTTGATCAGGTCGATGATCAGCTTCATCTCGTGGATGCACTCGAAGTAGGCGTTCTCCGGCTCGTAACCGGCCTCCACCAGCACTTCGAAGCCGCAGCGCATCAGATCCACCACGCCGCCGCACAGCACGGTCTGCTCGCCGAACAGGTCGGTCTCGGTCTCGTCGTGGAAGGTGGTCTCCATGACGCCGGCCCGGGCGCCGCCGATGCCGGCGATGTAGGCCAGGGCGATCTTATAGGCGTTGCCGGTGGCGTTCTGCTCCACGGCCACCAGGCAGGGCACGCCCTTGCCGTTGACGTAGGTGGAGCGGACGGTGTGGCCGGGGCCCTTGGGGGCCGCCATGAACACGTCCACGCCGGCGGGGGGGACGATCTGCTGATAGCGGATGTTGAAGCCGTGGGCGAAGGCCAGGGCCTTGCCCTCGGTCATGTAGGGGGCGATGTCCTTCTTGTAGACCTCGGCCTGCACCTCGTCGTTGATGAGCATCATGACGATGTCGCCCCACTGGGCGGCCTCGGAGATGGTCTTGACGGCCAGGCCGGCCTTCTCCGCCTCGGCCCAGTTCTTGGAGCCCTGGCGCAGGCCCACGCACACGTCGCAGCCGGAGTCCTTCAGGTTGAGGGCATGGGCGTGGCCCTGGGAGCCGTAGCCGATGATGGCGATCTTCTTGCCGTTGAGGTAGGAGAGCTCGCAGTCCTTCTCATAGTACATCTTAGCCATGGTAATACACTCCTTTTATATAGCGGTGGCTCTTGATAGCTTATCTTAGCACAGGCGGGGCGGAAAGAATGATAACTGTGTTACAATCTCGAAAAAGATTTGGGTAGCATACCCGGCGGGGGAGCTCAATCGAGCACCCGTTCCAGCTCGATCTCATCCTCATCCGCCCGGCCGGTGGGGGAGAAGCCTAGTGTCTGGTACAAGTGACAGGCAGCGGCATTTTCCGGGCTGACCGTCAGCCGGACGATGCTGGAATCCCCAAAGGGCTTGGAGCGAATATAGGCGAGCGCCGCCTCTATGGCGGCCCGCCCATAGCCCCTGCCCTGATGCCGGGCGTCGATCATCAGATGCCAGATGAAATAGGCTTCTTCGTCATAGTCATAGATGACCATCAGATATCCGACCACTTCACTGGCGCGGCAGACCGCGAAGGGGGTGCACTGCCCGCGGTAGACATACGCCTGGGCCAGGCTTCGGATGGGGTGGGAGACAAACTTTTCCTGCTGGGCGTCCAATTCCAGGGAAAAGCAGGCGAGAAAATTGGATTCATCCACTTTTTGCAGGGTAATACGGTCCATACTTCCTCCTTTAATGCGGAGGGCTAACGGATGAAAACCCTCCTTCTGGCTGACAGGAACCTGTTTTTATACAGCTTCATACCTGCTCTCCCCCTTTCTGCGGCTCTGAGGCGGCCGCCATATATGGCGGCCCTACAGATCTGGCCCAACGACTGCGCGTAGGGCCGGCATATATGCCGGCCGAGCCGCGCTACTTACAGGAAATTCTTGCCCAAATTAAATTCCGTCTGCTCTTTGGTCTCGTCGCCGATGGTGTAGGCGCCGCGCTCCAAAGCCACCATGCCGGTGCGCACCAGCTCCAGGATGCCGAAGGCCTCCAGCAGCTTCTGCATGGCGTCGGCCTTGGACTCGTCGCCGATGAGGGCCAGGGTGAGGGACTTGAGGGACACGTCGATGATGGAGGCCCGGAAGATGTTGGCGATCTGGATGACCTCGTTGCGGATGTCGGGGGTCTCGGCCCTGACCTTGAACATGACCAGCTCCCGGCGGATGGAGCGCTCCGGCTTGAGCTCCTGGACGGAGTAGACGGGGAACTGCTTGCGCAGCTGGTTCATGATCTGCTCGGTCATGGCCTCGTCGGCCATGACTTCGATGGTGATACGGGAGACGGTGGGGTCGTCGGTGGTGCCCACCGCCAGGGATTCGATGTTGTAGCCCTTCCGGGAGAACAGCCGGGAGACCTGGGACAGGACGCCGGCGGCGTTTTCCACCAGCACCGAGAGGGTGCGGCGGGTCACGGTTGCTTCACTCATTTCCACGCCCTCCTTATCAATCCAGAATGAAATCGGTGACCGGCGCGCCGGCGGAGACCATGGGGTGAACCATGGCGTCCTTGTCGATGGCGCACTCGATGACGTAGGGCCTGCCGGCGGCCACGGCCCGGCGGAAGGCCGCCTCAAACTCCGGCTGGGTGGCGGCCCGCTCCCCCTGGATGCCGTAGGCCTCCGCCAGCTTGACGAAGTCGGGGCCGCGATCCAGGTCGGTCTGGGAGAACCGCTTGTTGTAGATCAGGTTCTGCCACTGGCGCACCATGCCCAGGGTGCGGTTGTTGAAGATCACGGTGATCACCGGGATGTTGTAGTGCTCGGCGGTGCACAGCTCGTGGCAGTTCATGCGGAAGCAGCCGTCGCCGGTGCACTGCACCACCACCTTGCCCGGGTTGCCCACGGCGGCGCCCATGGCGGCCCCCAGGCCGAAGCCCATGGTGCCGAAGCCGCCGGAGGTGATGAACTGCCCCGGCCGGGAGAAGTGGTAGTACTGGGCGCACCACATCTGGTGCTGGCCCACGTCGGTGGTGATGATGGCATCCCCGTCGGTGACGGCCTGGATGGTCTCCAGGATCTCGTGGGGGTGGAGGATGTCGTCCTTCTTCAGAGGCACCTCCTGGTGGGAGAAGACCCACTCCTTCCACTCCGGGTAGTCGTGGGCGGGCAGCTTTTCGTTGAGCAGCTCCAGCACCCGCCTGGCGTCGCCGATGATGTGATGGTCGGTCTTGACGTTCTTGTCGATCTCCGCCCGGTCGATGTCGATGTGGACGATTCTGGCGTTGGGGGCGAAGGTGGCCGGGTCGGTGGCCACCCGGTCGGAGAAGCGGCAGCCCACGGCGATGAGCAGGTCGCACTGGTCGCTGGCCAGGTTGGAGGCGTGGGAGCCGTGCATGCCGATCATGCCGGTGAAGAGCGGGTGGCTGCCCGGGCAGGCGCCGCCGCCCATGATGGTGGAGGCCACCGGGGCGTTGAGCCGCTCGATGAACTTCCGGAACTCGGGCACCGCCCCCTTGGAGCGGATCACGCCGCCGCCCACCAGCACCAGGGGCTTTTTGGCCTCCTCAATCATGTCCAGCAGGGTCTGGATGTCGCCGGCGTCGGGCTCGGGGGCCTTGAGCTCATGGCTGGCCCGGCGGAGCATGGCGGCCAGGCGGCCGTGGTTGGGGTGCTCGGCCAGGGGGAGGGGCTCATAGTCGGCCTCGGCGGCGGTGACGTTCTTGGCGATGTCCACCAGCACCGGGCCGGGCCGGCCGGTGCGGGCGATGGCGAAGGCCTCCCGCAGCACGTCGGACAGCTGGCTGGGATCCTTCACCAGGTAGTTGCACTTGGTGATGGGCATGGTGATGCCGGTGATGTCCACCTCCTGGAAGGAGTCCTTGCCGATGAGGTTCTCACTGACGTTGCAGGTGATGAACACAACGGGGGAGGAGTCGTAGTAGGCGGTGGCGATGCCGGTGGTCAGGTTGGTGGCCCCGGGGCCGGAGGTGGCGAAGCACACCCCCACCTTTCCGGTGGCCCGGGCATACCCGTCGGCGGCGTGGGAGGCCCCCTGCTCGTGGGCCGTCAGGATGTGGCGGATTTTCTCCTTATATCCGTGCAGCTCAAACTCGTCATATACATTCAGAATGGTGCCGCCGGGGTAGCCGAAGACCGTGTCTACCCCCTGCTCCAGCAGGCACTCCATCAAAATCTGAGCGGTTTTCATTCTCATGGGTCGTATACCTCCTTTGGCGGAACTCTGGTATCAAAAACACATGGCGGCTTCGTCCCATAGGACGAAGCCGCCATGACTCCGTGGTACCACCTAATTTCGCGGGCAGGCCCGCGCACTCGTTGCCCCGATAACGGAGGGGAAACCCGTCTCCGCCTAGCCATCTGGTTCAGCGGAGCTGCTCTCGGGTGAGCGCCCGGACGGCCTCACGGGAGCTTACACCAGCCGCTCCCTCTCTGCGCTTGCGCGCCGTCCGTATGAATCCGGTCATCGCTTTTGGCGCCGCCGGATATGCCCGGCGGAGTTTAATTACTGATTATCTTACCGTTTCGGTCGGCGTTTGTCAATCTGCTCAGTTTGATTTTTTGAACTTCTCTCTTTTTCACAACGCCGACGGAAGCGGAGCGATGGCGGCAATTCATCTTGACGAAAAATGAACTACACGGTACAAATGCACAGAAACAGGGCGAAACAGCGCGCTTTTCGGCTTTTGAGATAAAACTGACCAGTTCAGCGCAAAAAATGAATAAAATTTGAACATTTTAACTGGACAATTTGGCGTCTTTGCGCTATGATAATTCTGTTTGAGATACCGGTCAAACAACTCAGAAAAATGGCCCGTGTGTGGGTCAGATTTGCGAGGTGGACCTATGAAGCAAAGCTTTTACGGCGGCGTGCATCCCCATGACCGGAAGGAGTTGGCACGCCACAAGGAGATTGTGCCTCTCAGCGCGGCTCCCAAAGAGGTCGTCATCGCCATGGCGATGCACGTCGGCGCGCCCTGCAAGCCCATCGTCTCTGTGGGCGATCAGGTGAAGGTGGGCCAGAAGATCGGCGAGATCGCCGGCCTGGGCGCCCCCATCCACGCGTCGGTGTCCGGCACGGTCAAGGCGGTGGAGCCCCGTCCCTATGTGGGCGGCGGCAAGTGCATGTCCGTGGTCATCGAGAACGATTTCCAGGACACCTGGGGCTCTGAGCTCACCCCCCATCCCGACTACACCAAGCTGACGACCAACGAGATCGTGGAGATCGTCAAGGAGGCCGGTATCACCGGTATGGGCGGCGCCGGCTTCCCCACCCACGTGAAGATCAGCTCCGGCCTGGGCAAGGTGGACACGCTGATCCTCAACGGTGCGGAGTGCGAGCCGTACATCACCGCCGACCACCGGCTGATGCTGGAGCAGGGCGAGAAGGTCATCGGCGGCGTGCGCATCCTGATGCAGGCCTTCGGCCTCAAGAGCGCCGTCATCGGCGTGGAGGCCAACAAGGAGGATGCCATCGAGCACCTGAAGGCCCTGGTGGGCGGCAAGAACGACGTGACGGTGGAGTCTCTGCGCACCCGGTACCCCCAGGGTGCTGAGAAGCAGCTGATTCAGCGCATCACCGGCCGCGAGGTGCCCCCCGGCGGGCTGCCCGCCCATGTGGGCTGCGCGGTGTTCAACGTGGGCACCGCCGCCGCCGTGTACGACGCCGTGGTGGAGGGCAAGCCCCTGACCCACCGCATCGTCACCGTCACCGGCGACGCCATCAAGGAGCCCAAGAACCTGCGGGTTCCCCTGGGCACCTCCTTCCAGCAGATCATCGACGAGGGCAAGGGCTTCAAGGAGACCCCCGACCGGGTGCTCACCGGCGGCCCCATGATGGGCATCGCCCAGTACACCCTGGACGTCACCTGCATCAAGGGCACCAACGCCGTGCTCTGCCTGACCAAGAAGGAAGCCGCCCCCGTGGTGGAGGAGGAGACCTGCCTGCGCTGCGCCCGCTGCGTCAACGTCTGTCCCATGCACCTGACCCCGGTGTACATGCACCTGTACGCCGAAAAGGGCATGTGGAAGGAGGCCGAGGCCCTCAACGTCATGGACTGCATCGAGTGCGGCTCCTGCAACTACATCTGCCCCGCCCGTATCCACCTGGTCCAGTCCTTCCGTGTGACCAAGGGTGAGCTGCGGGCTCTGGCGGCCAAGGAAAAAGCGGCGAAGGAGGCGGCCAAAGCATGAACGAGGAAAAGAACCTGAGACTCACGGTGGCTTCGTCCCCCCACGTGGCCTCTCCCATTGACACCCAGAACCTGATGCGGGACGTGCTCATCGCCCTGGTGCCCGCCATGGTCATGGGCGTGGTGTTCTTCGGCCCCCGGGCCCTGGTCGCCACCATCATCTCCGTGGTGGCCTGCGAGTTCTTTGAGTGGGCCTACCGCAAGATTATGAAGAAATCCTGCGCCAACAAGGATCTGTCCGCCGCCGTCACCGGCGTGCTGCTGGCCTTCGTGTGCGCGCCCACCCTGCCCTACTGGATGCTGATCATCGGCGATTTCTTCGCCATCGTGGTGGTCAAGCAGCTCTTCGGCGGCCTGGGCCAGAACTTCCTCAACCCCGCCCTGGCGGGCCGCGCCTTCCTGATGCTGTGCTACCCCGTGGCCATGACCACCTGGATTGTGCCCGGCATCGGCGCGGACAAGTGGGCCAATGTGCTGGGCAACACCACCACCATGGCCGGCGCCGACATTGTCACCGGCGCCACCCCCCTGAGTGTGGACTTCATGCACTCTGGCCTGCTGCCCGATGCGTCTCTGCTGGACGCCTTTGTGGGCAACGTGGGCGGCTGCATCGGTGAGATTTCCGCCCTGGCCCTGCTGCTGGGCGGGGTGTACCTGATCGCCCGGGGCGTGATCCGCGCCCGCATCCCCGTGGCCTACATTGCCACCGTGGCGGTGCTCACCTTCATCTTCCCCAAGGGCGACGCTGACCGTCTGGCCTGGATGCTGTATCAGCTGTTCACCGGCGGCCTGTTCCTGGGCGCCTTCTTCATGGCCACCGACTATGTCACCAGCCCCGTCACCAAGAAGGGCGAGATTATCTACGGCATCGGCTGCGGCCTGCTGACCGTGTTCATCCGCTACTTCGGCGGCTACCCCGAGGGCGTGAGCTACTCCATCCTGATCATGAACTGCTGCGTGTGGCTCATTGACAAGGTGGGCAAGCCCAACCGCTACGGCGTGACCAAAGAGATGCGCGCCGCCGAGAAGGCGGCCAAAAAAGCCGGGAAGGAGGGTTAACCATGACTGAGACGAAAAAAGATCCCGGCACTGCCACTCTCGTGGTGGTCCTGTTCCTCATCTGCCTGGTGACCTCTCTGCTGCTGGGCCTGACCAACGAGGTGACCGCACCCTTTATCGAGGCGAATAACTGGAAGACCACCCAGGAGGCCATGAACGCTGTTCTGCCCGCCGACGAGTACACCGACGTGACCGCCGACTACGCCGGCGGCGACGCCACCGTGGAGGCCGTCTATCAGGCCGGCGACGCCGGCTATGTGGTGCAGGTCTCCCCGCCCACCTCCTTCAGCGGCAACCTGACCATCATGGTGGGTGTGGACTCCAGCTACGCCTGCACCGGCATTTCCGTCACCAGCACCGGTGAGACCTCCGGTCTGGGCTCCAATGCCAGCCGGCCCTCCTTCGCCGATCAGTTCATCGGCAAGACCGGCACCGTGGCCGTCACCAAGGACGGCGGCGACATCAACGCCATCACCGGCGCCACCATCACCTCCCGCGGCGTGTGCGAGGCGGTCAACTCCGCCATCGCCGTGGCCGAGAGCATGGGTTAAGGAGGTAAGAACGTGAATCCGAAAAAGCAATTGATGGACGGCCTGTTCTTCCAGAACCCGGTTACCGTCCAGCTGCTGGGCATGTGCTCCACCATGGCCATCACCACCACCATCTTCAATGGCATTGGTATGGGCGTGTCCGTGCTGATTATCCTGACCCTGTCCAACATCCTGATCGCCGCGCTGCGGAAGATCATCCCCAACAACATCCGTATCGCCTGCTTCATCGTGGTGATCGCCGGCTTCGTGACCATCGTGGATCTGATGCTTCAGGCCTTCATCCCGGCCCTGTCCAAGAGCCTAGGCCTGTTCATCCCCCTGATCGTGGTGAACTGTATCATCCTGGGCCGCGCCGAGGCGTTCTCCTACAAGAACACCATCGCCGCCTCCACCCTGGACGGTATCTTCCAGGGCCTGGGCTACACCATCATCCTGGTGATCATGTGCGTCATCCGTGAGTTCCTGGGCGCCGGCACCATCATGGGCGGCCTGCTGGAGATCGGTGAGAACGGCCAGCTGGTCTTCGGCCTGGGCACCGCCGCCGGTATCCGCATCCTGCCTGAGGCCTTCCCCGCCCTGGGCATGATCCTGCCGGTGGGCGGCTTCCTCACCCTGGCCTGCCTGATCGCCGCCATGCAGTACATCCTGAACAAGCCCAAGAAGGACAAAAAGACTGAGGAGGTGGCCAAGTAATGGGATTTGATCTTGCCAACCTGTTCAGCGTGGCCCTGGGCGCCATTCTGGTCAACAACTTCATTTTCTCCCAGTTCCTGGGCATCTGCCCCTTCATGGGCGTGTCCAAGAAGATCGACACCGCCGCCGGCATGGGCATCGCCGTGACCTTCGTCATGGGCCTGGCCTCCGCCATCTGCTGGCCCATCAACCAGTTCCTGCTGGTGAACCCCGCTATCTACGGCGAGGGCGGCCCCAATCTGGCCTTCATGCAGACCGTGGTCTTCATCCTGGTCATCGCCGCCCTGGTGCAGTTCATCGAGATGTTCCTGAAGAAGTCCATGCCCTCCCTGTATGAGGCCCTGGGCATCTACCTGCCCCTGATCACCACCAACTGCGCGGTGCTGGGCGTGGTGCTCCAGAACACCCAGAACGGCTACGACTTCATCACCAGCGTGGTGTACGGCATCACCGGCGGCCTGGGCTTCATGCTGGCCATCGTGATCTTCGCCAGCATCCGGGAGCGGCTGACCTTCTCCGAGTGCCCCAAGGCCTTCGAGGGCTTCCCCATCGCTCTGATGACCGCCGGCCTGGTGGCTCTGTCCTTCATGGGCTTCTCCGGCCTGAAGGTCTTTTAAGGAGGGCGGAAGAATATGAATTTTCAGATTGTTATCATCGCGGTGGTGATCCTGGCTGCCCTGGGCGCCCTGTTCGGACTGGTGCTGGGCTTTGCCGCCAAGGTCTTCGCCGTTGAGGTGGATCCCAAGGAAGAGGCCGTGCTGGGCTGCCTGCCCGGCGCCAACTGCGGCGGCTGCGGCTTCGCCGGCTGCTCCGGCTATGCCGCCGCCGTGGCCAAGGGCGCTGCCCCGGTCAACGCCTGCGCCGCCGGCGGCGAGGCGGTTGCCGCCCAGATCGCTGAGATCATGGGCGTGTCCGCCGGCGCCATGGTCAAGCAGCTGGCCCAGGTGCACTGCACCGGCTGCGGCCAGAACTACAAGCAGTATGAGTACGTGGGCCTCCACGACTGCGTGGCGGCCTCCAAGGTGCCCGGCGGCGGCGCGCTGTCCTGCGCCTACGGCTGCCTGGGCCTGGGCTCCTGTGAGAAGGCCTGCCCCTTCGACGCCATCCACGTCATCGACGGCGTGGCCAAGGTGGACGAGGAGAAGTGCAAGGCCTGCGGCAAGTGCGTGGACATCTGCCCCCGTCACATCATCGCCCTGGAGCCCTACAAGACCAAGCGCCACGTCACCATTCCCTGCTCCTCCCACGACAAGGGTGTGGACGCACGGAAGGTGTGCGACAACGGCTGTATCGGCTGCTCCCTGTGCGCCAAGAGCTGCCCCAAGGAAGCCATCACCATGGTCAACAACCTGGCCGTCATCGACTACGAGAAGTGCATCGGCTGCGGCATCTGCGCCCAGAAGTGCCCCCGCAAGCTGATCACCGTGGACGGCAAGGTGCCCGAGGTGAAGCCCGCGGCCCCCAAGGCGGCCCCTGCCGCCGCCAAGCCCGCGGCCCCCGCCGCGGAGGCCCCCAAGGCCGAGCCCGCCGCCAAGGCGGAGGGCACCTCCGAGACCAAGGAGTAAAAACGGCATCAGAAAGCGCGCGTTCCGTTTGGAACGCGCGCTTTTTGCCGTCTGTACGGGGCCTTACTGCTTGGTGCCCAGCTGGAAGGACGCGCACTCGGTGTTGGCGCAGTTGGTCACGTTGGCGTCGCAGCAGCCTACCTTGATCTCGTTCAGGGTGCAGTAGTTCTGCTCGCCGCAGTGATAGGCGCAGCGGTTGACGGAGCAGCGGATGCTGTTGTTGGGGGTCTTGTTCATGGTTCGATTCCTCCTTGATTCCTGGCTCGCGCAAGGGAAGCACCGCCCTCCGCGGGGCGGAGGAGGTGCTTCCCTAGTATGCGCCGCCAGGGGCGGAATATGCATCTACGGTTTGCCGGCGGTCTGATCCTCCGGCTCCGTCTCATCCGGCCAGAGGGTGGGAATGAACCGGCGGGCGAACCAGCCCCGGCCCCGGTTTTTCACATAGAAATAGCCGATGAAGGAGAACACCACCGCGCCGATGAAGTTGACGAACAGATCCTTCATGGTGTCCAGAATGCCGATGTCCAGATAGCCGCCCAGGCCCAGGGCGTGCTGGGTGCCGTCGGCGGTGACCACAATCACGTCGGTGATGTCCTCAATAGCCACCGGGGTGTTGCCGCCGCTGGGATCCAGCATCACCGAGCCGATGGAGTGGACGATGGTGTCCTTCTGCATGTCCAGCAGGAAGAGCTGATCCATCAGGCACTCAAAGAACTCCCACAGCACCCCGATGGTCATGGAGAAGCAGAAGGCCACCACAGCCAGATACACCGGCGACAGGGTGAAGGCCAGCTTCTCGTTGCGGTTGAGGATGTCCAGCAGGGAGAAGCCGATAGCGGCGCACAGGAAGCCGTTGAGGGTGTGCAGCATGGTGTCCCAGTAGGGGAACTGGACATAGTAGGCCTGGATCTCCCCCAGGATCTCCGCCGCGAAGATGAACAGGAGGATGATGACCTCCAGGGTGTCGGGGATCTCGATGCGGATGGTGCGTTCAATGAAGCTGGGCAGGGTGAAGAGGAACAGGGTGAGCACGCACAGGAACACGTTTTCAAAGTTCCCGTTGAAGAACTGGGCCACCAGCGCCACAAGTACCAGGGCGCGGAGGGTGATATACACCGCCGTCAGCCCCGGCTTGGCCTTGATCTGCTCCCGCAGGGTGGGGTGGCCCGGCAGAGGGGCGGGCTTTTTGTGCTTCCGCATGTCACAGGCCCTCCGCGTCACCGGCCAGGGGCAGCAGCTCCGCCGACAGGCGCAGGTATTTCCCCGCATCCTGGGCCAGCCCGGCCAGCTCATCAGGGCGCAGGGGCCGCTTGACCCTGGCGGGTGAGCCCACCACCAGGCTGCCCGGCGGGATTACCGCACCCTGGGTCACCAGGGCGCCGGCGGCCACCAGGCTGTCCGCCCCGATCACACAGCCGTTGAGAAGCACCGCCCCCATGCCGATGAGGGCCCCGTCCTCCACCGTGCAGCCGTGGAGGATGGCGCCGTGCCCCACCGTGACCCCGCGGCCCACGGTCATGGGGAACCCATCGTCGCAGTGGAGCACGGCGTTATCCTGGATGTTGGAGTCCCGTCCGACCCGGATGGGGGCCTCATCCCCCCGGAGCACCGCGCCGTACCAGAGGCTGGCGCCGGCCTCCACGGACACCTCTCCCACCACAACAGCGGTCTCCGCCACCCGGGCGGCAGGATCAATCTGAGGCCGGAGATTGCCATAGGCCTGCAGCATTGCGATCGTCTCCCTTCGTGTTTTTCAGATAAGAACCATTATACCGATCCACGCCCCGCCTGGCAAGTCAAATCTGGCGAGGCGACCGCATAGGATAGTGGGGAGGTGAATCCGATGGATCTGAAAAACAACAAGGTGACGGTGGGGGAGCTGATGGAGCATCCCGGCGCCCGGGCGGTGCTCCAGCGGCGGTTCCCCATGCTGATGAAGCACCCTGTGATGGGGGCGGCCCGCACCATTACCCTGGAGCAGATCCTGGCCGTGGCCAGGGAGTACGTGCCCCAGAAGAAGCTGGACGAGGCCCTCAGCGACCTGCGCCGGGCCTGAGCCGGTGCTCAGGCGGCCCGGCGGCGTGGGAGGCCGGCGTACCACCGCAGCACGGCGGGGTCGCCGCTGCGCCGCAGCAGCCGGGCGGTGAGGAGGGTGTCCGCCCCCAGCAGCACTGCGGCGGGGGGCAGGGCCCAGAGGGGGATCCGGGCGGCCAGCCAGGCCGCCGCCGGGTGGATGAGGTAGAGCACCGCCAGGGCCAGGATGCCCCAGAACAGGGCGAACAGGGGGCACACCCGCCCGCCCAGGTTTCCCGGCAGGTGGGAGTAGTCCCAGAAGGACACCCGGAACACCTTTTCATAGAACAGGCTGGTCAGGTACTCCACCGCCGTGCACGCCGCGCCGGCGGCGGGGAGGAGGAGCAGTGGGCGCGCCTGCACAAAGGGGGGCAGGGCCAGGACGGCCAGGGCCCCCAGCCCGTACACCGGGCAGATGGGCAGGAGGAGCCGGCACTTCCGATCCCGCTTGGCGCCGCCCACCACCCGTACATAGACCACTTCCACCAGAAAGCCCAGAAAGCTGTAGATCAGAAAATACCAGAACCAAACCATGCAACCGCCCCGCTCCGTCCAATTTTCTCTAGCATGGACGGGGCGGGGCGGGCTTATGAGATGCAGTTTTTAGCAGGGACGGGCGGCGCACAAGGCGGGGCGCGAAAAAGGTTGGAAATTTGTCCATTCCGCTCTTGCCGTAGAGGGGGGAAATATGATACGATAGAAAAAATTCTAAAGGGGTAATGAAGGGTCATGCGGCATTTGATCGACTTTGGAGACCTGACGCGGGCGGAGTGGGATTCCCTGTACCAGCGGTGCAGCGAGATTATGGACCACCCCGCTGATTTTATGGACGCCTGCAGGGGGCGGGTGATGGCCAGCCTGTTCTACGAGCCGTCCACCCGCACCAACTTTTCCTTCCAGACCGCCATGCTGCGGGTGGGAGGCACGGTGTTCGGCTTTGCCGATCCCAAATCCACCTCCACCGCCAAGGGGGAGACCCTGAAGGACACCATCAAGATGGTATCCGGCTACGCCGATGTGGTGGTCATGCGCAACCCCAAGGAGGGGGCGGCCAAGGCGGCCTCCCTGTACTCCGATGTGCCGGTGATCAACGCCGGCGACGGCGGGCACATGCACCCCACTCAGACCACCGCCGATCTCACCACCATCACCCGCCTGCGGGGCAAGGTGGACGGGCTGTCCGTGGGCCTGTGCGGCGATCTGAAAAACGGCCGCACCGTCCACTCCCTCATCAAGGCCCTGGCCAAGTTTGAGGGCATCAAGTTCTTCCTCATCGCCCCCCGGGAGCTGGCGGTGCCCGAGTACATGCGGGCTTTCATGCGGGAGAACGACATGTGGTTCACCGAGGTCACCGGCCTGGAGGCGGTCATCCCCCAGCTGGACGTGCTCTACATGACCCGCATCCAGCGGGAGCGGTTTGTGGACCCCCTGGAGTACGAGCGGAACCGTGGCATCTACATCCTCACCCGCCGCAAGCTGGACCGGGCCAAGAAGGATCTGCTGGTGATGCACCCCCTGCCCCGGGTGGACGAGATTGCCATCGACGTGGACGACGACCCCCGGGCGGTGTACTTCGACCAGGCCCGGTACGGCATGTTCGCCCGCATGGCCCTGCTCACCGACCTGGCCAACCAGGAGCGGTACAGGCCCGAGCCGGTGGCCATCGGCACCAAGCCGGTGTGCTCCAACCCCAACTGCATCACCCAGACCGAGCTCTACCTGCCCCCGCTGGTGAAGCAGAACGGCGGCGTGGACTGCTGCGCTTACTGCGACAAGGAGCTGCGGTAAATTCGCGGCCCTGCGGGCAAAAAATTTCTCATATTGTGCGACCAAAGGCCCTCTCTGCCGCTCTATATAGGCAGAAGGGCCTTTCATTTCATCGGGAGAGGAGGCGGGATCATGACGGACAGTGAGCTCATCGCTCTCTATCAGGCCCGGGATCCCCGGGCGGTGGAGGAGACCCGGGCCCAATACGGGGCCTGGTGCGCTGCCATTGCCCGCCGCCTGCTGACAGACAGCCGGGATGTGGAGGAGTGCCTCAATGACTGCGCCCTGGCGGTGTGGAATGCCATCCCGCCGGCGGAGCCGAAGCACTTCCGGGGCTGGCTTGGGGCCATCGTCCGCCACCGGGCCTTAGGGCTTGTTTGAAACATGTCAACATGCCCAATCGGCGGGCCTTTTGCCCCCTGGACGGCGCAATTTTTCCTTGAAATCCGTCAGGATTCCTGCGAAAAAATTGCTTGCCAGCGGCCCAAAATCCCTCGCCGCTGGACACATCGCCAAGTTTCGAACAAGCCCTAGCCATCGGGAAGGCCAATGACCGCCGGCCGTCCACAGTGGAGGAGAGCGCCCTGGAGCTGGCCGCGTCTCTGCCGGCGGCGGACACGCCCCACGGACAGGCAGAGGCGGAGGAGCTGGGCCGGGCCATCTCCCGGTTTCTCCGGGTGCAGAAGGAGCCGGCACGGGTGGTATTCCTCCGGCGGTACTGGTATGCCGACTCGGTGGAGCAGGCGGCGGCCCATATGGGCTGGAGCATCAGCAAGACCAAGACCGTCCTCTACCGTACCCGAAACCGGCTGCGGGAATTTTTGGAACAGGAGGGACTCTGGAATGGATAAAGAGATCCTGTTGGATGCGTTGAATGACCTGGATCCAGAGCTGGTGGAGGAGGGAGCCGCTCCGCGGAGGCGGCCCGGTCGGCGGGCCCTGATTCTGGCGGCGGCCCTGGCCGCAGCCGTGTGCATCATGGGGGCCACCGGGGTTCTGGAGCGGGCTCTGCTGATGACGGGGGTGGACATCGTCCGCACCCCCCATAGGGCCTGGGTGAGCTTTCGTTTTGCCGAAGCCCCTTACACCGTGGAGGGGGAGCGGGTATATTTCACCGCCGACGGCCAGCACACCGATATTACCGCTCAGATCGACGAAAACATCCCCTATATCTATGAGACGGAGCACGAAGGCCGCCCCACATGGCTCATGGTGGGGGGTGCGCCAGGGGCTCTGGGCTGGGCCGAGGTGTGGGCTGGCCGGGAGGCGGTGGAAGTGGCCTTTCAAGCCGGTGGTGGCAGCGGCGTGCTCAATCTGGACGCCCAGAGGCTCCGGGAACGGATCTGGCGGGAACTGCTGGGGGATGTCTCCTGGCTGTCCGCCGGCCTGGACGCCATCCAGGGCGAGCTGGAGGCCCTGCTGCCGGAGCCGTGAGACCCTCTGCCGTTTTGACGAAGAGAGGCTTGCCTTTTTGATTGCGGCGCAGTGCAGCGAGCATATCGTCAAGGGGCTGTCTCTGCCATATCCAGATATATCGGTTTGTTCAATACGGCTTTATATCCATTTGTCTGGTCACCGGTGATGGTAATAAAATATGATTCACCAAAGTGTGCCTCCCATGAGACAGGCTCCATATATTTTGTGATGTCATCCGGATATACGTTTTCATAATTGGGAGCCACGTATTCGGTTATGATTCGGAACTGCATGGACAGCTCAAAAGGCTCAGAGGGGTTATTCAGTTCCTCCTGATTCCACACCACAATGTTATCAGAATCGCGGCTGATCAGCGATCCATCCGCATTTGATATGCCTCCACTGTATTCATGGCTGTCTGCACGATAATCAAAAACCAGCAACCCGATATCCTCTTTCGCATCTAATCGTATATGCAGGGCGATTTCATCATCAGCAGGCGCATATTCGTTAGGAATCATCTGATTGTAGACGACGAGGCTCAGTCCCAGCACAATCACAACCGCAGCAATCATTCCAATTATCTTTTTCTTCATTTTAGAAGCACTCCTATTGATCGAATCATTTTTGCCCTCATGGAAAGAACATTTCCATGATCGCAGCAGCAAGATCATCGGTGCTGCCCTGACAAACAGCCGTTCAAATGAGTGAAAAGTCACTTCGGGAACGGCGGTTTCAGGTTTACTATAACATCCACTCCAAT
>DGYMJ06203__coassemble_610_pt1 | contig 19714 bp, 16 predicted proteins | sample DGYMJ06203__metabat2_low_PE_040 | metagenome-assembled genome bin DGYMJ06203 | reverse complement strand
GCGGAGGAGATCCTGCTCACCGAAATCCGCGATCTGTTGAAGGAGCAAAAGCATGTCTGATCAACCCAACCAAAACAACGAGAACCAGGAGCAGCAGCCCTCCTACACCCCCGCCTCCCCTCTGAAGCGCACCCTGGCGTGGGTGGGGCTGGTGTATATGCTGGCCTTTGTGGGACTCAACCTCTACCCCTTTTTCAGCGGCGGGCAGTACCTGCGGGGCATCTATCCCCTGCTGGCCTGCCCCGCCGCCGCCGGGCTGGCGGTGATTGCCCTGCTGCGGCTGCGGCAGAAGGACTGCCTGCCCTCCCAGAGGGCGGTGATGGGCCTGGTGGCCGCCGGCTGCGCGGTGGTGTTTGTCGTGGGCCTGGTGCAGGGGATTCCGCCCCTGCTGGCCGGACTGGGGGTGTGAGCCGTGGAGGAGCGCATTGCCAGGGGCCTGGCCGCCCTGGGGCTCACCCCGCCGCCCGACGCCGCCCCAAAGCTGGCGGAGTACGGCCGCCTGCTGCTGGAACAGAACCAGGTCATGAACCTGACCGCCATCACCGACCCCGACCAGGTGGTGGATCTCCACTTCCTGGACTGCGCCGCCCTGCTCACCCTGGGGGTGGACTTCCGGGACAAATCCCTCATCGACGTGGGCACCGGGGCGGGCTTCCCCGGCCTGCCCCTGAAAATCCTGGAGCCCTCCCTCCGCCTCACCCTGCTGGACAGCCTGGGCAAGCGCGTCCGTTGGCTGGAGAGCGTCTGTGAAGCACTTTCCCTTAACAGTGTTGCCTGTCTCCACGCCCGGGCGGAGGAACAGGCCCTGGCGGAGGGCTTCCGCGACGGCTTTGACCTGGTGACCTCCCGGGCGGTGGCCGCCCTCCCCCTCCTGTGCGAGCTGTGCCTGCCCTACGTGAAGGTGGGCGGCCTCTTCCTTGCCATGAAGAGCGTGGACAGCGGCGAGGAGCTGAACCAGGCCGGCCGGGCCATCGCCAAGCTGGGGGGCCGCCTGCTGCCCCCGGTGGACTACGAAATCCCCGGCTGCGGCGTGCGCCACCGGGTGGTGCGGGTGGAGAAGCTCTCCCCCACCCCCAAGGGCTACCCCCGGCGCTGGGCAAAAATCCAGAAAGCCCCCCTTTAACGCGGAATTTTCTTACCAATTTGCACAAATAGCCATTGATTCCCAACCCGAAGTATGATAAGGTATTGACGGGAGTGAGCCTATGTCCACTGCAATCGTAATCACATCGGGAAAGGGCGGCACCGGAAAGACCTCCCTCACCGGCGGCGTGGCCTCCTGCCTGGCCGCCCTGGGGCACCGGGTGCTGTGCATCGACATGGACATCGGCCTGCGCAACCTGGATCTCACCCTGGGGCTCAGTGACCGGGCGCTGATGGACTTCACCGACGTGCTGTCGGGCCGCTGCACCCTGGAGCGGGCCGCCGTCCCCCACCCGGAAATCCAGGGCCTGTTCCTGCTCACCGCGCCGGTGAACCTGCCCGGCACGCCCCTGGACGAGGCCGCCATGAAGGCGCTCCTCCGCCAGGCCAGGGAGCAGTACGACTACATCCTCATGGACTCCCCCGCCGGACTGGGGGAGGGCTTCCGCCTGGCCTGCTGCGGGGCCGACCGGGCCGTGGTGGTGTCCACCACCGACGCCTCCGCCCTGCGGGACGCCCAGCGCACCGTGGCCGTCCTCCGGGGGCGCATCCCGCGCATCCATCTTGTGGTCAACCGGGTGCAGCCCAAGCTGCTGCGCCGGCTCCACACCACCATTGACGACGCCATGGACACCGCCGGCCTGCCCCTGCTGGGCATCGTGCCGGAGGATCCCCAAGTCCTGCTGTGCGCCAACCAGGGCACGCCCCTGATCCTCCGGGCCAGCCGGGGGGCCGCCATCGCCTATCTGAACATCGCCAGGCGCCTGCTGGGGCAGCGCGTCCCCCTCATGAAGCTCCACTAAGCGAATCTGTAAATTGGAAAGAAGGTTTCCCATGATGAATATTGCCCTGATGAGTCACGACCGGAAGAAGGAGCTCATGGTTCAGTTCTGCATCGCCTACTGCGGCGTGCTGTCCAAGCACACCATCTGCGCCACCAACACCACCGGCCGCCTGGTGAGCGAGGCCACCGGCCTGCCCGTGCAGCTCTTCCTCTCCCACGAGCACGGCGGCAGCCAGCAGATCGGCGCCCGCATCGCCTACAACGAGATCGACATGGTGCTCTTCTTCAACGACCCCCAGTCCGGCGATCTGGACGCGGATTTGAAGTATATCACCAACCTGTGCGACCAGTACAACGTGCCCTACGCCACCAACCTGGCTACCGCCGAGGTGCTCATCCACGGCCTGGAGCGGGGCGACCTGGACTGGCGCGATATCATCAACCCCAAGACCAAGCCCTTTACCGCGTAAGCAATCAATCTCTCCCCCGCTCCAGAGGCCGCCGTAAGGCGGCACGGCGGCCCATGCCGCCGAAGGCCGACGGAATTCATTTCCGGCGGCCGCAAATCAAAATCATTGGGGTCCCCGCACGGTGCGAAGCACCGGGTGGGGTGCGGGGAGATCTGGACTGGCGCGATATCATCAATCCCAAGACCAAGCCCTTTACCGCGTAACACCCACCCCTCACCGACCAAGGCAAGACGGGCAGGCCGCCAGGGCTGTCCGCCTTTTTGCTGGAAAGGAGCCCGTCATGAAACGGAGCCAGATCCTCGCCGCCGCCGGGGCCGCTGCCGCCCTCATTCTGCTGGTGCTCACCCTCCGGCAGGTCTCCGCCCTCCGGGAGGAGGTGGACGGCCTCCGGGATCACCTGCTTCAAATGGAGCAGAGCTTCACCGATGGGATCAGCGGCATTGACAACGCCGTCCGCCGGGAGCTGGAGACCCAGGGCAGCCTGTTCTCCGCTTCTGACACCACCCTGGACTACCGGGACGGGGCCCTGGTGCTCACCGCGTCTGTATTACCCAAAGAGGTGAGGGCGGACGAGACCCTCACCCTCTCCGCGGGCGGGGTGAGCGCCCCCATGGCCGCCGGGGCGGACGGAGTCTATACCGCAGAACTCACCCTCCCCCTGGCGGCGGAGCTCACCCCAGCGGTGGCCTTCACCTCCCCCGCCGGCACCCGGCAGGAGGCGCTGGACTCCCTGTGGACGGGAGACGTGCTCACCACCGCCGGCGGGCTGGAGCTCACCGATCCGAATCCGGTGGTCACCCTCCAACAAAGCAGTGGCAGCTCCGGCGATGTGGACTTCTCCCCCGCCTGGGAGGAATAAGGATTGACTTTTTTCCCGGTTTGGGATACTATAGTCAGGCAAAACCGCCCTGACGGGGCAAGTACCGCGACATCCACCGCCACAGAGAGGACGCCATCGGCTGAAAGCGTCCGCGGCAGGGGCGCGGGAGACGGCCCTACCAGCGGGCCCGGAGACGGGCGCGGTTCCCTTCCCGCAACAGAAGGACAGAGGGAGCGGAGTTCCGCTCTGAACATGGGTGGCACCACGAAAGCAGGGCGCTTTCGTCCCGTGACTGGGGACGAGAGCGCCTTTTTGCGTCCGGAGAGCTGGCCGGGGGACGGGCTTGCGCGGCGGCTGGCCTGACCTGACGCGGGTACGCCCACCGCCAGACCTGTAGGGGCGGATATCATCCGCCCGTCCTCTGTCCGCAGGGCCGCCATACATGGCGGCCGCCCAGTGGAGGCCCGGCCTCCGGCGGGCGCCTACGCGGCGGGCGCCCCGCTTTTGATGTCAAAAGCGGGGGGAAAACCAGCAGGGAGGGGGATTTCGATTCCACGGGTTAAGGTGGCTACGCCTGGATTTCTTTTGGGCTAAAACGTGCCACCGGCACGTTTCTTAACGCCCAAACTCCCCTGCACCCACCCCTTGAAACGACCAAGAAGGGGGAATTGCGATTCCCCCTTCTTGGAACTTCCCCCGAGCTGTCCTACAGGTAACATTCCGGCGGCAAAGGCTTACTTCGTAACGCCTCCGCCGCTCGGAGCGGGCGCGCAATGCGCATCCCTACAGATTGCTACTGTGACCACCCAGGTATTTCAGTGGCATGGTACCGACGGCGGCCCGGCGGGCCAAGCCGGTACAGCGAAACCACTCCCAGGGCTTGCAGGGTAACCCCGATGCGTGCCGCCCGAGGCGCGGCAGCGCCTATAGCGTCATTGCCTGGGAAACGGGCGGCAATGCGGGCCCGGTTCTTACAGGCCAATTACAACCCACCGCCGCCATGAACCCCCGTATTGGGGGGTCCAGGGCGGGCGAAGCCCCCCGGCCCTTCTTTCTCCCCATTTCTTCGGGAAGAAATGGGGGCGCCCGCCGCGTCGGAGGCGCCGGGGGCGCTTCCGATAGAAATCCAGCGAAGCCACCTTCAAAAAAGCGGCGCGTCCCTCGGGGGGAGCCCCCGGTAATCGAGCGGCGCGCCGAGTCGTCGCGCCCCACGAAGAAGGAGATCCCCAATGTCCAGCGGGCGACCACAGGTCGCCCCTACGGACGGTTAAGTCATATCCCGGCAGATCACGGGCGGATGATATCCGCCCCTACAGACCCGGAAATTGACAGACCAGCACCGGTCGGGCCAATCCCCCGGTCGACCATCTGTTTTCAATGATTCATCATCAATTCTATAAGAGGAGCACGATTATGGCACACATCAAACCCAGAACCCTGTCCGGCTTTATGGAGCTGCTGGCCCCTGCGGGTCGTTGACCCGCAGGGGACCCCGGATTTCACTCAAATAGGCCGAAGTGAATTCGGCCTATTTCAAGGTTTTTGCTGCGCAAAAACGCTTGACGCCGCTTCCGCGGCGGGGCGGGCAGCAATCAAATATGAAAAGAAGGAGCATCCCTATGGCACACATCAAACCCAGAACCCTGTCTGGCTTTATGGAGCTGCTGCCCGCGCGGCAGGTGCAGTTCGACCGGATGGTGGAGATCCTGCGCAAGAGCTACTCCCTGTACGGCTTCACCCCCCTGGACACCCCGGCCATTGAGGCGGCCGAGGTGCTGCTGGCCAAGGGCGGCGGCGAGACGGAGAAGCAGATCTACCGCTTCACCAAGGGGGACACCGACCTGGCCCTCCGCTTTGATCTGACGGTGCCCCTGGCCAAGTACGTGGCCCTGCACCAGAACGAGCTGACCTTCCCCTTCCGCCGGTTCCAGATCTCCAAGGTGTACCGGGGAGAGCGGGCCCAGAAGGGCCGCTACCGGGAGTTCTACCAGGCCGACATCGACGTCATCGGCGACGGCGCCCTGGACATCACCAACGAGGCGGAGATCCCCTCCATCATCTACAAGACCTTCACCGCCCTGGGCCTGCACCGGTTCAAAATCCGGGTGAACAACCGGAAGGTCTTAAACGGCCTGTTCGCCATCCTGGGCCTGGAGGAGCAGGCCGGCGACGTGATGCGCACCATCGACAAGCTGGAGAAGATCGGGCCGGAGAAGGTGAAGGCCATCCTGACCGACGACTTCGCCGTGCCGCCCCAGGCCGCCGACCAGCTGCTGGAGCTGCTCGCCGCCGCCGACCCCATGGCCGCGCTGGAGCCCTTTAAGGGCCGGAACGAGCTCTTCGACCAGGGCGTGGCCGAGCTGTCCACCGTGGTGAAGTATATGTCCGCCTTCGGCGTGCCGGAGGATCACTTTATGGTGGATCTCACCATCGCCCGGGGCCTGGACTACTACACCGGCACCGTCTACGAGACCGTCATGCTGGATCACCCGGAGGTGGGCTCCATCTGCTCCGGCGGCCGGTATGATAACTTAGCGGAATATTACACCGATAAACAACTCCCCGGCGTGGGTATTTCCATCGGCCTGACCCGCCTGTTCTCCGTGCTGGAGGCCCAGGGCTACCTGAACGACCAGCTGATCACCGCCCCGGCGGACGTGCTGGTGCTCCCCATGACCGAGGAGCTCACCGCCGCCATCTCCTTCGCCACCGCCCTGCGGGAGGCGGGCATCCGGGCCCAGATCCACACCGAGAAGAAGAAGTTCAAGCAGAAGCTGTCCTATGCGGACAAGCTGTCCATCCCCTACGCCGCCCTGCTGGGCGAGGACGAGATTGCCCAGGGCAAGGTGACGGTAAAGGATCTGGCCACCGGCGTGCAGGAGACCCTCACCCCCGCGGAGGCGGTGGAGCTGGTGCGCTCCGCCCTGGCCGCCCGGGCGGGCGGCGCGCCCATCAAAGAGCCGGAGGCGTAATGGAACTTTTCCCCTTCCCCGCCGTCTAAAGGTGGAAACTCAGACCATCGTAAGGAGGAAACCTTCCATGAAAAAACTCGCCGCCCTCGTGCTCTCCGCCGCCCTGCTGGCCGGCTCCGCCGCCGCCGTCACCCCGGAGGAGGCCTTCCCCGCCGTCCACACCTACCCCGGCTTCATCGACGTGGAGGAGGGCGCCTGGTACGCCGACGCCGCCCGGGTGTGCTGTGAGGTGGGGCTGATGCAGGGCACCGGCCACGCCTTCGCCCCCGACGAAGTGCTCACCGTGGGGGAGGTGGCCGCCATCGCCGCCCGCATGAACCAGGCCGTCACCGGGGAGGCTATCCCCGAGGCCAACCCCGGCCAGCCTTGGTATGCCCCCTATGTGACCTACCTGGAGGGCCTGGGCGTCACCGTGCCCGACGGGGCCCGGACCGCCGACCGGCAGGACTTCATCACCCTCCTGGCCGCCGTGGTGCCGGAGGACATGCTCACCCCCATCAACACCATCACCTCCCTGCCCGACACCAGCGACGCCCAGGTGCTGGCCTTCTACAACGCCGGCATCCTCACCGGCGTGGACGACTGGGGCACCTTTGCCGGGGACAAGACCCTCACCCGGGCGGAGTGCGCCGCCATGGTGGCCCGGGTGGCCCGGCCAGAGCTGCGGCAGACCTTCACCCCCGCCGACTACGATATATTCACCGCCGCCGGTATGAAGCCCTCTGACGTGCTGTTCACAGGCGGCACCACCGCCGGGCAGTTCCTGCCCGTGGTGCAGGAGCTCATCGACGGCCTGGAGGCGGACTGCGCCGCCGCGGGCATGGAGTTCAACTGGTTCAACACCGTGGACGGCGTGGAGTTCCTGGACTATGTGAAGAACACCGCCCTGACCCACTTCGGCGTCACCGCCAAGGAGAGCACCGACCTCTACAAGAACTTCGACGTGCAGGTCTACTACTCCCGCCTGCTGGATCTCCGGGGCGAATAAGGGTACCCCCAGAGCGTGCGCCCGCGCGGCGGTGAGCCCGTTATCGAACCGTAGGGCCGCCATACATGGCGGCCGCCCAGTGGAGGCGCGGCCTCCGGCGGCCCGCCCCCGGGGGTTCCCCGGCAGGTGGATGGCGCGCCGAGGTCGTCGCGCCCCACGTCGTCGACACAAGTTACGGATCGCTCGCTTCGCCGCAAGCGGCAAAGCTCGTTCCCTCCACTGTGCCTCCTCTCCCCACGACGACCACTCCGTTGGGTCGCCGCGGGGCCCCATTAGACGGGCGGATGATATCCGCCCCTACGGGCAAAGGCGGCTGCCGGATTCCAGCTCTGGAGAACCCCCATATCTGTTATCATTTTATAAAATAATACTATTTGGAGTTGATTTACCATGGAAAATGTGCGCACACACTACCGCACCCACACCTGCGGGGAGCTCCGCATGGAGCACGTGGGCCAGACCGTCACCCTGGCGGGCTTTCTGGAGAACGTCCGGGAGGTGGGCCAGAACTTCGCCTTCGCCGTGCTGCGGGACTTCTACGGCGTGACCCAGGTGGTCATTGAGACCGAGGACATGTGGAAGGCCTTCAAGGGCCTGAACAAGGAGTCCACGGTGCAGATCACCGGCGTGGTGCGGGAGCGGGACAGCAAGAACCCCAAGCTGCCCACCGGCGACATCGAGGTGGTGCCCGAGAAGGTGGAGGTGCTGGGCCGCTGCCGCCACAACGAGCTGCCCTTCCAGGTGAACCGCAGCCGGGAGGCCGACGAGTCCGCCCGGCTGAAGTACCGCTATCTGGATCTCCGCAACCCGGCGGTGAAGAACAACATCATCCTGCGCTGCCAGGTGGTGGCCGCCCTCCGCAAGGCCATGATCGACCACGGCTTCCTGGAGATCACCACCCCCATCCTCACCGCCTCCTCCCCCGAGGGGGCCCGGGACTACCTGGTGCCCAGCCGCAAGCACCCCGGCAAGTTCTACGCCCTGCCCCAGGCCCCCCAGCAGTTCAAGCAGCTGCTGATGGCCTCCGGCTTCGACAAGTACTTCCAGATCGCCCCCTGCTTCCGGGACGAGGACGCCCGGGGCGACCGCTCCCCCGGCGAGTTCTACCAGCTGGACATGGAGATGGCCTTCGCCGACCAGGAGGACGTGTTCGCGGTGCTGGAGGACGTGCTGCCCCCCATCTTCGCCCAGTACGGCACCTACAACGTGGCCTCCACCGCCCCCTTCCGCCGCATCTCCTACCTGGAGGCCATGGACAAGTACGGCTCCGACAAGCCCGATCTGCGCATCGACCTGGTGGTGCAGGACGCCACCGATGTGCTGGGCGGCTGCGGCTTCGGGCCCTTTGAGGGCAACACCGTCAAGGCCGTGGTGGTCACCGGCTTCGAGGGCACCCGCAAGCAGATCGACAAGCTGTGCGCCGACGTGGAGGTGCAGGCCGGCGAGAAGGCCTACTGGTTCCGTTACGACGAGAACGGCGAGATCGTGGGCGGCATCGCCAAGTTTGTCCAGCCCATCAAGGACCAGGTGGTGGAGGCCCTGGGGCTGGAGAAGGGCTGCTTCGTGGGCCTGACCGCCGGCAAGCTGCTGGCCGCCCAGAAGACCGCCGGCGTGCTCCGCTCCAAGCTGGGCGCCTTCTGCCCCGCCCACATGGACAGGGAGCGGTACGAGTTCTGCTGGATCGTGGACTTCCCCATGTACGAGATCGGCGAGGAGTCCGGCGAGCTGGAGTTCTGCCACAACCCCTTCTCCATGCCCAACGGCGGGCTGGAGATCCTGAAAAAGGCCGCCAACCGCGAGGTGGATCCCCTGACCATCACCGCCTTCCAGTACGACCTGGTGTGCAACGGCGTGGAGCTGTCCTCCGGCGCGGTGCGGAACCACGACCCGGAGATCATGATCGAGGCCTTCCAGCTGGTGCGGCTGGGCGAGGACGACGTGAAGGCCAAGTTCCCCGCCATGTACAACGCCTTCACCTACGGCGCGCCCCCCCACGCGGGTATCGCCCCCGGCGTGGATCGGATGGTCATGCTGCTGGCCGGCGAGGAGTCCATCCGGGAGATCATCCCCTTCCCCATGAACAAGAACGCCCAGGATCTCATGATGGGCGCGCCCTCTTTTGTCGATCCGAAACAGTTAGAGGAGCTCAACATCGTGTGCACCAAGAAGGAGGAGGACGACGGCGAGTAAGCCGTTTTTCCCCACAACCGCAAAAGAATGTGGAAAACCCGGCGGAGTTGTCAAGACTCCGCCGGGTTTTTCTTTCGCTCCGGGACAATCAGCTCGAAGATCCGCTCTGCCTGCGGCGGTGCGCCCCCCGCCGCCTGCCACCCCGCCGCAAAGGCCAGACGCACCATGGAAAACAGGTAGCTCTCCGCCTCATCATACTCGTGGCGGTCCAAAAAGTTGGAAAAGGCCTCTTCAAATTCATTGGTGTACATAGCTTTCACCTCAAGGCGATTATAGGCGATTAGGTAGGAATCGTCAATATTTTATCCTCCTAAATGGTATATTCGTCTTGGTGATAATATGAAGCCGCTCAAAACAAAGGTCAGCCTGACCCTGGACATCCCAGTTCTGGAGCAAGTCCAAAAGCTGGCGGAGCAGGAGGACCGCTCCCTGTCCAGCTATATCAACCTGGTACTGAAGGCCCACCTGGCCAGCCTGAAGCAGGGCGAGGAAGCATAAGGGGAGCGCGCCGCAGCTGCGGTGCGCTCCCCGGGCTTTTTCTGGAAAGAAGGGGCGGGAGACGGGTGGACCAAGCCGCGTTCCCCCGCCCCACAAGCCGCCGCCGCAAATACCATGGTATTTCGGCGGCATGACACCAGCGGCGGCCCGGCGGGCCAGGCCGGTACAGCGCAGCGGCCATCAGGGCTTGCAGGGTAATCCCGATGCGTGCCGCCCGAGGCGCGGCAGCGCCTGTGACATGAGTGCCAGGAAAACAAGCGGCAATGCGCGGCTGGTCTTTGCCCTGTCTGTACAGCCCACCGCCGCCATGAGCCCCCGTACTGGGGGGGCCAGGGTGGGCGAAGCCCCCCGGCCCTTCTTTCCCCCCATTTCTTCGGGAAGAAATGGGGGCGCCCGCCGCGTCGGAGGCGCCGGGGGCGCTTCCGATAAAAATCCAGCGAAGCCACCTTCAAAAAAGCGGCGCGCCCCGCGAGGGGCCCCCTGGCAGGTGGATGGCGCGCCGAGTCGTCGCGCCCCACGAAAGAAGCCCCCGACGTCCAGCGGGCGACCACAGGTCGCCCCTACATCGTCGGCCCAAGCTGCGGATCGTTCGCTTCCGCGTAAACGCGAAAGCTCATTCCCTCCGCTGGGCCTCCTTCTCCCCACGCCGACCACTTCGTTGGGTCGCCGCGGGGGCCCCATTAGGTGCGCCGGGTCGTCGCGCCCCACGGGCCGGTGGTTCCGGGGGCAAACGGGCGGATACGATCCGCCCCTACGGGCTTGTCGGTTGACGTACCGCGCCGCGCAGGCCCTCCAGGACGGCGGACACGGTGTCCTCCAGGCTGCGGCCAGCCTCCACCTCCACGGTGAGATCGGCGTATTTCCGGTAGAGGGGCTCCCGCTGGGCAAAGACATGGGCCAGGGTCTCCCCGGGGGCCATGGCGATGCCCCGGGTGGTGATGTTGTCCACCCGCCGCTCCAGCTCCGCCAGGGGCACGTGGAGGTAGACCACCCTTCCCAGCTCCTTCAGCCGCTTCATGCCCCTCTCCCGGCACACGGCGGAGCCGCCGGGGGCGATGACGGTGCCGGTGCAGGCCAGGCCGGACAGCACCTCCCCCTCCAGATCCAGGAAGGCCTCCACCCCCAGAGCGTCCAGGACGTCCTGGAGCAGGGCCCCCTCCCGCTGCTGAATGAGCAGATCGGTGTCCACAAACTGATAGCCCAAAGCCTTGGCAAGCAGCACCCCCACGGTGCTCTTGCCCGAGCCGGGCATGCCGATGAGCGTCACATTGTCCACAAAAAATCACCTCACATGGGATAAAAAGGCGGAGGGACGCCCGGTGGCGCCCCTCCGCCTTTGGTATGTCCGGCTGTGGCAGAGCCCTTACTCCGCGGGCTGCGCCTCGGGGACGGCGGTGCCCATCTCCAGCAGATCCACCACCGCGGCCCCCTCGGGGGGCTGGGTCTCGGGGGCGGAGGTGCCCTGGGTGTAGGCGCCGGTCATGTCCATGGTCATGGACATGATGTCACCCATGCCCATGGACAGGTTGGCCGTCATGTTCCCGTCGGCGTCCATGGCCTCCGCCACGGTCAGGCTCACGGCCATGCCGCTGTCCGGATCGGTGACGGTGATCTCCGCCGCCAGATCGTAGGCGGTCACGTCCTCCCCGTCCAGGGTGAGGGTGAAGGTGAGATCGGCGGACGCGCCGCCCTGCTCCAGGCTGTAGTGGAGGATGCGGTCATTGCCGCTGGCCGTCCAGGCGTCGTCCCGCAGCAGCTGGGCCGCCAGATCCACCGCGGCGGACAGGTCGCTGTAGGCGGTGTCCTTGTCGGTGGGCTCGGTGACGGCCAGGGCCAGCAGGGTGGACAGCAGGCCGGAGTAGTCCACCTCTCCGGCGGCCATGGACAGCAGGCCGCTGTAGTCCATGCCCATGGCCTCATACATGGCGGCCATGTCCATGGAGAACCAGGTGTTCTCGTCCACGCCCAGGGCGGTGGTCATGAAGTCGCCGCCGAAGCGGAAGTAGAGCTGCCCGCGCTCCAGATCGCCGCGGATGTCCATGGCGATGCCCTCGTCGGCCAGGCTGTCCAGCAGGGCGGTGTCCGTGGTGCTCATGCCGCCCCCGGCGCCCTCCGTCAGGCTGTCCAGCAGCTCCTGCAGATCCATCCGCAGGGTCATGGCCGCGTCCATCTGCATGCCGTCGGCCACGGTGCCGGTGAGCTCACCGTCCATGGTGATGGGGGCCACGCCCAGGGCCAGCTCCGCGTCAAAGGCCGCATCCATGTCCCAGATGCCGGTGGAGTAGGTCTGGCCGTAGGCCAGGTATTTCTCCAGCAGGGTGTAGTCGTATTTGGCGATGGTGTCCTCCACCAGCTTCTCGGCGTCGATGAGGATCACAGTCCGGTCGTCGGCATCCCACCCCACGATGCAGCCGAAGGCCTGGGCGGCGAAGCGGACGGGTACGTAGGTGCGGTTGTCGTGGGCGTAGGGGGCCACATCCATCACCACGGGGGTGGTGATGCCGTCCATGGAGACGGAGGCCTCGGTGGAGCCCAGGGTCATGGTGACGGTGGTGCCGTCCCGGACGGCGGTGACCGTACCGGCGGCGGCGTCATAGCTCACCTGGGCGCCCATGGCCTCAAACACCGCCCGGACGGGCAGGAAGGTGCGGCCGTCCCGCGCCTCGGGGGCGGCGTCGGAGAAGGTCAGGGTCTGGCCGTCCAGCTGGACGGAGATGCCGGCATCCCCTTCCGCCGCCAGGGCGGAGGAGCCGGCGCTCAGCATGGCCGCGGCGGTGAGCACCGCCAGGGCGCGCTTGCAGAAACGTCTCATGATTGGAATTCCTCCTGTTCTTCTGAAAGTAGTACATCAACTATAGCACCATATCCCTTGTCTTGCAAGGGAAAGGACTCTACGAACGGTTGATTTGGGCCAGCTCCTGCCGCCGGTGCTCCAGAATCTTGGGGAAGCGCCAGAAAAACAGGGCGCCCGTGGTGGCGGAGGCCAGCACGTCGGCCACCGGCTCGGCCAGGAACACGCCCAGCACCTTGTCGGCAAAGAGCTGGGGCAGGAGGAAGATCAGCGGGATGAGGAGGATCACCTTGCGCAGCAGGGCCAGGAACAGGGAGATACGGGTCTGGCCCAGGGCCACGAAGGCCTGCTGGCAGGAGAACTGGACGCCCAGCATGAACAGGCCGGCGGCATAGACGTGCAGGGCCCAGACGGAGATCTCCACCAGCTCCGGCTTGTCGTTGAACAGGGAGACAAACAGCCCGGGGAAGAGCTGCAGCGCCGCGAAGGTGGCGCAGCTGTAGATCACCGAGGTGATGAAGAGCAGGCGGAAGGTCTTTTTCACCCGCTCCAGCTGGCCGGAGCCGTAGTTGAAGCCGATGATGGGCTGGGCCCCCTGGGACAGGCCCTGGGACAGCAGGGAGAACACCTGCATGATGCTGGAGCAGATGGTCATGGCCCCCACCGCCGGGTTGCCGCCGTAGGCCTTCAGGGAGGAGTTGAAGGCGATGTTGATGAGGCTCTCGGTGGACTGCATGATGAAGGGGGACACGCCCAGGGCCAGCACGGGGGCGAGCACCCTCCAGCTGGGCCGCAGGTACTGCCGCTGGAGGCGGAGCCTGGTGCGCTTCCCCAGCAGGAACCACACCACCCACACCGCCGAGACGCCCTGGGCGGTGATGGTGGCCAGGGCCGCGCCCTTCACCCCCATGCCGAAGCCGAAGATGAACACCGGATCCAGCACGATGTTGATCACCGCGCCGATGAGCACCGTGGCCATGCCCATGGTGGAGAAGCCCTGGGCGGTGATGAAGTAGTTCAGACCCAGGGAGATCTCCACAAAGATGGAGCCGTACAGGTAGATGGTCAGGTAGTCCATGGCATAGCCGATGGTCTCCTCCGTGGCGCCGAAGAGGTAGAGCATGGGCTCCTGAAACACCAGGAAGGCCGCCATGGCCGCCGCGCCCAGCACCACCAGCAGGGTGGTGCAGCTGCCCAGGATGGAGTTGGCCAGCTCCATCTTCCCCTCCCCCATGTGCACCACCGCCCGGGAGGAGCCGCCCATGCCCACCAGGGCGGAGATGGCGGAGACAAACAGGATCACCGGGAAGCAGACGCCCAGGCCGGTGAGGGCCAGATCCCCCACCTCCGGAATGTGGCCGATGTAGATGCGGTCCACGATGTTGTACAGGGCGTTGACCAGCTGGGCCGTCACCGTGGGGATGGCCAGGCGGAGCAGCAGCTTGCCCACCGGATCCCGGCCCAGGTCGTTTTCGCGCTTAGCCAAGGGGCTTCGCCTCCTCATTCTCCAGGAAATAGGTGGCCTCCATGTCCGCCACGCTGAGGGCGAAGGCCAGCGGATACTGCTGGAGGGCCTGGCCAACCAGGCGCTTGTCCTCGTCCCCGGAGAAGCCCATGTGCCAGCGGATGGCCATGGCCTCCTCCCGGGTGAGGCGGAGGAAGCCGGAGAGGATGTACACGCTCTTCTCCCCGTGGCCGTAGGGCAGGCTGTCCTCGTAGTAGAAGGTGGGCACCGCCTGCCACCTGCCGTCGGGGCCCTTCACGTTGCGGGTGCCCGCCTTGTAGCAGCCGGTCTTGCACACGTCGTGGAGCAGGGCCACCAAGGCGATGCTCTCAGCCGAGTACTCCAGGCCGTAGAGCTCCTTCACCCGCTCCCGCTCCAGGTAGGCCGCCAGGCACCGGTAGACGTTGACGCTGTGCTCGCACAGGCCGCCGGGCCAGGCCCCGTGGTACCGGGCCGAGGCAGGGGCGGTGAAAAAGTCGCTCTTGTGCTCCAGATAGTCCAGCAGGGCGTCCGCCCCCTCCCGGCGGATGCTGTCCCGGTAGATCTGGATAAATTCTTCCTTGGCGCTCATGGGCTGTCTCCTTTTCCCTGATCTCGTAAAGCCCAGTATACCACACCCCGCCGCCAAAAACCACCCTGTCACCCCCTCTTTTTCCGCCGCATAGGATGGGCGGAAACCGGAGGGATTGGATGAACTGGCTTTCCGCGCTGACCGCCGCGGCCCTCTTCGCCGCGGCCTGCAATCTGGACACTGTGCTGCTCTCCGCCGGCTTTGCCGCCCGGGGGGTGGTTCTGAGACGGGGGTACGGCCTGGTGATCGCCGCCCTCACCACGTTAATCACCTGGCTCTCCCTGGCCCTGGGGGCCGGGGCCGCCGCCCTGCTGGGCGGGCGCACCGCCCAGGTGCTGGGCGGCCTGGTGCTGGCGGGCATGGGGGCCTGGTTCCTGCTGGACTGGCTCCGCCGGCCCGGCCCGCCGCCGGAGGGGGCCGAGGAGGCGGAGGAGGCTGAAGCCGCCGGCCTGCGGGGGTGCGTGGCCCTGGCCGCCGCCCTGGCGGTGAACAACGCCGGGGCCGGGGCGGCCGCCGGGGTGTCTGGCATCTCCCCCGGCCTGGCGGCGGCGGCCAACCTGCTGGCCACCCTGGGGGCCCTCCCCCTGGGCCGGATGCTGGGCAGCCGCCTGGCCGGGCGGCTGCTGGGAAAATACGCCCTCCCCCTCACCGGGGGGCTGCTGATCCTCCTGGGCCTGTGGGAGGCCGCCCCCCTCCTGCCCTGGGGCCGGTGACCCTTGCGGGCCGGGGGCGGGTGTGGTATCCTGATCCCAAAGGAGAGGATTGCCATGACACTGCTGGAGCGCCTGGGGGGCCGGGAGACGGTCACCCGGGGCATTGTGGACACCTTCCGCGCCATCAGCCGCCCGCCCCACCCCTCGGGACAGGAGGGGGCGGCGGCCGACGCCGTGTCCGCCCTGCTGTCCGGCCTGGGCCTGGGGACGGAGCGGGACGGGGCGGGCAACCTGCTCTGCCGCGTCCCCGCCGCCCCCGGGCGGGAGGGCGCGCCGGAGCTGGTGCTCCAGGGCCACCTGGACATGGTGTGCGCCGCCGCACCCGGCAGCGGCTGGAACCCCCGAACCGACCCTGTGACGGTGGTGGAGGCCGACGGCTTCCTCCGCTCCGACGGCCGCTCCTCCCTGGGGGCGGACAACAACCTGGGCAACGCGGCGGTGCTGTGGCTGCTGGCCTCCGGCAAGCTCCGCCACGGGCCCCTGCGGCTGCTCTTCACCACGGCGGAGGAGGTGGGCCTGGAGGGGGCCAAGCAGGTCTCCCCCGCCTGGCTGGCCGGGGCCGGCTATCTGCTCAACACCGACGGGTTCCACCTGGGCCGGGCCATTGTGGGCTCCGCCGGCGGGCGGCGGGAGCGCTGGCGGGCCCCCCTGGACACCGTCCCCGCCCCGGATGCGCCCGCCTGGCGCATCACCCTGTCCGGCGGCCTGGGGGGCCACTCGGGGGACGACATCAACAGGGGCCGGGCCAACCCCATCAAGCTGCTGGCCGCCCTCCTGGCCGGTCTGCCCGGCGGGCGGACGGCGTCGCTGGAGGGGGGCGCCGCCTTCAACGCCATCCCCGCCTGGGCCCAGGCGGTGGTGCTGTGCAGGGACACACCCGATCTCTCCCCCCTGGAGGAGGCCCTGGCGGACTACCGGGCCGCCGACCCCAATCTGCGGCTCACCTGCGCCCCGGCGGAGAGGCCGGAGGCTGTGTGGAGCCCCGCCTTCCAGGCCCACACCCTGGCCTTCCTCAACGGGCTCTACCACGGCGTGTACGCCATGGAGCCCGCCTTCCCCGGGGTGGTGGGGGCCTCCGCCAACCTGGGGAGGGCCGGGGCGGAGGGGGACGGCTATGAGATCTGCACCTTTCTCCGCGCCGGGCGGGGGGAGCTGGAGGAGGAGCTGGCCGCCCGCCACGCCGCCCTGGGGGCGGAGCACGGCTTCGCCGCCCAGATCAGCGGCTACCCCGGCTGGCCCGCCGACCGGGACAACCCCCTGGCCTCCCTGCTGGAGCGGGTGTGGCGGGAGCAGACCGGCCGCACCCTGGAGCTCACCGCCGTCCACGTGGGGCTGGAGCCGTCGGTGCTCCGGGCCAAGGCCCCGGGGCTGGTCATGGCCTCCACCGGGCCGGACATCCTGGACGCCCACTCCGTGGATGAGCGGGCACCCCTGGCCGGGCTGGCCGATTACGCCCTCCTCCTGGCCGGCGCCATGGAGGCCCTGTAGGGGCGGATATCATCCGCCCGAAGCCTTCCCCCCTGTGGGGGGAAGGTGCCCCAGTGCGCACACTGGGGCGGATGAGGGGTTCCACGTTCTCACGCCGGTGTGCCCCCCTCGCGGGGCAGGCCTGCCCGGCCGGGGCACCGCTTTCTTTCCAAAAGAAAGCGGCGGGAAAGAAAGGCCGGGGGGCTTCGCCCGCCCTGGCCCCCCCAGTACGGGGGTTCATGGCGGCAGTGGGCTGTACAAACAGGGCAGAGACCAGACGTGCTTTGCCGCCCGTTTTCCTGGCGGTCTCGTTACAGGCGCTGCCGCGCCTTGGGCGGCACGCATCGGGGTTGTCCTGCAAGCCCTGAAAGTAGTTGCGCTGTACCAAGTGCGCCCGCCGGGCCGCCGCCGGTGCCATGCCGCCGAAATACCGGGGCAGTCACCGCAGCCATCCGTAGGGGCGACCTGTGGTCGCCCGCCCCGAGCCGAGGGGGCGTTACGGCGTCGGCCCAAGCTGCGGATCGTTCGCTTTGCCGCAAGCGGCAAAGCTCATTCCCTCCGCTGGGCCTCCTCTCCCCACCGAACCCGCTCCGCTGGGCTTCGGCGGGGGCCCCTTTTTGCCGCCGGTAAGCTACCTGTAGGACAGCTCCGGGGGGTACATCCAATAGGGGGGAGCCGCAGCTCCCCCCTGATTGGTCGTTTCAAGGGGTGGGTGCAGGGCGGTTTGGGTGTAAAGAAACGTGCCGGTGGCACGTTTTAGCCCAAAAGAAATCCAGGCGTAGCCACCTTAACCCGTGGAATCGAAATCCCCCTCCCTGCTGGTTTTCCCCCCGCTTTTGACATCAAAAGCGGGGCGCCCGCCGCGCAGGCGCGCCCCGCGAGGGGGGCACCCCGGCAGACAGCGGGCCGGCCAGGGAAGCCGGAGGTAGGGGCCGCCGCCCTCGGCGGCCCGTTCCGCCCCGAAAGGAGTCGGGCGGCTGTGGGGACAGGCGGACGGCCACTTGTATTTTGCACCTATTTGTGGTATACTCTAACAAAGTGAATTCCACGTGCAGTCCGCCCGCTGGCAGTCCGGCGGGCTTTGCCGTGTCTTCCCTGCCTCCGCGCGGCAGGTATATGACCCACGGCCCCCCGGCGCGGGAGGGGTCAAACTGAAAAAAGGAAGAATGCTATGACCTTTGCACAACTCGGCCTCTGCCCGCCCATCCTGAAGGCGCTGGCGGAGGAGGGCTATGAGAGCCCGTCCCCCATTCAGGAAAAGGCCATCCCCCCCGCCCTGGACGGGCGGGACGTGCTGGGCTGCGCCCAGACGGGCACGGGCAAGACCTGTGCCTTCGCCGCCCCCATTCTCCAGCGGCTGGACGGGGAGAAGGTCTCCGGCCGGCCCATCCGGGCCCTGGTGCTCACCCCCACCCGGGAGCTGGCCCTCCAGATCCAGGAGAGCTTTGCCGCCTACGGCCGCCACCTGCCCCTGCGCTCCGCCGTGATCTTCGGCGGGGTGGGCCAGGCCCCCCAGGTGGAGCAGCTGAAGAAGGGCGTGGACATCCTGGTGGCCACCCCCGGCCGGCTGGGGGATCTGTACGGCCAGAAGCTCATCGACCTGTCCAAGCTGGAGATCTTCGTGCTGGACGAGGCCGACCGCATGCTGGACATGGGCTTCATCCACGACGTGCGCCGCATCCTGGGCTGGCTGCCCAGGCAGAAGCAGACCCTCTTCTTCTCCGCCACCATGCCCCCGGAGGTGCGCGGCCTGGTGGACGGCCTGCTGGTCAACCCGGTGAAGGTGGCGGTGAACCCGGTGTCCTCCCCGGTGGAGATCATCGACCAGAAGCTCTACTACGTGGACCGGGGCAACAAGACCAAGTTGCTGGCCCACCTGATCCGGGAGCTGGACGTGAAGAACGCCCTGGTGTTCACCCGCACCAAGCACGGGGCCAACAAGGTGGCCGGGGATCTGGCCAAGGCGGGCATCACCGCCGCCGCCATCCACGGCAACAAGAGCCAGACCGCCCGGCAGCAGGCCCTGGCCGACTTCAAGGCCGGGAAGATCCAGTGCCTGGTGGCCACCGACATCGCCGCCCGGGGGCTGGACATCGAGGAGCTCTCCCACGTGTTCAACTACAACCTCCCCGAGGTGCCCGAGACCTACGTCCACCGCATCGGCCGCACCGGCCGGGCGGGCCGGGAGGGGGCTGCCGTCGCCTTCTGCGACTTTGGGGAGAAGCCCCTGCTCCGCGACATTGAGAAGCTGATGGGCCGCACCGTGCCGGCGGTGGAGGATCACCCCTACCCCATGGTGGTGCTGGAGGCCCCCAAGAAGGACAAGCGCGGCCGCATCATCAACGAGGAGGACGCGGAGGCCCGGGCCGCCGCCAAGGAGCGCCGCCGGGCCCAGGACGCCGCCAACAAGGCGGCCGCCGAGGAGCGGAAGAAGAAGGCCGGGGAGGCGGTGCTGTCCGCCGTCTCCGCCGTGGCCGCCGCCGTCACCGGCGAGGGCGGCTCCCAGGATGGGAAGAAAAAGAAACGCCGCCGGAAAAAGGGCAAGGGCGGCGGGGAGGCCGCCCCGGTCCAGGAGGCGCAGGCGCCGGAGACGCCGGTCCGGGAGACCGCCCGGGTCAAGCCCCTCCGCCCCGGCGTGCGGCTGGATACGGGAGACGCCATGCCCCGCACGGAATTTGACCGGCCCGACCCCCTGGCCGGCGACCACATCATGGACGCCACCGCCCGGCTGCTGGCCCCCCGGAAGAGCACCCTCAGCCGGGAGGGGAGCGCCGCCTCCCGCCGCGCCGCCCCCAGAAAGCGG
>DGYMJ06203__coassemble_606_pt1 | contig 19884 bp, 24 predicted proteins | sample DGYMJ06203__metabat2_low_PE_040 | metagenome-assembled genome bin DGYMJ06203 | reverse complement strand
TGCTCTCCACCTACGGCACCGGCGCCATCATGGCCGTGCCCGCCCACGACGACCGTGACTGGGAGTTCGCCAAGAAGTTCGGCTGTGAGATCATCGAGGTGGTCTCCGGCGGCGAGGACGTGCAGAAGGCCGCCTTCACCGCCAAGGACGAGACCGGCATCCTGGTCAACTCCGACTTCCTCAACGGCCTGACCGTGAAGGACGCCATCCCCGTCATCACCAAGTGGCTGGAGGAGAAGGGAATCGGCCGCGCCAAGGTGAACTACAAGCTGCGCGACTGGGTGTTCTCCCGCCAGCGGTACTGGGGCGAGCCCATCCCCATGGTGTACTGCGAGAAGTGCGGCTGGCAGCCCCTGCCCGAGGATCAGCTGCCCCTGGTGCTCCCCGACGTGGAGAGCTACGAACCCACCGACGACGGCGAGAGCCCCCTGTCCAAGATGACCGACTGGGTGAACACCACCTGCCCCCACTGCGGCGGACCCGCCAAGCGGGAGACCGACACCATGCCCCAGTGGGCGGGCTCCAGCTGGTACTTCCTGCGCTATATGGACCCCCACAACGACAAGGCCCTGGCCTCCAAGGAGGCGCTGGAGTATTGGTCCCCGGTGGACTGGTACAACGGCGGCATGGAGCACACCACCCTCCACCTGTTGTACAGCCGGTTCTGGCACAAGTTCCTCTACGACATCGGCGTGGTGCCCACCAAGGAGCCCTACCAGAAGCGCACCTCCCACGGCATGATCCTGGGCGAGGGCGGCGAGAAGATGTCCAAGAGCCGTGGCAACGTGATCAACCCCAACGACGTGGTGGCCCAGTACGGCGCGGACACCATGCGGCTGTATATCATGTTCATCGGCGACTTTGAGAAGGCCGCCGCCTGGAGCGACAACGCGGTGAAGGGCTGCAAGCGGTTCCTGGATCGTGTATGGAACCTGTCCGAGAACCTGACGGACGAGGCGGGCTACTCCAAGGCCAACGAGAGCGCGGTGCACAAGACCATCAAGAAGGTGTCCGACGACATCGAGGCCATGAAGTTCAACACCGCCATCGCCGCCCTGATGGCCCTGGTCAACGACTTCTACGCCAACGGCTGCTCCAGGGGCGACTACGCCGCCCTGCTGCTCATGCTGTCCCCCTTCGCGCCCCACATGGTGGAGGAGCTGTGGGAGACCCTGGGCTTCGCCGCGGACAAGGGCATGGCCTGTGCCCAGCCCTGGCCCGTCTATGACGAGAGCAAGACCGTGGAGGCCGAGGTGAACATGGCGGTGCAGGTCAACGGCAAGCTCCGCGCCACCATCACCGTGCCTATGGACAGCGGGGAGGAGGCCGTGGTGGCCGCCGCCCTGGCCGACCCCAAGGTGCAGAAGTTTACCGAGGGCAAGAACCTGGTCAAGACGATCCTGGTGAAAAACAAGCTGGTCAATCTGATTGCGAAATAAGTTCCAGCGCGGATTGGAAAAACGCTCTTGACAATTTCGCAGTTATAGCATACAATGATTCTGTTAAAGCCATATCTTTGTGGCCCTTTGGCGGTGGAATCCCGCCGCTTCGGAGGGAGGGGAAGTCAATGTCGGAAGTCCATGTGAAGGACGGGGAGTCCTTGGAGAACGCGCTGAAGCGCTTCAAGCGCAGCTGCGCCAAGTCGGGCGTTCTGGCCGAGGTTCGTAGGCGTGAGCACTATGAGAGCCCGAGCGTGAAGCGCCGCAAGAAGTCTGAGGCTGCCCGCAAGAACCGCAAGAAGTATTACTGAGAACTTACAAGGCCCCGCACCCATTGGGTGCGGGGCCTTGCTGCGGCAGTCAAAAAAGTGGCACAAGCCACTTTTTTGAGAAAGGTTGCATGGCGGAAGGGGTTCGATTTCTTGCGAAATAGTCACCCCTTCCACCATGAGAGGTGTCATTTCCGATGCACACCCCCCAGGGGGCCCTCTCTTGCCCCTTCGAGGCAATTCACCTTGTGTCGCCGGAAATGACAGATTTTGATTTTATTCCTGCGGCTGCGACCGCAGGAACTCTGCGAGGCTTTCCTTCGCGGGAGTTTTTCGATACGCTGAGGCCCCGCACCCATTGGGTGCGGGGCCTTGCTGCGTCCAGAGAGGTGTCCTGCCCAAAAGAGAGGTATTTGTATCTTTCCTCTTAACAGCGGCATTGAGGAGTGATATATTTATCCCATCAAGAGATAAATATATCTCATAAGATGGGAAGGATTCCAAGATGAAACAGCACTCTGTCAGACGAATTGTACTGCCGGGCGTGATCTGCGCCCTGCTGCTGGCGGCGGCCAGCGGGTACTCCATGGCCTTCAACGGGGGCCGGCTGGTGGAGCCCATGGACTTTTCCACCTACGTGTTCCGGGCGGGGGATCTGCCCATGCTCCTCACCCTGGCGCTCACGGTCTGCTACGTGGGGTATCTCGTTGTCCTTCTGGTGCGGTATACTCTGTCCAGCAGACATCGGCAGGCATCCGCCCGCACCGCCCGGGCGGTGAACCCCAGGCTGGGACTGCTGGGCCTTTTGGGGTTCCTGGGCTTTCTGGGCTTCTGGACTTACCGGACGGACGGGAGCATCTTTCCCTTCGTGTTCTTTCTGTTCTTCGGCTTCTTTGGCTTTTTCTTTGAGGGGAAGCTGTCCGGCACCCTGATGGACGAGCGGTACAGGGAGAATCAGCTGCGGGCCCGCACCACGGCCAACCGAATCGCCCTGACCATCATCTTCCTGGCGGTGCTGCTGTTGGGGCAGGGGAAAATCATGGGCAGTCTGGAGCTCACGCTGGTGGCCTTTGTGATCGTGGTGGTGCTGGCCCTGGCGCTGGAGCTGTTCCTCAGCTCCTACCTGCTCTACCGCTATGACCACGACGAGCCGGCGGACGGGGACGGGGAGTGAGCCATGCCGGAGTTTGAGTGCAGGCTGAAAAAATACCGCCAGCTGAAGGAGCTGACCCAGGAGCAGCTGGCGGCCAAAGTAGGGGTGCGGCGGGAGACCATCATGCGCCTGGAGAAGGCCCAGTACAACCCCTCCCTCAAGCTGGCCATCGACATCTCCCGGGCGGTGGGCGCGCCCATCGAGGAGATTTTCCTCTTTCCCGAGCCTTCAGAGAAGGAAGAACAGGGCTGGGACGGATAGCATCCGTCCCAGCCCTGAGACTGTCGAGAAACTCTCTTGCCGAAGGATTCGGAGGGAAGGATAGTGTGAAAGGGAACCGTCAGGGTTCCCTTTCGCGTTGGATCAAACAACTTTTTGAAACTTTTTTGAAGTTTCAAAAAGTTCAGCAGCCTGTCGAAAAAGTCTTTTCGACAGGCTGAGGGCGGGGACGGATAGCATCCGTCCCCGCCCTGTACGGCTCTTACCGCGCCATCTCCTGTTTTGCCCACGCCATCAGGGCCGGGAGGGTGCACCCGTCCCCCAGCAGTTCCCTCTCCTCCGGCTCCAGCAGGGGGAGCAGCTCCCGCCGGGCGGCTACATACCGCCCGGTGCGGCGGAGGCGGGCCAGCCGCAGGGCGAAGAAGGCGGCCTTCTGCAGGGCGGGGAGGGCCTCCTCCGGCCGGGCGTCAAAGAGAGCGGTGTGGCAGGCGGCGTGGTAGAGGGCGGAGGCCCCCGCCCGCACCGCCTGCTCCAGCGCCTCCTGCCCCATGGGCGGCAGCAGCCCCTCCAGGGAGCCGTACACCGGCAGGGTGTCCAGCTTCAGCTGGAGGGCGTCGAAGGCGGGCCAGGCGGCCAGTGCGGCCCGGTCGCAGAAGAAGCCGCAGGCCCGGTCGGCAAAGGGCATTTGCGCCAGCAGGGCCCGGCAGGCGGCCAGCTCCGCCTCTCCCAGCTCATCCAGCACCGCCACCAGATCCACGTCGCTGTCCGGCCCGGCCTCCCCCCGGCCATAGCTGCCCTGGATGCCCACGAAGGCCACCCGGCCGGGGAAGGCCTCCAGCAGGGCGGGGAGAAAGGCGTCCGTCCACGGTTTCCAGTCCATCGCGCAAACCTCCTTGTCAGAAATAGGAGGCAAGTATACCAGAAACCGGGAATCAGCGCAAGGCTATTTCAGGATTTCCTCCAGCAGATCGTCCACCTGGGGGTAGGCCAGCACGGCGGAGGTGATCCCCAGACTCCGGGCGGTCTGCAGCTTTTTGCGAATGGAGCCGGCGTCATCGAAGAGGACGAAGTGGGCCCCATTCTGCCGGGACATGTACGTAAAGTAGTGGGCGCACAGCTCGCTGGAGAAGAACACCGAGGGGGCGCGCTCCTCCAGGCGCTCCTTCAGCTCCTCCCGGGTGAGGGGCATGCCCTGGCCGGTGGGGGAGGGTAGAAAAAAGTCCTCCGCCGCCCGCTCCACCGCCAGGGCCACCCGCCCGGCTCCGTAACGCTCCACGGCCTCCTGGAGCCGCTGGCGGAGGGAGCCGCCGGACAGGGCGGAGGGGATGAGCACCAGGGCGGAGTCGGAGCAGGAGCCGTAGGCCTCCGGCACGTAGAGGGGCCAGCCCCGCCTGCGGCAGGCCTCCCCCAGGGCCTTCACCGCGCCGGCCAGCACCGGCACCGGATAGCCCTCAAAGTCGCACAGGATGCCGTCAAACCCCCGGGCCATGCACTCCCGCAGAATCTCCTGGCACAGGGGCCCGGCCTCCCCCCGGCCGTCAAAGCCGGTGTTGTCCACCACCATCAGCCCGCCCCGCAGGGTGACGGGCATGTTGGCCCGGAACAGATGGGGCCCGCCCCCCACCCGGTAGGCCACGTGGGCCACGGGCAGGCCGAACCGCTGGGCCGCCCGGGTCTGGTCGGGCGGCGCGGTGAGGATCAGCTTCAGGTTGCTTTGCATGTCTTAAGTACCCCCTTGTCCAAGTTCTCAGAAGCGTGTATAATTCTATGCGGACAAGACGGCAAATAGACGAGGTGAAACCATGGCCTTTTCCATGCTGCCCCACTGGACGGGCGGCAGTATCTTCGACATCGACCCCGCCGCCCTGGCCAAGCGGGGGGTCACCCTGCTGCTGGCCGACCTGGACAACACCCTGGTCCCCTACGGCGTGCCCGAGCCCACGGAGGCGGTGCGGGCGTGGAACCGGGCGCTGGAGGAGGCGGGGGTCACCCTGTTCATCCTCTCCAACAACCGCCACCCCCAGCGGCCGGAGCGGTTCGCCAACGCCCTGGGCGTGCCCTTCCTGGGCCACGCGGGCAAGCCCAAGCCAGACGGCTTCCGCCGGGCCATGGAGCAGATGGGCCGCACCCCGGCCCAGACCGCCATTGTGGGCGACCAGATCTTTACCGACATCCTGGGGGGGCGGAACGCCGGGGTGCTCACCCTGCTGGTGGAGCCCATCCGCCTGGCGGGCAACCCGGGCCGCTATCTGCGCTACGCCGCGGAGTGGCCCTTCCGCATCCTTGGAAAACGGAGGTCAAAACCCCTATGAGCGCAATCTTCGGACCGGCGGGCAACGCCGAATCCTTCCCCTATAAGTCCTCGGCGGACGCCCCCCGCTGGCTGGCGGGGCTGGGCCTGGACGCCTATGAATACCAGTGCGGCAAGGGGGTCAACGTAAAGGAGGACACCGCCCGGAAGATCGGCGCGGCGGCCAGGGAGGCGGGCATCCGCCTGTCCCTCCACGCCCCCTACTTCATCAACCTGGCAAACCCGGACCCGGACAGTTTGCAGAAGACCATCGGCTATATCACCGCCGCCTGTAAAGCGGCGGACTGGATGGGGGCCACCCGGGTGATCATCCACTCCGGAGCCCTGATGAAGCGCACCCGGCGGGAGGCCCTGGACATCGCCATCCCCTCCCTGAAGGCGGTGCTCGCCGCCTGCGACGGTGCCGGCTACGGCCATATCGCCCTCTGCCCGGAGACCATGGGCAAGATCAACCAGCTGGGGGATCTGGACGAGGTGCTGGAGCTGTGCACCCTGGACGAGCGGCTGGTGCCCTGCGTGGACTTCGGCCACCTGTACGCCCGCTCCTTGGGGGAGCTGGAGGGCCATGAGGCCTGCGTGGCTATGCTGGACCGCATCCGGGAGGTGCTGGGGGAGGAGCGGGCCCGGACCTTCCACAGCCACTTCTCCAAGATCCAGTTCACCCCCAACGGGGGCGAGAAGATGCACCTGACCTTTACGCAGGACGACTTCGGCCCCGACCCGGCCCCCCTCATGGCGGAGGTGGCCCGCCGGGGCTGGAGCCCCACCTTTATCTGCGAGTCGGCCGGGACCCAGGCCGAGGACGCGCTGACCATGAAGCGGCTGTATCAGGTCGCTCTGACGCCCGGAGCGGAAGCCCCGTGAGCCCGGCGGTATGGATTGCGCTTCTGGCTGTGTTCCTCCTCCTGTTCGCGGGCCGCAGGCGCGCGCGGAATCTGCGGCGGAGGGATCGGCGGAGACGAAAGGAGAGCAGATTGAGCATGAATGAGATGATCCGTCAGCTGCTGGGGAGGCGGTGCGTGGTCTGCCTGGATGGCGGCTTCGGCGGCTCCCTGACCGGCGTGCTGGAGGCCCTGGAGGACAACTGGCTGTCGGTGCGCACCGGCAAGACCGGGGCGCTGGAGCTGGTGAATCTGGACTACGTCAACCGCATCCAGGAGCTGCCCGAGAAAAAGAAATAGAGGCAGAACGTAGGGCGGGGGCTTGCCCCCGCCGCCGATCCATCAAAAAAAGACGACACCATTAGAATCATAGAAGGGAAGTTTTCAACATGAATCATCTGAAACAGATCGCGGCCAAGCTGCCCGAGTACGGCATCGACGCCATGCTGCTCAACAGCGAGCCCGGCGAGTACTACGCCGTGGGCTTCCACGGCGAGGGCAACGTGGTGGTGACGGCGGAGAAGTGCTTCTACTTCACCGATTCCCGCTATATCGAGGCGGCGGGCAACCTGATCACCGGCGCGGAGATCGCCATGACCGGCCACAGCCGCAACTACCGGGCCATGGTGCAGGAGGTTGTGGAGCAGTGCGGGATCAAGACCATGGGCTTCGAGGAAAACTACCTGTCGGTGGCGGAGTACGAGCTGTGGGAGAAGGGCCTCACCGCCAAGCTGGTGCCCGCCCAGAAGCTGGTCAACTCCCTCCGGGCCGCCAAGGACGAGGAGGAGATCGCCCTGATGCGCAAGGCCCAGGAGATCACCGACAGGGCCTTTGACGAGATCCTCAAGTTCATCCGGCCCGGCATGACCGAGCAGGAGATCGCCGCCAAGCTCCAGTACGACATGCTCCGCTTCGGCGCGGAGAAGATGAGCTTCGACCCCATCGTGGTCTCCGGCCCCAACGGCAGCCTGCCCCACGGCGTCCCCAGCAGCAAGCAGGTGCAGAAGGGCGAGTTCCTCACCATGGACTTCGGCTGCAAGTACGGCGGCTACTGCTCCGACATGACCCGCACCGTGGCTCTGGGCGAGCCCACCGAGGAGATGAAGAAGGTCTACCAGATCGTGCTGGAGGCCCAGCTGGCCGGCATCGCCGTGACAAAGGCCGGCGTGCCCGGCAAGAGCATCGACGCCGCCGCCCGCAAGGTGATTGCGGACGCGGGCTACGGGGACAACTTCGGCCACGGCTACGGCCACAGCCTGGGCATCGAGATCCACGAGTCTCCCAACGCCAACACCCGGGACAACACCCTTCTGCCCGTGGGCGCGGTGGTGTCCGCCGAGCCGGGCATCTACCTGCCCGGGAAATTCGGCGTGCGCATCGAGGATGTGACCATTTTGCGGGAAGACGGCTGTGAAATTCTCACCAAATCCCCGAAAGACCTGATTATTCTCTAAAAACCCTTGCAAATACGGGGAGAATGGGGTAAAATAGCGTAGCTGATTTAGTACAACCTGATTTTGGAGGATGAATACCAATGCCTACGATTTCTGCCAGTGACTTCCGCAACGGCGTGACCTTCGAGATGGACGGCCAGGTCATGCAGGTGGTCGAGTTCCAGCACGTGAAGCCCGGCAAGGGCGCCGCCTTTGTGCGCACCAAGATGAAGAACGTGATCACCGGCGGCGTGACCGAGACCTCCTTCAACCCCACCGCCAAGTTCGAGCAGGCCTATGTGGAGCGCAAGGACATGGAGTACAGCTACAACGACGGCGATCTGTACTACTTCATGGATCCCGAGACCTACGACCTGGTGCCCATCGGCAAGGAGCTGCTGGGCGACAACTTCCGCTTCGTGAAGGAGAACATGGTGTGTAAGATCAACTCCTACAAGGGCAAGATCTTCGCCGTGGAGCCCCCCACCTTCGTGGAGCTGGAGGTCACCGAGACCGACCCCGGCTTCCGCGGCGACACCGCCACCAACGTGACCAAGCCCGCCACTCTGGAGACCGGCACCGAGATCAAGGTGCCCCTGTTCATCAACCCCGGCGACAAAATCAAAATCGACACCCGGACCGGCGAGTACCTGGAGCGCTGCAAGGCCTGATTACCGATAAGGCCAGAAGCCCACTGATGAGTTCCGCGGGTGTCGACGGGCCCCGCACAGCGGGACGCGCGTGAGCGCGTGCAAGCGTTTTGCCGCAGGCAAAACCTTGGCGCAAGGCGGAATTTACTTCCGCCGCGCAAGTGAAATCAAAGGGTTCCCGGACAAACCTCTGGTTTGTCCGGGATTCACCCGGACCGGCGAGTACCTGGAGCGCTGCAAGGCTTAAGCGTCCGAGCGCCCGGGAGCAGGCGCACAGCGAACCGCGCAGACGAAAAAGCAGTTGCGCCGCAGGCGCAAGGTGTTTTTCGCGGAGCGGTGAGCAGTGTGCCGTCGCGGAGGGCGCGAGGCGTGATAACAGGCGCACCATCTTAACGAAGGCCCTTCGTGGCCGCCTGAGAAAGGGAGAAAAACAATGACGATTTCCGAGAAGGTCGCGTATCTGAAGGGCCTGGCTGAGGGCCTGGATCTGGACACCTCCAAGTCCAAGGAGGCCAAGCTGATCTCCGTGATGATCGGCATCCTGGAGGAGATCGGGATGTCCATCGAGGATCTGGAGGAGAACACCGTGGCCCTGGGCGAGGAGCTGGACGCCGTGTCCGACGATCTGTCCGACGTGGAGAAGGCCGTCTTTGAGGATGAGGACGAGGACGACGACTGCTGCTGCGACGAGGACGACGATTTTTTTGAGGTGGACTGCCCCAACTGCGGCGAGACTCTGGTGATCGACGAGTCCGTCCTGGAGGAGGGCGTGATCCAGTGCCCCAGCTGCAAGCAGAAGTTTGCCCTGGATCTGTCCGACGAGTGCGGCTGCGGCTGCGAGGACGACGATGAGGACGGGGACTGCGGCTGCGGCTGTGAAGACCACGACCACCAGTAAGAGCAGATACAAACGGCTACAGCGGGGAGGCGGCCGCCTCCCCGCTGTTTCTCTGCCGCCGTTCCGCCGGCCGTTTTTCAAAATTCCTTGCTATTTTGGGGAAATCAGGCTTGACACGGCCCGGCCGGGATGGTATACTATCAGGCGTGTTCAAAGACAGCAGGTGGCGCAAGCCGTAATTCCTGCCGAGAATGCAGCCACAACGGAATGAGATTCTTTGTGCTGTTTTCGCGTGCTTTGAATGCGAAAACGGCTTTTTTGTTGCGTCTGCATCGGAAAAGTTGGACTCAATCTCAACGGAGGTGAATTCCAAATGCCTAACGCAAAGGTTCTCAGTGAGAAGCAGGCCATCGTGGCTGAGCTGACCGAGAAGTTCAAGACCGCCAGCAGCGGCGTGCTCGTGGACTACAAGGGCATCACCGTGGCCGAGGACACCGCTCTGCGCGCCGAGTGCCGCAAGAACGAGCTGGACTACGCCGTGGTGAAGAACACCCTGGTGCGCTTTGCTATCAACAACGCGGGCCTGGAGGAGATGGATTCCGTCCTGAACGGCACCACCTCTCTGGCGCTGTCCCACGGCGATCCCATCGCCCCCATGCGCGTCATCAACAAGTTCTCCAAGCAGTTCAATGGTGAGAAGTTCACCATCAAGGCCGGCTTCATGGACGGCAAGGTTCTGTCCATGGACGAGATCAAGGCCCTGGCCGAGCTGCCCTCCAAGGAGGTTCTGCAGGCGCAGGTTCTTGGCACCATGCTGGCTCCCATCACCAGCCTGGCCATCGTCATCAAGGCCATCTGCGAGCAGAAGGGCGGCTCCGTGGAGCCCGCCGAGGCGGCTGCCGAGGCTGCCGAGTAATATCCCCGCATCAAACATTCAAAAAAATATTTATTTCATAGGAGGTTACCTATCATGGCTTCTGAGAAAATCACTGCCCTCATCGAAGAGGTTAAGGGTCTGACTGTTCTGGAGCTCTCCGAGCTCGTCCACGCTCTGGAGGAGGAGTTCGGCGTCTCCGCCGCCGCTATGGCCGCTCCCGCCGCCGGCGGCGCTGCCGCTCCCGCTGCTGAGGAGAAGACCGAGTTCGACGTGGTGCTGGCCGAGGTCGGCGCCGAGAAGATCAAGGTCATCAAGGCTGTCCGCGAGATCACCGGCCTGGGCCTGGCCGAGGCCAAGGCTGCCGTCGAGGCTGCCCCCAAGGCCATCAAGGAGGGCGTCTCCAAGGACGAGGCCGAGGAGCTGAAGAAGAAGCTGGAAGAGGTCGGCGCCAAGGTGGAGCTGAAGTAATCCGGTTTCCCAACCAAACCAAAAAACCGTGCCCGGGCATATGCCCGGGCACGGTTTTAGCGTGTCGAAAAAAGTCTTTTCGACACGCTGCTGAACTTTTTGAAACTTCAAAAAAGTTTCAAAAAGTTGTTGGATCAAACGCGAAAGGGAACCCTGACGGTTCCCTTTCACACTATCCTTCCCTCCGAATCCTTCGGCGGGAGGTTTTATCGACAGCCTCAAGCCGTGCCCGGGCATATGCCCGGGCACGGCTTTTTCTTTTTCATACGGAGTACGGCGCTCACCGCTGCCGCATCAGGCGGGTCAGGACGTTTTTGCAGGGCCGGAAGAGCACCAGCGCCATGGCGAAGTTGCCGGCGCAGTGGAGCAGATCGAAGGGGATGCCGCTGACCCACCAGGACAGGGCGAAGGCCCAGCCGCCGCTGACCCAATACACCAGGGCGCACAGGGCGCCGAAACTCAGGCCGAAGGCGCCGGAGAGCACCGCCCAGCCCAGGGGGGACTCCATCCGCCGGAACACCATGGCCAGCAGCACCAGCACCAGCCACACGTAGGTGTAGCAGATAGACCAGAAGCCGATGCCCCAGATCAGCAGCTCCATGGCCACATAGACATACAGCGGGGCCAGAACCCTCCAGCCCAGCACCACCGTGTACACCACCAGCAGGAGGGACACCGGCTCAATGTTGGGCAGCCAGGCCAGGGCCATCTTGCTCACCCACAGCAGGGCGCCCAGCAGGGCCAGGAGCACCAGCTCCCTGGCCCCCATGGGCTTCCCTTTAGAACTCGTCATAGCCCACCATGAAGGTCAGCTCGAAGTGGTCGCCGTCGGCAATGGGGGTGGTGTCCGCGCTGGTGTTGATCATCTCACCGCCCTGGGTGAGCTTCCACCACTCCTGCGCCCCCTCGTCCGCCGTTTCGCCGTCGGCCACCAGGATATACAGCCCGTAGGGCCCCTGATTGTCCTCCACCACGCCGCCGGCCACCAGGGCGGGGCCCAGATAGGCCTCGTCGGTCTCCAGGGTGAAGTCCTTGGCGGTGCCGTCTCCGTGAACCACCTGCACCGTTACGGTCTTGGCGCCCGTCTCCCCCGTGGGGGCGGTCAGGCGCCACACCAGCACCAGCGCGGCGGCCACGATCACCAGGATCACCACCGCCAGCAGTGTCTTTCTCTTTTGCAATCTCATCTGCCTCCCTATATTGGTCAAGTAGAGACAGTTTACCACAGTTCGGCGCCGGTTTCAACTCAAATCCCCGGCCGCGTCCGGCTCAGGCGGCATGGGGCAGCCGCCGGGGCGGAAGGGAAACACGGCATACCAGCCACCGCCCAGCTTCTGTACCGAGGCGAAGCAGAACAGGGGCGTCAGGGGGAAGGGTGCCGCCGGGTCAAAGGGGTAGGCCAGAGAGAAGCCGCCCTCCTCCGGCCGGTACAGGGCCCGCCGCTCCCCGGCGGCCCGGGCCAGCAGGGGCTCCCCCATCCGCCTGGCGGGGCTGGGCTCCCACTGCCAGCCCGCCGGCGGGGCGGTGGCCTCCCGCCCGGGGACGGCTCCGGCGGCAAAGGCCAGCTCCGCGGCCGCACCGGCGGGGGGCCACGCCCCCTGCCGCCGGAGCTCGTCCAGGGACAGGGTGCGCCGCAGCTTCAGCGCGCCCCCCTCGGGCACAAAGGTGCCCGCCAGGGCCCGCCCATACGCCCCCAGCAGCCAGCCCTTGTACAGCCCGCGCCGGTCGTCGGGCAGCTCCGCTTCAATCCGCGCCCGCCCGTTCTCCTCCCGGACGGTAAGCCAGCCCCGGCCGCCGTCCAGGGAAAACCGCTCCATGCCGCCGCCCCCTCTCCCGGTCTCTCCCTCTATCCTATGCGCGCCGCAGGGGGAAATGCGCGCAGAGGCGGTTGACAGACGGCGGAAGCCCTGCTATACTGTGGGCGATCAAAAAAACGATGGGAGCTGGGAAGATGCGCAAATAACCTGAACTGTCCATGCACGCGGAGGCGGCCCCTGGGGCCGTCCGGTTCGTCGTGCGCCGGCAGGAGGGTTATGTGAGCGCGCTTCCCCTTTTTGCACCCTTTTTGGACAAAGTGGGCGCGGGAGGCCGGATCCTCCTGCGCCCATTTTTGCATATTGAGGTGATGCACCATGTCTCTCATTGAGATTCGCAATCTGACCTTCGCCTATCCCGGCAGCTTTGACAACGTCTTTGAGGGGCTCAATCTCCGGCTGGACACCAGCTGGCGGCTGGGCCTGGTGGGCCGCAATGGCCGGGGCAAGACCACCCTGCTGCGGCTGCTCCTGGGGGAGTACGAGTACAGCGGCGCCATCTCCGCGCCGGCGGAGCTGGCGTATTTTCCGCCCAGGGTGGCCCATCCGGAGGCGGACACCCGCGCCGTGCTGGAGGAGCTGGCGCCCGGCATGGAGGAGTGGCAGCTCCTCAGGGAGCTTGCCGCTCTGGAGGTGGACGAGGGAGTGCTGGACAGGCCCTTTTCCACCCTCTCCGGCGGAGAGCAGGTGAAGGCGCTCCTGTCCGTCCTCTTCCTGCGGGAGGGCGCCTTCCCCCTGCTGGACGAGCCCACCAACCATCTGGATTTGGAGGGGCGGCAGCTGGTGAGCCGCTGGCTGTCCCGGAAGGAGGGCTTCCTGCTCATCTCCCACGACCGGGCCTTCCTGGACGGCTGCGTGGATCACATCGCTGCCATCAACAAGAAGGATGTGGAGGTGCGGCAGGGGGACTTTTCCGCCTGGTGGCGGGACAAGCAGGCCCGGGACAACTGGGAGCGGGCGGAGAACAGCCGGCTGAAAAAGGAGATCGGCCGGCTGGAGGACGCCGCCCGGCGCACCGCCTCCTGGTCTGACCGGGTGGAGGCCACCAAGAAGGGCAGCCGGAACGCCGGCCTGCGGCCCGACCGGGGCTACATCGGCCACAAGGCCGCCAAGATGATGAAGCGCTCCAAGGCTGCCCAGGCCCGCCGGGAGGAGGCCGTACAGGCCAAATCCGCCCTGCTGAAAAACATCGAGCTGGCGGAGGAGCTGAAGCTCCACCCCCTCACCCACCCCAAGAACCGGCTGGTGGAGGTGAGGGACGCCGCCCCCGACTACGGGAACGGGCCGGTGTGCACCCCCGTGTCCTTCACCGTGGAGCGGGGGGAGGTGGCGGCCCTGACCGGCCGCAACGGCTGCGGCAAGTCCAGCCTGCTCAAGCTGGCCTGCGGGGAGGACATCCCCCACACAGGCCTGTTTGCCCTGGCCTCCGGGCTGGTGGTGTCCTGGGTGCCCCAGGACGCATCCTTCCTGCGGGGCTCCCTGCGGGACTTTATCCGGGACAGCGGCGTGGACGAGACCCTGTGCAAGTCCATCCTGCGCAAGCTGGACTTCTCCCGGGCCCAGTTTGACAAGGACATGGCCGACTACAGCGCCGGGCAGAAGAAGAAGGTGCTCCTGGCCCGCAGCCTGTGCCAGAGCGCCCACCTGTACGTGTGGGACGAGCCGCTGAACTATATCGACGTGTTTTCCCGCATGCAGCTGGAGCGGCTGCTGCAGGCGTATCACCCCGCCATGCTTCTGGTGGAGCACGACCGGGCCTTCCTGGACGGCCTGGCCGACAAGCTGGTGCCGCTGCACACCGGGGCCGCGTCCGGCGGGAGGTAAAGTTTTTTCCCGGCCGGCCGCGGGCCGCAAAGCACTGGGGCTCCTGAATGGTTACCCGCCGGAAACCGCTCAATTGTTACCGGCCGGTAACTATGCCACATTATTGTGCGTACTTTTCAGCCATAAAATTTGGCGTTACAATAGACCCATCAAAAGGAAATCCACCTTTTAGAAACTGATTTGGAGGTAAAACATCATGAACGAAGTCGTGAAATTCCTGAACGAGAACCCCGTGCAGTACCTGGCCACCGTGGGCCGGGACGGTAAGGCCAAGTGCCGCCCCTTCATGTTCGCCGGGGAGAAGGACGGCAAGCTGTGGTTCTGCACCAACAGCACTAAGGAGGTCTACAAGGACATGCAGGCCAACCCCAACATCGAGATCTCCGTGTCCAGCCCCACCTACGCGTGGATCCGCCTCCACGGGAAGGCGGCCTTTGAGGACAACATGGCCGTCAAGGAGATGTGCATCCAGAACCCCATCGTCAAGAGCCAGTATCAGACCGCCGACAACCCCATCTTCGAGGTGTTTTACCTGGCGGATGCCCACGCGGTGATCGCCGACTTCTCCGGCAATCCACCCCAGGAGTACAGCCTGTAAGACCAAGCCATGCGGAGTCCCCGGGCTTGTGCCCGGGGGCTTCCGCCCTGCTTTCGAGTAAGGGAGACGAAGCGCCATGACCGCACAATCCATTCTGCGAATGCTCCAGGAAGAGATCCACTCGGTGGTTTTTGCCACCCTGGACGAGCATGGGCTGCCCCAGACCTGTGTGATCGACCTGATGCTGTGGGACGAGGGGGGCCTCTATTTCCTCACCGCCCGGGGAAAGTCCTTTTATGACCGGCTGACGGCCCGGCCCTTCGCGGCCCTCACCGGGATGAAGGGGACGGACACCTTCTCCACCGCAGCCGTCTCCCTGCGGGGGGCAGTGCGGAGCATCGGCACCCGGAGGCTGGAGGAGATCTTTGCCAAAAACCCCTACATGGCCCGCATCTACCCCACGGAGCAGAGCCGCCAGGCCCTGGAGGTGTTCCAGCTCTACCGGGGCGAGGGAGAGTACTTCGATCTCTCCCAGCAGCCCCCCTTCCGCCAGAGCTTCTCCTTCGGCGGGGCGTCCGTCCATGAGACGGGATACCGCATCCGCGGGGACCAGTGCATTGGCTGCCAGGGGTGCCGCAGCGTGTGCCCCACGGGGTGCATCAGCCAGACGGCCCCCCGGGTGATTGACGGGAGCCGCTGCCTCCACTGCGGCAACTGCTTCCGCATCTGCCCGGTGAAGGCCGTGGAGAAGCTGGCGTGAGGGGAGGGCCTGTCATGACGCACATGGAACAGATCCAATTTCTCAACCGGAGGCTGCTGGCCGAGCTGCCCCAGTATCAGGAGGAGGCGGCACAATGCCCCGCGGACGAGGCCGCCCAGCGGCGGCTGCTCCGCGCCCTGATGAACGTGCGGCCGCCTCTGCCCCTGGCGCCGGACTTCCTGGCGGTGCAGGACGCCCTGCTCTCCGCCGAGCGGGAGGCGCGGGGCGTGGTGGACGGGGCCGCCCTGCCCGCCGTTCCCGCCGAGCCTCGGCTGGCGCTCTGGCGGGGGGACATCACCCGGCTGCGGGCGGACGCCATTGTCAACGCCGCCAACAGCCGGCTGCTGGGCTGCTTCGTCCCCTGCCACGGCTGCATCGACAACGCCATCCACTCGGCGGCGGGGCTCCAGCTCCGGGAGGAGTGCCGCCGCATCATGGCGGAGCAGGGCCGCCCGGAGCCCAACGGACGGGCCAGGCTGACAGAGGGCTACAACCTGCCCGCCCGGTACGTGCTCCACACCGTGGGGCCCATCGTCCGGGGATGGGTGACCGGGGAGAACCGGCGGGAGCTGGCCTCCTGCTACCGCGCCTGCCTGGAGCTGGCGGCGGAGCACAGCCTGCACAGCGTGGCCTTCTGCTGCATCTCCACCGGGGAGTTCCGTTTCCCCAACCGGGAGGCCGCCGGGATTGCGGTGGACACCGTCACCGGCTTCCTCCGCCGCAATACTTCCATCCAGAGGGTGATCTTCAATGTTTTCCAGGAGCTTGACGAGCGTATCTACCGGAGCCTGCTCGGAGGCGGTTGACCGCCTGCGGGAGGCGCTGAATCGGGCGGATGCCGTGGTGGTGGGCGCGGGCGCGGGCCTGTCTGCCTCGGCGGGGCTGACCTACGACGGGGCGCGGTTTGAGGAGCATTTTGGAGACTTCATCGCCAAATACCACATCCCGGATATGTATGCCGGCGGCTTCTACCCCTTTGCAAGCCTGGAGGAGTACTGGGCCTGGTGGAGCCGCCAGATTCTGCTCAACCGCTATGAAAAGGCCCCCCGCCCGGTGTATGAGGCCCTGCTGGCCCTGGTGGGGGAGAGGGACTGCTTTGTCCTCACCACCAACGTGGATCACCAGTTTCAGCTGGCGGGCTTCGACAAGAAGCGGCTGTTCTATACCCAGGGGGACTACGGCCTGTGGCAGTGCTCCCAGCCCTGCCACCAGGAGACCTACGACAACGAGGAGACCGTGCGCCGCATGGCGGCGGAGCAGCGGGACATGCGGGTGCCCTCGGAACTGGTGCCCCGCTGCCCCAGGTGCGGCCGCCCCATGACCATGAACCTGCGGTGTGACGGCACCTTTGTGGAGGACGAGGGCTGGCACGCGGCCGCCGGGCGGTACGCGGAGTTTCTCCGGCGACATCGGGGGGCGCGGGTGCTGTTCCTGGAGCTGGGGGTGGGCGGCAACACCCCGGTGATCATCAAGTACCCCTTCTGGCAGATGACGATGCAAAACCGAAATGCGGTCTATGCCTGCATCAACCGGGGGGAGTCCTTTGTCCCTCGGGGCCTGCGGCGGCGCGGCATCGGGATCTCCGCCGACATCGGGGACGCGCTGGCCCTTCTCTCCGGAGCGGAAGCATAGAGCCCCGGACGGAAACAGGCGCCCATGGAGAATCCATGGGCGCCTGCTGGCATATAACGGGGGAGAGAATTTATGGGGCGGTGCTGTTGTGTGCTGGCATCTGTCCCGTACAGAAGAAGGTATAGTGACCGCTGGCATATACCGTGCCGTCAGGGCCGGAGATTTCCACCAAAACCAGGCAGGTGGTGCGGCCCCGGTGCTTCACCGCAGCGCGGGCAGTGACGTGTCCCACTTTTGCTGAGCGGATAAAATCCATGCTGCCGTGGAGGGTCACATATTTCCGTCCGTCTGTCCGGCAGGCGGCGCCGGCGGCACAGTCAGCCAGTGTATAGAAAGCCCCGCCGTGGAGAACGCCATAGTGATTCAGGCTGTGGGGGCCGATCTCCAGAGAGGCCTCCGCTGTCCCGTCCCCGGTCTGGCAGGTACGGATCCCGTTATAGGAGGCGAAGGCATTGGCCCGGGTGATTTCATCAAAGATCTCTTGATTCAGCACAGACAATCCCTCTACCGCAGAATAATCCGCTCACCCTCTACCCGCTCCACGGTGGCCAAGGCCTCCACCCGCAGGCCCATCCGGCGCAGAACTCGTCCGCCGTCCCGCATGGCCTTCTCAATGGCGACAGCCACGCCGGCCACCTCGCCGCCGGCTTTGGAGACCAGCTCCAACAGGCTCAGAATTGCCTGACCATTGGACAGGATATCGTCCACCACCAGCACCACATCGTCCTCGGTCAGGTATTTCTTGGACACCCGCAGGGTGTAGGTCTTGTCCAAGGCAAAAGAATGGGTCTCAGCCGTATAGACCTCTGGATCGATATAACCCGTCCGAAAGCGCTTGGCATAGACCGCAGGGACGCCCAAGGCCCGGGCAACAAAGCAGGCCAGGGCGATGCCGGAACTCTCCGCAGTGAGTACCTTGGTGATCTTCTCGCCCCGGAACCGCTTGGCCAGCGCGTCGCCCATCCGCTCCATCAGGCCCATATCCATGCAGTGGTTGAGAAACATGTCCACGTGGATGATGTCCCCTTCGCCTACTACCGCCTCACTCAAAATCCGACGCTTTAATTCTTCCATGCTGCTCCCTTCCATCCACTCGCAGGCAGATGCAGATCAAGCTCAGTTCAGTTGATTATAACCCATTTTTGCCCATCCTGCAATATTGACAAGAATATAAAAATAGGGTATCCTAATACATACGGCAATTGGTCAGGCCAATGGTCCGGATTTACGCAGCGGTATCGAAGTGGTCATAACGGGGCTGACTCGAAATCGTGTAGGCCATATCTCCACCTGACCCCGCAGCCCCTTGATTTGACTGGGATTCCGGTTTATCTACGCTTTTGGAAAATTGAATATCTACGCTTTTTCTAACACTTTGCTTTATCTACGGGAGCAGGTGTTTGAAAGATACGGAGGAGTACTCAAGTGGTGAAGAGGCGTGACTCGAAATCTCGTAGGTCGGGTGACCGGCGCGTGGGTTCGACCCCCACCTCCTCCGCCAGAGCTGGCAGTGTGAAATCACTGCCAGCTTTTTTATATTGGCTGCACCGCACAATCTTTGGCCCCGCGAATGAACATACCATTCATTGTATTTGCAGGAGCCTGCTGTGCGTTGTGATCCAAGTGTGCGTAGATGTCTGCTGTTGTGGAATAGGTACTATGTCCCAGCCATATTTGGATCTGCTTCATTGTGATATTTTCTCCGCTGTTAAGCAGAAGACTTGCGCAGGTATGCCGTAGATCGTGGAACCGGATTTTCCGCAAGCCGTATTTCTCAATGATCCAGCTGAAGTGTTCTGTCACATAATTCGGACGTAGAAGTCTGCCACATTGATCTACACAGATGTATTCGAGATAATCTCTGCAGTAGGACTTTTTGAACAGTCTTCTGTACATCTCCTGCTTTTCTTTTTCTGCCAGGATCAGTTTTTCCACTGCAGGGATGAGGGGTAATGTCCGAAAACTGGACTTGGTTTTCAGTACATCTTCTCCAACAGGGACGAATTTCCCATTCACCTCTGCCTCGATGACCTTGTGGCTGATGGAGATGGTCTTGCGCTCCAGATCGATGGCGCTCCATCTCAGCCCCAACACCTCGCTTCGGCGCAGACCGTAATAGGCGGCAATCTTCACGCACAGTTCAAGGGGATCGGCTTCCACCGCATCAAACAGCTCCAGCATTTCTTCCTCACTGTAGAAAGTGCCATGATAAACGTTTTTCTTCGGCCGGTCTACTTTGTCGGCGGGATTTTTGGCGATGATATCCTTCCGGACTGCGCTTTGCAGAGCTTTTCGGATGATTGCGTGGTAATGTATCACGGTATTTGTCGTGCATCCGTCTGCCAGCACCTTTTGATAAAAATCTTCAATGTCTTGAGGTGTCAAATCCATCACCGCAATTCCGCGCGGTTCGAAGTAGGGGATAATGCGGGCCTTGAGCATATTGGCATAGCTCTGGTATGTTGCGGTGGCGATCGTAGAGCGCACACTATTCAGCCACTTGTTCATGTAGTCCGAGAACTCCAACCGTGCATCATGGGGAACAGTCTGCTCCAGAATGCGCTCCTGTTCCTCACGTTGCAACTGCTCCTCGTACTCTTTTTCAAACTGGCTTCGGATCTCATCAAACGCTCTTTTTGCCTTGCGCTCACTGGTTCCGGACACTGGCAATTTGGTTGATATCCATTTGACCTTCCGCTTTCCGTCTACCTTGAGGTATAAAAGCACATAATAGTATCCATTTTTCTGCTGCAGGCAACCTGTTATCATAATGATCCT
>DGYMJ06203__coassemble_605_pt1 | contig 19935 bp, 17 predicted proteins | sample DGYMJ06203__metabat2_low_PE_040 | metagenome-assembled genome bin DGYMJ06203 | reverse complement strand
TGAGGCCGGGGAACTGGAACAGGGCCCCGCCCTTCAGGGCGGCGATGGCCTCCTCGTCCAGGTAGCCGTGGAGATCGCCGGAAAAGATGCGGGTGGCCTCGCCGGCCAGGGGGGAGTCCACCACCACGGTGAAGTCGGGCACGCTCTTGACCAGGTTCTGCTCCTTCATCTCCCGGATGAAGTAGAGCAGCTCCTGAGTGCGGCCCACGGCGAAGGAGGGGATGATCACATTGCCCCCCTGGCCCAGGGTCTCGTCGATGATGGCGGCCAGGTCGGCGGTGTAGTCCGGCTTCTGGCTCATGTCGTGGAGCCGGTCGCCGTAGGTGCTCTCGGTGAGGACGTAGTCGGCGTCCCCGATGTACTGGGGATCCCGGATGATGGGCTGATCCCGGTTGCCGATGTCGCCGGAGAACACCACCTTCCGGGTCTCTCCCCCCTCGGTGAGCCACATCTCCACGCTGGAGGAGCCCAGCAGGTGGCCCGCGTCCACAAAGCGGATCTTCACCCCGTCGGCGATCTGGAGGGTGGTGCCGTACTCACAGGTGACCACGTGCCGGACGGCCTCCTCCGCGTCCGCCACGGTGTACAGGGGCTCCACCGGCTCCTCCCCGGCGCGCCGGCCCTTCTGGTTGGCCCACTGGGCGTCGCTCTCCTGGATGTGGGCGGAGTCCCGCAGCATGATGCTCAGCAGCTGGCCCGTCAGGCGGGTGCAGTAGATGTTGCCGGCGAAGCCCTGCTTCACCAGCAGGGGGATGCGGCCGGAGTGATCGATGTGGGCGTGGGTCACCACCACCGCGTCGATGTACCCGGCGTTGAAGTCCAGGGCCTGGTTGTCCTTCTCATCCCGGCCCTGCTGCAGTCCGCAGTCCACCAGGATCTTCTTGCCGCCGCACTCCACACAGTGGCAGCTTCCGGTGACGGCGTGGGCAGCGCCGAAAAAGGTCAGTTTCATGGGGCACCTCCTTGTATATCTTGTACAAGAACATTGTACTCCCGGAACCGCCCGGTGTAAATACGGCCCGTCGAAAATGTGGTTACAGATAGGCCCGGCCCGCCGCCAGCCGGAGATTGCCCCTGGCCGCAAAGGCACCCAAGGCGATCAGCGCCGCCTGGAGCGCCACTCCCCGGATGGACAGAGGCCTGACCGCGCCGAGAAATTCGTAGGACTGCCCCAGGTAGGACAGCCAGCCCAGGCAGGCGGCGAAGAGGAGAACCATCAGTAGCACCGCGCAGGCCACAAGCGTCCGGAGGCAGGGCCGGTTTGGCCGGACCACCCCGGTTAGAAAGGCCAGCAGCAACACGGCAGCCAGCAGGAGCATGGCCCAGCCAGCCGCGTATGTATAGCCCGGTTTCCAAAATTGGAAGTGCAGATAGAACACACCGGTCAGGCCGCAGAGCAACCCGTAGGCCGCCGTCGCCAGGCCTACCAGCCATTTATTGGTCACGATCTTCGCTCCTTTCCCATCCATTCATCCTCCACAGAGTGGCAGTTTCCTTTCCACGCCTATCATATATCCTGTCCCGGAGCCTGTCAATACCCGGCCCTCAGGGATGCTCCAGCACTGCCCGCTGCAGATATCGGCCCAGCACCCGGTAGGAGGGGCAGAGGATCCGCCGCCCCAGGGCGGCGGAGAGGGCCTCGTTCCACTCGGGCAGGGTGTAGGTGTTCAGAGGCAGCACCGTGAACAGGGTGAGCAGCCACGTCACGTCGGGCTGCGCCCCCAGCCGCCCCTCCAGGCGGCGGAGAATCCGGTTTTCCATCTCCATCCCTCCCCCTCCATGGTATGCGCGGACGAAAAGGGCGGCCCGGCTTTTCAGCCGGGCCGCCTTAGACTGGCGCAACGGTGGCTTCGCCACCTTTTTGAATGACTTAGAGGCCCTCCTCCACGATCTGGGCCTTGATGAGGTTGGTGGTGCCGGACTGGCCCAGGGGCACGCCGGCGGTAATGACCACCGTGTCGCCCGGCTTGATGGCGCCCTCCTTGCGGGCCACATCCACGGCCAGGGAGAACATCCGGTCGGTGGAGTCCACCTCGCCGGACAGGAAGGGGTGCACGCCCCAGGAGACGGCCAGCTGCCGCCGGGTGGACTCGCTCTGGCACAGGGCCACAATGGGGCAGGCCGGACGGAAGCGGGAGATCACCTTGGCAGTGTAGCCGGAGCGGGTGGGCGCCAGGATGCACGTGGCGTTGAGATCCATGGCGGTCAGACAGCAGGTGTGGGTGATGGCGTCGCTGATGGTGGAGATGGCGGGCAGCAGGCTCCGCTCCCGGAACCGGCCCCAGTAGTCGATGGCCTCCTCCGCCGCCATTACGGTGTCCACCATGGTGGCCAGAGCCTCGATGGGGTACTTGCCGGAGGCGGTCTCACCGGAGAGCATGACGCAGGAGGTGCCGTCGAACACGGCATTGGCCACGTCGGACACCTCGGCCCGGGTGGGACGGGGATTGCGGATCATGGAGTCCAGCATCTGGGTGGCGGTGATGACGGGCAGGCCGGCGCGGGTGCCCGCCTTGATCATCTTCTTCTGGAGGATGGGCACCTCGTGGGCGGGAATCTCCACGCCCAGGTCGCCGCGGGCCACCATGATGCCGTCGGAGGCGGCGATGATGGCGTCCAGGTTCTCCACGCCCTCCCGGTTCTCGATCTTGGCGATGATGCGGATGTTGTCGCCGCCGTGCTTGTGCAGCTCGGCCCGGATGTCCTCCACATCGCTGGCCTTGCGGACGAAGGAGGCGGCGATGAAGTCGAACTCGTTCTCCACCGCGAACTTCAGATCCTCCCGATCCTTGTCGGTGAGGGAGGGCAGCAGGATGTGCACGTCGGGGATGTTGATGGACTTGTTGCTGGACAGGGGGCCGCCGTTCTCCACCTCGCAGTGGATGGCGTGGCCCTCCACCTTCTGAACCCGCAGCTCGATGAGGCCGTCATCCACCAGGATGCGGCAGCCGGGGCCCACCTCGTTGTGCAGATTCTCGTAGGTGACGGACACCTGGTGTTCGTCACCGGGCACGTCGTCGGTGGTAAGGGTAAAGGACTGCCCCTGAGCCAGGTTGATGGGGCCGTCGGCAAAGGTTCTGATGCGGATCTCCGGGCCCTTGGTGTCCAGAATGGTGGCCACCGGGGCGCCCAGGGTGTCCCGCACCTTCTTGAACATGGTCAGCCGGGCCAGCTGCTCGGCGTGGGAGCCGTGAGAGAAGTTGAAGCGGGCCGCGTTCATGCCGTTTCGGATGAGCTTCTGCATGGTCTCCGGATTGTCCACCGCGGGGCCCAGGGTGCAGATAATCTTGGTCTTTCTCAGGTTCATTGTCATACCTCCATAGGGTATCCACAGGTTTTATGGACTATCAAAAATACGGGGATATCATACACCATTCAGCCTGATTTGGGAAGAGTGATTTTGTAAAATTTTTAACAAGCACTCCGGCCCTTCCGGGGGAGGGCCAGCAGGCACAAAACCGTGCCCACGCAGCCGCAGAGGATGCACCCGGCCAGCATCCAGTTGGCGCCCCCGGCGTCCAGGGTCCAGCCGGCCAGCAGCCCGCCCAGCATGCCGCCCAGGCCGTTGGAGGCCACCATCATGATGGTCTGGCCCCGCACCCGGTCCGCCGGCGGCACAGACTCGTTGACGAAGTACACTGACGCCGGGGTGAACAGGCCGTAGCCCAGCATCTGCAGCGGCTGGCACAGCAGCACCCCGGCCAGGTTCCAGGTGAGCAGCAGGGCTACCCCCTTCAGGGTGCAGAACGCCATGCTCAGCACCAGGATCCGCCCGCTGCCCAGTCTCCGCAGCAGCCTGGGGAACAGGAAGGCGGCGGGCAGCTCGAAGCCGCCCATGAGGAACATGGCCAGGCCCAGATCCGCGGCGGTGCCGCCCCGGCTGAGGATCACGTTCACCAGGAAGTTGGACAGGGGGAGCACGGCGGTGAGGCCGAAGAGCACCCCCGCCAGCATGAGGGTGAACCGGGGGGTGCTCCGCAGCAGGGAGAGGGCCGACTGGGGCCGCTCCGCCGCGGCCCGGCCCTCCGCCGGGGCCTTGGGATGCCAGGTGGGGTAGGTGAACACCAGGGCAATCTCCGCCGCGGTCAGGAGCAGGAAGGTGACCAGAGTGGTCTCCACCCCCCACTGCCCCACCTGCAGGCCCAGCAGCACGCACACCACCGCATAGGCCAGGGAGCCCAGCCCCCGACCCAGGCTGTACCGGATGGGCATGCCGTCGTTGATGAACTGGACGGCCATGGCGTCCATCAGCGGGTAGGAGGACACCCCCAGGCCGCCGATGACCACCCATACCAGGGCGGTCTGGGCCAGGCCCATGGCCGGCTCAGCCCAGTACCACACTCCGGCGGCCAGGGAGAGGGCCAGGGACACGCCCACGATGCCTTTGAGGGGCACGCGGGGGTGCCGGTCGGCAAAGCCGCCCAGCAGGGGCTGGAACACGATGCCCGCCAGGCAGCGCACCGAGGTCATCAGCCCCGCCTCTCCGTTGGTGAAGCCTCGGTCCAGCAGCAGGGCGGTCTGGTAGGCCACGATGGCCGCGAACATGGCCCAGAAGCCCATCTGCATGGCGATATAGTGCCAGTCCAGCCGTCGGAGGGTGGGTGTTTTTTCCGTATGCAAGCATTATCCCTCCGTCTTGTCAAACTGAAACATGTTCTCCAGGCCGGTGGTGCTGGCCGTGTAGAGGGTGAGCACCAGGTCGGGGTCATACGACCCGATGGTGTCCAGCAGATCCCCCTCAAAATAGCGCAGGTCGATGGTGACCAGTTCGGAGCAGGACAGGGCCAGGAAGGGGGTCAGGGCGCAGGCGAAGGAGTCCCGCAGCATGACGACCCGGGGCCCGTCCGGGTTGTTGTGGTTGGTGATGGTGGCCAGGGGGTAGTCGCCCCCGGCGTAGTAGGTGTAGGGGTTGCCGTTGAACCAGTCCTGCTCCTCCACCCGCTCGGGGAAGCACACCGACTGGTTGAAGGGGCCGGTGCGGGTGAAGCCGTAGGCGGGGCAGGCGTAGGTCAGATTGGTGTCAAATTTGGGGGTATAGAGGGTAATGTCGTCCACCCCGGCGTAGAGGGAGCCCACCCGCTTGCCCTGGCTGCCCAGGAAGAAGTCCTCCAGCACCTGGGTGCTCCAGTTGGCGGGACTGGTGAGGGCCGGGTCGGTGCGGAAGCCGTAGCGGTCCTCCAGCACGCCGGCCAGCTCCTGCCAGGCGAAGAAGGCCGCCTCCGGCTTCCAGTGGTGGTCGGTTTTGAAAAACCAGCTGGAATAGATGCCGTTGTTCTCAAAAAGGGGGCGGAGATCCACATAGTCGGTCCCCTGCCGGTCCAGCTCCGCCAGAAAGGCGTCGGCGCTGGCGTTGCCGTTCTCCTCCACCCCGGTGGGCAGCAGCGTCTGCCCCCGCTGGATCTTCTGGGGGGCCGCCAGGTAAAGGTAGGGGATATCCAGGAGCTCCAGCTCCTGGGCAAACGCCACCGTGGCGGCGGCGTTCCGCTCCACCGTGTCCCCCGCCTGGCTGTCTGCCTGGAGGTTCACAAAGTTCAGCGCCCCGTTGGACAGCTTGACCACCGTGTTCTCGCTCACCGCGTCCTCCACGATCCGTCGGCCGGAGAGCCGCTGCACCCCGCCGTAGAGCTGGATGAACAGGTGGTCCCGGTCCAGATCCTGGTTGACGGCGGTCTCCGCCCCGTCCACGAAGGCCATCACGTCCCGGTCCCGGACAAAGGTTTTGAGCAGGGCCTCAAACTTCCCCTCCCCGCCGAAGAAGGAGGTGGCCAGCAGGACAAACCCCGCCGCCACCGCCAGCAGAAACACCACCGCGGTGATGGTATTGCGTCGTCTCATGGCTCACACTCCTCTCAGAAGTTGAAGTAGATGAAGGGGTTGTAGGTGCCCTTGATGATGAAGGCGGCGGACACCAGGAACACCGCGGTCGCCCCCACGGCGTAGAGCAGATCCGTCAGGGGCCAGCCCTTTTTGGCCAGCCAGTCCCGCAGCCTGGGGGCCGCCGGCGCGGCGAACACCAGCCCGGCCAGCAGCACCGTCCAGTTCTCCCGCAGGTAGAGGGCGGTCAGCTCACTCCAGGCGCCCGCGCCGCCGCCGAACATGGCCAGCAGATACTGCCCGGCCGCCCCCAGGCTGTCCGCCCGGAAGATCACCCAGGCAAAGTTGACCATCAGAAGGGTGAACAGCCAGTTCAGCCACACCGGCCAGCCCCGGCCCAGATGCCCGTACTTCTCCAGCACCAGCAGCACGAAGTAGAGCAGGCCCCAGACGATGAAGGTCCAGTTGGCCCCGTGCCACACGCCGGTGAGCAGCCACACCACAAACAGGTTGCGGATGTGCTTCCACTTGGAGCTCACCCGGCTGCCCCCCAGGGGGAAGTACACATAGTCCCGGAAGCAGGCGGACAGGGAGATATGCCACCGCCGCCAGAATTCGGTAATGGATTTGGAGATGTAGGGGTAGTTGAAGTTCTCCAGGAAGTGGAAGCCGAACATCTTGCCCAGGCCGATGGCCATATCCGAGTAGCCGGAGAAGTCGTAGTAGATCTGCAGGGTGTAGCAGATGGCCCCCAGCCAGGCAAAGGAGGCGGACAACTCCCCGTTCCCTAGGTTGAAGGCCCGGTCGGCCACCACCGCCACCTGGTTGGCGATGAGCACCTTCTTGCCCAGGCCGGCGATGAACCGGGCGCAGCCGGCGGCGAAGTTGTCCCAGCTCTCCTGCCGGTTGTCGATCTGGTCCGCCACCGTCTCATACTTGACGATGGGCCCGGCGATGAGCTGGGGAAAGAAGGAGATGTACAGCCCCACCTTCAGGGGGGATTTCTGCACCTGGCCCCTCCCCCGGTGAACATCCAGCACATAGCTCAGGGCCTGGAAGGTGAAGAAGGAGATGCCGATGGGCAGCTCGATGCCGGGGATCACGAAGTGGGCCCCCAGGCTGTTGAGAATTCCCAGGGTAAAGGTCAGGTATTTGAATACAAAGAGGATACCCAGATTGGCCGTCACCGCCGCCACGATGGGCGCCCGGCAGGAGCGGCCCGCCCGCTTGCAGGTGTCCACCCACAGGCCGAAGCCGTAGTTGGCCAGGATGGAGGCGATCATCACCAGCACGAACCAGGGCTCCCCCCAAGCATAGAAGCCCAGGGAGGCCAGCAGGAGGAATACGTTCTGGCCCTGCCGCCACCGCCGCAGGGCCAGGTAGTAGATGATCAATACCAGAGGGAGAAACAGGAAGAGGAATACGGAACTGGAAAAGAGCATGGGGTCTCTCCTTTTATGTCAGATACTTGCCCGCCAGAGGCAGCTTGGACAGGGGCCAGGCCACCGTGAAGGAGCCCAGAAACACCGCCGCTGACAGAACCGGGACGGACAGGGCCGGCACGAAGGAAAGGGCCGTGATGCCGAAATGCCTCAGGAGTATGAGGAAAAACACGTGGACCAGATAAATGCCGAAGGAGATCTTCGCCACGCCGGAGACCCGCTGGCGGCGGGAGCGCTCCTCGCTCACCCCCAGCACGTAGCGAAAGAATACGAATACCGCCGCACTCATCAGGGCGATGTTGGGGCTGTCGTAGTTGTAGAGAGTCTGCACCAGCATCCCTCGCTGCTGGGACAGCCAGGCAGTGCCTCCCACAGTGACCGCCGCGCCCAGAATCCCCAGCACGTAGATGAGATACTCCGCCGGACGGCTCAGGCTGTAAGCCTTCAGATAGTATCCCAGTACGTAGTAGCCCACATACCCCAGCACCAGTTTGAGGTTGAGGTTGTTCACATAGAGGCTCAGTGTCTGACTGGGCCGCAGGCGCAGGATGGTAGGGATGATGCAGGCAAACAGGAACACCAGCAGAAAGAACCAGTGGAAGTCCCCCCGGCTGGCCCCCCGCACAAAGGCCCGCAGGATGGGGGTCACCAGATACAGGCCGATGATCATGTACAAAAACCACAGGTGGAAGCTGGTCCTGCCCAGCAGCACCTGATACAGCGCCGCCTGTACGCTCTCCCAGCTCAGGCCGTTGGCCGTCACCTGGCCCACCAGGGCGTAGGCCGTCCCCCAAACCGTCAGAGCCACCGCAATGCGCAGAATATGACCGAAAAACAGCTTGGAGAGGGGCAGGCTGTGCCCAGGATCCAGCAGGAACATGCCGGAGAGCATGACAAACACCGGCACACACCAGTGGGCCAGTCCGTCATACAGGTTGAGCACCTGAAAGGCGGGAGACCCAACTGCCGCGGCCTCCAGGCTGCCCCCCGACACATGCACCACAATCACTGCCAGCATGGCCGCACAGCGGAGCAGATCCGCATAGGCCAGGCGGCCGCCTACGGTCTTACCCATGGTTCAGCTATGCTCCGGGACGATCTCAATCCAGTAGCCATCCGGATCCTCGATGAAGTAAATGCCCATGGCCGGGTTCTCAAAGCAGACGCAGCCCATGGCCCTGTGGCGCGCCAGCAGCTCGTCAAACCGGTCGGTGAGGAGGGCCAGGTGGAACTCCTGTTCCCCCAGGTCGTAGGGCTGGGTGCGGTCCTTCAGCCAGGTCAGCTCCAGGCGGAAGCCGGTCTCCCCGTCCCCCAGGTACATCAGCTTGAAGGAGCCGTCGTCGGCGGTCTTCTCCTCCACCACCTCCAGCTCCAGGGCCTCCTGGTAGAAGGCCAGGGAGCGGTCCAGATCCAGCACGTTGAAATTGAAATGGTTGAATTGCAGCATGGTTGTGTTCTCCTTTTCTCTCTGCCAAAACGGGCGGCGCGTCCGGGAGGCCGCGCCCTGCATCTGCTCCGCGATTCTCCGGCCGGTGGGGGTGGCCGCCAGACCGCCGCCGCCGGTCTCCCGCAGGGAGGCGGGCAGGGCGTCGTTCCCCATGGAACCGTGGGTTCCATGGGGCCCCGGGCTCTGAATTTGCGCGGCGGAAGTGAATTCCGCCTTGCGCCAAGGTTTTTGCCAGGGCAAAAACGCTTGTTGTGGGCTCCGCCTGCCCGCCCTACATCTGTTCCGCGATTCTTCTGCCCGTGGGGGTGGCCGCCAGGCCGCCGCCTCCGGTCTCCCGCAGGGAGACGGGCAGGGCGTCGTTCCCCATGGAACCGTGGGTTCCATGGGGGCCCCGGGCTCTGAATTTGCGCGGCGGAAGTGAATTCCGCCTTGCGCCAAGGTTTTTGCCAGGGCAAAAACGCTTGTTGTGGGCTCCGCCTGCCCGCCCTACATCTGTTCCGCGATTCTTCTGCCCGTGGGGGTTGCAGCCAGGCCGCCGCCTCCGGTCTCCCGCAGGGAGGCGGGCAGGGCGTCGCCCACGGCACGCATGGCGTCGATCACCTCATCGCAGGGAATGGCGCTCTCCACCCCGGACAGGGCCATCTCCGCGCAGGACAGGGCGTTCACCGCCCCCATCACGTTGCGGTTGACGCAGGGCACCTCCACCAGCCCGGCCACCGGATCGCACACCAGGCCCAGGGTGTTGGACAGGGCCATGGCGCAGGCGTGGGCCATCTGCTCCGGCGTGCCGCCCAGGACAGACACCAGGGCGGCGGCCGCCATGCCGGAGGCGGAGCCCACCTCCGCCTGACAGCCCCCCTCCGCCCCGGAAATGGAGGCCCGGGTGGCGATCACCTGTCCGAAGCCGGCGGAGACATAGAGGGCCTGTATCATGGTCTCGTCACTCAGGCCGTCCCGGGCCTGGAGGGGAATCAGCACCGCCGGCAGCACCCCGCTGGCCCCCGCCGTGGGGGCGGCCACGATGCGGCGCATGCAGGCGTTGCACTCGCCGGTCTTGAGGGCGGCGGCGATCACCTGCCGCAGGAAGGGCGGGCACAGGCCGGGGCCCGGGCCGTCCAGCAGGGCCCCCGCGCCGCCGGTGAGGCCGCTGCGGGAGCGGGCGGCGGGGTCGTACTCCTCCACCGGGGCCTTCATGGCCGCCCACAGGGCGGCCATCTGGTGCCAGGAGCGGTCCCCGTCCGCACCCCGGTCCCGGAGATCGTCCTCCAGCACCGCCCGCCACAGGGGCTTGTCCCTGGCCGCCTCCAGCAGGCCGGCCACTGAGGAAAACGCCATATTATGCCTCCCCTTCCATGTCCAGATAGGTCACCCGCTCGATGCCCGGGCAGGCCCGCAGCTCCTCCACCGCCGCCCCCCAGATGGGCTGGTCGCTCTCGATGACCATCACCGCCAGCCCGCCCCGCATGTCCCGGTAGAGCTGCATGGTGGCGATGTTCACCTGCCGCTTGGACAGCACCCCGGTAACCTCCGCCACCATGCCGGGCCGGTCCTGGTTGCGGATGATGAGGGTGGGCAGCTCGCCGGTGAACCGGGCCTCCAGCCCGTCGATGGCGCACACCTGCACCCGACCGCCTCCCAGGGAGGAGGCGGTGACCTCCAGGTGCTTGCCCGCGGCGTCCTCAACCTTTAAGAGCACCGTGTTGGGATGTGCCCCCCGCAGGGCGGTCTTGCCCAGGATCAGCTCCATCCCCGCCTCCTCCGCCAGCTCGAAGGAGCGGGGCAGCCGGGCGTCGTCCGGGCGCATGCCCAGCAGGCCGGCCGCCAGCGCCCGGTCGGTGCCGTGGCCCGCCCCGGTGGCGGCAAAGGAGCCGTGGAGCAGCAGCTCCGCCCGTTTGGGCTGGCTCCCCAGCAGCTTCCGGGTCAGATACCCGATGCGGGCCGCCCCCGCCGTGTGGGACGACGACGGCCCGACCATGATGGGCCCCATGATGTCGAAGATGTTCATAGCCGGTCAAGGTTCCTTTCATATATTCAGGATTCCGCGGGGCCGTCGTCGGGCGCGGGAGCGCCCCGCGCCTGTGGCGCGTGCGAGCGTTTTGCCGGAGGCAAAACCTCGGCGCAGGCGGAATTCATTTCCGCCGAGCATGTGAAAGTATCTCAGGGAACCCATGGAGCGCCTGCGCTCCATGGAACCGGCCCGACCATAATGGGCCCCATGATGTCGAAGATGTTCATAGCCAGTCAAGGTTCCTTTCATATATCCAAGCTTCCATGGGGCCGTCGTCGGGCGCGGGAGCGCCCCGCGCCAATCGAAGGTGTCCATTTTATGCGGATTTCCCTCCCCTGTCAAGTCCTGGGGAAGCGGCCCGGGCCGGCACGGCGGGGGCAGGCCCCCGCCCTACTCGTCCTCGTTGGCCTTCTTATTGATGAACTCCGGCCGGAGCTTGCTGTAGAGGATCTTCTGCTCGCTGTAGAGGCCGTAATAGCCGGAGAGCATGTAGGACACGGCGATGCACACGGCGAAGAGGCCTAAGCTCTGGCCGGTGAACATGCCGTAGCTGTCCCCGGCGAATAGCTCCAGGGAGAGGAGCAGGGCCGTCAGGGGGCAGTTGGTGACGCCGCAGAACACGCTCACCATGCCAAGCCCGGCGCCGAAGGAGGGGTGGAGGCCCAGCAGGGGGGCCGCGGTGCAGCCGAAGGTGGCGCCGGTGAAGAACACGGGGACGATCTCGCCCCCCTTGAAGCCCGCCCCCAGGGTGATGGTGGTGAAGAGCATTTTCAGCAGGAAGGCCTCCGGCCGGGCCTGTCCCTCAATGGCGGCGTGGAGCACCGCCTCGCCGGCACCGTTGTAGTCGTAAGTACCCGGGTTCCACAGCCACACCAGGAAGGTGAGGGCGATCACCACTCCGCCGCCCACGGCGGCGCGCACCAGGTGGTTGGGCAGGTACTTGTCGTACAGGTGGGGCGCGGCGTGCATCAGCCGGCAGAAGAACACCGACAGCAGGGCGAACAGGATGCCCAGGCCGATGACCTGCACCAGGGTGAGGGGGGTCAGGTTGGGCACCCCGTCCAGGGAGAACTGGGTGGGGGGGACGTGAAAGGCCTGGGCCATCCACAGCCCCACGATGGAGGACAGGACGCAGGGAACGATGGCGGCATAGTAGAGCACCCCCACGCTGGTGACCTCCATGGAGAACATGGCGGCGGTGAGGGGGGTGCCGAACAGGGCGGAGAAGGCGGCGGACATGCCGCACATGGTGATGATGCGCCGGTCCTTGTCGTCCAGGCGCATCCACCGCCCCACCTTGGAGGAGATGGAGCCGCCGATCTGGAGGATGGCCCCCTCCCGGCCGGAGGAGCCGCCGCACAGGTGGGTGAGCATGGTGGCGGCAAAGACCAGGGGGGCGGTGCGCAGACGGAGGGGCTGGTCCTCCCGCACGGCCACCAGCACGAAGTTGGTGCCCCGATCCCCTTCCATCCCGCACACGCGGTAGAGCAACACGATGGCCACGCCCCCCAGGGGCAGCAGCCACAGCAGCCAGGGGTTGGCATCCCTCAGACCGGTGACGGCATCAAAGGCGTAGTAAAACGCCGTGGCCACCCCGCCGCACAGCACGCCGCTGATGCCGGCGAAAACCAGCCATTTGACAAAGGTGCCCGGCTGCTCCAGAAGCTGCCGCAGGCGCGCGCTCCGATCCATCATCTCTCGCCCCCCAGGAATAGTCGGAGATATTATAGCATGAAGCGCAACTTTTTTCCTCCCCTATATGGATTTTTTTCAGAAACATGTTATACTACTACTTAGTATGGCATCCGCCATGCAATCTATTTTTTGAGGAGGAATCACCTTGCAACCCCCTTTATGGCCTCAGATATTACTCCAGGTCATACTCATCGCGCTCAACGCCTACTTTGCCGCCACGGAAATCGCGGTCATCTCCCTGAATGAGGCGGTGCTCCGCCGGCAGGCCGAGGACGGTGACAAAAAGGCCGCCCTGCTGCTGAAAATCACAGAGCAGCCCACCGGTTTTCTCTCCACCATCCAGATCGGCATCACCCTGGCCGGCTTCCTGGGCGCGGCCTTCGGCGCCGACAACTTGGCCGGCCGCCTGTCCCAGTGGCTCATCACCGAGTACCACCTGACCGCCGCGGCGGCGGAGGCGGTGCACACCCTGTCGGTGATCCTGATTACCCTGATCCTCTCCTATTTTACCCTGATCTTCGGCGAGCTGGTGCCCAAGCGGGTGGCCATGAAGAAAAGCGACGCCGTGGCCCGCTTCACCTGCCGGGTGGTGGCCTTCCTGGCCGCCGTCATGCGTCCGGTGATCTGGCTGCTGACCGTCTCCACAAACGGCGTGCTCCGGCTGCTACATATCGACCCCAATGAGGAGGACGATGAGGTATCCGAGGAGGGCATCCGCATGATGGTGGACATCGGCGAGGAGAAGGGCGCCATCCAGGCCGGCGAGAAAGAGATGATCGAGAACATCTTCGAGTTTGACAACATGACCGCCGAGGACGTGATGGTTCACCGCACCGACATGGAGATGCTGTGGGTGGACGACACGCCCGAGGAGATCGAGGCCACCATAGAGTCCACCGGCCTGTCCCGGTTCCCGGTCTATGAGAAGGACGCCGACGACATCATCGGCCTGCTCAGCACCCGGGAGTGGCTCATCAATTCCCGCAGGCCGGAGCCCAAGCCGGTGCGGGAGCTGCTCCGGCCGGCCTACTTTGTGCCCGAGTCGGTGCGCGCCGACAAGCTCTTCCGGGATATGCAGAGCCGGAAGGTTCACCTGGCCATCGTCATTGACGAGTACGGCGGCACCGCCGGCCTGGTGACCATGGAGGATCTGCTGGAGGAGATCGTGGGCAACATCTACGACGAATTCGACCCCCTGGAGGATCAGGAGATTGTCCCCCTGGGTGAAAATACCTGGCGCATCGCCGGCTCGGCGGATCTGGACGACGTGGCCGAGGCCCTGGACGTGGACTTCCCCGAAGACGAGGAGTCCGAGACCCTGGGCGGGCTGGTCTTCGCCCAGCTCAACGTGATCCCCGAGGACGGCAGCCACCCCGAGGTGGAGGTCTACGGCCTGCACATCCGGGTGGAGGTGCTCACCGACCGCCGGGTGGAGTGGGCCACCGTCACCAAGCTGCCGCCGGAGGACACCCCCGCGGCAGAACAGGCATAAACCCATACAAAGAGTAGGCCCCGGAGTCGGTAAGGACTCCGGGGCCTTTCCGCATATGGGGGAAGCCGGTTCAGAACTGAAAGACCGCGCCCACCACCGCCGAGGCACCGATAAACACGATGGGGTGGAGCTTTTTCAGCGGCCCCACCTGGAGGCAGAGGAACACGATCACGGCCAGCAAAATACCCTTCCACTGGAACAAGGCGGTCATGCCGCCGCCGTCGGAGAAGGCGTTCAGGTTGAGCAGGGCGATGGAGCACACCTCCGCCAGGGCGGCGGCGATGAGGGCGGTGGAGGCGGGCCGGATGCCGTAGAACACCGCGTCCACCCCCCGGCTCTCCCGAAACTTTTTCAGAAAGCCGGCGATGATCAGGATGACAAGGATGGAGGGGCAGATCAGGCCCAGGGTGGCGGTGACGCCGCCGGGGATGCCCCGCAGATGGAAGCCCACATAGGTGGCCATGTTGACCCCCATGGGGCCGGGGGTGGACTCGGAGATGGCGATCATGTTGGCCAGCTCCCCGGAGGTGAACCAGCCGGTGCGGCTGCCCAGGTCGGTGAGGAAGGGGATGGTGGCCAGCCCGCCGCCGATGGAGAACAGGCCCACCTTGAAAAACTCAAAGAACAGGCGCAGGTAGATCATTTCCGTAGCCCCCCCTTCGCCGCCCGGACGCACAGTCCGGCCACGCCGGCGGCCACCACCAGCACAACGGGAGAGGTGACGAAGCCAAGCACGGCCCCCGCCGCGCCCTCCGGCACGGTGACAAAGTTCCCCACCACCGCCAGCACCAGCACCGCCGCAAAGATGGCGGTGGTGGGGCCGTCCACCACGCTGGACTTCCGCAGCTTGAGGATGCTGGACAGGATCAGGGCGCACACGCAGGCCCGCACGCCGTTGAAGGCGTGGATCACCACCGGCAGCTCCGCGAAGTTCTGGAGGAAGGCGGCCACAATCATGATGATCACCAGGCAGGGGAACACCAGCCCCAGGGTGGCCGTCACGCCCCCGGCCGTCCCCCGCTGCTTGTGTCCCACAAAGGTGGCGGTGTTGACGGCGATGATGCCGGGGGTGCACTGGCCGATGGCGAAGTAGTCGGACAGCTCCTCCTCCGTGGCCCAGCCCCGCTTCTCCACCAGCTCACGCTGGAGGATGGGCAGCATGGCGTACCCTCCGCCGAAGGTGCACGCGCCGATCTTGGCAAACGTCCAGAACAGATCCAGATAGATGTTCACTTACTCCAAGCCCTCCAGTTCCTCCAGCCACAGGGAGGCCACCGCATCCGACGGCATGCGCCAGTCCTCCCCATGGAAGCGGGCTTCCATGGGGGCCCCGATTCCTTTTACATCCTCGGCGGGAATGAATCCCGCCTGCGGCAAGGTTTTGGCAGGGCCAAAACGCTTGGACGCGCCAAGGGCGCGGCTCGCTCCCGCTCGCAGGCGACTGGCGCCACATACAGCTCCTCTCATTCCAAGCCCTCCAGTTCCTCCAGCCACAGGGAGGCCACCGCGTCGGAGGGCATCCGCCAGTCGCCACGGGGGGAGAGGGTGACGGAGCCCACCTTGGGCCCGTCGGGCAGGCAGGAGCGCTTGAACTGCTGGGCGAAGAAGCGGCGGTAGAAGGTGCGCAGCCACTTGAGGATGGTGGCCCGGTCATAGCTGCGGCCAAAGGCGTGCTCCGCCAGGCGGAGCACCTTCCGGGGCGGGAAGGCCCAGCGGATGGCGTAGTAGAGGAAGAAGTCGTGGAGCTCGTAGGGCCCCACCAGATCCTCCGTCTTCTGGGCGATCTGCCCGCCCACGGCGGGGAGCAGCTCGGGGGAGACGGGGGTGTCCAGGATGTCCTCCAGCACGCTGGACAGGGCCTGATCCTCCTCCGCCTTGTCCCCGGCCACGTAGGACACCAGGTGGCGCACCAGGGTCTTGGGGATGCTGGCGTTGACGCCGTACATGCTCATGTGGTCGCCGTTGTAGGTGGCCCAGCCCAGGGCCAGCTCGGAGAGATCCCCGGTGCCCACCACCAGGCCGCCGTACTGGTTGGCGATGTCCATGAGCACCTGGGTGCGCTCTCTGGCCTGGCTGTTCTCAAAGGTCACGTCGTGGTTGTCCATGGACTGGCCGATGTCCCGGAAGTGCTGCTTCACCGCCGCGCCGATGTCGATGCGCTTGAGGGTGGCCCCCAGCCGCCCGGCCAGCTCCACGGCGTTGTCCCGGGTGCGGTCGGTGGTGCCGAAGCAGGGCATGGTGACGGCGATGATGTCGCTGGCCGGCCGGTCCAGCAGCTTCATGGCCACGGCGGTGATCAAAATCGCCAGGGTGGAGTCCAGCCCGCCGGACAGGCCCACCACCGCCGCCTTGGCACCGGTGTGCTCCAGCCGTTTTTTCAGGCCCAGGGCGGACAGGAGGATGATCTCCTCGCAGCGATCCCGCCGCTCCCCCGCGTCCTCCGGGATGAAGGGCAGGGGGCTCACCGGCCTGGTCAGGGTGGTGGTGCACGGCTCCAGGGAGAAGTGAGTCCGGCAGATCCCCAGGCAGTGGGCCTCCCCCATGGGATCCCGCTCCGGGGGGGTGAAGGTGTTCATCCGCCTCCGCTCGTAGGCCAGGCGGCCGACGTCGATCTCACTGACGGTGAGGCCGGAGGCAAACCGCCGCTCGGCCAGGAGGGCGCCGTTCTCGGCGATCAGATTGTGGCCGGAGAACACCAGGTCGGTGGTGGACTCCCCCTCCCCGGCATTGGCATAGACGTAGCCGCACAGCAGCCGGGCGGACTGGCCGGTGACCAGGGTGCGGCGGTAATCCGCCTTGCCCACAACCTCGTCGGATGCGGACAGGTTAAGGATCACGGTGGCTCCCGCCTGGGCCAGGGCTACGGAGGGGGGCGTGGAGGCCCACAGATCCTCACAGATCTCCACCCCCACCACCAGGTCGGGCATGGTGTCGCAGGCCCAGATCTCCCTGTCCCATATGCTGACCTGCTGGCCGCACAGATTCAAGAGGACATCCAGGTTCTTGCCGGAGGTGAACCAGCGCCCCTCGTAGAACTCCCCATAGTTGGGGACATAGGTCTTGGGCACCAGGCCCAGGATCTCCCCCTTGTGGATGACCGCCGCGCAGTTGTAGAGCTTGCCGTCCCACGGATTTTTCACCGGCAGGCCCAGGGCGGTGAGCATATCCAGGTTCTTGGTGGCCTCCAGAATGGTGGCCAGGCCCTCCTCGGCCCCCTTGAGCAGGGTGTCCTGGAGGAAGAGATCCCCGCAGGTGTACCCGGTGAGGCACAGCTCGGGCAGAGCCAGCACCCGCACCCCCTGCTTGTCAGCCTCCCGCATGAGGGTAAAAATCTGTTCCGCATTGTAACGGCAGTCGGCCACCCGGATCTCCGGGGTGCCGGCGGCCACTTTGACAAATCCATCGCGCATAGAAAACCGCGCCTCCTTTTTTGCGTATTCATCGGAATCGTATCGGTGTATATGATACTCCAAAACGCCGCTGATTGCAACGATTACAGAGGAAAGACCGAGGCCGCCGGGCAATGCCCGGCGGCCTCGGTATCGTGTATTCGCCGTATGGAGCTCAGCCCAGCTGCCTGGCGAAGTCGGCCAGGGCCTCGGAGATTTTCAGCTGCTGGGGGCATACCCGCTCGCAGCTGCGGCAGCCGATGCAGGCGGAGGGCCGCTTGTCCTCGGCCAGGGCGCCCACCGCCATGGGGGCGATGAAGCCGCCGCCGGTGAAGGTGTGCTCGTTGTAGAGGGCGAGCAGGTTGGGGATGTCCAAGCCCCTGGGGCAGTGATCCACGCAGTAGCGGCAGGCGGTGCAGGGGAGCGTCCGGCTGTTCACCATGCCGCCGGCCATTTCCAGCAGGGCGGCCCGCTCGGCGCCGGTGAGGGGCGTTTCCGTCTCAAAGAGATTCAGGTTGTCCTCCAGCTGCTCCTGGCTGGACATGCCGGAGAGGATCACCGTCACGCCGGGCACGCCCTGGAGGAAGCGGAAGGCCCAGCCCACGGGGCTCTCGCCGGGCCGCAGGGCGCGGAGCTTCTCCGCCTCCTCCTCGGTCAGCCGGGCCAGGCGGCCGCCCCGCAGGGGCTCCATGACCCAGATGGGGATGTTCCGGCGGTTGAGCTCGGCCGCCTTGTCCCTGGCCTGCTGGAAGTCCCAGTCCAGATAGTTGAGCTGGAGCTGTCCGAACTCCATGTGCTCCCCCACCGCGTCCAGGAACTTCCGGATCACCGGCAGGGCGCCGTGGGCGGAGAAGCCCAGGTGGCGGATGCGGCCGTTCCTCTTCTGCTCCAGCAGATACTCCACCACCCGGTTCTCGGGGTCGAGGTATGGCTCCACGTTGCGCTCGTACACATTGTGGAACAGATAGAAGTCGAAGTATTCCACGCCGCAGCGGCGCAGCTGCTCCTCAAAAATGGCCTCCACCTTGTCGGCCCGGATGTTGTCCACATCGTAGCCGGGGAACTTGTCTGCCAGGAAGAAGCTCTCCCGGGGATAGCGGGACAGGGCCTTGCCCATCACCACCTCGGACTTGCCGCCGTGGTAGCCGTAGGCGGTGTCGAAGTAGTTGGCCCCCCGGGCCATGGCGGTGTCCACCATCCTGTCCACCGCGGCCTGGTCTACATCCTCGTCCCCGCCGCCGGGCAGCAGGGGCAGGCGCATGCTGCCAAAGCCCAGCTGGGGCAGGGTCAGGTTCTGAAATTGCTTGGTAATCACAGGCATACACTCCTCTGGTTTTGTTGTCCTCATTTTACTACATGAAGTTGACTTTAGGTCAAGACCTTTTTGCAGGGAAAATGCCGAAACGCCCCGGCCTTCCGGCCGGGGCGTTTCGGGTGTGTGTGTTGTGCAAAGGTGTTGGAGAGGGATAAGAGAGGAATTGGTTTGGGAGGATGGTCTCACGTTCGATTCATCTCTGAATCTGGGTATATCATACCCAGTAAATAAGGCTAAATCGTGTCTTTAATGTGAATAAACTGTAAATATCAGTTTTGGCGGGAAATTTCCCGGCGCTGCCGGCGGAAACTGGCCCCTTGACTTTCCCCGCCGGGGGTGATATAGTACCTCTGTCAAACCGGCAAAGACGGAGACGAACCCGCACAGCGGCGGACAGAGAGGGGCGCGCACGGTGGAAGCGCCCCACGACACGCGGCGGCTGTACCACTCCCGAGCCGCCCGGGACAACCGGGCCGGGGCTTTCCCGTTACAGAAAGACACAAAGCGGCAAGTGATCACGTTTCGCCTGCTCGCGACGCGCGGCTTCCCTCCGACTCGGGCTGGTGTCCGGGCCTTGCGGCCCTCCCCTCGCCCTCGCTTCGGTCCATCCGCGCTGCTCGCGACGGCTCAAACGCTTCTTGCAAGCAGGGTGGAACCGTGGGACGTATGACGACGCCTCACCCCTGACACACTCAGGGGTGAGGCGTTTTTTGCTTTGCCCCGTCGTCGGTGCAAAGTCCGCACCATTCGCGGCCCCGCTGCGCGGAGCCTCTCATTCCGCTCCCTTGCACCTCCTCTCCGAACCGAACCCGCTGCGCTGGGCTTCGGTTCGGTTTGGATGGGGGAGCCAGATTTAGAAAGGAGTCAGGCATCATGCCCGAAGAAGTGAAAAACAGCGAATTTACCTTTGAGAACCCCGAATACCGCCAGACCTACTGGCACACCTGCTCCCACATCATGGCCCAGGCGGTGAAGCGCCTGTGGCCGGAGGTGAAGCTGGCCATCGGCCCCTCCATCGACGAGGGCTGGTACTACGACATGGACGCCCCCTTCGCCTTCACGCCGGAGCACCTGGAGCAGATTGAGGCGGAGATGCGCAAGATCTGCAAGGAGAAGCTGAAGCTGGAGCGGTTTGAGCTGCCCCGGGACGAGGCCCTGAAGTTCATGGAGGAGAAGGGCGAGCCCTTCAAGGTGGAGCTGATCAACGACCTGCCCGAGGACGCCCACATCTCCTTCTACAAGCAGGGGGAGTTCACCGACCTGTGCGCCGGCCCCCATCTGGACTCCACCGGCCGGGTGAAGGGCAACGCCCTGAAGCTCACCGCCTGCAACG
>DGYMJ06203__coassemble_604_pt1 | contig 19971 bp, 17 predicted proteins | sample DGYMJ06203__metabat2_low_PE_040 | metagenome-assembled genome bin DGYMJ06203 | reverse complement strand
GCCCACCACCGGCTCCATGCCCGGCATCAAGGCCTTCACCGCCGCCGTGTTCGGCGGCATCGGCTCCATCCCCGGCGCCCTGCTGGGCGGGCTGCTGCTGGGTATCATCGAGATCTTCGCCCAGGGCTACATCTCCACCCAGCTGTCCACCGCCATCGTGTTCGGTGTGCTCATTGTGGTGCTGCTGGTGAAGCCCGCCGGCCTGCTGGGCAAGGTCGTCCGGGAGAAAGTGTGAGGTGGACGGTATGAAACGACTGACAGCGATGAAAAAATCCACCAAGAACAGCCTGTTTACCTACGCGCTGGTGATCGCGGCCTTCGTGGTGGTGCAGATCCTGCGGGCGGGCCCCGGGGTGGGCTCCCTGCTGGAGGGACAGCTGGTGCCCATCTGCGCCTACATCGTCATGGCCCTGTCCCTGAACCTGGTGGTGGGCATCTCCGGCGAGCTGAGCCTGGGCCACGCCGGCTTCATGAGCATCGGCGCCTTTGCCGGCTCCGCCTTCGCCATCGCCCTCCAGGGCAGCGTGGGCTTCTCCCCCCTGCGCCTGGCCCTGGCCATGGTGTTCGGCGCGGTGATCGCCGCGGTGCTGGGCTTCCTCATCGGCATCCCGGTGCTCCGTCTCAACGGCGACTACCTGGCCATCGTCACCCTGGCCTTCGGCGAGATCATCAAGACCATCGTCACCAACGTGTACCTGGGCGTGGATGAAAACGGGCTCCACTTCTCCTTCCTCAACGACACCATGAACCTGGCCGACGGCGGCACCGAGCTCATCCGCGGCCCCATGGGCGTCATGCACTCCCAGACCATCTCCACCTTTGTCGCCGGCTTTGTGCTGGTGCTGGTGGCCCTGGCCATCATCTTCAACCTGGTCAACAGCCGCACCGGCCGGGCCATCATGGCCGCCCGGGACAACCGCATCGCCGCCGAGAGCGTGGGCATCAGCGTCACCAAGTACAAGATGACCGCCTTCGTGGTGTCCGCCGCCCTGGCCGGCGCCGCCGGCACCCTCTACGGCTGCGGGCAGATCACCTTCGTGGCCACCAAGTTCGACTTCAACACCTCCATCCTGATCCTGGTGTTCGTGGTGCTGGGCGGCCTGGGCAACATGTGGGGCTCCGTCATCGCGGCCACCGCCCTCACCATCCTGCCCGAGGCCCTGCGCCAGTTCTCCGAGTTCCGTATGCTGGTGTACGCCATTGTGCTGATCCTGGTGATGCTGGCCACCAACAACCCCACCCTGCGGGGCTTCTTCACCCGCCTGTTCCGTCGGGAGAAGGAGGACGGCCCCGCCGTCCACGCGGTGAAAGGAGGCGGCAGCCATGAGTAACAAGCGTCCGGAGACCAAGCTGGTCCCCGTGCCCAGCGTCAACAAGATTCCCGAGCGGGACGTGGACAAGAGCCCCATCCTGGAGGCCCAGCACCTGGGCATTGACTTCGGCGGCCTCACCGCCGTCAACGAGTTCAACATGGCCATCGGCCGCACCGAAATTGCCGGCCTCATCGGCCCCAACGGCGCGGGCAAGACCACGGTGTTCAACCTGCTGACCAAGGTGTACCAGCCCACCCGGGGCACCATCCTGCTGGACGGGCTGGACACCGCCGGCAAGACCACCGCCCAGGTCAACCGCATGGGCATCGCCCGCACCTTCCAGAACATCCGTCTCTTCGACAACCTGTCCGTGGAGGACAACGTGAAGATCGGCATGCACAACACCATCCACTCCGGCATGCTCAGCAGCGTGCTCCGCCTGCCCTCTTACTGGCGGGAGGAGAAGATCGCCCACCAGCGGGCGCTGGAGCTGCTCTCCCTCTTTGACATGCAGGATCTGGCCAACGCCAAGGCGGGTTCACTCCCCTACGGCGCCCAGCGGCGGCTGGAGATCGTCCGGGCCCTGGGCACCAACCCCTCCCTGCTGCTGCTGGACGAGCCGGCGGCGGGCATGAACCCCTCCGAGACGGCGGAGCTGATGGAGAACATCGTCAAGATCCGCGACACCTTCCAGATTGCCATCCTGCTCATCGAGCACGACATGAGCCTGGTCATGGGCATCTGCGAGGGCATCTGTGTGCTTAACTTCGGCCAGATCATCGCCAAGGGCACCCCCACGGAGATCCAGAACAACCCGGAGGTCATCAAGGCCTACCTGGGCAACGGAAAGGAGGTGTGACGGCATGGCTGTGATGCTGGATGTGAAGAACATCAATGTATATTACGGCGCCATCCACGCCGTCAAGGACATCTCCTTCCACGTGGACGAGGGGGAGATTGTCACCCTCATCGGCGCCAACGGCGCCGGCAAGACCACCACTCTGCAGACCGTGTCCGGCCTGCTCCACTCCCGCACCGGCTCCATCGAGTTTCTGGGGCAGCCCATCCAGTCCGTCCCCGCCGCCAAGCTGGTGGGCCAGGGCCTGGCCCAGGTGCCGGAGGGACGCCGGGTGTTCCAGCATATGACCGTGGAGGAGAACCTGGAGATGGGCGGCTTTACCCAGCCCAATTCCACCATTGCCCCCAATCTGGAGCGGGTATACGACCAGTTTCCCCGCCTGAAGGAGCGGCGGCGCCAGGTGGCAGGCACCCTGTCCGGCGGCGAGCAGCAGATGCTGGCCATGGGCCGCGCCCTCATGTCCAACCCCAAACTGCTCATGCTGGATGAGCCGTCCATGGGCCTAGCCCCCATCCTGGTGGAGCAGATCTTTGAGATCATCCAGCGCCTGCACCAGAAGGGCACCACCATCCTGCTGGTGGAGCAGAACGCCCAGATGGCCCTCAGCGTGGCCGACCGGGGCTACGTGCTGGAGACCGGGCGCATCACCCTCACCGGCCCGGGTAAGGAACTGCTGGCCGACGAGGCCGTCAAAAAGGCATACCTGGGCGGATAAGTCCTGCAGATCAATTATTGGGAGGCCGGGAGCATTGCTTCCGGCCTCCCGCCGTTTCCACGCGCCTTGACGCCCCCCTGGGGCGATGCTACAATGAGCACATACACAGGGTGCGGCGGAGACCGCGCCGGAAATGGAGGGGTTTGCCATGCGCGAGGAGGAAAAAATCTTCGCTGGGAAGCTGTTCAACAACCAGTGTGCCGAGCTCAGGGCCATCAAGCGGAAAAGCCACGCCGCCAACCAGCGGTACAACCGTCTGGACGAGACCGATCCGGAGCGGGACGAGATTATCCGCAGCATGCTGGGACGGGTGGGAGAGACCTTCCATCTGGTGGGCCCTATCCATTTCAACTACGGCACACACACCTTCATCGGGGAAAATTTTTTTGCCAACTTCAATTTTACCGTCATGGACGATGCCCGGGTTTTTATTGGCGACAATGTCTGTATCGGGCCCAACGTGTCCCTGCTGGCCACCAACCACCCCCTGATCGCTCAGGAGAGGATGGGACTGGATAAGGAGGGGCACACCACCCTGGCTGAGTTTGCCGAGGACATCCATATCGGCAGCAACGTCTGGATCGCCGCCAACGTGTGCGTCACCGGCGGCGTCCACATCGGGGACGGCGCAGTGATCGGCGCAGGCAGCGTGGTTACCCGGGATATCCCGGCGGGCCATATCGCCTTCGGCGTGCCCTGCCGCCCGGTCCGCCCCATCACGGAGGCGGACAGCGCCCGGGGGCGGCTGCTGCCCGAGGACGCGGAATATTTCCGGCACAACTTTCCGGGCTTCTGACAGTCTCAGCAAGCTGGCGAGGGCCGGGAGCGGAACCGATTCCGCTCCCGGCCCTGTTTCCGCGCTACGGCCGGTAGTCCGGTCGCACGAAGGGCGGCTCAATTTTTCGTTCGGTCAGCAGGCCGTATCTGCCGGGGCGCCGGTAGGCGTTTCCGTGGACTTCGCTGGCGCGGTAGGCCCGCAGCCGCTCCAGATCCAGGGCGGCCAGGCAGATCTCCTCCTCTCCGCCGGCCCGGAGGATGCAGGTATCCCGGGAGCCCTCCCCGTCGGGGAGATAGGCCACCCCGTCAAAGACGGTGGAACGGCCGTTGCAGTCGGGCACCGTGTCCGGGTAGTTGCAGGTGGCGATGGCCGTCATATTCTCAAAGGCCCGGCCCCGCAGCTGGGCAAGGCGGTTGATCTCCATGGGGCAGGCGTTGGGCACCAGGATCAGCTCCGCCCCCTTCAGCATGAGAATCCGGGCGCTCTCGGGGAACTCCCGGTCGTAGCAGATCATGGCTCCCACCCGCACGGAGCCCCTGGCGGTGTCCAGTTCCGCCACATAAAAATCATCCCCCGGGGTCAGGTACCGCTCCTCCCCGAAGTCGCAGGTGTGGACCTTGGCGTAGGTGAGGGCCTCTCTGCCAAACCGGTCAAAGAGAGTGAGGGTGTTGCGGGGCCCGCCCCGGTGGGCCTCCAGGAAGGTGACGCCGATGGCCATGCCCAGCTCCGCCGCCAGGGCCTGAAAGGCGCGGACAAAGTCCCCGCCGGCGGGGACCGCCTCCCCCGTCCACACCTCCGGCGGGCGGCCATAGATGCGGTAGCCGTTGCTCCACATCTCGGGGAACAGGGCGATATCCGCCCCCAGGGCCCTGGCTCGGCGGCAGGCCGCCAGCCCCTTCTCCAGATTCCCCGCCAGGGTGCCGGCGGGCGAGAGCTGCAGCAGCGCCAGATTCAGCGGCTCCATCTCCTAGCCCTCCTCCGGCACGCCGCACACCAGCAGGCGGCAGCGGCCGGCGCTCTCCAGGCGGTAGGAGGCCACGCCGTGGGGGACGAACAGCTCATCCCCCCGCTTCACCGACAAGCTGCCGCCCTCCCAGCGGAGGGTGCCCTCCCCCTCCAGCACCAACAGCACCTGGAAATCCGGGTTGGGGCAGGGGATGGCGGCGCCCTCCGCGGTCACCTCGTCCATGTAGAAGCGGCCGGTCTGCCGCCGGGAGATCAGCCGGCGGCGCCAGGGCTGGCCGGGCTCCTCCTCCGGCCGGGACAGATGGGCAGACAGCATGTCCTCCAGGGGCAGGCAGTCAAAGATGAAGCAGTCCAGCAGGCCGTCCATCCCCGCCGGGCCGTACATGCTCTCCACCGGCAGGCGGGAGCCGTCGGGCCGGACGCACTCCGCCCGCAGGGTGATGTCCACCGGCTCCTGGATCTCCGCCACCAGGGAGCCGCTGCCCATGGCGTGGACGGTGCCCGCCGGGATGAAGTACACCTCCCCAGGGCGGATGGGCACCCGGTGGAGGCAGTCCAGCAGGCCGGCGGTGTCCTGCTTCTCGATCAGGGCGCGGAACCGCTCCGGCGTGACGCCGGGGCGGAAGCCCAGCCAGATGCAGGCCTCCGGCCGGGCGGCCAGCACGTACCACGCCTCGTCCTTGCCGCAGGGCAGGCCGAAGTATTTCTTGGCCTTCTCCCCGTCCGGGTGGGTCTGGATCAGCAGCCGGTCCCGGGAGTGGAGCAGCTTGAGCAGGAAGCCCAGGCTGGCCCCCCATCTGGCGGCGTGGGCCTCCCCCAGCCACTCCGCCGGGGCGGCCTCCAGGCAGTCCTTCAGAAATTCGTCCGTCCCCGCCACCCGGGACAGGCCGGTGGTGGTGCCCGGCGCCAGGGCCGAGGTCACCAGGGAGGCCAGCCACAGCTGGGAGCACACCTGCGCCCCCGGGCCGTCCCCCAGAAACTCGTTGATCATCTCGCCCCCGGGGATCAGATAGTCCACCTTGTTGGGGGCCATTCTGAGGATCTGTTTGGGCGACACCTGCATCGTTATTTCCTCCCTTTTCTGCACAGTATCGGTCTTTTCAGTATAGCAGGCCGCCTACCCGCCCGCAAGAGCCGTTCTGTTCTGGAAAATTTTAGCTTTTCAGCGACAGAGATCGGTCACATTCGCCGCCTCCTTTTGCATATACTGGTGTGTACATCGCTTACGAAGGAGGCTGACAGCATGCAGCAGACCAAGCCAATCAAAACCGCCCCGGGCGGCAAGCCCAAGGGGGATATTGACGATCTGATCTTCCGCGCCGACTCCGGCCGGACGGTCAGCGAACGATAAAACCGCCCGCCTCCGGGCGGTTTTTTCCTCTCCCTCCCTTTACAAGCGTCTCTTCCTTGGATATAATAGTAGGGCTAATTTGAGGAAACGAGTGAATGATCATGCTTCAATTTGACGAATACAAGGTAAAACTCAACAATCTCAAGCCCGAACTGGACGAGCTGGAGCAGGCCCTGGGCCTGGAGGCTGCCCAGCGGGAGGCGGAGATGCTGGAGTCGGAGAGCGCCTCCGACGGCTTCTGGGACAACCTGGAGAAGGCCCAGAAGGTACAGCAGCGGGTGAAGCACCTGCGGGACAAGCTGGAGGGACAGCAGAAGCGCCGCACCCAGTGGGACGATCTCATGACCCTGTGCGAGCTGGGCAATGAGATGGAGGACGAGAGCCTGGTGCCCGAGGTGGAGGAGGGCTTTGCCAAGCTGGAGGCGGAGATCGAGGAGGCCAAGCTGTCCACCCTGCTCACCGGGGAGTACGACGCCTCCAACGCCATCCTCACCTTCCACGCCGGCGCCGGCGGCACCGAGGCCCAGGACTGGGCCCAGATGCTCTACCGCATGTACACCCGCTGGGCCGAGCGCCACGGTTACAGCTACAAGGTGCTGGACTACCTGGACGGGGACGAGGCTGGCATCAAGAGCGCCACCATTATGGTGGAGGGAGAGAACGCCTACGGCCACCTGAAGGGGGAGCACGGCGTCCATCGGCTGGTGCGGGTGTCCCCCTTTGATGCCAACGCCAGAAGGCAGACCTCCTTCGCCGCGCTGGAGGTTATGCCCGAGATCCCCGATGACGTGGAGGTGGATATCCGCCCTGAGGACATCGAGATGCAGGTGTTCCGCTCCTCCGGCGCCGGCGGCCAGCACATCAACAAGACCTCCTCCGCCGTTCGCCTGATCCACAAGCCCACCGGCATCGTGGTGTCCTGCCAGACAGAGCGCAGCCAGTTCCAGAACCGGGACACCTGTATGAAGATGCTCCGCTCCCGCCTGGTGGAGCTGAAAATGCAGCAGCACGCCGAGAAGATCTCCGATCTGAAGGGCGTGCAGCTCAAGATCGAGTGGGGCAGCCAGATCCGCTCCTACGTATTCATGCCCTACCAGCTGGTGAAGGACAACCGCACCGGCTATGAGACCAGCAACATCAACGCCGTCATGGACGGGGATCTGGACGGCTTTATCAACGCCTATCTGAAGGCCGAGGCCACCGGAGTCTGGGCCGAAAAGTAAACAGAAATTCCCATTCACACACTTTTGCGGAAATACCCGCGGAAGTGTGTGTTTTTTTGCATACTTTTTTGTCTCGCGGCCTTGCAATTTTGTTACCGTTTTGTTACCATTAGCTTGTCCCAAATATGCCTTGCTCCGAGAGAGGCAAATAGGAAAGGTGGAAAGAAACCCATGAGAAAACGCGCAAGCAAATTCCTGTCCCTGTTCCTGGTGCTTGCCATGGTGTGCTCCCTGTTCGGGACCGCGATGGCGGCGGAGGGAACGACGCAGGCCGACGGCGACGTCGTGGTGCTCTACACCAACGACGTACACACCTACATTGACAACAATGTGGGCGAGGGCAACGAGAACGGCCTGACCTACTCCAAGGTAGCCGGCTACAAGGACTCCCTGGACAACGCTCTGCTGGTGGACGCCGGCGACCACATCCAGGGCACCGCCTACGGCTCCATGGATAAGGGCGCTACCATCATCGAGCTGATGAATGCCGCCGGCTATGATCTGGCCACCCTGGGCAACCATGAGTTCGACTACGACATGGAGGGCGCTCTGGCCGCCATCGAGGCCGCCGATTTCCCCTATGTCTCCTGCAACTTCTACCACGAGGAGAACGGCGTGGCCGGCGACAACGTGCTGGACAGCTATCAGGTGCTCGAGGTGGGCGGCGTGAAGATCGCCTTCGTCGGCATCACCACCCCCGAGTCCTTCACCAAGTCCACCCCCGCCTACTTCCAGGATGACGAGGGCAACTACATCTACGGCATCGCCGGCGGCGAGGACGGCACCGCCCTGTACGAGGCCGTGCAGGAGGCCATTGACGCCGCCTCCGCCGAGGCCGACTACGTCATCGCCCTGGGCCACCTGGGTGTGGACGCCTCCTCTCAGCCCTGGACCTCCCGCGAGGTCATTGCCAACACCACCGGCCTGGACGCCTTCATCGACGGCCACTCCCACACCACCATCCCCATGGAGGAGGTCACCGATAAGGACGGCAACACCGTGGTGCTGACCCAGACCGGCTCCTACCTGGACGCCATGGGCCAGATGACCATCTCCGCCGACGGCACCATCACCACCCAGCTGCTCACCGGCGAGGATCTGGCCGACGTGACCCCCGACGCCGATGTGAAGGCCATTGAGGACGCCTGGATCTCCGAGATCAACACCGAGCTGGGCCAGGTCATCGGCCGCATCGACGACACCCTGACCAACTACGCCGAGGACGGCACCACCCGTCTGGTGCGCAAGCAGGAGACCAACACCGGCGACTTCGCCGCCGATGCCCTGTACTATCTCTTTGACAACATGGGCCTGGATGTGGACGTGGCCGTCATGAACGGCGGCGGCATCCGCAACACCTCCACCACCGGCGACATCTCCTACCTGACCTGCAAGGAGATCCACACCTTCGGCAACGTGGCCTGCCTGCAGACCGTCACCGGCCAGCAGATCCTGGACGCCCTGGAGTGGGGCGCCAAGGACGTCACCGCTGACGGTGCCGTGGAGAACGGCGGCTTCCTCCAGGTCTCCGGCCTGAAGTACACCATCAACACCTCCATCCCCTCCACCGTCCAGCAGGACGACAAGGGCGTGTGGACCGGCGGCCCCACCGGCGAGTACCGCGTCACCGACGTGCAGGTGCTCAACAACGAGACCGGCGCCTATGAGCCCCTGGATCTGACCGCCAGCTACAACCTGGCCGGCTACAACTACACCCTGCGCGACCTGGGCGACGGCTTCGCCATGTTCGAGGGCGCTGTCAACGTGCTGGACTACGTGATGGAGGACTACATGGTCCTGGCCAACTACGTCCAGTCCTTCGAGAACGGCGTGGTCACCGGCTATGCCGAGCCCGCCGGCCGCATCACCATCGTCAATGAGCCCGTGTCCACCGGCTACCCCGCCGACCTGGACCAGAACGCCTGGTACTACAACGCCGCCGTCAACGTGCTGGACGCCGGCATCATGAACGGCACCAACAAGGGCTTTGAGCCCACCGGCACCGTCACCCGCGCCACTGTGTATCAGACCCTGTACAACATGGAGGGCCAGCCTGAGGCCACCGCCACCGTCACCGACGTGGACGGCAAGTGGTACGCCAACGCCATCAACTGGGCCGCTCAGGCCGGCCTGTTCGAGGGCACCGAGTTCGGCACCGACGCCGTGATTACCCGCGCCGGCATCGCCGACATCATCGCCGACTACGCCGCCTACAAGGGCATCACCGCCCCCGACGCCGACGGCTCCATGGAGAGTGCCCCCGACTACGCCTCCATCCCCGCCGAGAACCTGGAGGGCATGACCTTCTGCTTCTACGCCGGCGTCATGACCGGTGACCAGAAGGGCAACCTGAACCCCGACGGCCAGCTGACCCGCGCTGAGTTTGCCCAGGTTCTGGTGAACTTCAGCGAGCTGGAGCCCAGCTATGTGGAGACTGTGGTCTCCATCCATGTGGATGAGCAGGACGGCATCCCCGCCCACGACATCCCCGCCACCCTGACCATGCCCGTTTCCGCCACCGCCGACGCCAAGGTCCCCGCCGTGGTGATGCTCCACGGCACCGGCTCCAACCGCGACGAAGCCGGCATGGGCTACGCCATGGCCGCTCCCCGCATGGCCGCTGACGGCATCGCCACCCTGCGCATCGACTTCATGGGCAACGGCGACTCCACCGCCAGCTACACCGACTACAACTACACCTCCGCCATCATCGACGCCAAGGCCGCCGCTGACTACCTGGCCGGCCTGGAGACCGTGGACGCCGACAACCTGGGCGTGATGGGCTGGAGCCAGGGCGGCACCGACGCCCTGCTGGCCGCCGAGGCCCACCCCGACACCTTCAAGGCCGTGGTGACCTGGGCCGGCGCCCTGGAGCTGAACGGCGATTCCCTGTTCGCTGGCACCTCCTTTGCCGAGGCCCAGGCTGAGGCCGAGGCCGACGGCAGCTACACCATGACCTTCGACTGGCGTGAGCCCCTGGAGCTGGGCGCCCGCTGGTTCCAGGAGGTGGCCGACACCGATATGCTGGAGATCGTCGCCAACATCGAGGCCCCCATCCTGGCCATCAACGGCGCGTCCGACACCACCGTGACCCCCGACAACGCCGAGAAGATTGTGGAGGCCTCCACCAATGAGGCCAGCGAGGTTCTGCTGATCGAGAACTGTGACCACACCTACAACGTGTTCTCCGGCGACTTCACCGCCCTGTATGAGACGGTGGACGCCACCACCGCCTTCTTCCAGGCTCAGCTGATCCCCGCCGCTGCCGAGGCTGCGGCGTAAGCAAAGCGCCAACATACAAAAGGCCCCCGAAACACTGGTTTCGGGGGCCTTTTCTTGCCCGGCAGGGCGCGGAGGTGGAAAAAGCCCCCGGCTTTCAGCCGGGGGCCTTAAAAGCTCTATCTTAGTACATGCCGCCCATGTCGGGTGCAGCGGGAGCCGCGGGCGTGGGAGGCTTCGTCGTCGCGGACTCCATATCCCTCGCTCCGCCGCAGGCGGCAGAGCTCCCTCATTTCGTCGCTCCTCCTCTCCCCAACGAAACCGCTGCGCTGGGTTTCGTTGGGGACCCCATACGTCGGCCGTGGCCGACAAGCCCCAGCCCCAAAAAAGGCCCCCGGCTTTCAGCCGGGGGCCTTAAAAGGTCTATCTTAGTACATGCCGCCCATGTCGGGTGCAGCGGGAGCCGCGGGCGTGGGGGGCTGGGGCTTGTCGGCCACCAGAGCCTCGGTGGTCAGCAGCACGGAGGAGATGGAAGCGGCGTTCTCCAGCGCGGTGCGGGTCACCTTGGTGGGATCCACGATGCCGGCGGAGATCATGTCCACATAGGTCTCGTTGTAGGCGTCGAAGCCGTAGCCGGTCTTGCCGGACTCCTTGATCTTCTCCAGCACCACGGAGCCGTCGATGCCGGCGTTGGCGGCGATCTGCTTCACGGGCTCGGTCAGGGCGCGGGCGATGATGGACACGCCGGTCTTCTCGTCGCCCTCAACCTCGTTGACCAGCTTCTCCACAGCGGCCACAGCGTTGACGTAGGCGGTGCCGCCGCCGGCCACGATGCCCTCTTCCACAGCGGCGCGGGTGGCGTTCAGGGCGTCCTCGATGCGGAGCTTCTTCTCCTTCATCTCCACCTCGGTGGCGGCGCCCACGCGGATGATAGCCACGCCGCCGGCCATCTTGGCCAGGCGCTCCTGGAGCTTCTCGCGGTCGTAGTCGGAGGTGGTGGTCTCGATCTGGCTGCGGATCTGGTTCACGCGGGCCTTGATGGCATCGGCGGAGCCGGCGCCGTCCACGATGATGGTGTTCTCCTTGGAGACCTTCACCTGGCGGGCCTTGCCCAGCATATCCATGGTGGCCTCCTTGAGCTCATAGCCCATGTCGGAGGTGATGACGGTGCCGCCGGTCAGCACGGCGATATCCTCCAGCATCTCCTTGCGGCGGTCGCCGAAGCCGGGGGCCTTGACGCACACCACGTTCAGGGTGCCGCGCAGCTTGTTGACAATCAGGGTGGACAGGGCCTCGCCCTCCACGTCCTCGGCAATGACCAGCAGCTTCTTGCCGGACTGCACCACCTGCTCCAGGATGGGCAGCAGCTCCTGGATGTTGGACACCTTCTTGTCGGTGATCAGGATCAGGGCGTCGTCCAGGACGGCCTCCATCTTCTCGGTGTCGGTGACCATATAGGGGGTGATGTAGCCCCGGTCGAACTGCATGCCCTCGACAACCTCGCTGTAGGTCTCGGCGGTCTTGGACTCCTCCACGGTGATGACGCCGTCGTGGGAGACCTTCTCCATGGCCTCGGCGATCAGCTTGCCGATGACCTCGTCGCCGGAGGACACGGTGCCCACGCGGGCGATGTCGTCAGAGCCGTTGACCTTCTTGGAGTTGGCCTTGATGGCCTCCACAGCGGCGGCGGTGGCCTTGGCGATGCCCTTCTTCATGACCATGGGGTTGGCGCCGGCGGCCAGGTTCTTCAGGCCCTCGCGGATGATGGCCTGGGCCAGCAGGGTGGCGGTGGTGGTGCCGTCGCCGGCCACGTCGTTGGTCTTGGTGGCGACTTCCTTCACCAGCTGGGCGCCCATGTTCTCATAGGGGTCGTCCAGCTCGATCTCCTTGGCGATGGTCACGCCGTCGTTGGTGATCAGGGGGGCGCCGAACTTCTTGTCCAGCACCACGTTGCGGCCCTTGGGGCCCATGGTGATCTTCACGGTGTCGGCCAGCTGGTTGACGCCGCGCTCCAGCGCGTGGCGGGCGTCCTCGCCGTAGCAGATAATCTTAGCCATAACACATTACCTCCAAAATTCAGGAAAGTTCATTCAATCATGGGGTGCAGGGGCCGTGCCCCCGCTTCGCCGCTTGGCGGCGAACAAAATGGAAATCCGTCCGGAGCAGGACATGCGCCTGCGCAGGACACCTTAACCCCTGGCCGCGGCGGCCAGGGCCGCCTTTCCGGTGGAAAGGCGAGGGGGGTATCAAAACCGCTGTGCCGCCACAGGCGGCGCGGCGGTTTTGTATCTAGGGGGGATGCAATCCCCCCTAGACTTATTCGACAATCGCCAGGATGTCGTTCTGCCGCACGATGGTGTACTCCTCGCCGTCGATCTTGACCTCGGTGCCGGAGTACTTGCTGGTGATGACCTTGTCGCCCTTCTTCACGGTCATGGTGACTTCCTTGCCGTCCACCATGCCGCCGGGGCCCACCTCGATGACCTCGGCCACCTCGGGCTTCTCCTTGGCGGAGCCGGTCAGGATGATGCCGCTCTTGGTCTTCTCCTCTGCCTCCACCAGCTTAATGACCACACGGTCAGCAAGGGGCTTGAGTTTCATAATGGGTTCCTCCTTATATTCTGCAAATTGTTATAAACGCTTTCAGCGGGTTAGCACTCATTTCTCCGGAGTGCTAACCCGCTTATAATAATACCCTCACTGGCAGATTTCTGCAAGCCCTAATTTTTGAATTTTCTGTTAAATTTCCATTCTGCGCGGAGTCCAACTCGATTTAGCGCTCATTTTCCACTTCGCGCTTCTTTTTTCTCCGTTTTTCTTTGATTTTTAAGTTTTACTCCTCCGTGCCGGATCCCAGTGGGTGCCGGCCGGATAAAAAAAGTTCACTTTTTTAGCAGACACGGTGACGGAGAGCTCAGAATCCAGCATCTCTTCCCCGTCCAGGTTGATGCGGCTCACACGGTCGCACACCACGTGCATCTCCCGCCCCCGGCGGACAATAACCCCCTCGATGTCCCCCGCGCCCCCCTTGGCGTACTTGCCGATGAGGGAGACCACGGTGAGGCGGGACACGGCGGGGATCACCACGAAATCCAGCAGGCCGTCGTCGGGCATGGCGGTGCGGCTGGGATTGAAGCCGCCGCCGTAGTAGCGGCCGTTGCAGGCGCACATGAGGGTAAACTCACTTCCCGGCAGCTCCTCCCCGTCGATGGACACCCGGTAGGGCCGGTGGATGCCCTGGAGAATGGCCCGCACCGCTGAGAGCTGGTAGGCCATGGTGCCGGACACCAGGGGCAGGCCCTTGAAGTCCCCGGCTCCCAGGCCGATGCGGGCGTCAAAGCCCACGGAGCACACGTTGAGGGCCAGGTGCCCGTTGCAGTCGATGAGATCCATGGGAGCCTGGGGGGCGTCCAGCAGCTCCTTCAGGTCGTAGAACCGGGGGGCATCCGGGCCGAACATGCGCAGAAAGTCGTTGCCCGAGCCCATGGGGTAGTGTGTGACGGCGGCATTGGCAAAGCCGGCCGCCCCCACGGCGCACTCGTTGAGGGTGCCGTCCCCGCCGCAGGCGTAGATGCGCACGGCCTCCCCCGTCTCCGCCGCGGCCCGGGCCAGCTCCGCGGCATGGCCGGGGTACTGCGTCACCGCCGCCTCCCAGGGCTCCTCCCGCCCCGCCAGGGCGAAGCGGATCTTCTCCCGCACCTCCTGGGTGCGGTCATATTTTCCCGCCCGGGGGTTGAGCAGAAACAGGTGGCGCACGCGCCTTCCTCCCTTCTCAGTCCGCCGGAAAGATCTTTCCTGCGGGCTGCTGAACTTTTTGCAGCTTCAAGAGGGCCTATCGCAGTATCTTCTCTCTATCTGTTCCCCGTCCGGCTCAGCGGCCCCAGAGGACGATGCGCTGCTCCGCCCGGGCCATGCGGGACACGATGGCCGCCGCCTCCGCCCGGGTAAAGGTGCCGCCGGGGCTGAAGGTCATGCCCCCGTCCACCCCGGCCAGGATGCCCTTGGCGTACAGGGCGTAGACCGCCTCCGCCCCCCGCTCGCCGGGGTGCACGTCCGGGACGGAGGTGCGCACCCGGTTCCGGTCGTTGAGCTCGGGCAGGGATTTGGCCAGGGAGGTGGCGGCGAAGAGCTCCGCCGCCTCCCGCCGGGTGATGGGCCGGTCGTAGTCTGTCCGGGCCGCTGTCTCCGCCTTCAGAATGCCGTTGGCCAGGCAGTAGTCCACCGCCGGCGTGTACCACTTGGCGCCGGAGGCGGTCTCCTCATGGAAGGAGTCCCCCCGGTAGCGGCTCTCCACCGTGGCGGCCAGCTGGATGGCCTCCGCCACGGTGAGGGTCTGCCCGGGGGCGAAGCGGCCGCCCCCCACGCCGGAGACCAGGCCCACATTATAGGCGATGTCCACCCACAGGGCGTGCCAGTCCCGGGGGGACACGTCGGAGAAGGCGGGCAGCTTCCCCCGGGTCAGGGGGAACTGGGCGGAGGCGGCGCCCCGCTGGGCCAGGATGGAGGGCAGGTCGTAGACGGGGATCTTGGTGACGGCGCCCTCCGTGTCCGTCAGGGTGAGCACATTGGTGCCCCCCTGCTCGTCCACCCGGACGCTGGCATACACCAGGTCGTAGAGCACATTGGTGCGCCCGCCCTTCCCGTCGGAGAGGGGGAGGATGCTCACCACGCCCCAGCCCGCCCCCTTCTGGGCCAGGTAGAGGCCGCAGTCGATGGGCATGAGGGTGTCGTACTCCGGCTGGATCAGGTACTTCCCGTCCTGGCGGATCACCCCCAGCTTTCCGTTCAGGTTCACCGCCGCGATGCCCAGCTGGAAGGACACCACGCTGTCGTACCGGAGGGGGATGACCACGTTCCGGCCGGAGTCCACAAAGCCCCACTTGCCGTCCAGCTCGCACTGGGCCAGTCCCTCGCTGTATCCCCACACCGTGGCCCCCGCCGGTACGGCGGCCGCGGCGGACAGAAGCAGCGGCCCCGCGCCCAGCGCCAGGGCCAGCAGCACCGCCGCGGCGCGGGCTCCTCTCCTCCGTCTCATGCCTGTCCTCCCCTTTCCCGTCTGTCGTATTGGAACAGCTCACACTTGAGCATGCCGTTGTACAGCTTGCGCTTCTTGTCCGCCGGGCGGCCGAAGGTGCGCTCGAACTCCGTGTGGGAGGAGAGCACGCTCACCCGCCAGCCGGGGGGCAGGGCCCCCGCCGCGGCGCCGAAGGCCCGGTAGAGGCCCTCCGCCTCCTTTTTCTCCAGCAGCCGCTCTCCATAGGGCGGGTTGGTGACAATGCGGCCGTAGGGCTCGTCCCGGCGGAAGCGGGCGGCGTCCGCCACGTCAAAGCGCACCACGTCCTCCACCTCCGCCTTCTCGGCGTTGGAGCGGGCGATGTCCACGGCCCTGGGGTCGATGTCCCCTCCCCATATGTCGTAGCTGCCGTGGTACTCCCCGTCCATGGCCTCGTCGGCGGCCCGGAGCCACAGGGTGCTGTCCAGCCACTGCCACCGCTGGGCGGAAAAGCTGCGGTTGAGCCCCGGCGCCCGGTTTTTGGCGATCAGCGCCGCCTCGATGGGGATGGTGCCCGAACCGCAGAAGGGGTCGCAGAAGGGATCCCTCCCCCGGTAGCGGGAGAGGAGCACCATGGCGGCGGCCAGGGTCTCCCGCAGGGGGGCGGCCACCCCCACCGCCCGGTAGCCCCGCTTGTGCAGGCCGGGGCCGGTGGTGTCCACCATGAGGATGACGTGATCCTTCATGATGGAGAACTGGAGCTGATAGAGGGCCCCGTTCTCCGGCAGCTGCGCCAGGCCGTATTTCTCCCCCAGCCGGGCGGCCACCGCCTTTTTCAGCACAGCCTGGCAGGCAGGCACCGCGTGGAGCTGGGAACTGAGGCTGTGCCCCTTGATGGGGAACGCCCCGTCCCGGGGGATAAAGTCCTCCCAGGGCAGGGCACGGGCCCCCTCGAACAGGGCGTCGAAGTCCCTGGCCTCATACTCCCCCACCACCAGCAGCACCCGCTCGCCGGTGCGCAGGTTCAGGTTCACCCGGGGGATGTCTCCGGGGGAGGCCTTGCAGCGCACCCGGCCGTTCTCCGCCCGCACCTTCTCCAGACCAAGCCGCCGCAGCTCGTCGGCGCACAGGCCCTCCAGCCCGAACAGGGTGGGCATCAGCAGTTCCAGCTCTCTCATTGGCGCGCTCCTTCCCGGTGATCCGCTCTTCGCAGGGTGATTGAACTTAAGTATACTCTATTTCCCGCCGCTTGGCAAACCCCCGGAGGTAAAATTTCCGGCCGGAGTCCCTTTGGGCGGTCTGTCCCGGACAAAATGGGGCTTGTCAAACTCGAACAAATGTTGTATACTCAGATCGAACATCAGTTCTATCACCATGAAACACCGGCGGGGAGCCCGCCCCAGTCCGGTCTATGGGACAGAACCGGCGGTAGGATCACCTTATCAAACAGCTCAGGATCGGAGGGAACCCCATGGAGACCATTTACTGCACGCTGAACGCCAAGCGCCTGACCTTTCTCGGCGCCGCCGGCCGGAAGGCCAGCGGCGGGGAGACGGTCTGCTATGCCGTGGCTCCCCGCCCCCGGGACGTCCCCCGGCCGTTGGGAAAGGTGATCAGCCTGGACGACTACCGCACCCCCGGCCGGCCGGGTGCCCGCCCGGCGCCGCCGGAAGAAGCTCCCGTCCCGGCGGAGCGCCCGCCCCGCCCCAGGGGCCGCCGCCGGCCCTCTCTGGCGCTGACGGCGGATCTGCTGGCCTCCGCCGCGGTGGTGGCGCTGCTGGCCGCTGTGGCGGCACAGCTGGCCGCCCTGTAGCTTTGCACAAAAATCCCCGGCACGGGAAGTCCCGTGCCGGGGATTTTTGCCGGAATGGAAAAATTTATCGCTCCGGGGCTTGACATTTGAAGTTAGCGAGTGTAAACTTACCTTGTTCCAGGTGGTTAGTATCTGCTAACCGCCGATTTCAAGCCCTGTGGTTAGATCAACCTAACCGCATAAAAAAGGGAGGAGACCCGAATGATGCCTCTGACAATGGCGAAGCAGGGCGAGACGGTGACCATCCGAAAGATCACCGGCAAAGATGAGGTGCGCCAGCACCTGGCCGAGCTGGGCTTCGTCGTGGACGGGGAGGTCACGGTGGTCAGCGAGCTGGGCGGCAACCTGATCCTCCAGGTGAAGGACAGCCGCATCGCGCTGGACAGGGCCATGGCCAACCGAATCATGTTTTGATGGGAGGAAGAGAAGATGAAGACATTGCGGGACGCAAAGGTGGGCGATACCGTGACGGTAGTCCGTCTCCACGGGGAGGGCGCGGTCAAGCGCCGGATCATGGACATGGGCATCACCAAGGGCGTGGCGCTGCATGTGCGCAAGGTGGCGCCCCTGGGCGACCCCATGGAGCTGAACGTGCGCGGCTATGAGCTGAGCGTGCGCAAGGCCGACGCGGAGATGATCGAGATCGCGTAGGGCGGGGGCTTGCCCCCGCCGGTGGCCCCGGCCATGCTGCGTTGCCGCTCCGGCTACGGGCGCACACAGTGCGCCCCTACAGAGAGTCCGGCAGACACGGCGCAGATGCGGTCTGGTGCGCCCAAGAATTAGCTGTATCTAACTTTTTGAGAAAGGAAGGGATTGAGAGATATGGAGCTGAAAATCGCGCTGGCGGGCAACCCGAACTGCGGCAAGACGACGCTGTTCAACGCCCTGACCGGCTCCAACCAGTACGTGGGCAACTGGCCCGGCGTCACGGTAGAGAAAAAGGAGGGCAGGCTGAAGGGCCACAAGGACGTGGTGATCCAGGATCTGCCCGGCATCTATTCGCTGTCCCCCTACACCCTGGAGGAGGTGGTGGCCCGGAACTACCTGGTCAACGACAAGCCGGACGCCATCCTCAATATCGTGGACGGCACCAACATCGAGCGCAACCTGTACTTAACCACCCAGCTCATCGAGCTGGGCCTGCCCGTGGTGGTGGCGGTGAACATGATCGACCTGGTGCGCAAAAACGGCGACCAGATCGACCTGAACAAGCTGGGCGACGCCCTGGGCTGCACCGTGGTGAGCATGAGCGCCCTGAAGGGCGAGGGCGGTCTGGAGGCGGCCGAGAAGGCCGTGGCCCTGGCCCGCACCCACCAGGCCGGGGAGCTGCCCCACGTGTTCACCGGCAGTGTGGAGCACGCCATCGCCCACATCGAGGAGTCCATCGCCGGGCTGGTGGACGACCGCTACCTGCGCTGGTACGCCATCAAGGTCTTTGAGCGGGACAGCAAGGTGATGGAGGGCCTGAACCTGAGCGGTGAGCTGAAGGCCCACCTGGAGCAGCACATTGCCGACTGCGAGAAGGAGCTGGACGACGACGCCGAGAGCATCATCACCAACCAGCGGTACGCCTACATCAATACCGTGGTCACCAAGGCGGTTCACAAGAAGGCCGCGGCCCACAGCATGACCACCTCCGACAAGATCGACCGGGTGGTCACCAACCGGATCCTGGCCCTGCCCATCTTCGCCGTGGTCATGTTCGCCGTGTACTGGATCGCCATGGGCCCCTTCGGTACCTTCCTCACCGACTGGACCAACGACGTGCTGGGCACCGCCTGGCTGGTGGACATCCCCAGGGCCGCCCTGGAGGGCTGGGGCGTCAACGACGTGCTCATCGGCCTGATCTGCGACGGCGCCCTGGCCGGCGTGGGCGCGGTGCTGGGCTTTGTGCCCCAGATGCTGGTGCTCTTCCTGATGCTGGCCATCCTGGAGGACATCGGCTACATGGCCCGCATCGCCTTCATCATGGACCGGATCTTCCGCAAGTTCGGCCTGTCCGGCAAGAGCTTTATCCCCATGCTGGTGGGCACCGGCTGCGGCGTGCCCGGCGTCATGGCCTCCCGCACCATTGAGAGCGAGCGGGACCGCCGCATGACCGTCATGACCACCTGCTTCATCCCCTGCGGCGCCAAGATGCCCATCATCGGCCTGATCGCCGGCGCCCTGTTCGGCGGCAGCGGCTTTGTGGCCGTGTCCGCCTACTTCATCGGCGTGGCCGCCATCGTCATCTCCGGCGTGATGCTCAAGAAGACCAAGGCTTTCGCCGGCGACCCGGCCCCCTTCGTCATGGAGCTGCCCGCCTACCACATCCCCTCCGCCGGCAACGTGCTGCGGGCCACCTGGGAGCGGGGCTGGTCCTTCATCAAGCGGGCCGGCACCGTGATCCTGGCCTCCTCCATCATCCTGTGGTTCCTCCAGGGCTTCGGCTGGGAGAACGGCGCCTTCGGCATGGTGGAGGACATGAACAACTCCGTGCTGGCCGCCATCGGCTCCGCCATCTCCTTCATCTTCGTGCCCCTGGGCTTCGGCACCTGGAAGCCCACCGTGGCCGTGTTCACCGGCCTCATCGCCAAGGAGAACGTGGTGGCAACCTTCGGCGTGCTCTACAACTACGTCGGGGAGCTCAGTGAGAACGGCGACGAGATCTGGGGCCTGGTGGCCGCGGACTTCACCGCTATCTCCGCCTACTCCTTCATGATCTTCAACCTGCTGTGCGCCCCCTGCTTCGCCGCCATGGG
>DGYMJ06203__coassemble_595_pt1 | contig 20226 bp, 18 predicted proteins | sample DGYMJ06203__metabat2_low_PE_040 | metagenome-assembled genome bin DGYMJ06203 | reverse complement strand
CCAGCAGCTTCTTCAGGGGCCGCTTGGCCAGGTTGGACATGATGGTGCGGTTCTCATAGGGCATGGTCTTGAGCATCCGGGCGATCTCCCAGGCGCGGGCCATGACCTGATCCTTGGGCACCACCTCGCTGACCATGCCCCAGTCCAGCATCTGCTGGGCGGTCCACTGGCGGGCGGTCATCATGTAGTAGTTGCCCCGCTTGGTGCCGAAGAAGTGCTGGGCCATCAGGCCCATGCCGTCGCCGGGCACCAGGCCGCCGTGGGCGTGGGGCACCTCGATCCAGGTGTCGTCGGAGCAGATGGTGATGTCGCTGAGCATGGCGGAATCCCAGTGGAAGCCGGGGCCGGGGAGCACGCCGATGGTGGGCACGTCCAGATCAAAGATCATGTTCTTGATCAGGTTGGTGTCGTCGAAGTACTGGTGCTGGAAGCGCTGGGTGGGCAGCTGGGAGTAGGTCTCCCAGCCGTTGGCGTCGGACTCGATCATCCAGTTGTCGCCGATGTGGGTGTAGATGATGATCTCGTTCTTGAAGTCCAGGCTCAGCCAGCGGGTGAGCTGGCTCATGGCCCGGTGGGACATGCCGCTGTGGTGCATGGGGCCGTCGTTGGTCTTCCAGGTGACCTGCACGATGCCGTCCTCACGCTTCAGGTCGGCGAAGTCCTTGAACCACTCTTTATACTCGTCAAACTCGGGCAGCTTGACGTAATCAGCCATAGGCTTTCCCATGGTATTTTCCTCCTCAATACTCGTCCGTGTGTGGAGAAGCTTACTTGCTGCTGCCGTCGGCGGGCTCGGGGCGGTAGGGCTTCACGGGCCGCTTGGGGTCGAAGGGGTTGACCTCGCGGCCGGCCTCGACCTCCTTGAACCACTCGATGGGCTTGGTGCGGAAGCCGGCCCAGCTCTCCCGGGTGGGGGGCTGCTGCATCCAGTCGTGGCAGTAGCGCCAGTCGTTGGTCTGGCTGATGTACTTCTCGTCCTGCTGGGCGGCGTTGCGGTCGCCCATGTCGCCGGCGGCGATGCGCAGCAGGGAGCCGTACTGCTCGGAGACAGTGTGCAGCTTCAGATCCTCCACCAGCAGCTTCTTCAGGGGCCGCTTGGCCAGGTTGGACATGATGGTGCGGTTCTCATAGGGCATGGTCTTGAGCATCCGGGCGATCTCCCAGGCGCGGGCCATGACCTGATCCTTGGGCACCACCTCGCTGACCATGCCCCAGTCCAGCATCTGCTGGGCGGTCCACTGGCGGGCGGTCATCATGTAGTAGTTGCCCCGCTTGGTGCCGAAGAAGTGCTGGGCCATCAGGCCCATGCCGTCGCCGGGCACCAGGCCGCCGTGGGCGTGGGGCACCTCGATCCAGGTGTCGTCGGAGCAGATGGTGATGTCGCTGAGCATGGCGGAATCCCAGTGGAAGCCGGGGCCGGGGAGCACGCCGATGGTGGGCACGTCCAGATCAAAGATCATGTTCTTGATCAGGTTGGTGTCGTCGAAGTACTGGTGCTGGAACCGCTGAGTGGGCAGCTCGGAGTAGGTCTCCCAGCCATTGGGGTCGGACTCGGTCATCCAGCTGTCGCCGATGTGGGTGAAGATGATGATCTCGTTCTTCCAGTCCATGGACAGGATGCGCACCAGCTGGCTGATGGCCCGGTGGGACATGCCGCTGTGGTGCATGGGGCCGTCCAGAGTCTTCCAGGTGACCTGCAGGATGCCGTCCTCACGGTACAGATCGGCGAAATCCTTGAACCACTCCTTGTACTCGTCCAGCTGGGGCAGTTTGACGTAATCGGCTAAGGGCTTACCCATGTTGATCTCCTCCAATGTTTTGTTTTGATTTTGTTGTATATCCGTCCCAGGCGGCCTGGGATGTTTTTGAAATTACTCGGCCTTGAAGATGCCGGCCGCGCCCATGCCGCCGGCGATGCACATGGTCACCAGGGCGTACTTGCCGCCGGTGCGGCGCAGTTCGGAGATGGCCTTGCAGCTCAGCACCGCGCCGGTGGCGCCCAGGGGGTGGCCCAGAGCCATGGCGCCGCCGTTGGGGTTGACCTTGGCGGGGTTGAGGCCCAGCTCCTTGATGCAGGGGCTGACCTGGGCGGCAAAGGCCTCGTTGAGCTCAATGACATCCATGTCGTCCACGGTGAGGCCGGTGTACGCCATCACCTTGGGCACGGCGTAGATGGGGCCCAGGCCCATGTAGGCGGGATCCAGGCCGCCCACGCAGAAGCCCAGGAAGGAGGCCAGAGGCTTGATGCCCAGCTCGTTGGCCTTGTCCCGGCTCATCAGCACCAGGAAGGCGGCGCCGTCACTGGTCTGGGAGGAGGTGGCGGCGGTGACCCGGCCGTTCTCCTTGAAGCAGGGCTTCATGGACGCCATCTTCTCCAGAGTGGTGTCCCGGCGGATGCCCTGATCCTTGTCAAAGACGATCTCATTGCCGTCCGCGTCCACGCCGGGCAGGGGGATGATCTGCTCGTCGAACCAGCCGGCGTCCTGGGCACGGGCCGCCTTCTGGTGGCTCTCCAGGGCCAGGCGATCCATCTCCTCCCGGGTGACGTTGTACTTCTCCGCCACGTTCTCGGCGGTCTCGCCGTTGGAGATGTACTGGGCGGGGTCGTGCTCCACCAGCCAGGGATCCCGGTCGCCGCTGCGATCCAGGGTCATGGGCAGGGCGGTCATGGACTCGATGCCGCCGGCCACGATGCAGTCGGCCTGGCCCGCCTCGATCTGCCAGGCGGCCAGGGCCACGGCCTGGAGGGAGGAGGAACAGAAGCGGTCTACGGTGAGGCCGCAGGCGGTGTAGGGCAGGCCGGCCCGGGCGGCCACCAGCCGGGCGGGGTTGAGGCCCTGCTTGGCCTCGGGGATGGCACAGCCCAGGATCACGTCCTCCACCAGGGCGGGATCCAGCTGGGGAATCTTCTCCATCACGCCCTTGAGCACCAGGCCGCCCATGTCGATTGGGTGCATGTTGCGCAGGGCGCCCTTTTTGCCGGACTTGGCCACGGCGGAGCGGCCGTAGGCCACCACTACCGTCTTGCTTAACGGTTTTGCCATATCAATCTTCCTCCATTTCCTTGAGATCAGGTGAGACAATCAGCTTGGGCTCCACAGCGGCCTGGATCTCCTCCACGGTATGCCCCTTCCGGATCTCGGAGAGCACCAGGCCCTCGCCGGTGACGTCAATGACGCAGCGGTCGGTGACAATGTGGTTGACGCACCGCACGGCGGTGAGGGGCAGGGTGCACTCTTTGACGATCTTGGGAGAGCCGTCCTTGGCCACCAGTTCCATGGCCACAATCACGTTCTTGGCCCCGTTGCACAGATCCATGGCGCCCCCCATGCCGAAGGCCCGGCCGGGGGTGGCCCAGTTGGCCAGATCGCCGTCGGCGGACACCTGCAGGCCGCCCAGCACGGTGGCCGCCAGGCGGCCGGAGCGGATCACGCAGAAGGAGGCGGCCACGTCAAAGGCGCTGCTGCCCGGCACGGGGACGAAGTTGACCCCGCCGGCGTTGGCGTACCGCTCGTTCACCATCAGGCCCTCGGCCTTGGGGCCGATGCCGATGAAGCCGTTCTCGCTCTGGAACAGGACTCCGGACACGGCGTAGCTGCCGCACAGGCTGGGGATGCCGATGCCCAGATTGACCACGTCGCCGGGCTTGAAGTAGGCGGCGGCCCGCTTTGCGATAAAATCTCTGTTGTTCATCATGGCTCTCCCCTCCTTACGCCAGAATCATGTCCACGAACATGCCGGGCACCTTGACCTCGTCCGGGCCGATCTCGCCCAGGTCGCAGAAGTGGTCGCACTCCACGATGGACAGGGTGCCGCAGGTAGCGACCACCGGATGGGAGGCGTGTCCGCTGCTGCCGGAATAGGTCAGGTTGCCGATAGGATCGGCCCGGCGGCAGCGGGTGAGGGCCACGTCGGCGTGGAGGGCGGTCTCCAGCAGGTAGCGCTCACCGTTGACGGTGATCACCTGCTTGCCCTCCTCCACCACGGTGCCCAGGCCGGTCTTGGTGAGTACGCCGCCCAGGCCGGCGCCGCCGCAGCGGATGCGCTCGATAAAGGTGCCCATGGGGTTGAACTCGGCCTTCAGCAGGCCGGACTGGATGCGCTGGTTGGTCAGGGGGTTGGTGCCCACGTGGGTGGTGATCATCGCGTCCACCCGGCCGTTTTCGAGCAGCAGGCTCACCCCGTGGCCGGGATCGCTGGAGTCGATGGAGTAGACGGTCAGGTGCTTGGCGCCGCTCTCCAGCAGGCAGTCGATGAGCCGGTCGGGCATGTACTGGTTGGTCTGTCCGCCGATGGCAATGGTCTGCCCGTCCTTAAACTGGGCGATAATCTCTTCTCTGCTGCGTACCTTACTCAGTTCCATATCGTTCTCCTTCGCTCAGATTTTCTTCGGGCGGGCAGGGGCTCAAAGCTTGCGGTGGAGCTTGAGCAGTTCAATGAGCATCTGATCCCGGTAGGCGGCGCACGCCTCGTTGGTGTGGCCGATGTAATCGGGGAAGTTCTTCATCTCCTGATCCACGCCGGGCTGGGCCACCTCGGCCCAGTTGTCGGGCTGGTGGGTCCAGGAGGCCATGTCGGCCAGCCAGCGGTCGCCGGAGTTGCCCAGCATGTTCACCATGCCGGTGAGGCCGCCGGGGTTGCCCAGCTGCATGATCATGTTGTGGCCGAAGATGGCCCAGCGCAGGCCGGGGCCGTACACCAAGGCCTTGTCCGCGTCCTCCACGGAGCACACGCCCCGCATGACCAGATCCTGCACCTCCCGGTAGAGGGCCAGCTGGAGGCGGTTGGCGATGAAGCCGGGGCACTCGCGGCGCAGGAGGACGGCCTCCTTGCCGATGGACTGGTAGAAGTCATAGGCCAGCTGGAGCAGCCCGGGGTCGGTCTTGTCGCCGGAGGTCAGCTCCACCAGGGGGATCAGGTGGGGGGGATTGTAGGGGTGGGCTCCCACGCAGCGCTCCGGATGGGCGGCCTTGGCGGCGATGTCGGAGATGAGCAGGCCGGAGGTGCTGGAGGCGTAAACAGCCTCGGGGGAGGCAGACTGCTCGGCCTGGGCCAGGATGGACTGCTTGATCTCCAGGCGCTCGGGGCCGCTCTCCTGGATGAACTGGGCGTCCTTCACCGCCTCCTCCATGGAGGTGGTCAGACGGATGCGGGCCACGATCTCCGCCCGGCGCTCCGGGGTGATGGCGTTAAAGTTCTCCAGAGCGTCCAGGCTCTTGTGCATCTGGCCCTCGCTCTTTTTCAGCTGCTCGTCGTTGATGTCGTACAGGGTGACGTCCAGGCCGCGCATGGCGAACTGGATGGCCCAGCTGGAACCGATGACGCCGCCGCCCACGCAGGCGACGCGCCTGATATCTGTAACTTTCATGGCTCTGATCTCCTTTGTCTGAAGATTCAACAGGTCCCGGCGGAGCGGTATGCCCGCCGCAGTCGGGATATGGGGAACCGCCAGGCGGGGAAATCCGGTCTGGCGGCTCCAGGGAAAGGGTATCTCCGGTGTGTCGGAGGCGGTGGTGAAGCCGTGGACGGTCAGCTGCAGTAGCGCAGCTGGGTGGCGGTGCGCACCATCTCGTCCCAGTCGCCGAACTGGGTGCTCTCCTTGACGAAGGCGTCCAGCAGCGGGGGCGCGTAGATCAGGGTGTCCGCCTTCCAGTTGAGGATGACCGCGCTGGAAAACTGGAAGCCCTCAAAGTTGTCAAAGCGGGTGTGCTGCTGCATGAACTCATCGGTGAAGATGTCCTCCAGCAGCTTCATCAGCTCCGGGGCGTTGTCCAGGAACACATAGCCCTGATTAGGGTTTGTCTGTTCCATAGAACTTGGCAGCCTCCTTCTCCACATAGCCGCGCCAGGCGGGGGCGTCGTCCTCCATCCGCTGGCGGATCCAGGGCATCAGCTCGGGCTGGCCGGTGACGGCCTCCTTGCGGACGACGGTCATGTACAGGGAGCCCTCTCCGGGCGGGCAGCCGGGCAGGAAGTAGGCGTCGGGGTGCTCCTTCAGGTGCCGGCGGGTGCAGTTGCCGTGGAGGATGATCTGCTTGTCGGGGATGCTGGGATCCAGCTTGTTGTCGCAGCCGGCCACAACGGTCATGCCCTTGTTCTCGTCGTAGATGCCGATGGCCTTCAGGGTCTCCATGTTCAGGGTCAGCAGGGCCTGGCAGCTGGAGCAGGCGCCCTCGCAGTGGACGTCGTACTCGGGCCAGCGGTTGCGGATGTCCTCCAGGTAGGGAACCCACATCTTCTTGTAGCAGTCCTCGATCTTGTCGCCCACCACTTCGATGTTCTCCTGGTCGGTGGTGCCCAGGCCCACCTCGTCGGCCACCTTGAAGTAGCTCACGCCGTCGGGATCGATGCCCACCAGCTCGCAGGCGATGCGATCCAGGGCCACGGGATCCTTGGAGCCCATGACGCAGTCCAGCTCAATGGGAGTGGGGGTGTGGGGGGAGTAACCGCTGGCGGCGCTCATCACGTCCATGATGTTCAGGTCGGGCTTGCAGACGCTCCACACGTCCATCATGGCCATGGTCAGGTTCTGGCGGTGCATGGTGGTGTGAACCTGATCCTGCACCACGCCCTTGATGTTCTTCAGCGCGCCGGAGAACACCATGCTGGCGTGGGCCTTCAGGATGGGCAGGTTGATGATGTGCTCGGCCTCCAGCAGCAGCTTGGGCAGCTTCACGTGGGAGATGTTGGAGCGGTAGCCGCGCACGGCCACGTTGACCAGATCCTTCTCCCGCTTGATGTCGTAGAGCTCCACGCCCTCCTCCGCAGCCATCTTGGCGATGCCGCAGGCCTCATAGCACTCCATGGTGTCGCAGCCCACGGCGGCGGACTCGGCGATGACGATGCGCTTGGGATTGGCCTTGCGCACCTCGCGGATGACGGCGCGGACGGTCTCGGGGTGGGTGCACACGGCAAACTCCGGGGGAGCGGCGTGGCCCGCGTTGGGCTTGAGCACCACGGTGGAGTTGGGCTCGATCAGGTTGGTGACGCCGCCCAGCATGTCAAAGACGCGGGTGACGTTCTCCTGCACGTCCTTGCTATGAGCCAGCGCCACGACAGACTTCTTGCTCATGATGTTGCCTCCTTCTAAAGTTTCTTACAACAACTGCCCACAATCTCAGTTTTTGTGAGCGGCCATGTAGTCCTGGTCGTACTTGTGATCCTGGATGGCCAGGATCAGGAACATGGCGATGAGGGCCAGCACGGCAAACACGATATAGGCCGCGCTCAGGCTGTGGAACACCGCCTGCACCGCGCCGTTAACGGCGAAGTTGCACATATAGATGATGCTGGTGATGGGGAAGACCACGCTGTTGACCTTGGCATAGCCCACGCGGCCGAACACGGAGCCGGGGATGGAGTTCATCAGGTTGGGGGCCGCGGCGCCCAGGAAGCCGATGATCACCAGGGACACCCACACCAGGGGCAGCACGCCGGTGACGTTGAGCAGCAGGGCGATGATGTAGAGCACGCAGGTGAGCACGCCGGCCTTCTTGATGCCCAGCTTGAAGACGATGCGGCCGAAGATCACCGAGCCGATGATGCCGATGACAGCGATGGCGCTCATGGCGCCGGTGGCCAGCTCCAGGGACATGCCCACCTCCTGGTTGCGGCTCACCAGCTGGGTCATCAGGCCCATCTGCACCAGCATCAGCAGGCCGGTGGACAGCACGCACAGCCAGGTCTCCTTGGTGCGCAGCAGCTTGCCGGTGGTCCAGCCGGCCTTATCCATCTCCGGCGGCGCGGAGGAGTAGTTGGCCTTGAACTCGGCCTCGGTGACGTTGTCGGGGTAGAGGCCCCGCTCCTTGGGGGTGTTGCGCAGCAGGACGGCGCCGATCACGCCCACCACCACGGCCACAGTGCCGCAGATCAGGGAGCTGACGGCGATGCCCACGCTGCCAACCAAAACAGTGAGCAGGGGGACAAACAGCATGGTGCCGAAGTTGGAGCCCATGGCCACCACACTCATGGCCTGGCCCTGCTTTTTGGGGAACCACATGGCAACCAGGGTGCCGATGCCCACGAAGGAGCCGGCGCTCAGGCCGCCGCCCACGCAGCACATGGCGATTAAGTACATGGGGACGTTCACGGCGTTGCCGGTGGCGATGTGGCCCAGGCCCGCCAGGATCAGGCAGCCGGCGGCCACCTTGCTGGGGCCGATGCGCTGGTTGACCTGGCCTGCGATGATGGCGATGACTACGCCGATGATGCCGGCGACGGAGTTCATGGTCAGAATGACGCTCCGATCCACGTTCAGCCGCTCCGCCACGGCGGGGGCGATAACATTGGTTCCGTCGGCGAAGAAGCCGCCGTTGCTGAAGAAAATCAGCAGGCCGAAGATCAGCAGGAACCAACCCCAGGCTCCAAAGCCTCGTTTCGTCTGTTCCATAACTTTACATTCCTCCTGAGTGGGGCGGCAGCTCCGCCCCCAAATCGGTTGAAGCGGGTGTGCTTGGCGTTTCTCTCTCCTTCCCGCGTTCTGCCTGACGTTCCGGCCGGTATGTCTCGAAGCGGTCTTAGTATAACCTTTACAAAGTTATTAGAAAAATATATAATGCTAACAGCGGTATAAGCAACTTTTATACTTACCCGGGGGGAAGTTGGCATGGAACTTTCACAGCTTCGTTATTTCATGGCCGTGGCGGAACTGGGCAATATGTCCAAAGCCGCGCAGGCGCTCTTTGTCTCTCAGCCCAATCTGAGCACCAGTATTTCCCGCCTGGAGGAAGAGGTCGGCGTGCCCCTCTTTGACCGCCGGAGGGGCAAAATCGTGCTGAACCAGAATGGTGAGCTGCTGCTGGAAAGCGTCAAGCGCGCGGTGGACACCCTGGACGCCGGCGTGCGGGCGGTGCGGGATCAGCACGCCGGAAAGTCCGCCCCGCTGTCCCTCGCCTGCATGACGGACGATACCGACCTGCTGGAGCACTTCGTGCTGGACAATCCGGACATCAACCTGATCCAGAAGCGGCTGGATCTCCCCGCCCTCACCTTCCTGCTGGAGCGTGGGGAGGTGGATCTGGCCCTGGCGGTGCTGCCGCCCCCCTCGGATGAGATTGTCTTCGAGCGGGTGTACAACTGCCACTTCGTGCTGCTGATGAGCCGGGATCACCCCCTGGCCGGGGAGGCGTCCATCACCCGGCACCAGCTGGCCGGCTGCCGCCTGGCCATCGATGGCTCCCGGGTCAACAAGGAGACCTTCTGCGCTGCGGAGAGCGCCAAGTTCGGCGTGACGCCGGCCATTGACTACGATGTGCGCCACCTGAACCTGCTGCTCTCCCTGGTGGAGTCCAACCAGTGTGTCTCCATCGTCCCGGCGGTGAAGTACGAGGAGCTCTATCTCCAGGGCGGCCACCAGAACGTGGTTTGCCGGGAGTATGCCGACGGCGCGCCCGAGGCATACTGGGGCATCGCCTATAACAAGCGCCGCCCCCTCAATGAGCACGGACAGCGCTTCCGTGCCTTCGTCCGGGACTACTTCACCCGGATCAATGCCGAGTACGCCGCTGCAACCCGCGCTTGAGCCGCGCCAAAAAAATTTCACCCCCCGCCCTAGCATAGCTAGGGCGGGGGGTGCGTCGTCTCCGGGCCGCCGGAGGCTTGCCTTTTCCAGGCCGGTTCGCTATAATCGACTCATTCACGTCACGAAAGGAATGTAAACTGATGAGTCGGAATGCTGTTTTTCTCTTCTCTGTCTGGACTTCTCTTCTCTCCGCGGTGTTTTATTTTCTCTACGGCTTTACCGCCTTCGGCGTGCCCTGGGTGATGTTTGTCTGCCTGGCCATCTTCTTCGGCATGGGCGGGCACGTGCGGGATGTGCCCGCCATGTGCCTGAGCGCCCTGGCCGGCTGCGTCTGGGGCAAGGTGGACTTCCTGCTGATGGATCTGTTTCAGAACCTGGGCTTGGGCCTGGCCGCCGCCAGCTTTGTGTCCATCACCCTGGGTACCGCCGTCACCATGGTGCTCCACATCCACGTGCTGGCCAGAACCCCTTTCCGCCACATGCCCTTCATCTTCGCCGGCGTGTGCCTCACCTTCTCCCAGAACAACGGCAACACAGTGGGGCTGGCTGCCACCCTGGTCATCGGCATTGTCCTGGCCGCCCTGTGCTCCCTGGGCATGGAGTTCGCTGTAAAGCGGTTTCCCCTGCCGAAAGAAGGGGAGCGGAGCTGACGGCAGATCCCGCTGGATACATTATTATAATATACAGTATGGCAGTTGAACTAATTGGGCCGGCTTTTGCTCTGTGTAAAAGAAAAGAGAAGGAAAAAGTCCCCTCCGGGCCTGAAACCAGGCCGCGGAGGGGACTTTTTTCACGGTAAGCTGCGGGTCAGATGGTTCCGCCGTAGTCCACCACCAGGGTCTCGCCGTTGATGGCCTTGGACTCGTCGCTGGCGAAAAAGAGGATAGCATTGGCCTGATCCTCGGGCTGGGTACGGGGCAGGGAGCCGTCAAAGTGGCGGGCACACACCCGGGCGAAGTCCTTGTCAAAGCTGGCGGCGTTCTCGGGGGAGAAGATGGGGGTCTCGGTGGGGCCGGGGCAGACGGCGTTGCAGCGGATGCCGGTGCCGGCGACCTGGATGGCCACGTTCTTGGTCATGCCGATGACGGCCATCTTGGCGGCGGTATAGGAGATGCCGGCGTTGGAGCGGGTGGCGCCGATGGAGGAGATGTTCACAATGGAGCCCTTGCCGGCCTTCTCCATATAGGGCAGCGTCTCCTTCATCATGTAGTAAACGGAGTCCTGATCGGTGGAGATGACCTTGTTCCACAGCTCCAGATCACAGTTGGTGATGGACTTGTTCTTGTCGTCGATGCCGGCGTTGTTGACCAGCACGTCGATGCGGCCAAAGGCCTCCACGGCGGCCTCCACCAGCTTGTGGCAGTCCTCCGGCTTGCTGACGTCGGTGGCCACGGAGATGGCGCGCACCCCCTGGGACGCGGCGTAGGCCTCCACCTCCTGGAGCTTGTCCAGCCTGCGGGCGGCCAGAACCAGATCAGCGCCCTCCCGGGCAAAAAGCTCCGCAGTGGCCTTGCCGATGCCGGAGTTGGCGCCGGTGACGATGGCCACCTTTCCCTCCAGTCGTTTCATGATAAATCGCGCTCCTTTATACTGTTTTTGGACAAAAACAGTATAAAGGAGCACAATAGGGTTTGAAAAATATGGATTTTTTCTACCGGTATTCAAAAAAAGTATAGCACAGCGGAGGCCCGGCCCGCCTTCCGGCGCTACCGCCCGCACCAAGCCCGGAGGGCGGGTTCCGCGGCCTGGACGCCGGTGCCGCGGATGGCCAGCCCCGGCTCCACCCGGGCGCCGGGACACAGGCGGCGGATGTCCTCCACACTGTGCCCCAGGCCGCTGCCCTCGTGGGTGCAGAAGGGGCGGATGGTCTTGCCGGAAAAGTCAAAGTGCTCCAGAAAGGTGAACACCGGCATGGGCATGGTGCCCCAGTAGTTGGGGTAGCCCAGATAGACGGTGTCATATGGCTCCAGGCTGTCCGGGTATTCTCTCAGCTCCGGGCGGGCGCCCCGCCGCTGGTCGTCCTGGGCCTGGGCGATGCACTCGTTGTAATCGTCGGAATAGGGCAGCAGGGGCTCGATTTTGAACAGCGCGGCGCCGGTGAGCTCCCGGAGCATCCGGGCCGCCAGCTCTGTGTTGCCCACGGGAACCGTCCGCAGGGCGCCGCTGAAATAGTTCTCACCCGCCCTGGAAAAATAGGCGATCAATGCCTGCATGGCATGTCCTCCCTGTCTGTGGGGTGCGGAACCGGCGGGGGTGGTCACTTGCCCAGGCCGGTGAGGAACTCCACGGTCTCCGGGTCGTAGTGGGAAAAGAAGGCGCTCTCCCCCTCGTCCAGCCCGCGGATGGCGGCCATATCCCCGTCAGAGAGGGCAAAGTCGAACACGTCCAGATTCTGAACCATCCGCTCCCTGTGGGTGGACTTGGGGATCACCACCACGCCGGACTGGAGCAGGAAACGCAGGGCGGTCTGGGCAGAGGACTTGCCGTACTTGGCGCCGATCTCGGTCAGCACGGGGTTGTGGAAGAAGTCCTTCCGGCCCTCGGCGAAGGGGCCCCAGCTCTCATGCTGGACGCCGTACTTCTGCATGATTTCATGGGCCTTGGCCTGCTGCTGGAATACGTGGGTCTCCACCTGGTTGACGGCGGGAGGTACCTCCACAAACCGGCACAGGTCGATGAGCCGGTCGGGGTAGAAGTTGGACACACCGATGGCCCGCACCTTGCCGGCCTGATAGGCCTCCTCCATGGCGCGGTAGGTGCCGTAGTAGTCGTTAAAGGGCTGGTGGATCAGCAGCAGGTCGATATAGTCGGTCTTGAGCTTGCGCAGGGATTCGTCGATGGAGGCCCTGGCCTTCTTATACCCGGCGTTGGAGATCCACACCTTGGTGGTGAGGAACAGCTCCTCTCGCGGCACGCCGCTCTTGGCCACGGCCGCGCCCACGCCCTCCTCGTTGTAGTAGGCCTGGGCGGTGTCGATGGAGCGGTAGCCCACCGAGATGGCGTCGGCCACGCAGCGCTCACACTCGGCGGGATCCACCTGATACACGCCGTAGCCCAGCATGGGCATCTTCACTCCGTTGTTCAGCGTCACAAATTCCATCAGAAAACCCTCCTGAAATGTGTTTTTTCCGGTTTTGCGACTCTATTGTAGCGCGGATTCCCTTGACAGGGAAGCACCGATGCAGTAACATGGTATAAACCAAAAGGCAATACAGAGGAGGGGAGCAGGCTTGTTCAATCCACAGCTGACGGCCTTTGTCTGCGCGGCGGACTGCGGCAGCTTCAACAAGGCGGCGGAGCGGCTCTACCTCTCGCCGCCCTCTGTCATGAAGCAGGTCAACGCCCTGGAGAAGCACCTCCAGCTCACCCTGCTGGAGCGGGACAGCCACGGGATCCGGCTGACCCCGGCGGGGCAGGTCATCTACCGGCACGCCCGGTTCCTGTTCGACTACTCGGCCCGGGCCGTGGAGGAGGCCAGGCGGCAGGAGCAGGCCGCCCAGACCACCTTCTGCATCGGCAGCTCCCTGCTCAACCCCTGCAAGCCCTTTATGGATCTCTGGTATCAGGTGAACCGGGAGTTTCCGGGTTACCGGCTCCACATCGTGCCCTTTGAGGACACCCGCACGGGGATCCTGTCCCAGATCGCGGCGCTGGGGGAAAAGTATGACTTCCTGATCGGCGCGTGCGATTCGGCCGAATGGCTGGAGCTATGCAGCTTTCTGCCCCTGGGGGCTTACCGGGTCTGCTGCGCGGTGGCACGGGAGCACCCGCTGGCGCGGAAAACACGCCTGTCCATAGAGGATCTCTACGGACAGACGCTGATGATGGGGAAGCGGGGGGACGCGCCGGCCGTCGACGCGGTTCGGGACGAGGTGGAGCGCCACCCCGCCATTCACATCGAGGACACCTCGCAGTTTTACGATATGGAGGTGTTCAACCGCTGTGCCCAGACCCACCACGTGCTGCTGACGCTGGAGTGCTGGAGCGAGGTTCACCCGGGCCTGGTGACCCTGCCGGTGGACTGGGACTTCCGCGTACCCTACGGGGTGCTGTATGCGAAGGACGCGCCGGAGGATATTCTGCGCTTCCTGACCCTGATTGCCCCCAAGCGGCCGGCGGCTGCTCTCGGAACAGAATGGGGGGAAAGCCTATGAAGCGCCTTTGGGCCAGCCTGCTGGCCGCCTGCCTGCTGCTCTCCCTGGCCGCCTGCGGCGGGGGAGAGGAGGACGTGGAAACCGCCTGGACGCCCCTCCAGATGGCCCGGGCCATCCTGGCGTCCCAGGAGGCGCCGCCCGGGATGACGGAGCTGCTGCCGGGGGACGGGACGTATGAGATATATGTGGCCGACAGCTACGGCCTGAATCCGGAGGACGTGGCGGACGGGGCCATCCTGGCCGCCGGCGGCGCCTCCGCCCAGGAGATCGCGGTGCTCCGGCTGACGGAGCAGGCCGATTCGGACAAGGCGGCGGACGCGCTCCATGCCTATCTGGAGGCCCGGGCAGGGGACTTTACCGGCTACCTGCCGGAGGAGGCCGCCCTGCTGGAGGACGGCGCGGTAGTCGCCCGGGGGGACTGGCTGGCCCTGCTGGTGTGCGGGGACACAGCCGCGGCGGAGGAGGCCTTTTCGGCCTGCTTCACCCAGGCGCCCCCGGCGGAGGAGACGGCTCCGCAGGAGAGCGCCCAGCCGCCCGCCCCTGACCCAACTCCCACCCCAACGCCCACCCCTGTGCCGGCGGAAACGGAGGCGCCTGCGCCCGTTCCGACGGCCACGGCACCTGCGGTTGTCCCCACTCCCGTGCCGACCGCTCCGCCGGCGGAGCCCTGGAGCTATGACGAGGCCCGGCTGCTGGCCGCCTGGGAGCGGGGGGACTGGAGCGGGCTGGCGGAGGAGGATCGGGCCATCCTGGATGTGTGCGCCCAGGTGATCGCCGACGTGGTGCCGGCGGACGGCTCCGACTACGAGAAGGAGCTGGCCGTCCACGACTGGATGGTGGCCCACGGCAGCTATGACTCCAACACCCTGAGCCAGCTGCCCGATTTACGGGAGAACCCCAACAACGACAACCCCTACGGCTTCCTGGTGGACGGGAAGGGAATCTGCCTGGGGTACGCCTCCACCTTCCAGCTGTTCATGGATCTGCTGGGCATCCAGTGTATCACGGTGGAGGGCACCGCCCACGGCGGCACCTCTGACCACGCATGGAACCAGGTCTGCCTGGACGGGGACTGGTACTGCGTGGACGTGACCTGGGACGACCCCACCACCTACGGCACGGTGTCGGAGCGGACGGCCCACCGCTACTTCAATGTGACCAGTGACTTTCTGCAGGACACCGACCACCAGTGGGAGGCGTCCGGCATCCCCGAGGCGGAGAGCACTGCCTATGCCTGGCGGCAGCGTTGACAGAGAGCTGCTGTAAAGGGAAAACGCCTACATAAAGCGAGTTACTGAACAGGAATTATACTTTATAGACTATTGCTTGTGTCACTCGAAAATAGGCCCAGCCCGGAGCGGCGGGCTCCGGGCTGGGCAGGTGAGGGGCGGAAGGTATCGGCGGCCGGAAACGGCTCTACAAGGGCCGCCGACGGCGGAAATGAACCATGCAGGCAGGACGGCGGCCGCGCCCGCCGCCGCGATGAGGGGGAGCCAGCGGCTCAGAGCAGGGATAAGAAGCCGGAAATTACGAATGCGGCAAGCGCCAGAAACAGGTTGCCCAGGATTACGGCCCAGACCGCCTCGCCGAAGGTGAGGCCTTGGGGTGGCGGAGCGGTATGGGGCGCCAGGTCGCAGGGCTGGCTGCCGTCCACCACCTGTACATGGGCGCCCGCCCTTGCCAGAATGCCGGCGAAATCCCGGGCGGACTCCTCGGTCATTCCGCTCCGCAGCAGGACGGGGCCCAGCTCGGTGTTGTCCATGTAGGCCTCGGCCTCTGTCTTGGAGATGCCCAGCTGGTCAATCAGCACCCGTATGGTCCGTCTCCGGTTTTCCGGGTAATTGCATTTGGCGGTGAGCACCACGGAAAAGCGGTTGGGCTCGTCCGGGGAAAGCAGCTCGGGCCCCTTGGGCGGCAGGGGATAGCCGCAGTGGATGCAGGCCGGGGCCTGGTCGGAGATCTCTTTTCCGCACTCGGGGCAGGGAATCAGGGCCATGTCAGGGCCTCCTTTCTGTAAACAGCGCCGGACCGGCGGGCGGCATGAGCTCAGAACAGGCCGCCCAGCAGCGCCATGATCAGATGGGCCGCCAGAACGCCCACCACTAGGGCAACCACTGTCCCACAGAATCCCAGGCCATGGCGCTCTTTTGCGAGGGCCGAAGAGGACATTGAAGCCTCCGGACTGTCCGGGCTGCTGCCGTCTACCACCTTCACATAGGCACCCGCCCGCTGAAGGGTATTGGCAAAGGCGCGGGCGGATTCCACAGTCATCTCACTGCGCAGCACCACAGGCTTCTGCTCGGCGCTGTCCATGAGATCCATGGCGTCCTTCTCGGACAGATCAAGCTCCTTCACCAGGGCCAGAGCCATGCGCTTCCGGTTCTCCGGATAGTGGGGCGGACTGGTGAGCACCACGGAAAAGCGATTGGGCTCTGGCGGCTTGGGCGGCAGGGGATAGCCGCAGTGGACGCAGCAGGCGGAGCGGTCGGAAATCTCTTTCCCGCACTCGGGACAGGTGATCAGGGCCATAACAGGGCCTCCTTTCGGCGCAATCCGCCGTTGTTCTCAGTTTACCAGAGGGCGGGACGGCCATCAATATTCCCGGTGATCCTCCGCGATGGCGCCGCTGCGGTAGGCGTCCAGCAGGGACATGAGGTCGTCGATCTGCTCCTGAAGCTGCCGGCCCACGTCGGTGCCGGCGATTTTCAGCCGGGTCTCCAGCCGCTCGAACACCACGGAGGTGGAGGCGATGTCCTGGCTGCTGCGGATGGCCTCCTCCCGGCCCACGAAGGGCTGATGGGACACCAGGCGGTAGCAGGCGGAGTTGTAGATAAGGGTGTATCCGGCGATGCCGGTGGTCTCCTGATAGGCCTTGCAGAAACCGCCGTCGATGACCAGAAGCCTGCCGCCGCCTTTTCTGGGGCTCTCCCCCTTCTTGGACTTGACGGGGACATGGCCGTTGATGATGTGGCAGTGGGGGCCCTCCAGACCGAACTCCTTCAGCAGAGCCTCGCACACCGCCGGGTCATTGTAGAGCTGATAGTAGACATTCTTGGGCTCAGCCCAGGTGGACTCGTCGGCGATGAAGCGCCGCTCAAAGGTGGCCATCCGATCCCGGCCGAAGATGGGGCTGTTGCGCCCGGCCCACAGGAACCACAGGAAGTCCATGCCGGCCGCCCGCTCCGGCGAGCCGGGGGCGGAGTAGTAGGCCCGGCGGGCGGTAAGATCGGCGTAGTCCAGGAAGGCCTTGCCGGACAGGGTCTTTCCATCCGCCTGGAAGGTGAGGAGGCTGCCGTCCTCCGCCATGGGGATGCATCCGTGAAAGAGCAGGTTGCCGTTGAAGATCTTGTACAGGCTGCCCTTGGAGTAGAGGAAGCGCACGTGCCGCTGGAGCTTCTCGCTGTGGAGGAAGGAGAGGGTCAGCTGGTGGATCAGGATCTCCTCCTCGGGGGTGAGGGTATAGGGATCGGCGGGATCCACGGTGGGGAAGTCGGTGTCCAGCATGGGATAGACCTTGCCGTCCACCGTGACGGTCTTGTGCTCGTAGTCCACCTTGTCCAGCAGCAGGCGGTCGGCCATGCGGAAGGCGGGGTTGCGGAGGATCTTCTGCCCCTCCAGCTTGAAGAGGATCATGGTGATGGCCTTGTACATCCGGGCGGAGAGCAGCTTGTCCTTTTCCGTGTACTTCTCCGCCTCCTCCCCGGTGAGCTTGACGGCGAAGCGGCTCACATCGCAGTCCCTGTAGACCTCGTTGGCGAAGACGGACAGGGGGCGCAGGGAGATGCCGTAGCCGGTCTCGATGACCTCCAGGTTGTTGTAGCGCAGGGAGTTGGACAGCACCGTGGCCACCAGGGTGCGGGAGCCGGAGGCCGCACCCATCCACAGCACGTCGTGGTTGCCCCACTGGATGTCCACGCTGTGGTAGTCCAGCAGGGAGTCCAGGATGATGTCCGCCCGGGGGCCCCGGTCGAAGATGTCCCCCACCACGTGGAGGTGATCCACCGCCAGGCGCTTGATGAGCTCGCACAGCTGCACCAAAAAGTCGGAGGCCCGGCCGATGTCAATGATGGTGGAGATGATGTTCTCGTAGTAGTCCCGCTTGTCGTTGTCCTCGTAGTGGGTGTGGAGCATCTCGTCCAGGATGTAGGCGTACTCCTTCGGCATGGCCTTGCGCACCTTGGAACGGGTGTACTTGGAGCTGGCCAGCCGGCACAGCTCAATCAGCCGGTGGAAGGTGATGCGGTACCACTCCCGCATGTCGGGGGTGTCCCGCCGGATCTCCTCCAGCTTCTCGCGGGGGTAGTAGATCAGCGTGGCCAGCTGATCCCGCTCCGCCTTGGACACGGTGGCGGCAAAGAGGTCGTCCAGCTTCTCCCGCACCACGCCGGAGGCGGAGTTGAGGATGTGAAGGAAGGCCTCGTACTCCCCGTGAAGGTCGGAGACAAAGTGCTCCGTGCCCTTGGGCAGGTTCAGAATGGCCTGGAGGTTGATGATCTCCGTGCTGGCAGCCTGGACGGTGGGATACTGGCGGGCCAGCATTTTCAGGTAGTGCAGGTTTTCCGGGCGGCAGGCTTGGGTGGGCTTCATGCAGGAACCTCCTTCTATGTATGCAAACGATATATGCAAACGGGTGATTTCAAAAATCATTATCGCACGTTCTGCCGGCACTTGCAAGAGAAGGATGACATTTGCGGACAGGTTTGTTATAATATCCATACACCAATCAGGAGCGGGAGGGATGGATATGACAGCGCGCCATATACTGACCCCGGAGGATGTGGAACAGCTGGAGGCGATGCACGAGGGCGCCTCGGGCTACTTTTACAAGATGCTGGACTACCTGGAGGAGTGCATCCGGGAGGGGGTGCGCCGGGGGGAGTTCACCCAGGAGGAGGCCGGGGCGGATCTGGATGTGGCCCTCTGGTACTCCTACGCCTGCAACAACATCGACGAGTATGAGTATTACTACAGGGCGGCACGGTGGATGCCCGCCTCGGAGGCGGCGGCCCGGGCCGCAGGGTGCGGCATGTGGTACTACCGCTATTCCTGCGCCCTGCTGTACTGCGGCCGGCTGGAGGAGGCCCTGGACTATGCCCGGAAAGGGGTGGAGACCGAGCCGGAGTATGTCTGGGGCTGGCTCCAGCTGGGCAAGCTGCGCAGCCACTTCGGCGACCGGGAGGGCGCCCTGGAGGCGGTGGAGCGGGGCCTGGCGCTGGAGCCCGGCGACTACGAGTTCACCACCCTGGCCCGGGAGATCCGGGAGGGCCGCAGCCTGGAGGAGATGGAGTTCCACTGGATCGACCCGGAGGCAGACCGGCGGCTTCAGGCGGGGGAGGACGAGAATGCCGACGACAAGCGGCGGGCCATCGCGTGCATCCTGCGCGACGAGGAGAACCTGGCCGCCGTCAAGGACGTGCTCCGCCCCACCGAGTGGGAGGCCGACGCCCCCTACTGCACCTTTACCATGCCCTACGGAGACGGGGCGCTGCTGGGCCGCTACTTCGGCAACGAGGCCTCCCTGTCCAAGGTGCCGGTGAGCTGGGTTGTCTCGCTGGTGAACCGGCTGCCCGCCCTGGAGCGGCGGGGGCTCACCTTCCTGTCGGTGGAAGCGGGCGTGGGCACCGAGGGCATGGCCCTGTCGTGGTTTGCCGTTCAGCCGGATCGGAAGCTCCGGCTGTGCTTCCGGGCGGGGGACGACCACCAGCTGGTCAGCTTTGAGCCGGACTTTACGCTGTCCGGAGAGGGGCAGCCCGCCCTGGAACGTCCAGGGGCGGGGGGCACCTTCCTGGCCTTTGTCCTCCTGGAGAAGCCGGAGTGGGACGCAGACCAGTTCAAGCGGGATCTCCGGGACGGCTGGGGCATCCCATGCATCACCGAGGAGCGGGAGGGAGAGGACGGCGGCAGCACCCTGCTGTTTGACGTGGACGGCATGACGGCGGCGGTGAGCCTCTACCCCTTCCCGGTGCCCCAGGGGGAGGCGGAGCAGAACGCGGAGCACAACTACCTGTGGCGTTCGGCCGCCGAGACGGCCGCCCGCCACAGGGGGCAGCTGCTGGTGTCCGTCCTGGGCCGGGAGAAGGATCCACGGGCGGCGGGAACCCTCCAGGTCAAGCTGGTGTGCGCCGCCTGCCGGCAGGCGGGGGTGCTGGGCGTCTACGCCAACGGAACCGTGTATCAGCCGGAGTTCTATACCGAGGCCGCGCAGATGGCGGAGGACGGGGAGCTGCCCCTGCTCAACCTGGTGTGGTTCGGCCTGTACCGCACAGACGGGGGAATGGCGGCCTACACCGACGGCCTGCGTAGCTTCGGCAAGGACGAGATCGAGGTGCCCGAGTCGGGGGCCGAGCCCGACGCCCTGCGCAGCTTCCTCATCGACATCACCCTCTATGTCCTGGAGGAGGATGTGACCTTCCAGGATGGCGAGACCATCGGCTTTTCAGAGGGACAGCGGCTGCCCATCACCCGCAGCGCGGGCCTGTGGCTCGACGGCATGACCCTGAAAATCCCCTATCCGGAGGAGCCCTCTGCGGAACAGGAATAAGACAAAGAAAA
>DGYMJ06203__coassemble_569_pt1 | contig 21041 bp, 16 predicted proteins | sample DGYMJ06203__metabat2_low_PE_040 | metagenome-assembled genome bin DGYMJ06203 | reverse complement strand
TTTTTCTGTTCGTTTCAGGCGCTGCCGCGCCCCGGGCGGCCCGCGGCGACCCAACGAAGTGGTCGGCGTGGGGAGAGGAGGCACAGTGAGCGGTTGCGGCGGCACACAGCACGTAGGGCGGGGGCTTGCCCCCGCCGCCCGTTTCGTATATGCCGCAGGGCCGGCTGTGCCGACGACGATAAAGGCCGGACGCCTGCTCCTGACGTCCGGCCCTCATCGAAGGAAAGAGGATACAATGAAATGAAAAGAAACTGTCTCTTGCGAGTATGATCATACCAAGGAGATGTTAACGAAAAAAACTCCATCTGTTACAGGAGTATTAAATTTCAATCTTTTTTTGTAAAGTTCCTGTCATGTGGGAAAATTCGGTGGAAAATGTGGAAAAACCGGCCAAATGCAGAAGTCCGGCCGGGGATTGCTCCCGCGGCCGGACGTTCTGAATTGGAGGATAGAATGAAAAGAAGCGCTGTCTCTTGCAAGTGTTATGGTAACAGAGGGTTGTTAACAAACCTAGCGCCGGATGTTACAATTTCATGAAATCAGCGGAGATTTTCAAAAAATTCCTGGAGCAGCCCGGCGCACTCTTCCTCCAGGATATGGCCGTACACCCGGGGGTGGTGGTTGAACCGCTCCTCGAACAGGTTGAGCACCGAGCCGCAGCACCCCGCCTTGTCGTCCCTGGCCCCGTAGCACACCACCGGGATGCGGGCGTTGACGATGGCCCCGGCGCACATGGGGCAGGGCTCCAGGGTGACGTAGAGGGTGCAGTCCCTCAGCCGCCACCCCCCCAGGGTGCGGCAGGCGTCGGCAATGGCCTCGATCTCCGCGTGGCCCAGGGCGGTGCGGTCCCCCTCCCGCCGGTTGCGGCCCCGGCCCACGATGGCGCCGTCCTTCACGATCACGCAGCCCACCGGCACCTCGCCCGCCTCCCCCGCCTCCCGGGCCAGGGCCAGGGCCAGGCGCATCCAGTCCTCCCGCTCCATGACAATCTCCCCCCTCACATACTCCTATTTGTTATAGCATATTTTTCTCCTGTATGCTATAATCTTTTCAGCTGTTCTAACTTTCTTTTTTGAAAATGGGTGATTTTCTTTGGTCGAGATCTTTCTCATCGCCGTCAGCCTGGCCCTGGACGCCTTCGCGGTGTCCGTGTCCAGCGGCATCTCCATCCCCGGCTTCGGGGTGAAACAGGCCGCCAGGATGGGCCTGTGGTTCGGCGCGTTCCAGTTCATGATGCCGGTGGCCGGCTGGCTGCTGGGCAGCAGCGTCAGCCAGTACATAGAGACGGTGGATCACTGGGTGGCCTTCGCCCTGCTGGCCGTCATCGGCGGCCGGATGGCCTGGGGCTCCCTCCGGGGCGGGGAGGAGGACGAGGCCCCCGCGGATCTCTCCGCCAGGCGGCTGTGCCTGCTGGCCATCGCCACCAGCATCGACGCCCTGGCCGTGGGGGTGTCCATGGCCTTCATGAACGTGCCCGTGCTGGCCTCCGCCGTGGTCATCGGCATGGTGGCCTTCGTGCTGTCCCTGGTGGGCGGCCTGGTGGGCAAGCGGCTGGGCAGCCTGTTCCAGCGGCGGGCCGAGCTGGTGGGCGGCCTGGTGCTCATCGCCATCGGCGTGAAGATCCTGATTGAGCACCTGAGCGGAGGTTAGGCCGTGGACATCTGGGAGAAGCTGCGCCTGGAGCCGGAGCGCCACCGGGTGGTGGCCCTGGTGGGGGCGGGGGGCAAGACCTCCACCCTCTTCGCCCTGGCCCGGGAGGCTCGGGCCGCCGGCCTGACGGCCATTGTCACCACCACCACCCACATCAGGCCCCACCCCCGCCTGCCCCTGACGTGGGAGACGGACGGGGAGAAGCTCCGCGCCCTGGTGGACGCCCAGGGGGTGGTGGTATGCGGCCGGCGGGAGCCCACGGGCAAGCTGACCCTGGCCGCGGCGGTGGAGACCTGCCGCCGGGCGGCGGACGTGGTGCTGGTGGAGGCCGACGGGGCCAAGATGCTGCCCCTGAAGGCCCCGGCGGAGCACGAGCCGGTGATCCCCCTCTGTGCCGATGCGGTGGTGGCGGTGGCGGGCCTGGACGGGGTGGGACAGGCCGTGGAGGCCGTCTGCCACCGGCCGGAGCGGATGCGGGCCCTGCTGGGCGCGGGGGAGGGTCACCTCCTCACCCCGGCGGATGTGGCCGCCCTGCTGGCCCACCCCCAGGGGGGGCGCAAGGGGGTGGCGGAGGGCATGGCCTTCCGCTGCCTGCTGAACAAGGCGGACACGCCTGCGCGGCTGCAGTACGCCCGGGAGGCGGCGGCCCTGCTGGCCGCCCGTGGGATTGAGAGCGCCATTCACAGCTATACCGAGGAGGAGCGTGGCGGGTTATGCTGGTTTTGATCAAAGGGGCCGGGGATCTGGCCACGGGCACGGCGGTGCGGCTGCGCCGGGCGGGCTTTGACCTGGTGATGACCGAGGTGGAGCGGCCCACCGCCGTGCGGCGGACGGTGGCCTTCTCCCAGTGCATGTACGACGGGACGGTTGCCGTGGAGGGGCTCACCGCCCGGCGGGCGTCCGGAAAGGCGGAGGCCCTGGCCGCCCTGGCGCGGGGGGAGATCCCCGTGCTCTGCGACCCGGGGGCGGAAATTCGGAAGGAGCTGCCCTTTGACGGGGTGGTGGACGCCATCCTGGCCAAGAGAAACCTGGGCACCGCCATCACCGACGCCCCCATCGTCCTGGCCCTGGGGCCGGGGTTCACCGCCGGGGTGGACTGCCACGGGGTGGTGGAGACCAAGCGGGGCCACGATCTGGGCCGCCTGATCCTGGAGGGCTCCGCCATCCCCAACACCGGCGTGCCCGGCGACATCGGCGGCTACACCGAGGAGCGGATCATCCGCGCCCCGGCGGACGGACTCTTTGAGCCCCTGGCCGCCATCGGCGACCGGGTGGAGGAGGGCGCGCCCGTGGCCCGGGTGGCCGGGTCGGTGGTGTGCGCCCGGCTCACCGGCGTGGTGCGGGGGATGCTCCCCGCCGGGCTGGCCGTCAAACAGGGCATGAAGGCGGGGGACATCGACCCCCGGTGCGAGGTGCGCCACTGCTTCACCGTCTCCGACAAGGCCCGGGCCATCGGCGGCGGCGTGCTGGAGGGCCTGCTGTACTTTGGAAAGGAGAAGGGGTTATGGAGCGTCTGATCCTCTGCGGCGGGGGCCACGTGTCCCTGGAGCTGGCCCACATCGCCGGCCGGCTGGAGTTTGAGCTGATCGTCATCGACGACCGGCCGGAGTTTGCCAACCCGGAGCGGTTCCCCATGGCCCGGCGGGTGATCTGCGCCCCCTTCCTGGAGGCCCTGACGGAGCTGGGCAGCCGGGAGGACGACTACTACTGCCTGCTCACCCGGGGCCACGTCCACGACCGGGACTGCCTGGAGCATGTGCTGAGAGGCCGGTACGCCTACATTGGGATGATCGGCAGCCGGGCCAAGGTGGCGGCGGTGAAGGACTCCCTGGCGGCGGCCGGGTTCGCCCGGGAGGTGCTGGACGGGGTGTGCGCCCCCATCGGCCTGCCCATCGGGGGGCAGACCCCGGCGGAGATCGCCGTGTCCATCGCCGCCCAGCTGGTGCAGGTGCGCTCCCGCCGGGGCCCGGCGGCCGTCCCCCCGCCGGAGGGGGAGCCCGGCGTGCTGTGCACCATCACCGCCAAGCACGGCTCCACCCCCCGGGGCGTGGGCACCTGGATGCTGGTGCGGCCCGACGGCTCCGTCCTGGGCACCATCGGCGGCGGCGCGGTGGAATTCCAGGCCGTCCAGGAGGCCAGAGCCCTGTGGGCGCAGGGCGGCGGCGTTAAGCTGACCCGGCACTACGACCTCTCCCCCGACGCCGCCAGCCTGGGCATGGTCTGCGGCGGCAGCATGGACGTGGGATTTATCGTCCGCAGGCCGTAGGGGCGGATACCATCCGCCCGCTTTCCCACGCAACTGCTGGCCCCGTGGGCGCGGCGGCCCGGCGCGCCGTCCGTAGGGGCGACCTGTGGTCGCCCGCTGTCCGTCGGGGGTGCCCCCTCGCGGGGCGGGCCTGCCCGGCCGGGGCCCCCATTTCTTCCCGAAGAAATGGGGGGAAAGAAGGGCCGGGGGGCTTCGCCCACCCTGGACCCCCCAGTACGGGGGTTCATGGCGGCGGAAAGCTGTACAGACAAGACAAGAACCGGGCGCGCATCCACGCCCGGTTCCTTTTTATGTTTCGTGACAGGCGCTGCCGCGCCTCGGGTGGCACGCGTCGGGGTTACCCTGCAAGCCCTAAAAGTCGCTGCGCTGTACCGGCTTGGCCCGCCGGGCCGCCGTCGGTGCTGTGCCGCCGAAATACCGGGGCAGTCATCGCAGCCATCTGTAGGGCGCGACGACCCGGTGCGCCTTATGCAGGGGCGCCCGGCTCCTTTGGAGGGTGGAACGGGCCGCCGAGGACGGCGGCCCCTTGGCCGACCTGTCATTCACCGGGGCACCCTCGATGAGCGGACAACCACAGGCCGCCCTGTCAGGGCGTGGCCATGATCAGATATGCCGGTAAGCAGAAATCAGGCGCCCGCTTTCGCGGGCGCCTAATTTTCTTTGTTGCTATGAAGTTTTTACTCGCCCACCACGGCGGCGCAGCGGGGGCACAGCTCGGGGTGATGTCCCTCGGTGCCGATGTGCTCGTTGTGGTTCCAGCAGCGGGGGCACTTGGGGGCCTCAGACAGCTTGACGGCGATGGTGCAGGGCACCAGGCAGTCCTCCATCTTCTCCCCCTCCACGGGCCCGGTGGTGACGGTGACCTTGGACACGATGCACAGGGTGGCCAGATCCACGCCCTCCAGGAAAGCCGCGTCGGCGGCGGAGACGGACAGGGTGATGTCGGTGTCCTGGGCCTTCTTGAACACGCCGGCATTGCGGGCGTTCTCCAGGGCCTTGTTCACCGCGTCCCGGAGGGAGACCAGCTTGTCCCAGCGCTCCTGTCCGGCGGCGTCCAGGGCCAGCTTCTCGTCATAGCCGGGCATGTCGTTGAGCAGCACGCTCTCGGCGTCCACGCCCTTGGCGTGCTTCATGGCGTGCCAGATCTCGTCGGAGGTGAAGGCCAGTATGGGGGCGATGAGCCGGGTCATGCCGTCCAGGATGGTGTACAGGGCGGTCTGGGCGGAGCGGCGGCCGGCGTCGTCGCCGCAGTACAGCCGATCCTTGATGATGTCCAGGTAGAAGTTGGACATGTCCACCACGCAGAAGTTGTACACGGCCCGGTAGACGCCGTGGAACTCGTAGCGGTCGTACGCCTCCCGGCAGGCCTTCACCAGGTTGTTGTAAGAGGCCAGGGCGAACCTGTCCAGCTCCTCCAGCTTGTCATAGGCCACCGCGTGGGTGTCGGGGTCGAAGTCGCACAGGTTGCCCAGCATGTAGCGGGCGGTGTTGCGGATTTTCAGGTAGGCCTGGCTCAGCTGCTTCATGATGTCCTTGGAGATGCGCATGTCCTGGGTGTAGTCGGCGGAGGCCACCCACAGGCGGAGCATGTCGGCGCCGTACTCCCTGATGACCTCGTCGGGGGAGACGGCGTTGCCCAGGGACTTGTGCATGGCCTTGCCCTCGCCGTCCACAGTCCAGCCGTGGGTGGCGATCTGGTGATAGGGGGCCACGCCGTTGACGGCGATGGAGGTGAGCATGGAGGACTGGAACCAGCCGCGGTACTGGTCGCCGCCCTCCAGATAGAGGTCGGCGGGGTACTTCAGATAGGGGCGCTCCGCGGCCACGGCGGCCCAGGTGGAGCCGGAGTCGAACCACACGTCCATGATGTCGGTCTCTTTGGAGAAGTGGGCCTTGCCGCACTTGGGGCACACGAAGCCCTCGGGCAGCAGGTCGCGGGGCTCCTTGTCAAACCAGATGTTGGAGCCGTGCTCCCGGAAGAGCCGGGCCACGTTAGCGATGGTCTCGGGGGTGACGATGTCCGCCCCGCAGTCGTCGCAGTAGAAGATGGGGATGGGCACGCCCCACACCCGCTGGCGGGAGATGCACCAGTCGGAGCGCTCGGTGATCATGGAGATCATGCGCTCCTTGCCCCACCCGGGCTTCCACTGGATGGCGTCGCAGGACTTCACCGCGGCGTCTTTGATGGCGTCCACGGAGCAGAACCACTGCTCGGTGGCCCGGTAGATGATGGGGTTCTTGCAGCGCCAGCAGTGGGGGTAGGAGTGGGTGATGTTCTCCTTGGCCACCAGGAAGCCCTCTCGCTCCAGATCCTCCACCACCATGTCGTTGCCCTTGGCGTAGAACTGGCCGTTGTAGCGCTCGTCGGTCATGACGCCCTTGGCGTTCACCGGCACGGGCACGCCGATGTGGGTCAGGCCCGCCTTGTCGTACTGCCGGCAGATGGCGAAGTCCTCGGCGCCGAAGCCGGGGGCGGTGTGGACGCAGCCGGAGCCGGCGTCCAGGGTCACATGCTCGCCGTTGAGGATCACGCTCTCCCGGTCAAAGAGGGGGTGCTTGGCGCTCATCAGCTCGAACTCGCTGCCCTTGAGGGTGGCCAGCACGGTGCAGGCGGCATAGTCGATGTGGGCGGCCTTGCACACGCTCTCGGCCAGATCCTTGGCCAGCACGTACACGTCGCCGCCGGGCACCTGGAGGAGCACGTAGTCAAACTCGGCGTTGAGGCAGATGGCGTAGTTGCCGGGAATCGTCCAGGGGGTGGTCGTCCAGATCACGAAGTAGGTGCGGCTCAGATCGGTGAGGCCCCCCAGCTTGCCCTTGTCGTCCAGCACGGGGAACTTGACGAAGATGGTGGTGCAGGGGTCGTCGGCGTACTCAATCTCCGCCTCGGCCAGGGCGGTCTGGTCGGCGGGGCACCAGTACACCGGCTTCATGCCCTTGTAGATGAGGCCCTTCTCCGCCATCTTGCCGAAGACCTCAATCTGCCTGGCCTCAAACTCGGGCAGCAGGGTGATGTAGGGGTTCTCCCACTCGCCCAGCACCCCCAGGCGCTGGAACTGCCCGGTCATCTTGGCGATATAGCCCTCGGCGTACTCCCGGCACTTGGTGCGGAACTGGGCGGTGGTCATCTCGTCCCGCTTGACCTTCTTGTCCTTCAGCACGGCGGACTCGATGGGCAGGCCGTGGGTGTCCCAGCCGGGCACATAGGGGGCGCAGTGGCCGGTCATGTTCTTGTGCTTGACGATCATGTCCTTGAGGATCTTGTTCAGGGCGGTGCCGATGTGGATGTTGCCGTTGGCGTAGGGGGGGCCGTCATGGAGGACAAACTTGGGCTTGCCCTCGTTGCGCGCCACCATCTTGTGGTACAGATCGTGGTCGTACATGGCCTGGAGCATGTCCGGCTCCCGCTTGGGCAGGCCGGCCCGCATGGGGAAGTCGGTCTGGGGCAGATGGACGGTCTGGTTGTAATCCATGGGTGGTTCTCCTTTTTTCAGTGAATAGTAAAAAGTGAATGGTGAACAGTTTTGGGGGAGGGACGCGGGCCGACACGCAGGCGCGCCCGCCCGGGCAAACAAAAAGCGCCCCTGCCTCACAAAGAGACAAAGGCGCAAACCTCTGCGGTACCACTCTCATTGCCGCGGACAAGCCGCGGCCCCTCGACGGCCGGTAACGGGGCCAGACGTCCGCACCTACTGGGCAAAGAGGCCGTTGGGGCGGCGGCTCGGAGGTGATCTTCCCGGCCCGCCCTGTCCGCCTTGCACCAAAAACGGCGGCTCTCTGCACAGGGTTGGGGGCGGTACTCGTCCTCGTCACAGCGTTTGGCTGGATAAAAACACTCGGAGGCGCGGTTTTCCGCGTCTCCGAGTATCTTACCTGTAATTCCGCCTTCTGTCAAGAGGCTTTACCGGATTTCGTAGTCCTTTCCGAACTGGAGGTGGTCGAAGTCGATGCGGCGGGTGGGCTCGGTGGGCTCCTCCGGCTCTTCCTCCTCCCCGCCGTGGGAGCGGCTCAGCTCCAGCAGCTCGGCGTACAGGCCGCCCTCCTTCTCCGGGGCGGGGCCGCCCAGATCCACCGTGTCCTCCCGCTGGCCGGCCTCGGCCTCGGCGCTCTCCTCGGCCACCAGCTTCTCCACGTTGTGGGAGATGTCCTCCACCGCGGTGTCCACCGGATCCGCCGCAGGGGCGGGCTGGGCGGCGGCGGTGAGCTTGGACAGGCCGTTGAGATAGTCCATCTCGTGCTGGTACAGCTCCTTGAGCTTGGACACGTAGGCCGCCGTGGCGTTCTGAGCCGCGGTGAGGCGCAGCTGCTCATCCCGCAGGCCCTGCTGCAGCTCCGCCATGCGGGCCTTGGCCTGGGCCTCCGCGTCCTTGAGCATCTCCGCCTTCTTGCTCTCCGCCTGGGCCACCATCTCGTCGGCCATCTTCTGGGCCGTCAGCAGGGCCTTGCGCATGGCGTCCTCGGTGGAGCGGTACTCCTCCACCTTGTCCACCAGCACCTTCATCTTGGCCTTGAGGGTGGCGTTCTCCTTGTAGAGGGTGGTGTAGTCCGCCGTCAGCACGTCCAGGAACTCGTCCACCATTGCCATGTTATAGCCCCCGAAGGACGCCTTGGCAAAGGCGTGCTCCGATACTTCCTGCGGTGTCAGCATTACTCAAACCTCCGCTTCAATTTGTTTCCATCCTGATCGACGGGCCGCCGAAGGCGGCGGCCCCTACGGCCTTGCTCCAATGGTTCTCGTGGGGGTCGGCCCCCTGGACGACCCGCCCCTGCCCCCGGCCGGTTCCCCGGGGCGGCGGTGCCGTTCCAGAACAGCGGTTAGAAATACAGCCCGTTGTTCTCCAGCTCGTCGATCAGATCGCCCAGGATGTCCGCCCCACCCGATGCTGCGCATCGTGCGGGAACCCCGATGATTTTATCTGCTCGGGCGAAATGAATTCGCCCGGCATCAAGGTTTTGGCTGCGCCAAAACGCTTGGGACGCCGGACTCCCGGCGGGACAACGTGGACGTCGCTCTCCTGATGCTGCTTTTAGAAGTACAGCCCGTTGTTCTCCAGCTCGTCGATCAGATCGCCCAGGATGTCCGCCCCACCCGATGCTGCGCATCGTGCGGGAACCCCGATGATTTTATCTGCTCGGGCGAAATGAATTCGCCCGGCATCAAGGTTTTGGCTGCGCCAAAACGCTTGGGACGCCGGACTCCCGGCGGGACAACGTGGACGTCGCTCTCCTGATGCTGCTTTTAGAAGTACAGCCCGTTGTTCTCCAGCTCGTCGATCAGATCGCCCAGGATGTCCACGTTGTAGGGCGTGATGATGTAAGTAGAAATGGCCACCTTCTTGATCTTGCCCTCGTTGGCGTAGGCCACGCCGGACAGGAAGTCCAGCAGGCGGCGGGCGATGTCCTTGTTGGTGGACTCCAGGTTGAGCACCACGGTGCGCTTCTCCCGCAGGTGGTCGGCAATCTCGCTGGCGTTCTCAAACCGCTCGGGCTTGACCAGCACCACCTGCAGCTGGGTGGTGGTGTGGATGTTCACCACTTTATTGCTGCGCCGCTCGTTCTCCACGGGGTAGAGGGTGCCGGTATTCTCCTGGCTGCTCTTGGCGGCGCGGCGCTCCAGCCGCTCGCCGCCGGTGCGGTCCATCCGCTCGCTGCGGGAGACGGGCTCGTAGTCGTCAAACTCCTCCTCGTCCTCCTCGTCCTCATAGGGGCGGGCCAGGCGCTTGATCTCGTCCAAAAATCCCATGTCGGTAAACCTCCCGATGTGATTCCTATCCCTTGTGCATGGGGGGACGGGGGCCGAACAGGGCGGTGCCCACCCGCACCAGGGTGGCCCCTTCACGGACAGCGTTCTCATAGTCGCCGCTCATGCCCATGGAGAGGCAGGTAAAGCTAGTCTTATTATCATCCATCTGACTTCTTATGTCAACAAAAAGCTGACGCATTTTTGCAAAAAACGGGCGGTTTCCGTCGGGGCCGGCCACCGGAGGGATGGCCATGAGGCCCCGCAGGCGCACATGGGGGCAGGCGGCGGCCTGCTTCACCAGGGCGGGCAGCTCCTCCGGGGCGATGCCGCTCTTGGACTCCTCCCCGCCGATGTTCACCTCCAGCAGGATGTCCTGCACCAAATCCAGCTTGGCCGCCTGGGCCTCGATGGCGTCCAGCAGGTGGGCCGAGCCCACCGACTCGATGAGCTCCACCCGGCCCACCACCTGCTTGACCTTGTTGGTCTGCAGGTGGCCGATGAAGTGGAGGGCCGCCCCGTCGTAGGCGTTGTCCGCCAGGTGGGCGGTCATCTCCTGCACCCGGTTTTCGCCGCAGATGGTGACGCCGGCGGCGATGGCCTGGCGGATGGTGTCCGAGGTCTGCACCTTGGTGGCGGCCACCAGGGCGATCTCGGACGGGTCGCGGCCGGCCTCCCGGGCGGCGGCGGCAATGTTTGCGTTGACTTTGGCAATATTCTCTGCAAGGGACATGTGAAAAACCTCCCATATTAAGAATCCAGAATCACGGCTCCGTCTGTGAGCTCCACCGAGGAGAGGATGATCTGATCTCCGGCCCGCAGGGCCTCGCTGTCGGACACCCCGTCGGCAGGCACCACCAGGGCAAATTCCTCCATCTGCTCCACCACGGTGACGGGCTTGAACTCCGCCTGCTGGCCCACCAGCACGAACACGCCGGTGGTGAGCACCTGGCTCTCTTCCTCCGTCTCCGGGTCGGTGACGGTCTGCTCCACCACCCGGATGGACTCGGTGGGAACCCGGATGCCCTCCCGGCTGTCAAAGACCAGCTCCACTGTCTGCCGGCGCAGCAGGGTGGTCTCGGACAGGTAGCGGTCGGTGGACAGCACCACGGCGCACTGCCCGTCCTCCTCCGGCTCCCCCACCCGCTCCACCGTCATGTCCACCTCGCCCGACCAGTCCCGGGAGAAGCGGACGGTGACGCTGCTCCCCTGGTGCAGGCGCTGGGCCTCCTCGCTGCCGGCGGCAAAGACGAAGTACCAGGTGGCGTCGGTGATCAGCTTGCCCACGGCGCCGGAGTCGGCGGCGGGCTGCTGCCGGGCGAGCTGGGTGAGCTCCGCGGCGGTGATGTTCTCCAGCTTGTCCGGGGTGAGCTGGCTCTCAAAGCCGTCGGTCTGGCCGGAGAACACCCCCGACTGGCCGGCGGTGACCGCGGTGGTGTCCTGGGCGGCCTGGGCGGTGAGGGCGGAGATCCGGGCCTCCACCTCGTCCAGGGATGCCTGGATGGCGGCGGAGGCGTCCCCCTCCCCCTCCCCTTCGCTGAAGGTGTACTCCCGCTTGTAGACCAGGCTCTTCAGCTTCTGGGCCTCCTCCTCCAGCCGGGTGAGATCCCCGGCGGCCACCGAGGCGTGGAGATCGGCGATGGCGTCCAGCACCTGCTGGCTCAGCTGGGAGGCGTCGCCGCCGGTCTGGGCCCGCTCCAGGGCGTACTCCAGCTGCTCCCGCTCCAGGGTCAGGCTCTCCAGCTCCTGCCGCCGCTCCAGGCCCTCCCCGCTCTGGTAGAGCAGGGCCACCGTCTCCCCCCGGGCCACCTTCTCCCCCTCCTCGGGCAGCAGCTCCACCGTGCCGCCGCCGCCGGAGAGGACGGTCTCCTTCCGCACCAGGAAGCCGGTGGCCTCCAGGCTGTCGTCCACGGTGTAGGCGTAGGACATCACAAAGGTGTACGGATCCCGGAAGCTGCGCCAGGCGGAGGCGGCCAGATAGACCACCACCGCCGCCAGCAGCACCAGCATCATGATTCGGTTGATCAGCTTCCCTTGCTTCATGGGCGCTCCTCAGTCCGCCGCCGCCTCCGCCTCCAGGGAGATGGCCCGCTCGGGCACGATGGTGGAGATGGCGTGCTTGTAGATGACCTGCTGCTTGTCCCCCGTCATAAGTACCACCACGAAGGCGTCGTATCCCGTGATCTGGCCCCGCAGCTGGTAGCCGTTCATCAGAAACACGGTGACGGCGGCGCGGGTTCTCCGGGCCCGGAGCAGGAACAGGTCTTGCAGGTTGTTGGTCTTTTGCATGTGGATGCACTCCTTCTTTCTGTAAGATGCATCCAATATATACCAATTATCGGGCGAATGGTGTCGCTTTTTGTTTGGAAACCGGGCTGAAATGCCCCCCGGCGGTCAGGCCCGGGGGCCGGTGTCCGGTCCCTACGCTCTCCCGAACCGCTTCTCCAGCTGCTGCCGGGTCAGCTCTATCGCCACCGGCCTGCCGTGGGGGCAGTACTTGCTCCCCGGCGGTCAGGCCCGCCGGGGGCCCTAAATATTTTTGCATCCTCGGGGCAAATGAATTGCCCCTGCGGCAAGGTTTTGCTCCGCAAAACGCTTGGACGCGCCGAAGGCGCGATGCGCGGTCAAATGCGGTCAGGCCCGCCGGGGGCCCCAAATATTTCTGCATCCTCGGGGCAAATGAATTGCCCCTGCGGCAAGGTTTTGCTCCGCAAAACACTTGGACGCGCCAAAGGCGCGATGCGCGGTCAAATTATGCTCTCCCGAACCGCTTCTCCAGCTGCTGCCGGGTCAGCTCTATCGCCACCGGCCTGCCGTGGGGACAGTATTTGACCGCGCCGGACATGACGGCTTCGGCCACCTTGTACAGCTCGCCGGGGCTGTTCTTCTGTCCGCCCTTGATGGCCGCCTTGCAGGCCATAGTGTGGAGCAGGGCGTCCCGGGCGGCGTCCGGATCGGCGGAGCTGCCGGTGAGCAGCTTTCCCGCCAGCTCCCCCAGCACGTCGGGGATCTCCCCGGCGGCCACGTCGCTGGGGGCGGCCCGGACGATCAGCGTCCCGCCGCCGAAGTCCTCCGCCTCAAAGCCGAACCGCTCCAGCAGGGGCAGCTGGGCCAGCAGCGCCGCCCCCTCCTCCGCCGGCGGGGTGAACACCACCGGCTCCAGCAGGGCCTGCACCATGGGCTGGTAGCCCTCGGCCTTCAGGCGGTCGAAGTTGAGCCGCTCGTGGGCGGCGTGCTTGTCGATGAAGAGCACCTTGTCCCCCTGCTCCACGATGATGTAGGTGTTGAGCACCTCCCCCGCCATGCGCCAGGGCTCGGGCTCCGGAACGGGTTCCGGGGCGGGCACAGGCCTGGGCGCGGGGGCGGGCACGCTCCCCTCGTCCGGGGCCGCGCTTTGGGCCGGGGCGGCCCCTGCCGGGGAATCGGGTGCATCCTCCTGCTGTAGGGGCCGGACATCTGGCCGGCCCGCCGCCGGGGGCGCCGGTTTCGCCGGGGGCGCGGTGAAGTCGCGGAGGGGCAGCGCCTCCTGGACGGGGGAACGGCGCGCCGGGGTCGTCGCGCCCCACGCCGGGCCGCCGAGGGCGGCGGCCCCTGCCGGGGAACCGGCCGCTACGGCCGCCGGTTTCACCGGGGGCGCGGTGAAGTCGTGGAGGGGCAGGGCCTCCGCCCGGCGGGGCTCCGGGTTCTGCGGGCGGATGATATCCGCCCCTACAGGCGGGGCGGCGGGGCGGGCCGGTTTCCCGTCGTCCAGGGTGAGGGCGGGCCGGGTGTGATCCCCCTCCAGGGTGGACTTGACGGCGTAGTACACCGCGTCAAAGACCTTCTTGTCGCTGCCGAACTTGACCTCCTGCTTGGTGGGATGGACGTTCACGTCCACGGCGTTGAGCTTGGTCTGGAGATGGAGCACGCAGCCGGGGAACCTGCCCACCATCTTCTGGTTGGCGTAGGCCTCCTCCAGGGCGGCCATCATGGTGCGGCTCTTGACGTAGCGGCCGTTGACGAAGAAGTGCTGATACCCTCTCGTGCCCCGGCAGCAGGTGGGCAGGGTGACAAAGCCGGTGACCGCCATATCCTCGCCGGAGCCCTTCACCGCCTTGTACCCCAGGGCCATGTCCCGGCCCAGCACGGCGTAGAGGGCGGACTGGAGCTGCCCGTCGCCGGGGGTGAGCAGCTCCTGCTTCCCGTCCCGGAGGAACTTGACCGACACCTCCGGGTGGGACAGGGCCACCCGCTGCACCATGGCGAAGCAGGCCGCCCCCTCGGCGGCGTCCTTCTTCATGAATTTCAGCCGGGCGGGGGTGTTGTAGAACAGATCCCGCACCACCAGGGTGGTGCCCCGGGGACAGCCGGCCTCCTCCCGGCTCACCACCATCCCGCCCTCCAGGGACAGGGCGGTGCCCAGCTCCTCGTCCGCCGTGCGGGTGAGCAGCTCCACCCGGGACACGGCGGAGATGGCCGCCAGGGCCTCCCCCCGGAAGCCCAGGGTGCCGATGGCCTCCAGATCGTACTCGGTGCGCAGCTTGCTGGTGGCGTGGCGGAGGAAGGCGGTGGGGGCCTCGTCACAGGCGATGCCGCAGCCGTTGTCGGTGACCCGGATCAGGCTCATGCCGCCGTGCTGGATCTCCACCGTCAGGGTGTCCGCCCCGGCGTCGATGGCGTTCTCCATGAGCTCCTTCACCACCGACGCGGGGCGCTCCACCACCTCGCCGGCGGCGATCAGATCCGCCACATGGGGGTCAAGTTGTTGGATATGGGGCATAAATGTACCTGCTTTCTAAAATCGGGGAATGTCTGAGAGAGGCGGCCGCGATCTATCGCGGCCCTACGTACCCGCCTGTAGGGCCGCCATACATGGCGGCCGTCGAAGCATGGCCCCTGATGGGCGGGGGCGGGCGCACACACAGGTGCGCCCCTACGAATAAACCGGCGGATGTTCGGGTAGGGGCCGACCTGTGTGTCGGCCCGCCGCCGGGTCAGGTCACCGCAAAAAACAGGGTGAAGGCGTTGATGACGGCGTGGAGGGCGATGGGGCTCCAGATGGAGCCGCCGTTGTCGTAGCACCAGGTGAGGGCCAGGGACATAGGCAGATACTGGATGAACAGCAGCAGGTAGCGGAAGTCCACCTGCCCGTAGGTAAAGACGAACTGCCACACGCAGTAGACGGCGTACACCAGGGTGGAGAGCACATAGCCCAGGGCCCGGCTGTACCGCCGGCTGGAGCCGAAGAGCAGGCCGCGGAACAGGGTCTCCTCCACCACGGGCATGAGCACCACCAGAATCACCACCGTGGCGGCGGGGGCCAGGGCGAACTGCTCCGGATAGCTCAGGCTGTTGGGGTTCTCCACCGGCAGGGGGATGCGCATCACCAGGAAGTGGAGCACCCCGGCGGCGATGAGGCCGGTGACGAAGGCGAACAGGTTCTCCGGCAGCCAGTCCAGCAGCAGGTGGAAGCCGTGCTTGAGAAAGCTCCAGAACACCAGGAACACCAGCACCGCCGAGAGCAGGTAGTACACCACGTTGGCCTCCGCCACCGGCAGGGCCCCCTGAAAGGCCCGCTGCACCCACCCCATCACCCAGGGGAACACCAGCACGTACAGGGCGAAAAACACCCATCCCCGGCCCATCTCGGCCTTCGTCATCTGGGGACGCCAGGGGCGGCGCTGTCTGGTTGGCATGGCTTTCCTCTCTTTCTCTCGGGGGCCTGTCAGGGCGGGGCGGCGGGAAACGGGCGGATGATATCCGCCCCTATATGCCCGCTGTACCGCCTGTGTTCTCTCGTAGGGGCCGACCTGTGTGTCGGCCCGCCCGGAGCCCGGGCGCACACACAGGTGCGCCCCTACGGCTCCGCCCGGGGTATCCAGACGGGAGGCGGCGCGTCAGGGATGCCGCGCCCTACAAGGGTATTGTAGGGGCGGATATCATCCGCCCGCCGCGGCTGTCACAGCATCTGCTTCAATTCATACACCAGGTTCATGGCCTCGATGGGGGTGAGGACGTTCACGTCCACCTGCCGCAGGCGGTCGGCCACTTTGGCGGCCCCCATGTCCAGCAGGGAGACCTGCCCCTCCTCCGCCGCTCTGGCGGGGGCCGCGGGGGTTGGCGCGGGGGCGCCCCCCTCCTCCAGCTCGGAGAGGATCTTCCGGGCCCGCTTCAGCACCGGCTCGGGCACGCCGGCCAGCTGGGCCACCTCGATGCCGTAGCTCTGGTCGGCTCCGCCCCGGACGATCTTCCGCAGGAAGAGCACCGTGTCCCCCTTCTTCTTGGCGGCGATGTTGTAGTTCTTCACCCCGGGGATGAGCCCCTCCAGGGCGGTGAGCTCGTGGTAGTGGGTGGCAAACAGGGTCTTGGCCCCCAGCTTCTTCCGGTCGGCGCAGTACTCCAGCACCGAGCGGGCGATGGCCATGCCGTCGTAGGTGGAGGTGCCCCGGCCGATCTCGTCCAGGATCAGCAGGCTGTGGGCGGTGGCGTTTTTCAGCAGCTCGGCCACCTCGGTCATCTCCACCATGAAGGTGGACTGGCCGGCGGACAGGTCGTCGCTGGCGCCGATGCGGGTGAACACCCGGTCCACCACGCCGATGCGGGCGGCCCTGGCGGGCACGAAGGAGCCCATCTGGGCCATGAGGACGATCAGCGCCACCTGGCGCATATAGGTGCTCTTGCCCGCCATGTTGGGGCCGGTGATGATGGCCACCGTGTCGTCCTCCAGATCCATGTGGGCGTCGTTGGGCACAAAGGGGGCGCCGGTGAGCATCTTCTCCACCACCGGGTGCCAGCCCTCGGTGATGTCGATGCGGTCGGACAGATCCACCTCCGGCCGGCAGTAGCGCCGCTCGGCCGCCACGGCGGCGAAGGAGCACAGCACGTCCACCTGGGCCACGGCGGCGGCGGAGCGCTGGATGCGGCCCACCTGGGCGGCGGCCTGCTCCCGCAGGTCGCAGAAAAGCTGGAACTCCAGGGCGGTGAGGCGATCCTGAGAGGTGAGGATCTCGTGCTCCAGATCCTTCAATTCCTGGGTGATAAACCGCTCGCAGTTCACCAGGGTCTGCTTGCGGATGTAGTCCGCCGGCACCTGGTCGTAGTAGGACTTGGACACCTCGATGTAGTAGCCGAACACCTTGTTGAAGCCCACCTTCAGGCTCTTGATGCCGGTCTTTTCCTTCTCCCGGGCCTCGATGGACAGCACCATGTCCTTCCCCCGGGTCTGGATGTCCCGGAGGCGGTCCACCTCGGCGTCGTAGCCCAGGCGGATGAAGCCCCCCTCCCGCACGGAGAAGGGCGGCTCGTCCACGATGGCCCGGCCGATCAGGTCCCGCAGCTCCTCCAGATCGTCCAGCTCCCCGGACAGGCTCTTCAGCAGGGCGGAGGGATAGGGGGCCAGGCGCGCCCGCAGCTGGGGCAGCTTCCCCAGCCCGGCGGCCAGGGACACCAGATCCCGCCCCCCGGCGGTGCCGTAGACGATGCGGCCGATGAGCCGCTCCAGGTCGGTGATCTCCCGCAGGGTGTGGATAAGCTCCTCCCGGCCGATGGCGTCGTTCACCAGATCCTCCACCGCCCCCAGCCGGCGGGAGATGGCCGCCGGGGAGAGCAGGGGCCGCTCCATCCAGGCGCGGATGAGCCGGTGGCCCATGGCGGTGCGGGTCTTGTCCAGCACCCACAGCAGGCTCCCCTTCTTCTCCTTGGTGCGCAGGGTCTCGGTGAGCTCCAGGTTGCGCCGGGCGGTGAGATCCAGCTCCATGAACTGCCCGGAGGTGTACCAGCTCAGGGAGGCGATGTGGGACAGGTCGGTCTTCTGGGTCTCATAGAGATAGGCCAGCAGGCCCCCCACCGCCTGGACGGCGGCGTCGCAGGGCAGGGCCTCTGTCTGGCCGGGGAACTGCTTCTCCGCCGCCGTTTTCGCCGCGTCCAGCCGGAAGCGGCCCTCTCCCCCGTTTTCCACACGGCAGTTCAGCTTCTGGGTGAGAAACTCCACCAGGGCGGCGTCGCTGTACGCCCCGTCGGACAGCATGGCCTCCCGGGGGGCATAGCGGCCCAGCTCGTTATACAGGTGCTCGTCCCCGTCGGGGCCGTCAAAGGCGGTGACGGCGCACTCGCCGGTGGAGATGTCGCAGAAGCACACGCCGGTGCCGGCGGAGTCCCGGTAGACGGCGCAGATGTAGTTGTTGCGCCCCTCCTCCAGCATGGAGGCGGTCATCACCGTGCCGGGGGTGACGATGCGGATGATGTCCCGATCCACCAGGCCCTTGGCGGTGGCCGGATCCTCCATCTGCTCGCAGATAGCCACCTTGTACCCCTTGGCGATCAGCCGGGCGATGTAGGCGTCGGCGGAGTGGTAGGGCACCCCGCACATGGGGGTGCGCTGATCCTCCGGCTTGCCCCTGTCCCGGCTGGTCAGGGTCAGCTCCAGCTCCCTGGACGCCAGCTTGGCGTCCTCGTTGAACATCTCGTAAAAATCACCCAGCCGGAAAAACAGAATGCAGTCCGGGTGCAGCTCCTTCATGCGGAGATATTGCTGCATCATGGGGGTGTTCACTGGCGGCATGGCTTCTCTCCTGTTCTGTCTCTATTGTGGTGAGGGTTCCTGATGGTGCGGGTATGTCAACTGCCAGACTCGTAGGGGCGGATAACATCCGCCCGTTTTCCCCGGAACCACCGATCCGTGGGGCGCGACGACTCGGCGCGCCGTACGTAGGGGCGACCTGTGGTCGCCCGATGTTTATCGGGGGCGCCCCCTCGCGGGGCGGGCCTGCCCGGCCGGGGCCCCCATTTCTTCCCGAAGAAATGGGGGGAAAGAAAGACCAGGGGCACCGCCCCTGGTCCCAGGGGAGCACGGCGGCGGTGCTCTGGGTAGAACCCGGCATCAGCCGGGCGTGCGTCCAACGCGCCCGGTTCCCCGGCGGTGACCGTTCCAGCGCTGCCGCGCTCGGGTGGCACGCGTCGATCACCCCGCAAAACTTGAAAGCGGCTGCGCTGGACGGGCCGCGTAAATTCCGCACGGGGTTTCCGCGTTTTGGGTCGGCCCTGTGCCCCACGGACGGCGCGCCGGGTCGTCGCGCCCCACAGACAGCTGCCGCGACCGCCATGGTATTTCAGAGGCATGGCACCGACGGCGGCCCGGCGGGCCAAGTTGGTACAGCGCACCTGCTCCCAGGGCTTGCAGGGTAACCGCGATGCGTGCCACCCGAGGCGCGGCAGCGCCTGTAACATAAATGCCAAGGGAACGGGCGGCAATGCACGGCTGGTCTTTGCCCTGTCTGTACAGCCCACCGCCGCCATGAACCCCCGTATTGGGGGGTCCAGGGTGGGCGGAGCCCCCCGGCCCTTCTTTTCCCCCATTTCTTCGGGAAGAAATGGGGGCCCCGGCCGGGCAGGCCCCCGCCGGGAGGCCGGGCCTCCTTTGGCCGGGCGACCACAGGTCGCCCCTACGGACGGCGCGCCGGGGTCGTCGCGCCCCACGGATTGGTGGTTCCGGGGAAAGCGGGCGGATACTATCCGCCCCTACGGCCTGTCCCTGGGGCTGGAGCTGGGGGCGTTAGGCCGGCTCCCCGGATAGAGACCACTTGTTGGCCCCGGTGATCTTCACGTCCACGAACTGCCCAATGAGGCGGTCGTCCCCGGTGAGGCGCACCAGCCGGTTGCCGGGGGTGCGGGCGGTCAGGCCCTTGTCGTCCTTCCCGTCCACCAGGCAGCGGACGGTCTTGCCGATGTAGGCCCTGTGCTTTTCCTCGGAGATCTGATCCTGCCGCTCCACCAGCCGCTGGAAGTGGGCGGCCTTCTCCTCCTTGGGGATGGGGTCGTCCATTTTGGCGGCGGGGGTGCCCTCCCGGGGGGAGAAGATGAAGGTAAAGAGGGCGTCGAAGCGCACCTGGTCGATGAGGGTCATGGTCTGCTCGAAGTCCTCGGCGGTCTCGCCGGGGAAGCCCACGATCACGTCGGAGGTGATCACCACGTCGGGGATGGCCGCCCGCAGGCGGCGCACCTTGTCCAGGTAGCCCGCCCGGTCGTACACCCGGTTCATGGCCTTCAAAACCCGGTCGCTGCCCGCCTGGAAGGGCAGGTGGAAGCAGGGGGCGATCTTGGGGGAGGACGCCATGGTGTCGAACAGCTTCTGGGAGGCGTCCTTGGGGTGGCTGGTCATGAAGCGGAGCAGGAAGTCGCCCTCGATCTCAGAGGCGGCCTTCAGCAGATCCGCGAAGTCACAGGGAGTGTCCAGATCCTTGCCGTAGGAGTTGACGTTCTGGCCCAGGAGAGTGATGTCCTTGTACCCCTCGGCCACCAGGCCGCGGATCTCGTCCAGCACCACACCGGGCTCCCGGCTGCGCTCCCGCCCCCGGACGTAGGGCACGATGCAGTAGGTGCAGAAGTTGTTGCAGCCGTACATGATGGACACCCAGGCCTTCACCCCCTCCTGGCGCACCAGGGGGATGCCCTCGGCGATGGAGCCGGGCTCGTCGGCGATGTCGAAGATGCGCCCCCGGCGGGTCACCAGGCGGTAGAGCAGCTCCGGGAACCGCCACAGGGCGTGGGGGCCGAAGACCAGATCCACCTGGCGGTAGCTCTCCTTGATCTTTTGGGCCATGTGGGGCTCCTGGGCCATGCAGCCGCAGACGCAGATGAGCTGCCCCGGCTTGGCCCGCTTGGTGTGCACCAGGGCGCCCACGTTGCCCAGCACCCGCATCTCCGCGTGCTCCCGTATGGCGCAGGTGTTGATGACGATCACGTCGGCCTCGGCCTCGCTGTCGGTGAAGTGGTAGCCCATCTCGCTGAGATAGCCGCGGAGCCGCTCGGAGTCGGCCTCGTTCTGCTGGCAGCCGTAGGTGTCCACGAAGGCCAGGGGGGGCGCGGGCCGGGCGGCGTTGCGCTCCAGGATTTTATGGCAGAAGTCCCGCTGGCGGGCGATCTCCTCGGGGGAAATCTTGGTGGTGGTTCGGTTCAAATCGTCTCCTCCAGTTTTGCAGGTTCAATCATTAAATTTTACCACTTTTCTTGTCGGAAAACAAGCGCCAACCCCCGCCGTCCCTTTTCAAGATAAGTAGTGATGGCTTAAACTCCGTCGGTTTCACGAAACACGGATGGCTAAGGCGCTGGCCTTGTAGGTAGCATATAGATATGATAAGTTAAAATGAAAAAATTTTATGGCGGGAACATAATATTACGGTCTATCAAAAAAAGCCATACTGGCATGCCGAAATGACATGGCTTTGTTTGTAGCTCCATGGTATAATTTTCTCAAAATTATATTGCCAGAGCGACATCGGAAGTGGAGGGGGCATTTTATGAGGCAATTTGGTGTTCAAATGATAGATAATTCTATTTCATCACAATGGTGGAAAAAGATAATGGAACATTTTATAAGAGTCGGAGATACATTTGAAATTCGCTGTTGGA
>DGYMJ06203__coassemble_559_pt1 | contig 21497 bp, 15 predicted proteins | sample DGYMJ06203__metabat2_low_PE_040 | metagenome-assembled genome bin DGYMJ06203 | reverse complement strand
ACCCTCAACGAACAAAAATTTATGCACTTGAATATATCTATGGACATAAAAACGGGATGGGCTATATACATAAAAACGAATACATCTATTATGGTGACAGGGCTTATACACAAGAAATCAGTTCCAAAACCATGTTCTCTTTCTGGTCTTAGCTTCAGCTCTAGTCTGCTATTATTTATCATTTAAGAAGGGGAAAGCCCTATGGACAAATTGGAGGCCGTGCAGGATCACATCAATAGTCTCACCGGTGGAATGGATGGCTACACGTCCAGCGGGCAGGCTTTCCGCAGATTTGACCCCACTCATCCCTTCGGAATTGCCATGTTGCTCGCCATTCTTCTTGCCGGACTCCTGCCTCCGTGCAAAAAGCTGTCCGCCCGGCTGGCGGAAAAGCTCCGCCAGCCCCTTGGCCGGAGCGGAAGCCCGCTGCTCTGGAAGTCCTTACTGTGGATTCCGATTCTGATTGTCATCGTTCTGGCTGCGGCGGTGGAGGATCTCTTCCTGGACGGCTCTACTACCCGGTACGCCATTCTTCTGGCGATTGATACCATGGTGTATAGCGCGGTCATCATCATCCAGCGGGCGGTGTGGAGCGCCCTGACGCCGCCGGACGAAACCTCCGGCGACCCCTCCGACGATGAATAGTCCAACGGCCCGGGAGCCTCCGCTCCCGGGCCGTTCTGCGTCCCCGGCTCAGCCGCCCCGGGCCAGTCTCCGGCTGGCCCGGCAGGTGGCCAGGAAGTAGCCGCCGTACACCACCAGCAGCAGGAGGGCCGCCACGGCGCTGGAGGAGGCCGCGTCCACTCTGCCCACCTCGGCGATCACCTTGTTCACCGCCGTCATGCCCACCACCGTGTGCACCAGCGCCAGGGCCAGGGGGAGGAAGAAGGAGAGGAACACCTGGATGTCCACCGACCGGGCCCGCATCCGCTCCGGCGCGCCCAGCTGGGCCAGAATCCGGTAGCGGGGGGCGTTGTCTGCGGCCTGGGTCAGCTGCTGGAGGGCCAGCACCGCCGCCGAGGCCAGCAGGAACACCACCCCCAGGTACAATCCCATGAACACCACCAGCACCTTGGTGCCCAGCAGCTCCAGCCAGGTCTCCAGCCGGGTGGTGCAGCTGTAGGAGCCCAGCTCGCCCAGGGTGGATACCGCCTCCTGGAACCGCGTCTCCGCCGCATTTTTGTCCCCGGCGTAGTCGGCCAGGAAGTACCAGTAGTTGACATAGGCCCCCTGGGCCTCGCCGTCGGGCCGGACGTTCAGGCCCTCCCGCGTCAGGAAGGTGTCCGCCGCCTCCCGGCCCCAGCGGCCGGCAAAGGCGTCATAGACCGACTGGGTAATGGCCTGCCCCGCGTCAGAGCGGAGCACCGGGAAGGCTAGGGAGAAGGAACAGTCCGTCTCCGGATCGAAGCCCCCCTCCGCCAGCAGGGCGGGGAGGTCTGCCGGCTCCTCCCCGGCGGGGTAGAACACCAGATTGGCGTCCTGGGGGAGCTCCTCCTCCGCCATCTGCTCCACCGTGTTGTTGAGGCCCACCGCGCTGGCGGTGATGCCGATGGCCAGCAGCAGCATGAGGCAGATCACCGTCATGGAGCGGTAGGTGGTGTTGATGCGGGCGTTGAACTGCCGCAGGACGAACATGTTGAGGTTTTTATAGTAGAGCTTCTTCCGGCTCCGGCACACCCGCAGCAGGAAGCCGGACAGGGAGCGGAAGAACAGCAGGGTGCCCAGGCTGCCCAGGCCGATCATCACCCAGAACAGGGCGTCCACCCGCAGGATGCCCCGGGTGAGGAGCATGGCGTAGGCGACGACCAGCAGAGCCGCCCCGGCCAGGAAGAGAACCACCGACAACCCCAGGCTCTGGCTTTTCAGCTCCTGGTTGACCCGCTGGGCCTGCATCAGGTCGATGAGCCTGCACCGGGAGACGGCGAAGGCGTGGTAGGCCATCACCAGCAGGAAGATGGCGGCGAAAGCCAGGGCGGTCTTGCCCAGGGAGGACAGGGAGACGGAGAAGGTGAACATGGTCATGGGCACGGCGAACAGCCCGGCGGTGAATGCGGACAGGCCCCAGGCCGCCAGCACCCCCAGCCCCAGGCCCACCAGCAGGGCCAGCAGGCCCATGCCCGCCGTCTCCAGCAGCAGGAGCCGGGCCACCTGGCCCCGCCCCATGCCCAGCAGCAGATAGGTGCCCAGCTCCTTCTTCCGCCGGCGGATGAGAAAGCCGGAGGCGTAGAGGATCAAAAAGGCCAGCACCACCCACACAAAGACGGAGAGCATGCCCACCAGCTCCCGGATGGCCTGGGCGGTGGGGGCGGTGGGCCCGCTGCCCAGGTACTGGAACACCGCCTGGGTCTCCAGGGCGTTGAACACATAGAACAGGCACACGGCGAACACGATGGTGAGGAACCACACCCCGTAGTCCTTCACGCTGCGGCCCACGTTTTTGGCGGCCAGCTTAGAGAACATCGCTCTGGTCACCTCCCAGCGCGGTCACCACGCCGATGATCTCCCGGAAGAAGTCCCGCCGGCTCCTGCTCCCCCGCTCCAGCTGGGAGAAGATCGCCCCGTCCTGGAGGAAGAGGATGCGGTGGCAGTAGCTGGCGGTAAAGGCGTCGTGGGTCACCATGAGGATGGTGGCCGCCCGCTGCCGGTTGAGCACCTCGAACCGGTCCAGCAGCAGCTTGGCCGACTTGGAGTCCAGGGCGCCGGTGGGCTCGTCGGCCAGCACCAGGGCCGGGTCGGTGATGATGGCCCGGGCCGCCGCCGTCCGCTGCCGCTGGCCGCCGGAGAGCTGGTAGGGATACTGGTTCAGGCAGTCCGCCAGGCCCAGCAGCTCCGCCGTCTCCCGTACCCGCCCCTCAATCTCCCCCGGCGGGGTCTTGCGGATGGTGAGGGCCAGGGCGATGTTCTCGAAGGCGGTGAGGGTGTCCAGCAGGTTGCAGTCCTGAAACACAAAGCCCAGCCGCTCCCGGCGGAAGCGGGTCAGCTCCCTGGACTTCATGGCGGTCACGTCCCGGCCCTCCAGCCGGATATGCCCCGCTGTGGGGGTGTCGATGGTGGCCACGCAGTTGAGCAGGGTGCTCTTGCCGCTGCCTGACGCGCCCATGACCCCCACAAACTCCCCCTTTGCCACCGTGAAGCTCACGTCGTCCACCGCCCGGGTGACGCTGCCCCGCTTTCCATAGTCCCGGCGGAGATGCTCCACCGCTAAAATCGTCTCCATGGTACGACCTCCTCATCTTGGTTGGGAAAAGCATACCAGAGAGATCTTAAAAAAAGCTAAATGCCCCCTTACACTTTTGTGAAGGCTTTCCGTCAGGTTTTGGACGGGAATTTTCCCATCTGCTCTTGATTTATTTTTTAGATGCTTTATAATGGTCTCTGCCACCCCCTACCTTTCACAGGTGGACGCATTACACTATGAAAACAGGAGGATTTTCCCATGAACGTAATTGATACCAAGAACGCTCCCGGCGCCATCGGCCCCTACTCCCAGGCCTACGAGGCCAACGGCTTTGTAATCACCTCCGGCCAGCTGCCGGTGAACCCCGCCGACGGCACCATCCCCGAGGGCATCGCCGCCCAGGCCGAGTGGAGCTGCAAGAACGTGGGCGCCATTCTGGAGGCCGCCGGCTCCGGTCTGGACAAGGTGGTCAAGACCACCTGCTTCCTGGCCGACATCGCCGACTTCGCCGCCTTCAACGAGGTGTACGGCAAGTTCTTCACCTCCAAGCCCGCCCGCTCCTGCTTCGCCGTGAAGGATCTGCCCAAGGGCGCCCTGTGCGAGATCGAGGCCATCGCCGTCAAGTAATTTCCCCCATGAACCATGCAAAGGCCGCGGAGTCTTCTCCGCGGCCTTTGTCTGTTCTGCACAAAAAACGCCTCGGTTTTTTTCCGCCCGGTTTCGCTTTTCCCCTTGCATCCCCTGCCCAAAAGGTTTATAGTTTGGTTAGCAGAAAATATATTAGTGCTAAAAACTTTTTGCGAGGTAATGGGAATGAACACCAAGCCCACCGGCCAGACCGACGTCGTCTTTCAGTGGCAGGGGATTCCCCAGCCCGGTCAGCTCGTCCCCCTGGGTCTCCAGCATGTGGTGGCCGCCGTGGTGGGGATCATCACCCCCGCCATGCTCATCGCCGACGTGTGCGGCATCACCGGCAGCGACCGCACCCTCATGATCCAGGTGTCGCTGCTCCTCACCGCCCTGGCCACCCTGCTCCAGCTCTTCCCCCTCGTCCGGCGCATCGGCGCCGGGCTGCCCGTGGTCATGGGCATCAGCTTTGCCTACATCCCCACCCTTCAGGCCATCGGCGGCCAGTTCGGCCTGCCCACCATCCTGGGGGCAGAGATCGTGGGCGGCGTGGTGGCCATCGTGTTCGGCCTGTTCGTCAAGTGGATCCGCCCCCTGTTCCCGCCTCTGGTGACGGGCACGGTGATCTTCACCATCGGCCTGTCCCTCTACCCCACCGCCGTGCGCTACATGGCCGGCGGCAGCGGAAGCGAGTGGTTCGGCACGCCCAGGAGCTGGCTGGTGGCCCTGGTCACCCTGGCGGTGGTGGTGTTCCTCAACAACTTCACCAAGGGCATCCTCAAGCTGGCCTCCATCCTCATCGGCATGATCGCGGGCTATCTCCTGGCTCTCTGCCTGGGCATGGTGGATCTGTCCGGCGTGGGCAGTTCGGCCTGGTTCGCCCTGCCCGAGTTCATGCCCTTTGAAATCAAGTTCGTCCCCGCCGCCTGCGTGTCCCTGGGCATCGTGTACGTGGTCAACGCGGTGCAGACCATCGGCGATCTGTCCTCCACCACCATGGGCGGCATGGATCGGATGCCCACCGACAGGGAGCTGTCCGGCGGCATCATCGGCCAGGGGATCATGAGCATCCTGGGGGCCTTCTTCGGCGGCCTGCCCGCCGCCACCTACAGTCAGAATGTGGGCATCGTCACCGTCAACCGGGTCATCAACCGGGCGGTGTTCGCCCTGGCGGCGGTGATCCTGCTGGTGGCGGGGCTCATGCCCAAATTCGCCTCCCTGCTCACCACCATCCCCCAGTGCGTCATCGGCGGCGCCACCATCTCCGTGTTCGCCACCATCACCATGACCGGCATCCGCATGATCACCGAGGGGGGCTTCACCCCCCGCAAGAGCGCGGTGGTGGGCCTGGCCGTGGCCCTGGGCGTGGGCATTACCCAGGTGTCCGGCTGCCTGTCCGGCGCGGGCTTCCCCGCGTGGGTCAACACCGTGTTCGGCTCCTCCTCCGTGGTGGTCTCCACCCTGGCAGCCATCCTGCTCAACCTGATCCTCCCCAGGGAGAAGGAAGACAAGGCGTAAAAAGAGCCCGGCCGCCTGCACGGCCGGGCTTTTTGTCTACTCTTTTGCCTCGTCGATGTAGCTGTACAGGGTGTACTTGGAGATGCCGAAGTACTTGCACACCTTGTCGCCGCTCTTGGTGATGAGGAAGGCCCCTGTCTCATTGAGGAACTGGATGGCCTTCACCTTGTCCTCCTTGTTCATCAGGGCCACCGGCTTGCCCACCAGCTTGACGCTCTGCTCAATGAGCTCGTCCAGCAGGTCGGACACGTTGCGGGAGATGGCCTCCGGCTCCTTGCTCTCCTGCTCGGTGGCGGTGAACTGCTTGAGCTGGTTCTCCATGGCCATCATCAGGGTGATGTCGTAGTTGATGCCGAAGATGCCGATGGGCACCCCGTCGTCCCCCCGGATGTAGAGGGTGGTGGACTTGAGGATCTTCCCGTCCCTGGTACGGGTCAGATAGCACAGGTGATCCTTCAGCTGGGCCGGGTCGCCCCGCAGGGCCTCCAGCACCACGTGGGAGGGGCCGTCCCCCACCTTGCGGCCGGTGACGTGGCCGTTCTCGATGGCCACAATGGAGCTCTCCGGATCGTTGGAGGCCAGGTCGTGAACCACCACCTCACAGTTGGGGCCGAACTGGCCGGCGATCCCGCGGGCCAGCTGGAACAGAAATTGCAGTGTGGACGCGTCGGGCATGTGCCCCACCTCTTTCCTCGGGTTTTGGTGCTACTATTGTATCACGAAGGAGAAATTTTGCAAGAAAAATTATGTAAGCTAAAAATTTTTTAGTTTTTCCAACAAAATCTCTTGCAAGTTGTGCGTTCTTGTGATATGATACAAAAAGAAAGCGGATAAATCTGTACACAGTATACAAAAACAAGTTGATCATTGGTTGAGCTGCAACGGAGTGCTTCGCGCACGGGCTGAATGGACATGGATTCGGCGGAGGGGCAGCGATGCCGGCCGCCGGAGGTGTCCATTCGTAAGAATGGGCACTTTGTTTTTGTAATCAAAAAAGGAGGAATTGTCATGCTGCTGGTCGGCAACGGAAAGGTCATCACCCGGGACGAGGCGCTCCCCTATCTGGAGGACGGGGCGGTGCTGCTGGACGGCGAGGCGGTCAGGGAGGTGGGCCCCCTGGCCGAGCTGAAGGCCAAATACCCCGGCGCGGAGTTTGTGGATGCCAGGGGGGGCGTGATCATGCCTGGCCTGATCAACGTCCACACCCACATCTACTCCGGCCTGGCCCGGGGGCTGTCCATCGACGGCTTCAACCCCACCAACTTCTTTGAGGTGCTGGACGGCCAGTGGTGGTACATCGACCGGCACCTGACCCTGGACGGCACCCGGGCCAGCGCCTACGCCACCGTGCTGGACTGCATCCGGGACGGCGTCACCACCATCTTCGACCACCACGCCTCCTTCTGTGAGATCCCCGGCTCCCTGTTCGCCATCAAGGACGTGTGCCGGGAGCTGGGCATCCGGGCCAACCTGTGCTACGAGGTCAGCGAGCGGGACGGCGAGGAGAAGTGCCGCCAGGCCATCCGGGAGAACGCCGACTTCGCCCGCTGGGCCAGGGAGCAGGACGACGACATGATCAAGGCCATGTTCGGCGGCCACGCTCTGTTCACCATCTCCGACAAGACCTTTGAGGAGATGGTCAAGGCCAACGACGGCATGACCGGCTTCCACATCCACGTGGCCGAGGGCATGAACGACGTGTACGACTCTCTGCGCAACTACGGCTGCCGCCCGGTGAACCGGCTGCTCTACAACGGCATCCTGGGGGAAAAGACCATGCTGGGCCACTGCATCCACCTCTCCCCCGCCGAGATGGACATCGTCAGGGAGACAGACACCATGGTGTGCCACAACCCGGAGTCCAACATGGGCAACGCGGTGGGCTGCGCCCCGGTGCTCCAGATGTACCAGAAGGGCATCCTCATCGGTCTGGGCACCGACGCCTACACCCACGACATGCTGGAGAGCCTGAAGGTGCTCCTGCCCATGCAGCGGCACAACACCTGCCAGCCCAATGTGGGCTGGTGCGAGGCCACCGGCATGCTGTTCCAGAACAACGCAAAGATCTGCGCCCGGTACTTCAAAAAACCCCTGGGCGTCCTCAAGCCCGGCGCCGCCGCCGACGTGATCGTCATGGACTACAAGCCCTTCACCCCCTTCTCCGCCGACAACATCGACGGCCACATGCTCTTCGGCATGATGGGGAAGAACTGCCGCACCACCATCATCAACGGCAAGGTGCTCTACAAGGATCGGGAGTTCGTGGATATCGACGAGGACAAAATCAATGCCTTCTGCATGGAGCAGTCCAAAAAGCTGTGGGGTGAACTGAACCACAGAACCTATTGATCCCCTCTTCCCGGCGGCGGGGGCAAGCCCCCGCCCTACACAAGGCGGACGCACATGCCGTCCTGCCCATCTGATTGATATGGAGGTTTCACCATGAGCGATATTATGAGACCCATGCCCTTTGCCCACCTGATGAACTGGATTCTGGGCGAGTACCGCACCACCCAGTCCATCTTCGGCGTGTCCAAGCTGGTCCGCCGGGGGGACGGGAAGGCCCTGCCCATCTTTGACGAGAAGATCGAGACCCCCTTCGGCCCCGCCGCCGGCCCCCACACCCAGCTGGCCCAGAACATCGTGGCCGCCTACGCCGCTGGCAGCCGGTTCTTCGAGGTCAAGACCGTGCAGATCATGGACGGCGAGGAGCTGTCCAAGTGCGTCAGCAAGCCCTGCATCACCGCCGCCGACGAGTGCTACAACTGCGAGTGGTCTACCGAGCTCACCGTGCCTCAGGCGTTCGCCGAGTATGTGAAGGCGTGGTTTGCCTGCAAGCTGCTGGCCAGGGAGCTGGAGCTGGGCGACCCCGACGGCTTCGTGTTCAACATGAGCGTGGGCTACGACCTCAAGGGCATCCAGAGCCCCAAGGTGGACGCCTACATCAAGGGGATGAAGGACGCCTCTAACACCGAGGTGTGGCAGGCGTGCATGGACTGGGCCCTGGCCAACCTGGACAAATTTGAGAAGGTGGACGAGGCCTATGTGAAGGCCATCACCCCCCATGTTTCCAACTCCATCACCGAGTCCACCCTCCACGGCTGCCCCCCCGACGAGATCGAGCGCATCGCCACCTATCTGATCACCGAGAAGAACCTGAACACCTACGTCAAATGCAACCCCACCCTGCTGGGCTACGAGTTCGCCCGCAAGACCCTGGACGGCCTGGGCTACGACTACATCGCCTTTGACGACCACCACTTCCTGGAGGATCTCCAGTGGGAGGACGCGGTGCCCATGTTCCACCGGCTGATGAAGCTCACCGGGGAGCGGGGGCTGGAGTTCGGCGTAAAGATCACCAACACCTTCCCGGTGGATGTGAAGGCCGGGGAGCTGCCCAGCCAGGAGATGTACATGTCCGGCCGCTCCCTCTACCCTCTGTCCCTGGCCCTGGCCGCCCGGCTGGCCCGCGAGTTCAAGGGCAAGCTGCGTATCTCCTACTCCGGCGGCGCGGACATCCACTCGGTGCGGAAGCTGTACGACGCGGGCATCTGGCCCATCACCATGGCCACCACCATCCTCAAGCCCGGCGGCTATCAGCGGTTCCACCAGATCGCCGGCGCCCTGGCGGACATCGACTACACCCCCTGGACCGGCGTGGATCCGGCCAGGGCCGCCGCCCTGGTGGAGTCCATCCCCGCCGACGGGCACTATCGCAAGCCCATGAAGCCCATCCCCAGCCGCAAGCTGGACCAGAAGGTGCCCCTCATCGACTGCTTCACCGCCCCCTGCCGGGACGGCTGCCCCATCCACCAGGACATCCCCGCCTACCTGATGCGGGTCAACGCCGGCAAGTATGAGGAGGCCCTAGAGGTCATCCTCCGCCGCAACCCCCTGCCCTTTATCACCGGCACCATCTGCTCCCACCGCTGCCAGGACAAGTGCATGCGCAACGCCTACGACGAGAGCGTGTACATCCGGCAGCAGAAGCTGAAGGCCGCGGAGGGCGGCTTTGACAAGCTGCTGCCCAAGCTCCGCCCCGCCGCCCCGGTGCCCGGCCGGAAGGTGGCCGTGGTGGGCGGCGGCCCCGCCGGCATGGCGGCCGCCTTCTTCCTGGGCCGCGCCGGGGTGGACGTCACCGTTTTTGAGCGGAAGGACGCCCTGGGCGGCATCGTCCGCCACGTGATCCCGGAGTTCCGCATCAGCGGCCAGGCCATCGACAACGACGAGAAGCTGCTCAAGGCCATGGGCGTGCGGGTGAGCCTCAACACCGAGGTGAAGGACGTCCACAACCTGTTCACCCTGGGGTACACCCACGTGATTCTGGCCACCGGCGCGTGGCAGAAGGGCAGCGCCGGCCTGGAGTACGGCCAGGAGACCAACGTCATTGAGTTCCTGGAGGCGGCCAAGAAGGCCCCCGACACCCTGCATCTGGGCAAGCACGTGGTGGTCATCGGCGGCGGCAACACCGCCATGGACGCCGCCCGGGCCGCCAAGCGTATCGCCGGCGTGGAGAGCGTCTCCCTGGTGTACCGCCGCACCAAGCGTTACATGCCCGCCGACCAGGAGGAGCTGGAGCTGGCCCTGACCGACGGCGTGGAGTTTAAGGAGCTGCTGGCCCCTGTGGGCGTGAGAGACGGCGTGCTCACCTGCAAGGTCATGGAGCTGGGCGCGCCCGACGCCTCCGGCCGCCGCTCCCCCGTGGACACCGGCAGGACGGTGGACGTGCCCGCCGACACGGTGATCACCGCCGTGGGCGAGCATGTGGACACCGGGTTTTACACCGAAAACGGCCTGGCTGTGGATAACCGGGGCCGCGCCGTGGTCAACCCTGACACCCTGGAGTCCTCCATCAAGCACGTCTTTGTGGTGGGCGACGGCCAGAAGGGCCCCGGCACGGTGGTGGAGGCCATCGCCGGCGCCACCAAGGCCGTCCAGGCCATCCGCGCCTTCGATACGGAGGCGGATGTGGACAAGAACGTGAACCCCGACTACCAGAAGCCCCTGGCCAAGCGGGGTGACGTGTGTACCGACTGCGCCAGCTGCGACGACATCCGCTGCCTGGGCTGCGCCACGGTGTGCGAGACCTGCACCGAGGTGTGCCCCAACCGGGCCAACGTGGCCGTGTGGGTGCCCGGCATTCGGCAGCGGCAGATCATCCACGTGGACGGCATGTGCAACGAGTGCGGCAACTGCGCCACCTTCTGCCCCTATGACAGCCGGCCCTATCAGCACAAGTTCACCCTGTTCTGGAGCCAGGAGGACTTCGAGAACAGCGAGAACGAGGGCTTCCTGCCCCTGGAGGGCGGCAGGACCCGGGTGCGCCTGGGCGGGAGCACGGCGGACTACGACGTGTCCGACCCCGCCTGCGGCCTGTACGACCCCCTGCGCCGCCTGATCTGCGCGGTGTATGACAATTACTCCTATCTGCTGGCCTGATGGCGCCTGCGGAGCCCCGGCGGTCTGCCGGGGCTCCCGGCGCGCCGCCGGAATGTAACGCTGGAAAAGAGGAACCCGACATGAGCGAGAGCTATACCTTTACCGTCAACGGCGTTTCCCGCACCACCCACAAGGAGGAGCCCCTGCTCCGCTACCTGCGGGACGAGCTGCGCCTCACCTCCGTCAAGGACGGGTGCAGCGAGGGGGCCTGCGGCACCTGCACCATCCTGGTGGACGGCAGGGCCGTCCGCTCCTGCATCCTCACCACCAAAAAGGCGGCGGGCAAGTCCATCGTCACGGTGGAGGGTCTGTCCCCGGAGGAGCAGGAGGCCTTTGTCTACGCCTTCGGGGCGGTGGGGGCGGTGCAGTGCGGCTTCTGCATCCCCGGCATGGTGCTCTCCGGCAAGGCCCTGCTGGACGTCAACCCCAACCCCACCGAGGCGGAGATCAAGAAGGCCATCCGTGGCAACGTCTGCCGGTGCACCGGCTACAAGAAGATCATCGAGGGCATCGCCCTGGCCGGGGCCATCCTCCGGGGGGAGCAGCACATCGACCCGGCCCTGGAGGAGGGCGCGGCCTTCGGCGTGGGCGACCGGGCCTTCCGCGCCGACGTGCGGGGCAAGGTGCTGGGCACCGGGGAGTACTGCGACGACCTGTACCTGGACGGCATGGTCCACGCCTCCGCCGTCCGCTCCCAATACCCCCGGGCCAGGGTGCTGAACATCGACGCCTCTGAGGCCCTGGCCCTGCCGGGGGTGCTGGCCGTCCTCACCGCCGAGGACGTGCCCCACAACAAGGTGGGCCACATCCAGCAGGACTGGGACGTGATGATCGCCAGGGGGGACATCACCCGCTGCGTGGGGGACGCCATCTGCCTGGTGGTGGCGGAGACGGAGGAGATTCTGAAGCAGGCCAAGGCCCTGGTGAAGATCGACTACGAGCCTCTGGAGCCGGTGCGCACCATCCAGGACGCCATGGCCGACGACGCCCCCAGGCTCCACCCCAACGGCAACCTGTGCCAGCAGCGCCATGTGACCCGGGGGGACGCCAAGGCCGCCCTGGCGGGCTCCAAGTACGTGGTGACCCAGTCCTACCGCACCCCCTTCACCGAGCACGCCTTCCTGGAGCCGGAGTGCGCCGTGGCCTTCCCCTACAAGGACGGCGTGAAGGTGTACACCTCCGACCAGGGCGTGTACGACACCCGCAAGGAGATCTCCATCATGCTGGGGTGGGAGCCCGAGCGCATCGTGGTGGAGAACAAGCTGGTGGGCGGCGGCTTCGGCGGCAAGGAGGACGTGTCGGTGCAGCACCTGGCGGTGCTGGCGGCCCTGAAGGTCAACCGGCCGGTGAAGGCGAAGCTGACCCGGAAGGAGTCCATCAACTTCCACCCCAAGCGCCACTATATGGAGGGTACCTTCACCCTGGGCTGCGACGAGAACGGCATCTTCACCGGCCTGGACTGCGAGATCTACTTCGACACCGGGGCCTATGCCTCCCTGTGCGGCCCGGTGCTGGAGCGGGCCTGCACCCACTCGGTGGGCCCCTACTGCTACCAGAACACCGACATCCGTGGCTACGGCTACTACACCAACAACCCCCCCGCCGGCGCCTTCCGGGGCTTCGGCGTGTGCCAGAGCGAGTTCGCTCTGGAGTCCAACATCAACCTGCTTGCCGAGAAGGTGGGCATATCCCCCTGGGAGATCCGCTTCCGCAACGCCATCGAGCCGGGGAAGGTGCTCCCCAACGGCCAGATCGCCGACTGTTCCACCGCCCTGAAGGAGACCCTGCTGGCGGTGAAGGACGTGTATGAGCGCAACGCCGGCCGCGCCGGTATCGCCTGCGCCATGAAGAACTCCGGCGTGGGCGTGGGCCTGCCCGACAAGGGGCGGGCCAAGCTGGCGGTGCGGGACGGGAAGGTGGAGCTGTACGCCGCCGCCTCCGACATCGGCCAGGGCTGCGCCACCGTGTTCCTCCAGATCCTGGCCCAGGCCACCGGCCTGCCCCGGGAGAAGCTGGTGAACATGGGGGCCAACTCCGAGGTGGCCCCCGACTCGGGCACCACCTCCGGCTCCCGCCAGACCCTGATCACCGGCGAGGCGGTGCGCATGGCCGCCGCCGAACTGAAGGCGGATCTGGACGGCGCCGACGGGGATCTGTCCGCCCTGGAGGGCCTGGAGTATTCTGCCGAGTTCTTCGACCCAACCGACAAGCTGGGGGCTGACAAGCCCAACCCCAAGAGCCACGTGGCCTACGGCTTCGCCACCCACGTGGTGATCCTGGACGATGACGGCCGCGTCAAAGAGGTGTGGGCCGCCCACGACTCGGGCAAGGTGGTCAACCCCATCTCCATCCAGGGGCAGATCGAGGGGGGCGTGCTCATGGGCCTGGGCTACGCCCTCACCGAGGACTTCCCCCTGAAGGACTGTGTGCCCCAGGCCAGGTTCGGCACCCTGGGCCTCATGCGGGCCGACCAGATCCCCGACATCCACGCCATCTATGTGGAGAAGGAGGAGCTGCTCCCCTTCGCCTACGGGGCCAAGGGCATCGGGGAGATCGCCACCATCCCCACCGCCCCGGCGGCCCAGGGGGCCTACTACGCCCGGGATCACGTGCTGCGCACCTCCCTGCCCATGGAGCACACCTTCTATAAAAAATGACGGCGCGGGCCGCCCTCTGCGGCGGCCCGCACTCCCTGAGAAAACGGTCTTTTTGGCGCAGACCTAAAAATTTTTTAGGATTCCGATATTTTTTTCAGAAACCCCTTGACAACTGGAAATCCCGTGGTATGATGGTCTTGCAAAACAAAAAATAAGCAATACTTCAAAATAATTTGGAGGCGACAATCCCCCATGAAAGACCAGATCAAGTGGGTGCTCAACCGGATGCCCAAGAGCGACGACCAGCAGCTGTCCATCATGGCCCTGCCCAATGTGGCCAAGGCCCGGTTCTTCCACGGCTCCTTCCCCCAGTACTCCGTCACCCCCCTGGCCCGGCTGGACGGTATGGCCAAGTACCTGGGGCTGGGCGGGCTGTATGTGAAGGATGAGAGCTACCGCTTCGGCCTCAACGCCTTCAAGGTGCTGGGCGGCTCCTTCGCCATGGCCCGGTACATCGCCAGCGAGATGGGCCGGGATGTATCCGAGATGACCTATGACTACCTGACCAGCGAGGCCTTCCGCAAGGAATTCGGCCAGGCCACCTTCTTCACCGCCACCGACGGCAACCATGGCCGGGGCGTGGCCTGGGCGGCCAACAAGCTGGGCCAGAAGGCGGTGGTCCACATGCCCAAGGGCTCCAGCCAGTCCCGGTACGACAACATCGCCAAGGAGGGCGCTCAGGTCACCATCGAGGACGTGAACTACGACGACTGCGTCCGCATGGCCGCCGCCGAGGCGGAGCAGACCGAGCACGGCGTGATCGTCCAGGACACCGCCTGGGAGGGCTATGAGGAGATCCCCTCCTGGATCATGCAGGGCTACGGCACCATGGCCAGCGAGGCCGCCGAGCAGCTCCGCCAGTGCGAGGTGAACCGCCCCACCCACGTGTTTGTCCAGGCGGGCGTGGGCAGCCTGGCCGGTGCGGTGGTGGGCTACTTCACCAACCTGTACCCCAGCAACCCGCCCAAGTTCGTGGTCATGGAGGCCAGCGCCGCCGACTGCCTCTACCAGGGCGCCAAGGCCGGGGACGGCTCCCCCCGCATCGTCACCGGCGATCTCCAGACCATCATGGCCGGCCTGGCCTGCGGCGAGCCCAACACCCTCTCCTGGGACATCCTGCGCAACCACGTGTCCGCCTTTGTCTCCTGCCCCGACTGGGTCAGCGCCAAGGGCATGCGGATGCTGGGCGTGCCGGTGAAGGGCGACCCCACCGTCATCTCCGGCGAGTCCGGCGCGGTAGGCATGGGCTGCTTGGACGCCATCATGTGCGACGATACTTACAGGGAGCTGCGGGAGGCCCTGGAGCTTGACCGGTTCAGCCAGGTGCTGCTGTTCTCCACCGAGGGCAACACCGACCCGCTGAAGTTCCGCCGGGTGATCTGGGACGGCGAGTATCCCACCACCGACTCCCCGCAGAAAGACTATTAGTCTTCAAACCCGTGGCAGAGCCGCGGGTTTGAGAAAGGCTGCGGTCTGCCGCGCGCATGATTTGGCTGTTACCAGCCAAATCACACACTTGCAGGCCGAGAAGTATGTTTTCCGACGCACATGTCGCCGGAAAACATGGATTTCCATAGGATTCGCGCCTGCGGGCGCGAACTCTGCGAGGCATTCGCAATGGTTTACTTAAATATGGGACATAGATGATGGAGGGCATGGACATGAACATGGATTACGAGAAGATCAAAGCTGCCGCCGCCGGTTATCAGGCCGACATGACCCGCTTCCTGCGGGCCATGATCTCCCACCCCAGCGAGAGCTGCGAGGAGAAAGAGGTGGTGGCCTGCATCAAGGCCGAGATGGAGAAGCTGGGCTACGATGCGGTGGAAGTGGACGGCCTGGGCAACGTGATCGGCTGGATGGGCCAGGGCGACAAGATCATCGCCTTTGACTCCCACATCGACACCGTGGGCGTGGGCAACCGGGACAACTGGACCGCCGACCCCTACGAGGGCTACGAGGATGATGCGGTGATCTACGGCCGGGGCGGCTCCGACCAGGAGGGCGGTATGGCCGCCGCCACCTACGGCGCCAAGATCATGAAGGAGCTGGGGCTGATCCCCGACGGCTACAGGATCATGGTGGTGGGCTCCGTCCAGGAGGAGGACTGCGACGGCATGTGCTGGCAGTACATCGTCAACAAGTTCTTCCCCGCCAAGGGCATCCAGAAGGAGCAGGTGGAGTTTGTGGTGTCCACCGAGCCCACCGACGGCGGCATCTACCGGGGCCACCGGGGCCGCATGGAGATCCGGGTGGACGTCCACGGCGTGTCCTGCCACGGCTCCGCCCCCGAGCGGGGCGACAACGCCATCTACAAGATGGCCGACATCCTCCAGGACGTGCGGGCCCTGAACGAGAACCCCGCCGACGACAGCGTGGAGGTCAAGGGCCTGGTGAAGATGCTGGATCCCAAGTACAACCCCGACCACTACGAGGACGCCCGTTTCCTGGGCCGCGGCACCTGCACCACCTCCCAGATCTTCTACACCTCCCCCAGCCGCTGCGCCGTGGCCGACTCCTGCTCCATCTCCATCGACCGCCGCATGACCGCCGGCGAGACCTGGGACTCCTGCCTCCAGGAGATCCGCGATCTGCCCAGCGTGAAGAAGTACGGCGACGACGTGAAGGTGTCCATGTACATGTATGACCGGCCCTCCTGGACCGGCGAGGTGTACGAGACCGAGTGCTACTTCCCCACCTGGATCAACAAGGAGAGCGCCGCCCATGTCCAGGCCCTGGTGGACGCCCACCACGCCCTGTGGGGCGACGAGCGCATCGGCTACGCCGACGCCGACCAGGCCCGGGACGCCATGCACCTGCGCACCGGCCGCCCCCTCACCGACAAGTGGACCTTCTCCACCAACGGCGTGGCCATCCAGGGCCGGTACGGCATCCCCTGCGTGGGCTTCGGCCCCGGCGCCGAGAGCCAGGCCCACGCCCCCAACGAGATCACTTGGAAGGGGGATCTGGTGACCTGCGCCGCCCTGTACGCCGCCGTGCCCGGCCTGTACAGGGAGGAGAACAAGACCGCCGACGTGTCCCAGTTCCGGGCGGGCAAGACCAATAATGATATCCAGTAAGCGCAGGGTACACCAAATCCCCCTGTAGGGCGGGGGCTTGCCCCCGCCGCCCGAGCCCAGCGCTGATTCCGCAGGGGCGGCCAGTGACCGCCCCTGCCATACAACAAAACAGAAAAGGAGATTGCCGCTATGGAAAATCTGCAGAAATATATCGACAAGCTGAACAGCCTGAACTTCAAGGACATGTACGAGGGGGACTTCTTCCTGACCTGGGAGAAGTCCGACGACGAGCTGGCCGCCGTGTTCGCCGTGGCCGACGCCCTGCGCAACCTGCGGGAGCGCAACATCTCCACCAAGATCTTCGACTCCGGCCTGGGCATCTCCCTGTTCCGGGACAACTCCACCCGCACCCGCTTCTCCTTCGCCTCCGCCTGCAACCTGCTGGGCCTGGAGGTGCAGGATCTGGACGAGGGCAAGAGCCAGATCGCCCACGGCGAGACCGTCCGGGAGACCGCCAACATGATCTCCTTCATGGCCGACGTCATCGGCATCCGGGACGACATGTACATCGGCAAGGGCAACACCTACATGCACGAGGTGGTGGACGCCGTCACCGCCGGCCACAAGGACGGCGTGCTGGAGCAGAAGCCCACCCTGGTCAACCTCCAGTGCGACATCGACCACCCCACCCAGTGCATGGCCGACATGCTCCACATCATCCACCACTTCGGCGGCGTGGAGAACCTGAAGGGCAAGAAGGTGGCCATGACCTGGGCCTACTCCCCCAGCTACGGCAAGCCCCTCTCCGTGCCCCAGGGCGTCATCGGCCTGATGAGCCGCTTCGGCATGGACGTGGTGCTGGCCCATCCCGAGGGTTACGAGGTCATGCCCGAGGTGGAGGCCGTGGCCGCCGCCAACGCCGCCAAGACCGGCGGCACCTTCACCAAGACCCACTCCATGGCCGAGGCCTTTAAGGATGCCGACATCGTGTATCCCAAGAGCTGGGCCCCCTTCGCCGCCATGGAGAAGCGCACCGACCTGTACGCCAAGGGCGACAGCGAGGGCATCAAGGCTCTGGAGAAGGAGCTGCTGGCCCAGAACGCCCAGCACAAGGACTGGTGCTGCACCGAGGAGCTGATGAAGACCACCCGCGACGGCAAGGCCCTGTACCTGCACTGCCTGCCCGCCGACATCAACGGCGTCTCCTGCGTGGACGGCGAGGTGGAGGCCAGCGTGTTCGACCGCTACCGCGACCCCCTGTACAAGGAGGCCTCCTTCAAGCCCTACATCATCGCCGCCATGATCTTCCTGGCCAAGGTGAAGGATCCCCAGGCCACCCTGAAGGCCCTGGAGGACCGCGGCGCTCCCCGCTGGTTCCAGAAGTAAGCCTTCCACATAACCCTCCCTTTCATCCCGGCCCGCCCGCAAATACGGACACTCTGGTATTCTGCGGGCGGGCCCCTGCTTTTTCTGACTAAACAGGAGGTAATCTTTTTACATGGGTAAACGAATTGTCATCGCCCTCGGCGGCAACGCCCTGGGCAACAATCTGCCGGAGCAGATGATCGCCGTCAAGCAGACGGCCAGGGCCATTGTGGACCTGATTCAGGAGGGCCACCAGGTGATCATCGCCCACGGCAACGGCCCCCAGGTGGGCATGATCCAGAAGGCTATGGCGGAGCTGACCCGCTCGGATCCCGACAAGTACATCCCCTGTCCCCTGTCCGTGTGCGTGGCCATGAGCCAGGGCTACATCGGCTACGACCTGCAGAACGCCCTGCGGGAGGAGCTGCTGGATCGGGGCATCTCCAAGGGGGTGGCCACGGTGCTCACCCAGGTGGAGGTGGACCCCGCCGACCCGGCCTTCGCCCACCCCACCAAGCCCATCGGCGCCTTCATGACCCGCGAGGAGGCGGACAAGATGGTGGCCGAGCGGGGCTACGACGTGATCGAGGACGCCGGCCGGGGCTGGCGCCGGGTGGTGGCCTCCCCCCAGCCGGTGTCCATCATCGAGATCGAGTCCATCCGGGATATGGTGAACGCCGGCCTGGTGGTGGTGGCCTGCGGCGGCGGCGGCATCCCGGTGTACAAGACCGAGGGCCACCACCTGAAGGGCGCGGCGGCGGTGATCGACAAGGATTTCGCCTCCTGCGTGCTGGCCCAGCAGGTGGAGGCCGACACGTTGATCATCCTCACCGCCGTGGAGAAGGTGGCGGTGAACTTCGGCAGGCCCGACCAGAAGTGGCTGGACGAGCTCACTCCGGATCAGGCCCGGCAGTACATCGCCGAGGGCCAGTTCGCCCCCGGCTCCATGCTCCCCAAGGTGGAGGCCGCGGTGAAGTTCGCCGAGAGCGCCCCCGGCCGCTCTGCCCTCATCACCCTGCTGGAGAAGGCCAAGGACGGCATCCACGGCCGCACCGGCACCGCCATCCACTGCTGACTACAAAATACGAAAAGGCGGATTTCCCGTTTTGGGAAATCCGCCTGAGGCTGTCGATAAACCCTCCGTGAGGAAAAGCCTCGCAGAGTTCCTGCGGCTACGGCCGCAGGAATCAAATCAAAATCCGTCATTTCCGGGGACATGCGCCTCGGAAATGACACTTCTCATGGCGGAAGGGGTGACTTTTTCGCAAGAAAACGAACCCCTTCCGCTATGTGGTCTTTCTCGAAAAAGCGGCAAAGCCGCTTTTTCGACACGCTGAGACGGATTTCCCGTATTGGGAAATCCGTCTTTTTTACCGCAGATACAGGAAGGAATAGTAGAGAGGAATGGTGAGGAACAGCATCCACCCCGGGTGCCAGTTGTCCAGCAGAAAGCCGGTGAGCAGGTAGACCATGGTGACGATGAGGGCGTAGACCTCCTGCAGCCCCAGGGCGCTGGTCAGATTGGGCAGGGCCACCATCAGCACCAGGGTGAGCAGCCACAGCAGCCGCTCCTTCCACTTTTTCCATTCCTTTTTCCGGGCCTTCCGCTCCGCCTTCTCGGCGGCGTCCCAGGCGGAGGCGGCGGCAAAGACCTCCTCCGCCTCTGTGTCCCTGTCCGGGGCCGTTTCTGCCTCCGGTTCCGGCTCCGGCGCGGCCTGGGCCGCCGCGCCCCCGGCGGGCGTGTGGAGCAGCAGGCCGTCCAGGGAGATGCCGTAGAGGCGGGCCAGGGCGATCAGGTTGTCGGTGTCCGGGGAGGACTCCGCCCGCTCCCACTTGGAGATGGCCTGCCGGCTCACCCCCAGCCTGCCGGCCAGCTCCTCCTGGGAATAGCCGTGGGCGCGGCGCAGCTCCACCAGCCGGTTGGCGATCTCGATGTTCATGGACAGGCCTCCTCTCTTCGGATGCTATCTTATCAGTTTCCCCGCCGGACGGCCACCTATTCTGGCTTTCACGGCCGCAACTATCGGTTGCGGGCGGTTGTTTTTCAACTTCTTAGGGATTGCAATGCTTAGAGCTTGATTCTAGCCGAGCTACCAGGTTGTTTTCCCTTATTTTTTCCCTTATCAGCCAAAAACGGCTTTGATAAAGCCCTCCATGCGGGTGGCGCTGTCCTGCTTCATGCGCTCGGTAAAGTGGCCGTACCTGTCCAGGGTAAAGCCCGCGCTGGCGTGGCCCAGATTGCCCTGGATCGTCTTAATATCATCCCCGGCCCGGATGGCATTCACAGCGTAAGTGTGCCGCAGATCATGGAAGCGGACACCAGAGAGGCCGGCGGCCTTGACAGCGGCGGAAAATTGAACTTCCACAGGCCGCTGGTTCAGCGGCCCGCCGGTCTGGTCGGTGAACACCAGGCCGTGAGGATTATCCCACAGGGGCCCGGCCTTGATCTGCATCTCGGCTTGCCGCCGCCGCTGCTCCTTTAGAGTTTTGAGCACCGAGGGCGCGGGGGTGATAGTCCGGCTTTTGCCGTTCTTCGGGGAAATAAACATGCCGCTTTCCGCTCGGTGCTCGGGCCTGGACAACTGCTTACAGATTAGGATTGTCCCCTTCTGAAAATCCACACAGTCCCAAGTCAACCCCAGCAGCTCCGAGAGGCGGCAGCCGGTAAACAGGGCCACGGAGACAAGCAGCTCCAGGCGGTCACCCTTGACGGCCCGGAGGAGCGCGGCGGCCTGTTCATCCTCTAGCGGGTGTATCTCCTTCTGCTCCATCCTGGGCAGCTCACAGTCCGCCGCCGGATTCCGGGGGATATAGCCCAGCTTCACGGCCTTTTCCAGCGCTTGGTGGAGCACCTTATAGGCCAGACGGACAGAGGCCGGGGAGAGCCCCAGGCCGTTGACAAACTTCTGCACCATGTGAGGACGCAATCCGGGGAGCATCACTGCCCCCAAAGCGGGCTTGATGTGCAAGCGGATGTTGTTCTTGTACACCTGTGCTGTGGCGGACTTCACGCCTCCCAAGTATTCCGCCGTCCATGTGTCCAGCCACACCCCAACGGTCATTTTTACTGGTGCTGTATAGGTTCCCTGGTCAACAGCCATAGTGGCTTCCTTGAGTTTTTGGGTGACCTCCTTCTGTGTCTTGCCGGTGATGCTCCGCTGCACCTGCTTTCCTGTGCCTGGGTCAAAGCCGGATGTAAAGCGTGCCTCCCAATAGGTGTACTGTTTTCCTGAGCGGGTCACGGTCTTTTTGCGGATCGTGCCGGTGCCTGCTGCTGATTTTCTTCCCATGCGCTTCTCCTTTCCTCTTGCGCCCGCTCGTCCGCTCATGGTAAAATAAGGGGCGCGGTTTTGATTCCTGGTCGGGTCATTATCGCTCTTGCCGCCTCTGGTGTTCGCAACACCGGGGGCGGTTTTTATATGTTCTTTAGGTAATCTTCTACCATAGACCAATATTTCGCAGTCGTTTGATAAACAGGAATATCCATGTCCAGCATTGTACCGAACTGTTCTATAAGTTTTGACCTAAAGTAATTACATGCTTGACATCCTTTAAGTGTAACAACTTCACCATCTTCACAAATTGGATTTTCCAACTCATCAAAAGACTTCGTCTTGTACTCAGCGTCTACTTTTTCTGTAAATCGTTTCAATCGAACATAGTCCCGCGCCAATAAGTGGAACATAGTGTTTG